>Ga0129333_10000101_pt1 | contig 54266 bp, 33 predicted proteins | sample CPB6_08_DNA_FD_94474 | JGI IMG/M metagenome (GOLD analysis project Ga0129333, IMG submission 94474) | Freshwater to marine salinity gradient microbial communities from Chesapeake Bay, USA - CPBay_Sum_0.6_0.8_DNA | ecosystem: Environmental > Aquatic > Marine > Coastal | place: USA: Chesapeake... | reverse complement strand
TTTTCTTTTTTAGCTTTTTGAATAAACCAGTCTACAAAATTATCACAATCTTGATTATGTTGTAGACTGTTACTCTTTAAACCATAATGTATATCGGTATAAAATGCTGCTTTTTTAAATAAATTTGCCATTCAATATTATAAATCTTTTGTTTGACTAAATCAAAGATATTGGTTAATTAATCTTCTAACCAAGCTTTTTCACGTATACCTGAATTCATGCGTGAATAACTTGGGTTAAGTCCATTCATTTCTAATATATCATCACGAATGTTTTGATTACGCTTTTCTGTATTCAATACACGGCAAAAACTATTTGTAATTGCTGCTGTATAATATGCGAATGGGTTTTGTGATTTTGCTTCGTTGAATCGCAACCCAACATAAGTCAATTGTAATATAGCTGAATTACGCATTTCATCGTTATATGTATATCCACGCCAATTAAACTTCATAGCGTATTTTTCACATAACATAATATACATACGTGCTAGTTTATCAGTAAGATTTCCATGATCTTTGCTAAAATGACCACGCTTAATGCCACCTACCCAATGACTTTTACCTACACAATAAAAACTTCCTTCATCATCAATTTTATAATGTTGAAATGGTGGGAAATTTACTTTCATATGTACCATATCATCAACCTCACCTGCTGTGGTTGGGTCTTCCAAATCAACAAAGATTTCTTCATCAATATCATCAAACTCCATGATATCAATTGCTGTTTTTTTCTTTGCTGTTTTCTTTTGTAGTTTTGGACTGAGTGGGATATGTTCCCAAGTCATAACACGAAATACTAAATCAGTAGTTGGAATAGATTTTGGTTCAATCTTTGTGCCAGTTTCGTTTGATAATCTAGCGGCACGATTTTCTTTTGCTTGTTTAATCGTATCACGTTTATGTGCGTATTTAAAACAAGCCTCAAGTGTATCTTGAGGCATATCAACTATTAAATCGTAATGATGGTATTCTTGTTTTGTATAATAGCAATAACTGTTTTTGCTTTCGTGTATTTCTTTTAGTATGTCCCTATTATTAAGGTAGTTGACAGGCTTTTTTGTGGTACTCATAGAATCCTTTATTTTAGAAATATTATAACACATATGTTGCGGAGGGCACAACATTTAGGGTAAAATGTGGGTAAAAAAGTGCTTTTTTATTTATCATAAATATGTAATAGGATCATTGATATGGCAAATCAACAAACAGCACGAGATTGGGCAACGGTTAGGGATGAAGCCCAAAAAGATATTGATAGTATTGGACCACTATTAAGAACAGCCACTACCAATTTAAAAAATGCCAATGACAGATTTAATACACTTTCATTTGCTGAAAATCAACTTAAAGATGATCCAACCAAGGTAGCTGAGTATGAAGCTGCTAGAAACGCAAGGATTAATTATTACAGAGAATTTTTAAAGCCTGCACAAAATGCTGAACAAACATTACGTGATGATTTAAATGCCGCACAACGTGATTATAATTATGCTTCTGAACAAGTAGTAATAGCTAATTCAGGAGCACCTAACACTAATTTAAATACTCCACCTGCTAGTGCTGACCCGGGAAATCCAAACACACCAACAGTTCCAACTACTGAGCCTATACAAAATGATTCAGCAATTCTTGAAGCCAATCAAGAACCACAAAACGAACAAGATTTAGCATTTAACCAACAACAATCTCAATTAGCAGAAGCTAATGAAGCACCTGCTGTTGATAATGACCCTGCTTATAATAGTAGTTTTGCCGATGATGCTGCCGCTAGTGCTGCCGCTGCTCCTGTTAATAGTGATTTATATGGGTATGACTATGATGGTAATGCTCCATATGCTACAAGCAATACAAAAGGTATATCTGGAGAAGGTCTTAGCGCAAGATCACAGGCTGACTTACAAGACAGCGTTAATTTTAATTTACAAGAAGATTGGCGAGTTAGGCTTACATTAGCACCGGGTGCTAATGGATATCTATATAAAGCAAGTGATCCTGGTATACTACGTCCATTAATTGCTACAAAAGGTATTATATTTCCTTATACCCCAACAGTTAACGTTACATATACTGCCAATTATGATCCAACGAGTTTAACACATAGCAATTATAAAATTTTACAGTATCAAAGTAGTGCGATTGAGAATATTCAAATTACTGGTGATTTTACAGCACAAGATACTTATGAAGCGAATTACCTATTAGCAGTAATACATTTTTTACGTAGTTGTACAAAAATGTTTTATGGACAAGATGAAAAACCTAAATTAGGAACACCTCCTCCAATGCTATTTTTAAAAGGATTTGGAGCATTTCAATTTGATCAACATCCATTAGTAATTCAGAATTTCACATATAATTTACCTAATGATGTAGATTATATACGAGCAAGTTCAACAACAACATTATCAGGTGTTAGTAAAGATACAAACAATCAATCAAATCCTAATAGTAGATTGCCTGGTAATGTAACACCAGGAGGAAATCCAACTCCTACAGTGTTCAGTAATCCACAGTCAGGAACAACAGAACCTACATATGTACCAACAAAACTACAAATTCAAATATCATGTATGCCTGTAGTAAGTAGAAAAGACATAAGTGATAGGTTTAGCTTTAAAGATTATGCTAGTGGTCGATTACTACGTGGTAGTAAACTTAACAATCCAGGAATTTGGTAATGGCAATTAATTCAATTTATCCACAGACAAGTCCATACTATACTACGGGAGTAATAGAGGCAAAATATTTAGATGTTTTAAATTACAGACCTATTCCAATTATCCCTAGTGATGTATTAATTACATTGACTGAAACCTATCAGTATAGACCTGATTTGTTAGCATTTGATTTATATGGTGATCCAAAATTATGGTGGGTATTTGCTGAAAGAAATCCAAATAGATTGGGATACGATCCTTACTTTGACTTTGTTGCTGGATTACAAATTTATGTACCAAAATTAGAAACACTTAAATCAGTACTAGGAATCTAAATGACAGGATTAGTAGGATCAAGTGACGGTGATTATGGAGCACTGAACACACAAACAGTAGCAGGGCAAGCACAGACTAATACTGGCACAAGTAATAATAAAAGTGGTAGTAACCCTGATCGCAGGTTATATAATCCACTAAGTCAGTTTGCCAGTTATACTTACAATATTAGTTTGTATATGATTACTCCTGAAGCATATGATGCTTTTATACAAACTGGTAGAAAAAACATTTATGCTTTTCAAAACGCAAGTGGAGGAGCTAGTGCCAATTTAAAAGCTGGTGTTTATTTAATAGCACAAAGTGGTGGTGTAAACAACAGCACACAAAAAAGAGCACCAGGATTTGAGTTTGATTATTACATTGATAATTTAAAATTAGTATCAGCAGTCCAAGGCGCTAGTACAGGAACAAGTACAAACGTCACTAGTATAAGTTTTAATGTATATGAACAATATGGTTTTAGTTTTATAAACAATCTTAAGAAGGCCCAAGACGCATTACAGGCATATGTAGCAGGCACTGGTCGTGCTCAAAAAGGTTTACAAAACCCAACTAGACAGTTTTTCATACTAGGACTTAGATTTATTGGTTATGATAAACTTGGTAATATAGTTGATAGTACACAAGATACATTAAATGTTAATACAGCAAACAATAATGGATTATTTGAAACATTTTATGATATAGCATTAACTGAAGTAAAGTTTAAATTAACTGGTAAAATTGTAACTTATGAAATTAAAGCGGCAAGTGTTCCTAGTAAAGAAGCGTTTGGAACAAAACGTGGATTGATTGATTTGGGAGCAAACTTTGAAGCAAGTAATGCTTACGAAGCAATACAAAAAATTATTGATAAACTTAATCAAGACCAACAAAATTTAGTTAACCAAAGCCCGCAAGCAATAAAAATTGCTGATAGATATGAAGTTGAATATTTAGGTGGAATGGATGATTTGTTAAAAGCCGCTACAGTTGCTAGTAAAGCAGATTTACAAAAATATACTTGGGCAGGTTCAGGAGCTACTAATGTTAGTCAAAGTAATGACGCAGCAGCATTAAAAGCCACTCCAAATAGTCAAACTAGAACATTTAGTATACAGGGAACTACTCCAATTGTTCAAGCTATTAATCAAATAATTAGTCAAAGTACATATTTGTTAGATGCGCTAAAAGTTGTTTATACGACAAATGTCGAGCCCAATTTAGAAAAGAAAACAGAAAATGAACAACAAAATAACAAACCTTCAACTGTAAGTTGGTATAATATTAGCGCAGTGATTAGTAATATGGAATGGGATGAAAGTCGTGCTGACTTTGCTATGAAAATAAAATACATTATTACTCCATATGAAACACCAGTGATACAAAATAGTTATACAGCACCTGGCAGTAGATATTATGGTCCACATAAACGTTACAAGTATTGGTATACTGGTGAAAATCAAGAAATTATTTTTTATGAACAAGTATTAAATACTGCCTTTTTTAATGTAGCACTTAAGCCCGAAGTAAGTGATAGTCAAGGTAAAGGAGGAGCAGTTGATGTTCCTATTAAAGCTAACCAACGTCAAAATCAACCACATATTGGAAAGTTAGATGTTGGTGCTGAGGCACAAAATGCTTATTTAACAAATTTATTTGATCCAAAAGGATTCGCAGAAGCTAAAATTACTATATTAGGTGATCCTGATTTTCTAATGCCAGACAGTGAATTACCGCAAAGTGTACAAGAAGTGTATAATAGATTTTATGGACCTAATGGATTTACTGTCAAGGCAAATGGTGGACAAGTTTTTATTGAAATAGATTTTAAAGAAGGTGTAGATTACAATACGAATACTGGATTATATGATATTAACAGTAGTGTATTATTTTGGAGATATCCTGAAAATGTAAGCAAAGTAATACAGGGAGTAAGTTATCACGTTATTAAAGTTACTAGCAGTTTTAGTAATGGTAAGTTTACACAAGTATTGGATTGTAGAATTAACACATTTAGTGATCCTGCTGAAGAAAGCTCAAGTCAACGTGAAGCTACTACACAACAAACACCAAACGCACCGGGTACTAATGCCAGTGGAAGTAATACAACAGGTAGTACTGGATTAAAGAATGATCCTACTTTTGTAAAAAAACTTGCTACTGAAACTGATATTAAAACTAGATCATCTGGGTCAAATACTACCGCAAATGATGATAATGACCCCAATTTAAGTTCAACATTACCAGGAGCATAGTGTGGAAGATATTTTTAAGCCAAGTGGAACATTACAATCTGCTAAACCAGACAGTGGTGGCAAAGCTCCAATTCGCACAGTGCCAACACTTGGTGTTGTAAAAGATAATATTGATCCAAATCGTAGTGGAAGAATATTTGTTTATCTAAGTGATAACAGTGGTAAAGACCCAAATGATAGAAACAACTGGGTATCAGTCAGTTACTTAAGTCCTTTCTTTGGTCAAACAATTCCCGATGCTAATGATACTGGTTTCGGTACTTATAAAGCAAATCCTAGTAGTTATGGTTTTTGGAATAGTCCACCTGACTTAGGAACAACAGTTGTTTGTTTGTTTATTAACGGTGATCAAAATTATGGATTTTATTTAGGAGCGATTCCTAACCCCGACACATTACAAATGGTACCTGCTATTGGTGCTACTGATAATATTATTGCTAACAGTGGTGAAGCTGAAAGCTATGGTGGTGCTGTAAGATTACCTGTAACAAACATTAATACAAATAATTCAGGTGTAGCTGATAGTATTGATTTTATCACAGCTCCTAAACCTATACACAGTTATGTTGCTGCTATACTTACACAACAAGGATTAATACGTGATCCTGTTAGAGGTACAATCAGTAGTAGCGCACAACGTGAAAGCCCAAGTCGTGTTGGTTGGGGAGTTAGTACACCGGGGAGACCTATTTATGAAGGTGGGTATACTGACGAAAGTATACTTGGAGCAGCACAAGATAGTGGAAACCGTAGTTCATTAAGAGTTGTGGCACGACGAGGTGGACATACTATTGTAATGGATGACGGTGACTTAATTGGTCGTGATCAACTAGTAAGAATACGCAGTGCGTTAGGTCATCAAATATTAATGAGTGATGACGCACAAACATTATTCATTATACATAGCAATGGACAGAGTTATATTGAACTAGGTAAAGAGGGAACTGTTGACATTTATTCAACTAATAGTTTTAATGTTAGAACGCAAGGTGATCTTAACCTACACGCTGATAATAACGTAAACATACACGCAGGTAAAAAGTTAAGCATACAAAGCGAAAACTTTCACATGAATACCGATCAGGAATTTAATCAACGTGTTGGTCAAAATTACAATTTACATACACTAGGTAAAATACTTGTAAAGTCAGATGATAGCATGAGCTATGATAGTAAAGGTGATAGTAGTTTTGCCAGTGCTGCTAATACATTTGTAAATGGAGCCAAAATAAATCTTAATACAGGTAAATCAAGTAATGTACCAAAAGAAGTTAAGCCTGTTCCAATTATAGCACAAACTGATACATTAGGTGATGCTACCAAAGGATTTGCTGCTGCTCCAGGTAAGTTATTAACTATTGTTAGTAGAGCACCAGCACATGCTCCATGGGCAAATGCTAATCAAGGTGTTGATGTTAAAGTTAGTACATCAGCAGCAGACAATCTACCTGAACCAGCAAGTCAGCCAGTAGAGCAGGCTAATCAAGCAGCACAAAGTAGTAGTGTCACACCAACTACAGTGTCAACAAGTTCAACAGTTCCAAGTGTTCCTGCTGTTAGTGAAGCTATTGATAAGCCTACAACTAGTGTTGCTGTAAGTCAAATGGCAGTAGACGCAGCAACAGGTCCTGCTAAAGATGCTGTTAAACAAGGAATAGGAGTTATTACTACAGGGGCAACCAAAACTTTAGCAGTTGGTGCTTTTGCTATGAATCCACAACAAATGGAAGCAGGTGGATTTATTAAACCAGGTAGTGCCCCATTAGTACAATCATTAATACAAAGCGGGAGAACACCACAACAAGCATTACCAAGTTCATTATTTACAGGTGTACCTGGTGTACAAAATCTAACACAACTTGCTACTAACGTAACAGGTCAAGCATTTGGAGTGGTAAGAAATCTACAACAATCACAAAGAGCATTACAACAAATTGGAGTATTGTCAGGTAAAGAAAGTAGTGTACAATCATTGGGTGCTGTAATGGCAGGTGCTACACAAGGTATAAACAAAGTAACACAAACATTACGTACTGTACAAGGTGTTACAAATATTGCTAACGCAGCTATAGCAGGAGCTAATGGTAATGTATTGGGTGCTATAGCAGCAGGTACTTTTGCTGCTAGTTTGGCACAAAGTAAAGTAAAAGGATTGGCTGGTATTAATCAAGCCTTAAACGCAGCCAATCGTATACAATCACTTGGTGGATTAAACATGGCAGCACGTGGAATTGCCGCTGCCGCGTTTGATAAAATATTAGGTGGATTTAAACCACTCAAAGCCGGACTACCACAAAACTTGTTTGCTATTGCTAGACAAAATGTTATAGCAGCAGCTGGTCAAGCAGGCGCTAACGCAGTTTTGGGCAATACACTATCACCAGGTAATCTTGGTAGTTTAGCTAACAATGTACTAACGAATACATTACGTGGTGCTACACAAAGTATAGCAAGTGGCATGAGTAACTTGCCAGGTGGGGTTAGAGTTGCTGCTGCGGTAGTTAATAATGCTATACGATTTAACACAGCACCTGGGGTAAGTAATGTTGCTGGATCGGCATTAAACACAGGCACTAGTGTATTAAACGCATTAAGCCCAAGCAACTTATTAAGTGCTACAGCTAGAACATTTGCCCCTAGTATCACTCCAATATTAGGTGCTGCTAACAATTTAACTAATATAGCTAATAGTTTCTTACCAAGTAATGCTCAATTAAAATCACCAGGAGCATTATTAGGTCTAGCTAATTTAGGTTTACCACAAAGTGCGGTTGCTCAATTAACAGGATCATTAAGCGCATTAAACTTTGGTGGCGGAAATCCTGTACGCATGCCTATAGTTGCTACTAATACATTTAACAGAGCAGGTCTAGATACGCAAATAACAAATGTGTTGGGTGATCCTAAGATTCCTCCTCCAAGATTTGGTTCTACACCTGAAAATGACCCAGTACAACAGGAACTTGAAAAACAAAACCAAAAACTTCTTGATGACTTGGCTCAACGAAAAATAGTAAACGATAGATTTAATAAACAATTGGAAGTGGCTAAAGCAGCAAAAGTAGCATGGCTTGAAGCTAAAAATTCATTCCCAGAAGGTGATCCAGCAGTAGCAGAACTAAAGCAAAAGTATGATGATGAAGTTAAAAAGTTATTAGACATACAAAAAGAATTTCGTGATTTGATAAGTAAATAATTAAACTAGGATATGTTATGCCATCATATATTGGATTTAGCACGATAAACGCAAATAAACCAAAAACCACTAATGTAAGTGCGGGTAATGCTGGTGGATTTGGTAGTGTTACTAATCCTGTAGTGTTTGGTAAAAAATATCGTATGCTAGATGCTCAACTTGTCATTCAAGATTTTGTAAATGCGTTTAACATTCGTCAAGGACAAAAAGTTGGACAGCCTCAATATGGCACAACATTATGGGATTATGTTTTTGAACCAAACACTGCCGATGTACAATTTAGTATAGAAAGTGAAGTCAGACGAGTTGCTAGTTTAGATCCAAGATTACAACTTAATTATGTTAAGTCATATCCAAAAGAAAATGGTATTTTAATTGAAGTAGAGTGTGCCATAACACCATTTAACGAAGCCACATTATTAAGTGTGTTTTTTAATACAGAAACAGCTAGAGCAGCACTAACGTCATAAAAACACTACTATTTTGGTATGATAAATACTAAAAAGAGAAAGATATGGCTATAAGTTCACGACAATCAGCACTTTTTGGGGTAAACGACTGGAAAGCTATCTATCAAACTTTCCGTGAAGCAGACTTTCGTAGTTACGATTATGAAACTTTGCGTAAAAGTTTTATTGATTACTTAAGAGTTTATTACCCTGAAACATTTAATGACTATATTGAAAGTAGTGAGTTTATCGCATTGCTTGATGTTATGGCATTTATGGGCCAAGGTTTAGCATTTCGTAATGATTTAAACTCACGTGAAAATTTTATTGATACTGCTGAACGCCGTGATAGCGTTGTTAAATTAGCCAACTTAGTAAGCTACACACCAAAGCGTAATATTGCTGGTCAAGGTTATTTAAAAGTAACAAGTGTAAGAACCACAGAAAACGTTATTGATTTAAATGGATTAAATTTATCAAATACTCCCATATTATGGAACGACAGTGCTAACCCAAATTGGCAAGAACAATTTAACGCAATTATTAATGCTACATTAATTAATCCACAACGTGTTGGTAGACCAGGTAATGTTGCTGATATTTTAGGTGTTAATACACAAGAATATTCAATAAGTATACCAAGTGGTAACTTACCTATTGTACCATTTCAATCTACTGTAGATGGATTAGCAATGAATTTTGAACTTGTAAGTGTGACAAGTTTAAATGAAGATTATATCTATGAAATACCACCTGCTCCAATTGGTAGATTTAACATATTATATCGTAATGACCAATTAGGATTTGGTAGCCCTGAAACTGGTTTCTTCTTTTATTTCAAACAAGGAAATTTAGAATCAGTAGACTTTACATATGAACAACAAATAGCAAATCAAGTATTAAACATTGATATTCAAGGTATCAATAATACTGATACATGGTTGTACCAGCTTAATACAAACAATAATACTAGATTGCTTTGGAAACAAGTTGAGAATGTTTACGCAAATGCTTATCTACAAACTGAAAATAGTTTACGTAATATCTTTAGTGTAGATAGTAGATTTAATGACCAAGTAAGTTATATATTTGGTGATGGTGTTTTTAGTGAAATACCAGTTGGAAATTTTAGAGCATATGTTCGTGCTGGAAACGCATTGACATATACGATTGATCCAAATGAAATGCAGGGTATTAGTGTTACATTTACATATGTTAGTAGATCAGGACGTAATGAAAATATTACATTTGTTTTAGAACTACCATTAGCAGTAAGCACAGCACAGGCACGTGAAACATTAGCTGAAATTAAATTACGTGCTCCAACACGTTACTATACACAAAATCGTATGGTTAACGGTGAAGATTACAATAACTTCCCATATACACTTTATAATAGTATTATTAAAAGTAAGGCAATTAACCGTAGTAGTATCGGTGTAAGTAAGAATTTAGACTTACTAGATCCAACTGGAAAATATAGCAGTATTAATACATTTGGAACAGACGGGGCATTATATCAAAACACAGATCCAGCAGTTATTGTTAGAAGATTTAATAATACTAGTGGTATTAGAGCATTTGTTGTTGAACTAGCATCATTGCTAGGCGGTAATAATCCATTACAGTATTATGTACAAAATTACACACGTTATAGCATAAGTTCAACTGTATATTGGCAAACAAGTACAGTTGATGCCAATAGTAATAGTGGATACTTCTATACATTAAGTGGCTCAACAAAAGTTCCTGCTACAGTAAACACATTAGCAACTAATAACTTAAAATATGTTACAACAGGAGCATTAGTTAAATTTGTAGCTCCAACTGGATATTATTTTAATAATGAATATAGATTAGTAAGTGGCATACCTCCTGTTAATGCTATTACACATGTTTGGACAGCAATCTTAAATGTTATAGGTGATGGTACAAATAATGGACAAGGTAATTTTGCTAATGGAACAGGTCCAGTTGTAGTCAATGGTTTTATTCCGTCTGGAGCTATTATTACTACAGTAATTCCAGTTTTTGATAATACGTTTAGCAATACACTAATTGATGAAATTGTATTAAAAATGGAATTGTTACAAGACTTTACTTTAGTATTTGATAATTCTTTACTAGTCAACCAAGAACGTTGGAGTGTTGATGATTTAGATAATAATAATTGGTTTGTGAAAATTATATCTAATGGTAGCAACATTTATACAACACAATATAGGTCATTAGAATATTTGTTTGGTAGTGTTAGTCAAACAAGATTTGTTTACAGTGAAAATGAATTAGTTTATGATCCATTTAGTGGCAAAGTATTACAAGACTTTGTAAATATTTTAAGTATCAATACACAACCAAGTTCAACTACAAGTTTAGGTATTGATTACAGAGTTAATGTTGTTGGGCAGCAAGTTGAAAGTGATGGATACGTAAATAATTTTGAAGTAGAAGTGGCAAGTACTGATACTAACAACACACAAATACTTGTTGATCCTGACTTCTTTAATGAAATAACTGGATACGTAACAGGCGCAAGTAATATTGGGATATATGCGTTTTTTGAAACAGTTCAAGATCCACTTAACTTAACAAAATTACAACTTATACCAAGCGCATCAGTAGCATATCAATATCCAACTAAAGCGCAAGTTGAAACAGTAAAATATGAATACCCACTTGGTCAGTTATTTTATGCTTATAGCGATAATAAATTTTACAAATCAGTACAAGATACAACAGTATTAACTCCAAGTTATATTTTAGTTGAACAAACTAATTATAGTGTACAACCAGGTCGTCAAGGATTAAGTTACCAATATAGACATAATAGTAATAATACAACACGTATTGATCCAGCAACAACAAACATTATTGACATTTATGTGGTAACACAAGCATATTATACAGCATATCAAAATTACATACAGGATAGTACAAACACTATTCCTGAACCTGATATGCCAACAATAAATGATTTACAAACAGCATATGGTCAGCTTAATGATTATAAAATGTTAAGTGATAGTATTGTTATGAATAGTGTAGTGTTTAAACCATTATTTGGTGCTAAAGCAGCTCCTGCTTTGCGTGCCACGATTAAAGTAATTAAAGACAGCACAACAAATGCTAGTGATAGTGAAATACGTAGTGCGGTACTAACAGCGATGAATAATTATTTTAACATAAACAATTGGAACTTTGGTGACACATTTTATTTCAGTGAATTAAGTGCTTATTTACATAATGAATGTGGTGAACTAATAAGCAGTGCTGTATTAGTTCCTAATGATCCTACTATGACTTTTGGAGATTTGTATGAAATAAAATGTCAACCTTATGAAATTTTTGTAAACGCAGCTACAGCAAATGATGTACAAGTAATACCGGCATTAACACCCAATCAACTTCAGATAAGATAACATGAGAATAAGAACACTAAATTTTTTACCTGAGATTTTTCAGACCCCAACCAATAAACAATTTTTAAATGCTACACTTGACCAATTAGTAAATGGTCCTGAGTTACACAAAATTGAAGGTTATATAGGAAGTCGTTTAGGGTATGGTATTAATGCTAATGATTATTATGTAACAGAACCAAACAAAACAAGAACAGATTATCAATTAGATCCTGGTGTTATTTTCACCAAACCAAATGAAACTGTAGCGAAAGATTTCTTATCATACCCAGGTATTTTAGACGCATTAAAACTACAAGGTGGTATTGTTGACAATAATAGTAGCTTGTTTAGTGCTCCATTCTATAGTTGGGACAGTTTTTGTAATTTAGACACATTGATAAATTATAATGAATATTATTGGTTAGCAGAAGGTCCACCTGCAGTTATTGTAAAAAGTGGAATCGTTTATCCTGACGGTAATTATATTGTTACAAATACAAATGCCACATATAACTTTCAAGTTGAAGGTAACAACGATGTAGAAACTAATAATCCTACTATTACATTATTGCGTGGCGGTAGTTATACATTTGAAATTAACCAAGATACAGATTTTTGGATACAAGGCGAACCAGAAGTAAATGGTACAAGTTTAATACAACCAAATCTTAATGTACGCAATGTTTTGGGTGTTACTAATAATGGAACACAGTCAGGTACAATTACATTTGATGTACCATTAAAAAACGCACAAAATGAATATAACTTTCCAACTTCATTAAATGTAGATTTGGTTTGTACATTACCATATACTTCAGTAAATGGACAAACATTAAGTAGTATAGGTGGTAGTATTGATGGCGTAACATCACTTAACGGACTTAACATATTATTTTATGATACAGGATCAGGAAACCCTGCTGAAACTACAAACTTCTATACAATTACAACTAGTGGTAGCACAAGTAATCCTACAATAACATTAAGTGCTGGTACAGCTATTCCAACTAATGTTAAACTTAATGTACAATATGGTACAACATATTTAGGTAGAAGTTTTTATCGTAGTGTAGCTGGTGTAATCACACTTATTCCATATCTTAGTGCTGAACTAGACACACTATATTATCAAGATGGAACTGAACCAAGTAAAGTTGGTATCATCAAATTAGTTGAAAGCAATTTACTAAGCAGAATAAATGTTGATACAGAAATATTAGGTAGACAAAATTATACCAGTCCAAACGGAGTTGTATTTACCAATGGATTAAAAGTAATTTTTGATGGTGATATTTTTCCAACAAGTTATAGTGTTGGAGAATATTATGTACAAGGCGTGGGTAGTAGTATTGAATTAGTAAAAACAAGTAATCTTGTTAATTTTGAAGCATATACAAGTAATTTACCTTCATTATATGATTTGTTACCTTTTGATATAGGTAATTTTGATTTTAATCTTAACGTGCCTACCGAACCTGATTATATTACAATAGCACGCAATGCTATTAATAACAATCCATGGAGTCGTAGTAATCGTTGGTTTCATATTGATGTAATTAAAGCAACTGCTGAATACAACAATGATCCTACCATTGTAACAACATATGGTAGTTATGAAAACAAAGCTAAACGTCCTATCATTGAGTTTTATCCTAACTTAAGATTATTTGATACAGGAACACTAAGCAAAGGTTTAGTAGACTTTGTTGACGCAAGAACTGGTGACGCATTGAGTTATGTTGCTGGTCAATATAACTATTATCCTGATACTAATGTTTACACAACATATAGTGGAACAATTAATGGTGTTGTAGCAGGTACATCAACAACAATTACAATTGACAAAAACAATGTGACTGGTACATTTGCTGTTGGTCAGTATATTAAAGATATCTATCAAACACCAACAGTTAGTGTTATTCCAAATAATGCTACAATTACAAGTATTACAGGTACAACCACATTAACGATTACAGTTTCTTGGAGTTCAGCAGCAACTTTCACAACAAAGACAAATGTTCAATTTGTAGCCACTGATGATCCATTAAGTTCATATCAGTTATTTGATGGAGCTAAAATTGTATTTGTAAATGATAGCAACACTGAAACTAAAACAAAAATTTATGTAGTCAACTTTGAGACTGTTGATACATCTATTCCTCCTGTAATAACATTGACTGAAGTTCCTAATGGACAAATTTTAGAGGATAATCAATTTACTGCTACCCGTGGAGCATTGTATACAGGTAGAACGTTTTATTTACAAGGTACAGAATATCTAGTAGCACAAGAAAAATCAAGTATCAATCAAGCTCCATTGTTTGACGTATTTGATAATGCTGGAATAAGTTTTAGCAATACTGAATTTTATCCTGGTTCAAGTTTTGTAGGGTGTAAACTTTTTAATTATGGTGTTGATGTTGGAGTTGATGATCCAATATTAGGATTCCCTATTCGCTATAGTAGTATTGATAATGTTGGTGATATTAGTTTTGATGTTTCTTTAAACAGTGACACGTTTAATTATGTTATTAACACAAACCCAATTACTACAAATGTTAACACTGGATATGTACTTAATTATTCAACACGTACTGATTTTACTAGACAATTAGGTTGGCAAACCAGTGTAGGCGACAGTGTTCAATATCAAGTTTTTGAATTTGATTTTGATGTAACAAGACCAACAAGTTCATTTGTTTGTGATGTTCCATTAAACGCATATAGTGGTATAGAGTTAAAAACAAAAGTTGTTGGAGAAGGAGCAGGGCAATATGCTATTCAAGTTAATGACATTTATCTTAACTGTTTAGGTCGTTATGCTGAACAATCAGGACTAGATTATTGGGTAGAATTATTAGTCAACAATACATTAACAATCGTTGAGGTTGAAACATTAATTTGTAGTAGTCCTGAAGCATTAGACCCAAGTTGGAAAAACACACCTTTCCCAAGTGTAAAAGTTTTTATTAATAATGAATTTCAATTACCAAATAGTTACACAGTTACAACAAATACTAGTTCAACCACTATTCAATTAATCGTTAATAGTGCTACTAATACAAAAGTACAAGTTTTATTATTGAGTAATGTAGTAAGTGAAAATGCTTATTATACTATTCCAATTAATTTAAGTAATAACCCATTTAATACAGATATTACTACGGTTAATATTGGTGATATTCGTTCACAATATCAAAGTATTTTTTATAATACTCCTAACATAACAGGTCAACTGTTTGGAGCTAATAACTTCCGTGATTTAGGTAACTTAGTACCATACGGGACAAGTATTATACAAAATAGTAGTTCATTAGCAAGTGTGGGTAGTTTCTTAAGACTACAGAACCATAATCTATTTGACGCATTATTATACAATAGTAGACAATATATTACATTTAAAACATTGTTAGTTGATACTGTAGCACAAATAACAATGAATCAAACATACACACCTAGTAGTGTACTTGATAACGCATTAGATGTTATAAATGGTAATAAAACAGATACACAGTCATTCTTTTGGAGTGACATGATACCAAATAAAAATGCTTATATAACAAATCAATATACATTCAATAATGATTTTGATACAAGTATTTTTCCATTATCAAAAGTATATAATTTTACATCAGCAAATTATGATGGTGTTTTAGTTTATGTATTCCGTACACAATCCGGCTTAACAGTTGAAAAGCAGTTAGTAAAGGGTCTTGACTATACAATCAGCACTGATAGTCCAAGCTTAACTGTAACATTTGATTTATTACAAGGTGATGTAGTAACTGTTAAAGAATATAATCAGACATATGGTAGTTATGTTCCCAATACACCAACTAAGTTGGGATTGTATCCAAGCTTTGAACCAAAAGTTATTTTAGACAGTAGTTATCAAACCCCAACTTATTTTATATTAGGACACGATGGTTCATATAATAAATTATATGGGACTTATAATGACGCAATTGATTCACTTGTAGATTTTCGTGACCAAGCATTGCTAGAATTTGAAAAACGTGTTTATAACAATTTAAAACTTTCAACCGAAGTACTATTACGTGATTATGAAATACTACCTGGATTCTTTAGAGACACTACATTAAGCGTAAATGACTTCTTAACAATTTATAGTGAAATGTTTTTAAATTGGGTAGGAGCAAATAGATTAGAGTATAAGACACAACTATATAATGCTAATAATGAATTCTCATACAACTATTGGCAAAGTGGTAATAAAATAAATGATGATGAGATTTTCCAAGGGTTTTGGCGTGGTATTAATTTATACTTCTACGACACAAGTACACCAAACACAACACCATGGGAAATGTTAGGACTAACAAGTAAACCAAGTTGGTGGGAAACTAGATATGGTCCAAGCCCATATACAAGTGATAACTTTGTATTATGGAATGATTTGGCACAAGGTATAGTTTGGAACAATGGTAATCCATATGTTGTACAACAAGCAATCAGACCAAACTTACTTGATATAATTCCTGTAGATAGTGCTGGTAATTTATTAAGTCCTTTAAGTTCTGTAGTAGGTAATTTTACTGAAAGTTTATTTAAACGTGAATGGAAAGTGGGCGATGTTGCCCCTGTTGAGTACAGTTATAGAAAAAGTTCTACTTGGCCATTTGATTTAATGCGTATATTCGCACTAACCAAACCTGCAGAATTTTTTAATCTTGGTATAGATTTAGACAACTACAAATACGTTGAAGAATTTAACCAATATCTTGTTAATGAACGTAGTCATCTTGTACTAAGTGATGTACAAATATATGGCAACGGGGTTGCTAAAACAAGTTACATCAATTGGATTGTAGATTATGAAAAACAGGTAGGTATCAATGCTACCACAAACATAACTAATTTATTGAAAAACTTAGATGTACGTTTGGTTTATAGATTAGCAGGGTATAGTGATAAAACTTTCTTAAAGTTTTTTGTTGAGAAGGGAACACCAAATAGTGTTAATGCTTCATTACTAATACCTGATGAAAGCTACGCATTATTATTGTATGAAAATCAACCATTCAACAGAATTGTTTATAGTTCCGTAGTTGTACAAATTGTTAACAATGGATACGCAGTATATGGTAATTCACAAAACATTGCTTATTTTACAATATTAAATCCAATCAACAATGGTAATGTTGATAGTATTACTGTTGAAAATGTTTCTGTAAGAGTAGCAAATGATTATAGTAATAATACATCAATTGTTCCATATGGAACAGTTTTCAATACAGTACAAGAATTATCACAATTTTTAGCTAGTTACGGAGCATATTTACAATATCAAGGTTTATTGTTTGATGAAATTGAAAACGGTTTAGAAATTAATGTTAGACAATTAATTGGTGAGTTTTTATATTGGTCACAAACAGGTTGGGAGTTAGGTAACATTATTACTATTAATGCTGCTGCTAACAAGTTATACTTTAATAAAGATAGTAATATAGTACAACCATTAACTATTCAGCGTACTAATTTTGTACTAAATCAAAACTTATATCCAATACAATTAAATGATTTAAGTATTGAACGTGACCAAACAGAGTTTATAGTCAAGCCATTAAATCGCGGTGATGCGATTAGTTACGCACAATTTAATGTAAGTAATTTTGAGCATGGTGTTGTATTTGATAATATTACATTATTTGATGATGTTATATACAATCTTGTAACAGGACTAAGACAAGATAGAATCTTATTAAAAGGTGTAAAAACAGCAGCTTGGAACGGCACTGTTACTGCTAGTGGATTTATACTTAACCAAGATAATATAACAGAATGGGACAAAACCAAAGCTTATACAAAAGGCGAGATAGTCAAGTATAAAAACAAATATTGGACAGCATTAAAGAAACTACAACCGAGCGCAATATTTGATGAGTTAGGTTGGAAAGAAACAGATTATAATGAAATACAAAAAGGATTATTACCCAATAGTAGCACACGCAGTTATGAGTCAGCACTATATTATAACGTCAACCAAGCTAACCTAGAACAAGATAGTAATTTATTAGCATATAGTTTGATAGGCTATAGACCACGTGATTATTTGTCAACGATTGATTTGACAGATACAGCACAAGTACAGGTATATAAAAACTTTATACGTAATAAGGGTAGCAGATTAAGTGTAGATACATTCCGTGGGGCACAATTACCGCAAGGTGGTATTAATTATGATGTTTATGAAAATTGGGCAATTAAGACTGCTGATTTTGGTGGCACATTAAATGATAACTTTTTTGAAGTAAGACTTAGTGAAAGTTTGTTAACAGGTAATCCTAGTATATTAAGTTTGACTAATGGTGTTCCAACAATTGGAGCACAACAATACGTACCGTTGTATCAAATTTATAACTATATTACACCAATTACTAATATTAATGTATTGCCAACAATTGAAAGTTACACGCCTAGTGAGTTATATCCAACTGCTGGATTTGTAAACTTTAATGATGTTAAAATGTCAAGTTACTTTTATGGTGACTTACCAAACGCTGTTAATACTGATAACGTAGTTGTTCCAATCACTGATTTTTATGTAGGTGATTATGTTTGGTTAGCTAACTTCTTAAGTGATTGGCAAGTTTATGGCTGGCAGTCAATTGGACGTGTAGTAACAATGCGTGGTAACTTAAACGGTAGCACTACAATACGTTTTGCTAATGTTCACAACTTATCAAGACTTGATCCTATCAGTATCATTAATTTTGACGGTGCTGCTAATGGGTATTATTTTGTTACTACTGTAGTTAATCCATATGAAGTTATTATCAATCTTACACTTGATGTTAATAATAATGTTTTAACAGGTCAGGGTATTGTATTAAAATTTACCTCACATAAGGTACAAAATCCTAGTGATATCATAAACTTAGATTTATTAACAAGTGAGTTTGTTAAAAATAAAGCTTGGGTAGAAACTGATACTAATGGTGGTTGGGCAGTATATCGTAAATCTTTAAATTACAACGGTACAAATTCATTTAACGAGCCAAACACAACTAATTATGGAACTAGTGTTGCTTATGACAATAGTTTTGGTTATTTGGTTGGGGACAGTTTAGATGGTAAACTTTATCGTTATACTTTAAACACATTTACAAATGAACTAGAACTTACTGAAACAATTACAGAAGGTACAAGTTATGGTACAAGTATTACATATCATAACAACTTTATTGCTGTAAGTGAACCAAGTAGTGGCTCACCAAAAGTTTATATCTATGTTACTAACACTAATAGTGAAACAACCAATAACTTAATAGAAATACAAACAATACTAAACCCAGGTAGTTCAAGTAATTTTGGTAGTAGTATTGATTTTAGTCGTGATGGTAATTATTTATATATAAGTGAAATTTACAATAGTGGAACAAATGATAGAGTATATGTTTATGTTAAAGAAAATGTTCCACTAGCTGCTGGATATTTTGTACCAGGACAAGTTTACACAATTACTAGTGTTGGCACAACTGACTTTACAACGATTGGTAGTACAGACAATTTAGTTGGAATAACGTTTGTAGCGACAGGAGTTGGTACAGGTACAGGTACAGCAAATCAAATTACTTATAGATTAAGCCCATACAATAATGGATATGTTGTAGCTCCAACAAATCAAATAGATTTTGGATATAGTGTAGTAACTGATTATAATGGTGACACATTAATAGTAGGTGCTCCTAGCTATGATTTTGACATAAACACTAATAATACTGGTAGAAGTTATGTTTATAACAGAACTACACAACAATACGAAGTACAATATAATTCTATATTATTTGGATATCAACAGTTTAGTTTAGGCTGGACACCAAATCAAGCTAGTACAACTGTTATAAGCACAACTGGTATCAACGATAAAATACTTTGTAACTATACAGCAGATGTAATTATTCCAGCAACAAGTATTGTACCTGGTCTTGATTATAAAATCCTAAGTGTTGGTAGCACATCATTTACTAGTATTGGAGCAAGTTCAAACACAGTTGGTGTAACATTCACTGCTACTAGTGTTGGTACAGGCACAGGTAAAGTCTATAGACCACTACAACCTGTTATATTCAAGGGCAATTTATTAGATAGTTTAGTACAACAATATAAAGTTTATTTTGTTTATACGATTGAAGAAGCAATAATAAACACTACTTTCACAATTACAATCAAAGAAGATAGAAACAGTTCAACAGTTTTAAATATTGACAGTGCTATATTTGCTACTTTACCATACGCATACTTCCAAACAAATGATTTACAAGTTGTTAAGAATGGTGTAGTTGTACAAAATAGTGATTATGGTGTTGTTGATGATAAGTTTGTATTTACTGCTCCTTTGTTGGCAGGCGATTTGTTAAGTGTGGGTGATAGTAAATTAAACTTAATTCAAACATTAGAACCATCAAATACACCAACAATAGGAAGTAGTTATGGTTATAGTGTTGACACCACACGATATGGTAGTGAATTATTAATTGGTGCCCCATATGATTTAAACAACCAAACTCAAGAAGGCAGCGTATATCGTTATACAAACGCAGGCGGAAAGTATGGATTAATTATTGGTACAAACACAGTAAGCGTATCTGCCCAACGCAAGATTTATTTAAATGGATTTGAAGTTATAATTCCAGCTCCAACTGGACCTAACTTAAATGCTAGTGATGTAGCAAACATTATTAATAGTTTACAATTACCAAACATTCAAGCAGTTGCTAATAATGGAATGTTAATGATTGGTATAATTGATAGTAATTTAGCAGTACCAAATGAAAAATTACTACTTACAGTATATGATAATGCTGTGACAACATTGAATGAATTGGGTATAAACATTTATAATCAAACGCAAATCATTCTTTGCCCACATCCAGTAGGTGCTACACAATTTGGTAGTAGTATTAAATTTAATGATTTTGATAGTGTAGTGATTGGTGCTCCAGTAGGAACACGTTATATTTTCACATCATTTGATTTTACCGATGATGAAAACTTTGAAAATGACACAGTGTTTGATAACAACGCAACACAATTTGTTGATGATTATCCTAATGCTGGGGCTGTTTATATGTATGATTACTTACCAGCTTACAATGAAAGTTTAAGTAATCCAGGTAATTTTGTATACGCACAAAGTGTTAATGATACCAGTTCAAGTTTTGGCCCAAGCCCAAGATATGGAAGTAGTGTTGACTTCAATGAATATAGTGTGATTGTTGGTAGTCCAAACTTTAGTTCAGGATCAGTAGATGGTAAAGTTAACATCTTTAATAATAGTGTTGGAGTAAAAGATTGGGCAGTATATCGTTCATCAAGTCAAGTTGTTGATATAGAACGCATACAAAATATACAAATCTATGATGTGACAACCAATAATACACTTGTTAATTTAGATTATATTGATCCATTACAAGGTAAGATTTTAGGTGCTGCTAGACAAAACTTAGATTATATATCTAACATTGATCCAGCAAAGTATAATAGCCCAGATAGTGAAATTAACGGAATGGTGTGGGGCCCACAAAATGTTGGACAATTATGGTTCGACACAAATAATGTTCGTTTTGTAAATTACCATCAAAATGATGTAAAGTACAATAGCAAATATTGGGGTACTGTTTTCCCAGGCAGTGATGTTGCTGTTTATAGTTGGGTAGCTAGCACAGTGCCACCAAATGCTTATGTTGGTCCAGGCACTGTTTATGATCCTACATTGTATGTAATTGAGCCAACACTAAATGCTGCTAATCAATTAGGAGACACTTATTACTTTTGGGTAAGAGACACAAATATAATCTTCACACAAACTAATAAGACGCTTGCTGATTCAGTAGTTGCTAGTTATATACAAAATCCTTTACAATCTGGTATTAGTTATTTTGAACCATTATTACCAAATACATTTGGATTGTATAACATTCAACAATATTTAAATGGTGTAAACAGTATATTACATGTTGGATATACTACAGGACGTAGTAGTGATATCCCACATAGTGAATATACTTTAGTACGTAGTAATTTTGCTGATGACTTTTTACCAGGTGTCCCTGAAATTGTTACTGGCACACAGGTTCCTATTTACGACCAAGAACCAACTGGTTTATACGCTAGATTATTAGCAAGCTTAAGTGGTGTAGATAGCAATGACCAAGTTGTTCCTGATTTTTACTTACCTCCTGCTGTACAGTCAGGTATTGAAGTAAGACCAAGACAAAGCTTTTTCTATGACAGATTATTAGCACTGAAAAATTATATACAGTATGCGAACACTGTGGTTAAGCAATTTCCAATAATGGAAATCAAGCCTGATCTAAGTTTACTTTACAGATCATTTAGCTTGGGTACAAAATTAACTACTACAGTAAACAATACATTGGCTGATTATTATGCTGATTTAGTTAATAACATTTACGTAGAATGTCTAGGACGTTATGCTGATCAAGGTGGTTTAGATTTTTGGGTAGAAATTTTAGTTAGCAATACATTAACACTTGACGAAGTTCGTGGTTTAATTTGCAGTAGTCCTGAAGCATTAATTGAAGGACGTAGAACTCCTTATGATGTAACTAATTATTGGACTACTATCAATTGGTGGGCACCTGGTTATGATGATAATACAAAAGCAGCATATCAAGTATCAAACTATGCTGATTTAGCTACATTAAGTGTGCCACGTGGAACAATTGTGTTAGTAGGACAAAACGTTGGTAGTCAAGAGTTTTATATTTACGAACCTAATCTTAGTGTTGGTACAGAACTTTCAACAACTATATCAGGAGCTAATGCTACAACATATGCTACAATTATCAACGAAGTTTATCTAACATGTTTGGGGCGTTATGCTGAACAAGCAGGACTTGATTATTGGGTTAATGTTTTAGTAAATGGTCTTGCTACATTAAATGAAGTTGAATCATATATTTGTAGTAGCCCTGAAGCTATCACTAGAGCAAGTAATCCAAATTGGAGACGTATTGGATTACAAAATGGAACAATTGAGTTTAGTGAATACTTATATGATTATCCAGCTGGTAGAATAGGATTTGGTGATAACTTCTTTGACGTAGATGATTTTGATGAGTATCCATCACGTGAAACATATTTTATTATTAGAGCATTATGTGAACAAATTTATACTGAAGATTTGTTAATTTTCAGAAATAAATCACTGATATTATTGTTTGACTTTATACAAGCTGAAACAATTCAATCACAAAATTACTTACCATGGCTCAATAAGACTAGCTTAGTTGATGTTAGTCACACATTACGTGAATTACTACCTTTTGAAAATTTCAAAACAGATAATCAAGTATTTTTAGAAAATTATATTAATGAAGTTAAGCCATATCATGTAGTAATTAAAGATTTCTTATTGAAATATACAGGTACAGAATTCTATGAAGGTAATGTAACTGATTTTGATTTACCAAGTCAATACAGTGTAGGTGAACAACAATTCATTACTCCAATGTTAGTGTATAATACACCAACACAAAACAATCAATACTTACCTACAAGCATTATATGGGATACAGTGTCATATAAGCAATGGTTCCAAAATAAAGGTCTTAGTTTAACAACGATTGACAACTATCCAGCTACATTGTTAGATAGTTATGTTGACACAAGTAGTTCATTCTTGTATGTTGATAATGTATATGGATTCCCAACTACAGGTGTTATTCAAATTGATAATGAACAAATTGGATATTATGAAATTGATACAGCAAGTAATAAAGTAAGTCAATTGGTTCGTGGATTAAATGGAACAGAAATTGCTGTACACTTACCTAATACTATGGTATATTTACAATTACCTGAGGTTAGCGTAGTATATGGCGGCCGTGGTTATACTGAACCACCAAGAATTACAGTCGAATATGACACAAGTATCTATCCTGCCCCAAGACAATATATTCAATTAGAGCCTGTAATGGACAATGATGTGTTGTTGAGTGTAAATGTAATTAATCCAGGTCAAGGATACATGACAGCTCCTGTGATTAATGTTGAACCAAGCTTAGTTGTAACATTTAGTAGCACTGATGTTAATAGTTCATTTAGTGTAATACGTGTTTTTGCTCCTGACTTACAGACAGGAGATTTAGTACAGTACAAAAATGTTTCGGGTAATAAAATAGGTGGTTTGATTGATAATCAATGGTATTATATTAATGTACTGGCTATACAACCAAGTGGTATTATTGGTTTATATACAACATTAGAAGATGCTACACTAGATAATCACCGTGTAGAATTTTATGATAGTGGTACAGGTACGAACACATTGAATTTGGGTGCTAGAGTAATACCAACAACAACTTCAAGTCCAACACGTGAACTAAGTCCTGTTTTAAGATTTGATAGAACAAGTTACAGACCGCAGGTTACTGATTGGGTATCTGGAAGTTTTTACGCTGGAGAAATTGCTAGTAGTACAGGTTTAGTATCATACGCAAGTAGCAGTGTTACACTAGAAAGCACACTACCACCGATTAACAATATTTTTTCTAGTATAAGTGATGTTCCACTTATTATTAATAATGTATCTAATGATAGATTAATTACTTACAGCGAGTTCGCAAGACGAGTAGTTGGGACAAATAGTGGAAGTAACACAGTTGTACTATTACCATATGATGATGGAGCAGGATTTAGTACTGCTTCAGGGTCAACATTTGGATTTACGATTGGTATGCCGATTATATTCCAAGGCCCATTACAAGGTGGTATTGTTCCAAATACAACATATTATGTAGCAAGTATAGTAAGTGATACAACATTTACTATAAGTGAAGAACAATTTGGGCCAACATTTACATTAACAACATCAAGTGTTCCAGTCATACCTGGAGCAAAAGCATACGCTGGCACAATTACTGATACTGCGGTGTTGGATGTTTATTACCCAAGAATACAACAGGTTACACAAGTAATTAATAATCGTGTTTATAGCATACCTACACCAATTGGCACAGGTGGCACTAACTCATTATATTCTGGGGTATCATTATTGTTTACTGGTACACAGTTTAGTTCAATTATACCTAACGAAAACTACTTTGTAAGTGCTGTGTTTGATGATGAGTCATTTACAATTAGTCATAGTGAAAATACAGTACGTGCTACAGTTTCACAAACCACAAGTTCTACAAACATAATTACTGTAAACAATACTGATGGATTTAGTTTTAATGATCCAGTGGTGTTTACTAACTTCGTATTCACTTCAGGTAATTTTGTTGTTGGTCAAACGTATACAATATTATCATTGGGTACAACTGACTTTACATTATTAGGTAGCCCATTTAATACAGTAGGACAAAAGTTTGTAGCTACAGCCTCAGGCACAGTTTTAGCAGGTGGGTTTATACCAGGACTGTTATACACAATTAAATCTGTAGGTAGCACTGATTTTACATTAGTAGGTGCTATCAGCAACACAGTTGGTGTGAAATTTATAGCTACTGGGGCAGGTTCAGGTTCAGGTACAGCAACACAGGGTAATGGCACCGCAAGTACAACAACATTCGGTGGTATTTCAAGTGGTACGTTTTATTATATCAGTGCTATTGTTAGTAGTACACAATTAAAGATTAGTACAAGTCCAGGTGCTGGTGATTTGACATTAACTAACCAACAAGGTACAGGTTATTGTTATGACCAAAGTTTAATTGATACATTACCAAATGGTACAGGAAATATGACTATGATGGTAGCACTACCAATCAGTCCTGGCATCGTCAATGGTCAAGAATTTACTTTATATCCGAGCACTAAGCAATATCCAAACTTAACAGCTACAAACACTGAACTTTGGGGTAGAACAATAAATGCTACAATTGGTTCACCAGACAGTACAGTTAATAAAATCGCATTAGGAAAACCAAGTCCTAGCATTGATGCTACTGACTATGTTTATATTAATATGCCATTAAGATTAACTGGTTCAAGTATAGGTGGACTTAGCACTGGAGTAACATATTATATTATAGATTATAGTGGTTATGTTAATCCACAAACTGGATTGACAACGCCAAGTCTTAAAGTTGATGTTACGCAAACAGTTGCTCCAAATACACTGTCATGTATTACAGCAGAAGATTTGTATGTAGGAATGCCAATAGTATTCAGTGAAGAAGGCTTAGGTGGTGTTAGTGTAGGTGTTGAGTATTTTGTTAATTCAATAAGTTATACACCAGGCAATAATAGCTTTACAATTAGTGCTACTGAAGGTGGACCTGCTGTTACTGTTACTAATGATACAGGGATTATGCGTGGTGTTGGTGAACAATTTATCAAAGTATCTACGAGTAGAGCAGGCACAAGTGTGTCATTATCACAAGCTTTAGGTCCACAAACTATAGGTCAAAATACTGCTACACTAGGTATACCACAGTTTAGTTTAAGTTCAATATTAGGTGGATATCGTGTAATAATTACAAATCAGGGATCAGGTTATACTGAAAGTAATTTATTGACAATCTCAGGTACTGCTATGGGCGGAATAAGCCCTGATAATGATTGTACGATATATGTTAGTAATGTAGACAGTTTTGGTGCAATTACAAACGTAATTGTTTCAGGCACACCTCCTACAATCAGCAATAATTATTATGTTAAAACAATAGGAGCTAATCAATTAGCATTATATAGTGATCCGTTGTTGACTATACCAGTTGTTGGACAAACAATCGAAGTAGCAGGATCATTTACAATTGGACAGTTATACACAATCGTAAGCTTGGGTTCAACTAATTGGAATAGCATAGGATATATTGGTACTGCTGTTGAAGGTGGACAATTTGTTGCTACGGGAATAGGAACAGGTACAGGAACAGCTTCAGTCATTGCTATACCATATAACGGATTAACAACACAAACTGTTGAATATATTAGTGATACAGGTGAAGCAAATAGACTACGTTTGGTAGATCCTAATACAAGTTTCTATCAAGTATATGACCAAGTATTTTTCTCAGGTAATGTTGGTGGTGGTTTATTAGAGTATGTTCCATATTATATTCATAGTATTACTTCTGATTATTTGATTAGATTAAGTGACTATCCAGGTGGACCAGCTAAAACATTAACTACCTTTGATACTGATAGTGAGATGTATATCAGTAAGCTTGGATCAATTGCTTACAAACAAGCTCCATTATTGTATAATCAAAGTTTAGTACGCTACAACAACAATGTTTATGAGTGCTTGATTAGTAATAATGATGATGAATTTGTTATTGGAAAATGGGAACTTGTTAATAGTGATAGCAGAAAACTAAACGCATTAGACAGAGTTGTTGGGTATTACAGCCCAACTATTAATATGCCAGGTATTAATTTACCACAGTTAATGACAGGTCTTGAGTATCCAAACACAACATATTATGGAAATCAATTCAATCCAGCATATCAGTTTACAGTAGAAACAAATCTACAAGGACAAGAATTTATACCATATGGTTATACAAATACCAGTGTTATAAATGATGGAACAGATATATTAATTACTACTAACACTGCTAATAATTCAGGATTGTTTAGAAGTGCTGATTCACTTGCGTATGATATTGAAAATATTACTGTAATAGATGTTGGTTTTACTGATATTGTTTATTCAGGTACAAAGTATATCATAACAACAACTGATAGCAGTGCTCCAATCATTGAAAGCACTGATGGTGTTACATGGAATGTTAATACTAATATAAGTTCATTAACTTCAGAACCAATTAACAGCATCATGTATTATAATGGAAAATATGTTGCTGTAGGTGAAGAGGTTTACACAAGTACAAACGGTAATACTTGGACAGTTACAGCAAACTTTTCTAGCTCACTTCCTGTTGTAATGAATGAAACAAAACAAGTTTCTTTAAGTAGTACAAACTATTATGGTGTAGTTGGATCAGCATATGTTGTTTCTGGAACACAGTATGAGCCGTTCCCAATATTTTTATATAGTACAAATGCTACAACATGGAGTGGTAGTATCCCAGATTCAAGATATTTTAACTATAGTTTAGCAAGTAACGGTACAGTTATAGTTGGTGTAGGACAAAATGGTATTATTTCACGTAGTACAGATTTAGTAAATTGGTATGGTGTTAATGAAACTTTTGCGTTTAGCACAAACGTTCCAAGTAACTATCTAAATGTTACAAGTACAGCAGGCTTCCAAGTTGGCGATAGTGTGAGATTTAGTAGTGCGTTTGACGTTATCAACACTACTACAACATACACGATTAGTAATATCATTAGTAGTACACAATTACAACTTACAGCGGTAACTTTCTTAACAAGTCCTACTGTATCATCGTACATGTACTTGTACCCACAGACAAGTAACTTGAATAGTGTACAATTTGCTAATGGTAAATTTATAGCAGTCGGTGATGTATATTTGGGTGAGGGATTAATTAAAGTAAGTACAGATTCATTATCTTGGAGTATAGTAAGTAGCAATGTTCCAAATAATCTAAACAGTATCATTTATGATAGTGTTAATAGTAAGTGGGTAGTAGTTGGTGATAACAATGTAATTTTAACAAGTAGTGATAATGGAGTTACATGGGATAAAGAAGCAACTTACGATGTACCTGAACCAATCTATACAGTACAAGGTGATTCATTCTTAAGTGGATATGGTCCAGAAGAAATGATTCCTGGTATTGTTGAAGATAATTTAACAATTCAAGTTAATACACGCCCTGGTACAAATTGGGATGCTACATTATATCAACACGTTGGATACAATGTTGTTAGCAACGTATATACACCAAGTCCAAGCAATCAAGTTATATATAGTTTTGCTAATTTGGTTGAAATTCCTGCTCAATTAGCATTATTTGTTATTGATGGAGCAACAGGACTATCAACATCAATATATGTAACCAATGATTATACTGTAGATTGGATAGCACAAACTGTCACATTGAACAGTACATTAACAGTAGGTGATCAATTACGTATTGATGTTTATGAAGTTGGAAATGGCGATCAACTAGTTAAAAGTAATACATTTATTGATCCTATCAGAACTGATGATAATACAGGATTTGATGAAATATATCTAAATTGTAATTATAGTAAGACAATTACAAATGGTAGTGGGTTGATACAAGACTTACCTTATGTTACAAATGTAAATTGTACACAAACAGAAAGTACCTACAATACGATTACAGTAGATAATGTTTCAGCGTTTACATTAAATGCTACAGTAAGATTCCAAGGTACAGTTTTTGGTAATATCGTTGCTGATACGAATTATTATGTTAAGTTCATTAACACAGCAACCAGTTCAATTGTAATAAGTGCTACAATATCTAGTGGTATTGCTGGTCCTGTATTTGCATTAAGTAATGCTACAGGAAACATGACAGCAATATTAAGTTCAGGAGCAGGTGTTCCTTGGACTGACCCATATGTTCAACATAATGGTGATAGGTTATTAGTTGGACGTACTAATGTTGCGTTGGCTACACGTTCTAGTACAAATACAGTTGTAGTAAGTACAACAGGTGGATTGAACGCAGGCGACACAATTATTTTTGATGATAACATGTTTGGAGTTGTTACACCACAAACAAGCTATAACATCTTAAATATTGTAGATGGTACTAAGTTTAGATTAGAAGATCCATTAAGTCCAGGTAATCCACTAACATTAACAAATGCTACAGGACGCAGTGTTTTTGTAACTAATGATTATGCTATTGGATTACAACCAAATGGAGTACAAGCAAAAGTCGTGTTTGCTAGTCAATATGACGCAAGCACAGATTACTTAGCTTATAGTTTCTTTGGTGAAACTGAGCCAGAACAATATGGTTACACATTACCTGAAACAGAGGTATTTACTGCTACCGCTGGTCAAACTGTGTTTATACTAAGCAATTATAGTGCGTATGACAATGAAACAGATGCTATTGTTGAAGTAAATGGATTACGTGTAAGTTCAGGGTATACGATTGATTTTGCTACAACTAGCTTGACTTTTGTAACTCCATTGTCATTAAACGATATTGTAGCTGTAACTACGTTTAATCAAACATTTAGACAATACCTAAACACACAATTTGATATACAAGGACTTGTAGTAACAATTTCTTCTATCACAACAGGTCCTAACTTAGGAGCACAAGTCAACCTAAGTGCTACCTTAGGATTAAGCAATGGTGATGCTATACGTTTCGGCGGTGTAACTGGTACCTCACAAATTAATGATAGAACACTGTACGTAAGTGTTGTTAGCCCAACAAGTTATGAATTGTTTACAGATCCTGGATTAGACGCAGCAGACGCAGTTAGTATATTTGATGCTTATACAGGAACAGGATTCGCTTGGAATGATAGGACATTCACATTAACAACAGCTACTACAGTACGAACATTTGCTACAGTTAATAGAATCAGTGTTTCAAGTATAGATAAGTTAGTACCGGGAACTCCTGTATACTTTACAAGCCTAACTACTGTCAATGGAGATAGTTTAGTTGGTGGTATTGTTGACAATGATTTATATTGGATATTAGAAGTTGGTCCAAGTATCACAGCAGGATCATTCATTGTAAATGAAGAATATATCATTCAAGATTTGGGTACAACTAATTGGAACGCAATTGGTTATGTTGGTGCTCCAGTCACTGGAGGCACATTTATTGCTACTGGGGCAGGTTCAGGAGATGGAACAGCTTTTGCTAAATCAATAACGATTAGCAGTACACAAGATGGTAATGAATATGTATTAACTAGCGCAGTTGGAGTTGTAAACATTAGTCAATTTAAACAAGATGATGTTGATAGATTATGGGTAACTGTAAATGGTTATCGTGTACCTAGTGAAAAATTACAAGTTTATAATAATAATTTTGTTGGAATTGAAGTTGCTTTAAGCAATGTAAGTGATTATGTCACTATTTTAAGTATGATGCCTAGCGCAACACCAAATAACGAATTGTACTTTAATAATGTGTTTGTTGACAATACTCCAAATATCTATAGAACAGCAGAAAGCACAACCACTTGGTTAACTGAGGATATCACAGATACTACATCAACAATTACTGTATATGATGCTAGTAAGTTGTTACAAGATGTAGAAAGTACACAAACTGTGCCTGCGTTAGCAAATAATGTGTTTACGTTACAATTAACTGAAAATAGCAATAAGATATTGGGATATACATTATATAATAATACGTTGGCAGTAGCTATTCCAAATAATATTGTAACACAAACATTTAATGGAAATCAACCTATCTTAGAGATTGAAAACAATCCTACTTATATAGCAGCAGGAAACAGTGTTACGATTACTATGATTATTGGTGGTTTGATATATGTTAATGGAGAACAAATTAAGTTTACTAGCTATAATCTTGGTACTAATGAAATTACTGGATTAACAAGAGGTGTTAATGTTACCCCAACATTAACGTTTGTTGAAAAGTATAACCGTGTTTATGCAATATTTGATAGTAATTTATTAGGACCAGAGTACTATGATACTGATTGGAACAGCACAAATACATACGACACTGACTTAACTATGCCATTACAAATAAGTAATACATATCCAGCTGAGTTCTTAAAAAGTGGTATGTAGTGGGAGATAAATATAATATGGACAAGAAAAATACACCAATTAAATTATCAGAATTAAGAAAACCTATTGACAGTAAGAAGCCTGACGAGAATATTGGCTATTATTTTTCCAGCCATATTAAAATACATGATCCAGAGAGTAAGAAAGTTTATGTGCAGAAAAGGGCAGATACCTAATGTCAATTATTAATTTATCATATAAAGTAGAAGGGTTTTTAAAGATTTATGACCCTAATAACCATGAAGTTTTTGTAGATAAAAAGAATGCTATTAACTACGAAAACATGAGTGAAGCGATTGCTGATACATTATCAAGTCGTGGATATGGTGAAATTTACCAAATGGCATTTGGTAACGGTGGTGCCAGTGTTAGTGATACTGGAATTATCACATACTTGCCACCAAACACAACTGGACAAAACGCTGCGTTATACAATCAAACTTATCAAAAAGTTGTTGATGATACAAGCGTGTTTAATCTTGATCCTGCACGTAATAAAATGACAGTATTTCATACTGCTGGAAGAATTTACAGTGATATTTTAGTACAGTGTTTATTAGATTATGGCGAGCCACCTGGACAAGACGCTTTTGACAATAGCACACAGACAGATAGTAGTTTTGTATTTGATGAGTTGGGGTTGCAGGCGTATTACGGAACAGATGAAAATGGAAATGTTATTACAAGATTATTGACACATGTAATATTTCATCCTGTTCAAAAAGCATTGAATAGACAAATACAAATAGATTATACAATAAGAATACAATCACTGACAAATTTGGTGACGATTTAAAATAAATATGTACGGAGCAACTAGAAAATGGCATACACAATAGTTAAAAGCGATGGTGAAATACTAACAACAATCGCTGATGGTACTATCAACACAACCAGTACCAGTTTAGCACTGCCAGGTAGGAATTACGCAGGATATGGACAATCACAAGATACTAATTTCGTTCATGTCATAGAAAACTTTGCGGATGATACACCGCCTGCTAATCCACTTAGAGGGCAGTTATGGTACAATACTAGTACAAGCACACTAAATGTATGCCCAACCGATTACGAGTCAAATACTGCTAATTGGGTATCACTTGCTACCAGTACGAGTACAGGTACAACAACATTCGGTAATATTACTGTTTCAGGCAACATAACAACAAGTAATATTTCAGTTGGTAACACAATATCAGCAACAACTGGCACATTTGTTAATATTACAGTAACAAATACTGCTACAATCGCAACAGGTAATATAACTACATTAAACAGTGGCACAACTAATACAGCAATTATTACAACAGGAGCAAATACTACTTCAGGTACACTAACCGGTACTTGGACTGTAAATGGTACAGGTGGTGCTAGTGGTAATGCTATTATATTAAACACAGGAGGTTTATATGTAGCTCCAACATATAGAATTGTTTGTGATAATTATTACTATTCAAATGGTACAGCAATTCCATTCGGTGGTAGCTATAGCAATGCTAACGTTGCGTCATATATGCCAGTTTATAATGGAAACATACTTAGTGCTAATGTTAGAACACCAATATTAACAACAGGCGCAGCAGCAACAGCAGGTACGATTACAGGTAATTGGACATTAAGTAGTGGTAGTAGATTACAAGCTACATACGCTGACTTAGCAGAACGATTTGAGGCTGATAGTTTTTATGATGCTGGTACAGTTGTAGAATTGGGCGGTGATAAAGAAATTACAGCAGTTAAGTATGAACTAAGTGAAGATATATTTGGTGTGATAAGTGATACTGCTGCTTACTTAATGAATGCTGGAGCAGGAGATGATACAACACATCCTCCAGTCGCAGTAAGTGGGCGTGTACAAGTTAAAGTAGCAGGGGTAATAAAAAAGGGAGATAGGTTAGTTAGTGCTGGAAATGGTATAGCAAGAGCAGCAAAACGTGGCGAACCAAACGCATTTAACACTATAGGAAGGGCCTTATCAGGTAAAAACACAGAAGGTGTAGGGACTATTGAGGCAATCGTTAGCATTAAGTAAGGGACACTAATGACCTACGCACAATATGGCTCAGTTGAAGCTACGGATTATAACAATTTAGTGGGGACAAGTCCCGGAACTACAGCTAACAGATTAAACACGGTTTGGGCTGTAGGAGGTTCAAGCGCAGGTTATGGTCAGACAGCACTAGCCACAGTAAACGTAGGTGATGTTGTAACCGCAACTAGTTGGGCTAATTTAATTAATAGTACAGCACTATCAGCATTACATCAAGGATCAACAATAACAAGTGTAAGTGCTCCTGTATCTGGTGGTACTATCACATTTTTATCAGCTATCCCAACAAATCTTACAACAATTTATACTAATAGGCTAAACGCTACCGCACAAGGAACAACTACCAGCAATGTACAAACTTATGGTTCAACATGGGGAACTAGTGTAACTTTTCAACATAATATTACATTTGTAAGTGGTGACGCAGCACGTTACTTTTTTAACGCAGGCGGTCAAATCGCTATTACGTGTAGTCATCCTGCTGGTTCAGGATTCAATGGAACAATGAGCGGATTAGCAGGTGCTATCGGAACAGTTGTGCTTAGTGCGCCAACGTCAGGTACAATTATTGTTGCTAGTACAAATTATAATGGAGTAACAAAAATTGGTGGAGGGGGAAGCACTCCTATTATATCTACTAATAATGGGTATTACGCACTTAATAGTAGTAACGCTCAATTATTCTCACAAACTGCAAGCTCTAGTTATTATTACTATTATTATTATGGTGGTAATGGAAGAATAAGAGTAATAGCCAAATCAAATGGTACGCAAGGTAGTAATAGTGACGCAGGTAATATTATTACATTATACACTGTATGGGATGAAATTCCTTCTGGAATAACAATTTCAGCAGGATCATCAACAACTTGCGTAGTAAGACCCCCTAGTACAAATAATATTAGTAATAGTTGGGGCACTGTACTAATTGCTGGTACAGTTTCAGGTTCATAATTTTTCACTCAACATAATCAATTGTAAATACTCTACGGAGTAATTTATGGATACTAAACTATTGGTTGAACAAGCAAAACTTCGTTTTGCCCATCAAATAGCAACCGATTATCTACAAAACAAATATCAAAGTAAGCTTATTGTAGCAGAACAACAAGGACTTTGGAAAATTGATATTAACTTAATTGCCTTTTTAGAAAGCGTTAATACAGAATTTGTAGTAATGATTGACCAATATAAAGTTCCAGTACGTGTAAACACACAACAAATGCTTGAAGTTTGTAAAAACAGGTATCATACTGTAATGGATGAATGGTATACAGAATACAAGAAGCTTGAAAATAAACGATGAAAAACGGTGTGTTGCTTTTTGCTCATAATACAATAAATTATGATTACTATAGTATGGCAAAACATTGTGCTGAACGTGTAAACTATTTTTTAGATTTACCAGTCACACTAATTACTAATACAGAAACTTTTAATAGTGATACAACACACAAGTTTGACAAAGTAATTTTTGTAGAACCAAACGATAGTAACCAATTACGTAATAAAGTTTGGATCAATAAAGGTAGATATCTTGCTTATGAGATTAGTCCATATGACAATACAATATTACTTGATGTGGATTATGTAATTAATTCTAAGCAATTATTAACCACGTTTGATTTTGTTACTGATATATGTGCTCATAATACTGTACAGTATGTTAATTTTTATGATTATAAACAAGAATTTTTATCAAATTATAGTCATCAAACTTTTTGGGCAACCGTCATCACCTTTAAGAAAACTTTAAAATCTAAACAAGTTTTTGATTGTATGGAAATGATTGAAAACAACTACAGTCATTATGGATACATACATAACTTTATGCCTACACAATTTAGAAATGATTATGCTCTTACATTAGCACTAGATATTGTGAACGGGCATTTGTTTAATCATTGTGATGTTATCCCATGGAATTTATTACATGTAGGAAAAATACACGAATTTTATAAAAATAATAATTCAACAATTTGTACTGATTTTACCGCAGTCTTTGATAAAACGATTTATGGTAGAACAAAACAAGAATATATCACAATACAAGATATTGATTTTCATATGTTGGATAAAAGTAAATTGTTGAGTTTATTATGATTGAATATGGTTATCTAATCTACGCACAAAACACAAAAAACACAAACTATATTGATTGTGCCAAACTTTGTGCTAGAAGCTTAAAAAGTTACATGCCCAATTGTCATGTAACGTTATTAACAGATGAAGATATAAGTGACATTAACTTTGATCATATTGTAAAATTGCCACATGGAGATTTAGCACCCTATAGTAATTGGAAATTAATAAATGATTGGCAAGTTTATGAAGCAAGTCCATACAAACATACCATTAAAATTGAAGCAGACATTTATGTTCCATATAATATAGATTATTATTGGGAAGCATTATCTATCAAAGATGTGGTTGTTTGTACTAACATCAGAACCTTTAGACAAGAATTAAGCCAAGTAAAGTTCTATAGAAAGTTTATTACAGACAACAAATTACCTGATACATATAATGGGTTAACATATTTTCGTAAATCAGAACTAGCTGAAAAGTTCTATAAAGTTGTTAGAAATGTTTTTGAAAATTGGGATCAGTATAAAAAAATCTTACGTTGTAACAAAAATGAACCTGCCACAACAGATTGGGTATATAGTTTAGCTAGTCATATTGTTGGATATGAACATACCACACTAGATTGTTTTACTGATTTTAGTTTTGTTCATATGAAAAAGGAAATCAATAATATTTTTAGTGAAGATTGGACTGAAAACTTAATTTATGAAGTAAGTGATGATTGTTTTAAGATTAATTGTTACGCACAAAAATATCCTGTGCATTATGTAAATAAAAATTTTTGTAATTTATTATGAGTGAACAAGTCATTTTTGAAGCACCTAAGATTAATAAACCTGAATTTAGGTTGTATTATGACGAGAAAGGAAGTGTATTACATTATACCACAGAAGATTTGCCTGGTAATTATATTGTTATTGATAGTCAAACTTTTGCCGAATCAAGATATGATGTACGTGTAATAGATGGAGAAATTGTAAGACGTAAAGATTTTGTAATTGTTGAGAAATTAGTACCTAGCAAAGAAGGTAAATCTTGTCATTCATATGATGTTAGTGTTATTGTTGATGAAGATTTTATTGATATAAAACGTTGGAGTATAAAAGTTTATGAGTACAGAACTTGATATTATAGATATTGCTGACTTAGATTGTATCTATCTAAGCTATGATGAACCACAAAAAGAAGAATTTTGGTTAAAAATAAAAAACATGGTGCCATGGGCAAAGCGTGTTGATGGTGTAAAAGGTAGTGATGCTGCTCATAAAGCAGCAGGAGAAGCAAGTGATACTGAACGTTTTATATTGATTGACGGTGATAACATGCCACATCCTGAATTCTTTAATGGGCAGTTTGATTTTCGTGGTAAAGATCCTGTTTATAAAATAGCACAATATCGTTGGAAAGCAATTAATCATATTAATGGATTACGATATGGCAATGGTGGTATGAGTAGTTGGACTAAAACTTATGTTGCTAATATGAAAACGCATGAACATAGTGATGGAAACCGCACAACCACAGTAGATTTTTGTTTAGATAGTAGAGATAATATTTACTGGGCTATGGCTGATTGTTATAGTATTACATATCCAAACTATACAAGTTTTCAAGCATGGCGTGCTGGATTTCGTGAAGGCGTAAAAATGGTATTACATGGTGGACGTGTACCAAACATTGATGAGTTTAAAACAAGTGTGGCAAGTAGAAATCTTAACAATCTTACTATATGGCAAAATGTTGGGACAGATGTGGATAACGGAATATGGGCGATATATGGAGCGAGATTAGGTACATATCTAACTATGTTAACTGATTGGGATCCAAATAATGTACAGTGGTTTGATAATTATCCTAAATTATGGGATGAACATTGTAAGGAAAAAGATCCTACAGAAATGTCAGAACAGATTGGTATAGAATTACACGATAAGTTAGGATTACCTATGTGTATGTTTAATATTGAGCAAAGTAAATTCTTTAAACGTCATTATGGTGCAGATAAGTATAACAAAGGATTGTTAGTTAAAGAGATGGATGTTATACGCCAAATTGAAGGATGGTAAATTGTCAGAAATACAGGGTACGAAAGGTAATGAATCAGTTGTAAATAATGACCAATTTGAAAGTTACTATGGTCACAACACAAAAAAAGTATTTGAAAAGTTAAATGAGGTTAGCCCAAGTTTTTGTTTGGCTAAGTGGTTTAATGTAAGTATACATATTCCTACAGGTCAAACACATAGCTGTTATCATCCACGCAGTCATCATATACCTTTACAAGAAATTGAAATAGATGTAAGTGCTTTACATAATACAAAATATAAAAAAGAACAAAGAAAATTAATGTTGGATGGAGTTCGTCCAAATGAATGTGAATTTTGTTGGAGAATAGAGGACAGCGGAGAACAACTAAGTGATAGAGCTTATCGTAGTAATGATATCTATGAAGAAGGAATAATCAAAGAAGCACTTAAATTAGGTTATGTTGGGAACGCTCGCCCTAGGTATGTTGAAGTAAATTTTAACCAAGCATGTAATTTTAAATGTAGTTATTGTAGCCCGCATTTAAGCACTGAGTGGATGAAAGATATAGATAAAAACGGTCCATATCAATTAAGTAATACAAAACACAATGATACCATATGGATGAAAAATGCTAATATGTGGCCACAAAATGGGCCTGATAATCCGTACTTGCTAGCTTTTTGGGAATGGTTCCCTACAATATATCCCACACTAAAAACATTTAGAATGACTGGTGGCGAACCATTAATGGATAAAAGTACTTTTAGGATTTTTGATTATGTAAAGAAAAATCCAAAAAAAGATTTACATCTTAGTATAACAAGCAATTGCTGTCCACCTGGAAACCAATGGAGTAAGTTTATGACTTCCCTTCACGATATGACTAGCACAGATTCTTTTGAGCATTTTATGTTGTTTTGTAGTCTTGATAGTTGGGGCAAGCAAGCTGAGTATATAAGAAATGGAATGGACTTTAATTTATTATATAAAAATATAAATCAATATTTAAGTGAAGGTTCTGCTCATAGTTTGACTTTTATTATTACCTTTAATGTGTTAAGTTATGTTGGTTTCTACGAATATATTAAAAACATTTTAGATTTAAGATTTAAATACAATACAGACCGCCAGCTGGTTTGGTTTGATATGCCACAACTTGAATACCCAATATGGCTTAACGCTAAAATTAACAAAGATTTTTTACCTGAACTTTATAAAACAAAAGAATTTATGGAGAATAATCAAAGAACAAAAGACAATTTGTTTAAGGGATTTTATGACTTTGAAATAAGTAAGATTCAAAGACTTATAGATTGGATAAATGGACCTATAGATTTTAATTTACAAACAGCTATGAAAGACTTTTATTTGTTTTACAGTGAATATGATCGTAGAAACAATACCAAGTTTGTTGATTATTTTCCTGAATTTGTTGATTTTTATAAACAGTGTGAATATACATGATTGTATTAAATAAAATCGGGATATGTTTGGTAAATCAAAATAATGATTATATACCTATAATAAAAGATAAGTTTCGTAATCTTTTGCCAAATTATAAATTAGACTTTTTCTATACAGAAAAACAAGCTGATTACTTTACAAAAATATTTAATACCGCGTTTGATAAGAGATTATATGAAATCAATCATAGATTTACCTACTATATAAACATTTTGTATGATTGCTCAGATTCTTTAATTGATTACTTTGAACTGCCAAATAATTTACATTTTAGGACTTTGTATTATTACAAAGGTAATTGGAGACCTGGACTTGGAACGGGTATTTTCCCGTCTATGTTTTGTGCTAATTCACTAACCTTTAATCATGCTTGTGAATACTATAGATGTTATTTCCGTCAAGAACCACATGAATTAAATTTTTATAAGTTTTTAAAGTCAAGACAAATAAGTACTATTTGTCTTACTAAAAACAATAAGGAACTTTTTGTTGAGTTTTAATTATGTATAAAATTGCTGTATGTTTAAGTGGTCAACCTCGCACGTACAAATATGCGTTACCAAGTACACTAAATTTTTTTCAGAACAATGAAAATTACTCATATTATTATTTTTGCCACGCTTGGGACTATAATACCTACAAGGTTCGAGAAGATAATGTATTAAGTTGGAAACATGAAGTAGTACCAAAAAATGTTTTAATAGAAGAAATTACCAATTTATTAAATCCTAAAAAAATTGTAATAGAGTCACGAGAAGATTTACCTAATGATATAATTCCGTGGGACTCACTTTATTATAGTCAAATGAGAGCAAATTACTTGAAAAGAGAATATGAGTTAGAACATAACTTTGAATTTGATTTTGTTATTAAATCTAGATATGATCTTGTGTTTATTCCATACCATACATTTGAGTTAGATTACAGACTAAACGATCCATATGATTATAAAAAACCTTATGACTTTTATGGAACACATAATGGTAGAATGGGTATGGAGTATGACAGAGTAAATATTAGTGATGTAATATATTATGGTAGTAGTGAAGTAATGGATGTAATTAGTGACATATATTGGTTTATGGTAAGTGAACGCAAATACCATATACCTGAAGATTGTGATTTTCTAGGTCCAGGCACGCTAATGAGTGAATACTTGAGACATACTAACATTAAATTTTTTCGTTCAGCAAAATCGTTAAGTGAGTGTGTATACCGTAAAGACGCAGTGAACAAAGATGGAATAGGATTACATGTAGTTAATGACTATGATAAAATAGTTCAATTAAATAATGAGATTTATAAATGACCAAGTTATTTTACGTTACAGGCGACAGTTATGCTTTTGGACAAGAATTAGACGGTCCAAGAGAACCAGGAAATCTTTATTATTTTAGTAACTTTCAACGTAAACATTGTTATAGTGGAATCATGTCCGATAAATTGGGGTATCTTAACTATAAAAACACCGCACTTCCTGGAGGTAGTAATCAACGTGCTTATAGAAAATTAGTAGAGAACATTAGTGAAGCACTTACAAACTATGATCCTAGTGAAATTTTTGTCAACGTAAGTATAACACATTGTTTACGCAGAGAATTTTTTAATAGTGAACGTAATAAGTATTATGTTCACATGCTTACACATGAACCACCTGACTATACAGATGAACATAAACTATGGGAGCTTATGGTAAAAAGTTTTTCAAGTGATAAAAGTGAACATGAATTTGATCAATTAATGATTTTGGGCATACAGAATTTTTTAAGGCAACACAAAATCCCTTATCTTTTAACTTATTCATTTCATTATAAAACTATTTTTGATGACCAGATAAAACATGTACCCAGCTATATTCTTAATCAACGATTGACTCCCAGATTTATAGTTAACGATTCATTTAGTATGTTTTCTGATAGAAACAAATTCCCACGTGGCCCAAATCATCATCCTCTTATTGAAGGACATAATGCTTGGGCAGAACGTTTATTAGACTATATAAGTAATAATAATTTGTTATCTAATGTGGATTTATGAAGATAGCAGTATTAATAGCTGGAGAGTATCGAGAATTCGATAGAGCTTACAAATACTGGGAGTTTAATAAACTTTCAGATTATGTTCATTACTATTTTAGTACTTGGGATATTTCAACAGAGTATAACGAAAAGTTAAACATTAATCTTTCAGAAAAAATTACAACGGAAAAAATTAATGATGTTTTACTTTGTTTTGATAGTAAAATTGATAATAAAAATGACGTTGACTACCTTTTTACTAATAAGCTTATGTTAAATCGTTGGCATAGCGTATTAGATTTAATGTTAAAAAGCAATATACTTTATGATGTTGTTATTCTATTAAGACCTGATTTAGTATTCAAAAACGATTTAACTTTGTGGGATAAATTTTTAGATGAGATAGAAGATAATTGTATATATGGTTATATAGGACAAAGTAATGAAAATCTACGTAATGGTTTTCATATGCAAGATGTGATATTAATTGGAAAATACAAAGAGATGTTAAAACTTAAAAACATCGACCAAGACATTCAAACAATATCCGATCATAGCAATATACATGTCCATTTAGCAAATATTTTCAAAGAATTTTTTACAAACATTAAACATATCACACCAATAAGTGATATTTTTATTTTGAGAAGCATATCTAGAAATTATTATCTAAATGACTATGAAAGTATAAAACAATTAAGCCATCTTTGGTATCAGACAAAATCAGGTTATAGTTTAAATTGGTTGTGTGAAAGATTGATATATAATGATTAAAGGTAATTTTATGACAAAAGTTGTTAAAAAACATTGGGGACAGGAACTTTGGATAGCCGACGGAATTAAAACTCCATACGCATTAAAAAGAATTTTGTTTTTAGCAGGAAATAGAACAAGTTTACAAGTTCATCAATTTAAAACAGAAACAAATTATGTTTTAAGTGGCTCAGGTAAACTTTACATAAGTAGGGATGTTTTTAACATCAATACTTTTTTAACCAAAGGTATGTCAAATGAACAAGTCAATGATTATGAAAAATCAATGGACATAGTTGACTTGATGCCTGGTGTGATATTTAATGTTTTTCCTAATTATGTACATAGAGTTGTTGCTATCACAGATTTAGAGTTTATGGAAGCAAGCACCCCTGAATTAGATGATGTTTTTAGACTACAGGACGATCAAGGAAGAACACACGGTAAAATATCTAGTGAACATGAATAAAAATACAGTAGTCATACCAACTGCAGGATTGGGTAGTAGGTTAGGAAAACTTACTCAATTTTTAAACAAATCATTAATTCCTTATAAAAATAAACCCATACTTTCACATATTATAGAAAGTTTTCCTACAGATACACAATTTATAATTCCAATTGGATATCAATCACAACAAGTTATTGATTATTGTAAGTTAGTTTATCCTTTTTTAAAAATAAAATTTGTTATAATCGATGATTACGTTAGTGAAAAATCGGGCCCAGGTTATACAATAAGTAAGTGTTTTGATATTTTGAATAGTGAATTTTGGTATATACCTTGTGATACATATTATAATGAAGATTTAACTAGTTTTAACTTAAAGCACGATACTGTTTTTACAAAAAATGTTCCAACTGAAATGTCTGAACACTACACAATGTTTAAAATTCAAAACAACAAAGTAAAGGACATGACGTTTAAGATACAACAGACTATGGATTGGGAAGCATTTACTGGTGTTATGTTTATCAAAGATTATGTTAATTTTAAACATAGATTGTCATCCTCACAGAGTAATGAAATTGTATTTGCTATAGAAAAAGACACTAATCAAGTTAATTTAAATTCTTGGAAAGATTTTGGTAATTTAGAAATATATAATAGTGAAGTAAAAAAAACACAAAAATACGATTTTACCAAAACTGACGAAATTACTTATTTTACTAGTAATAAAGTTATCAAGTGGTTTTTGGACGAATCCATACCAAAGAAAAAATATGAAAAAACAAAACTCAACACTAATATATTTCCTAATAATGTAAACAATATTGGGCAATGGCTGGTATATGATTACTTTGAAGGCGAGGTTGTTTATAAAAATTACTCCGTAGATATACTTCTAAATTTATTAAATTGGTTTGATAGCAAAGTTTGGAATAAAAAAAATATATCTTTGGATAGCTATTGTAAAAAGTTTTATAAAGAAAAAACATTACAACGTGTTAACTTATTTTTAAAAAAGTATCCAAATATAGGCAATGCCCACACTGTTAACAATATTCCTGTTAAACCATACTATTATTACTTAAATAATATTGATTGGGATATGCTTGAAAATATAAACATGCCTGGTTTCATACACGGGGATTTACAATTTGATAATATTATTATAGACAGTTCGCAACATTTTAAAATAATTGATTGGAGACATGAATTTGCTGGATTAGTTGAGGTTGGCGACATATATTATGATTTTGCTAAATTATTGGGTGGATTTATAATTAATTACAGTGAAGTAAAAAACAACAACTTTCAATATGAGTACAATAATGGTCATGTTAAATTAACCATTCCTCATATTCAAAACTACGAACAATATATTAAAATAGTTGAGGATTTTTTAATTAGTAAAAATTATAGTGTTAAAAAAACAAAATTGTTAGTGCCGATCATATTTTGGAATATGGCTCCCTTACATACTCCTGACTTTGATTTATTACTTTGGTATTTAGGTATAAAGTTATTTGAGGAACAATAGTGAAAAATAAAGTTGAACAATATTTTAATAAATTTAGCAACAAAGATTTGTTAGGATTAGAGAAAATGTTTCATCCTAATGTACAATTAATTGATTGGGACAATAATGTATCAGGTCGTGATAAAGTATTAGAAGCAAATAAACAAATATTTGATAAGGTTGACAGTGTTAAAGTTACTATATTACAGAATGCCTGTGAAGATCAAACCGTTTTTTCAGAGTTATTAATCAATATTATTGTAAACGGACAATCAACCTTTTTAAATGTAGTTGACGTAATTACTTTTAAAGATGGAAAAATCTATTCTATACATGCTTTTAAAAGATGAAAACATATGTGAGCTATAGTTCAAATCCAGGAACACAGGGTAAGTATTTTTATAATAAGTTTTTTAACTATTATAATTGCGATAGTGTTTATATGCCCAAAAGTTCGTCAATTCAAAATATACAAAAGGATTTATTAGAAGCTAAAAAAAAGTATGAGGGCATATCAATTAGTATGCCTTTTAAAAGTTTGGTTATCAAAGAGTTAGACTACGTTGATAAAAGTGTGACAGATTATATGTCTTGTAATACTATTATAAATAAAACTGGTAAACTACATGGTTATAATGCCGATGTTTTTGGTGTAGCTTATGTTTGTAATAATATAAACAGCTTCAGTAATGTGTGTATTTTGGGCAATGGGTCAATAGGAAGAATGTTTATAACCTTCCTGACAGCAAATAAATATGTTAATCTATCAGTATTCAGCAGAAGTTTGAACAACTGGGAACAAAGACATTCAGAGTTTGATGTAGTTATTAATTGTACAGGATTGGGAACCATAGAAAATATAAGTCCATTTAAACATTTGTCCGATAGAGTAAAATGCGTTATTGATATGTCTATTAATCCAAACAAGCTTACTGATCAGGCACGTAATATAAATTATGTTAGTGGGCAGGTATTTTATAAACAACAATTTATAAAACAATTCAAATTATATACAGATATTGACATAGATACAAAAGTGTATGACAAATTTTATTTAGAAAAATGATTAAAAAATTAGTGTTAGATGTTGATGGAGTTTTAAATACTGGACATATTTTATATAACAAGTATGGAAAAACCTTTAAAGTTTTTGGGCCACATGACAAAGATGGTTTTAAAATAATTACCAAATATCTTAAAGATATTACGTTTATAACTGCCGACGAGACTGGATGGGATATTACGTATTGTAGAATTGTAAGAGATTGGAAATATAGACCAGATCAATTAATTTTAGTGCGTGAAGAAGAAAGATTACAGTGGTTCTACGATAACTGTGATTTAGAAACTACAGCTTTTATAGCAGATGGGTATAATGACGCTCCCATATTATCAAAGGTAAAGGTTGGTATAGCTCCTAACACTGCTAGAATAGAAGCAAAAAAAGCTGCTAAATATGTTACACCAAGTGATGCGGGCAGTGGGGCAGTATTAGATGCGTGTATCTATTTGGAAAGGGTAATTAATGGACTTGAAAAAATTTAAATTAGGTGTTGGACCTATGAGTCCTATAGTTACAGATTTATGTTTAGAATATAGTTTTAAGAATGATTTTCCTTTATTAATTATTTCAAGCAGAAATCAAGTTGATTATGATGGTGGTTATGCCTTTAGCACACCAAATCTTGTAAAATTTATTAAAAATAACAAAAATTATGTAAAAGAAAATGTGTTAATTTGCCGTGACCATTGTGGTCCATACTTTAGTGATAAAGATGTTGGTTTAGATTTAGAACAAGCACTAAATCGTTGTTTTGGCACAATTCAAACAGATACTTACAATGGTTTTGATTTATTACATATTGATGTTAGCAGAGTAGAACAAAATGAGCAAATACAAGTTGCTGAACGATTGTTTAACTTTGCCCTGAGACATAATCCTAATGTTATGTTTGAATACGGGAGTGAGGATAACAACGGTAATACGAATGGTGATTTTTCTTATTACCACAACCAAATGTCATTTTTAAACCAATATAAACCAAATCTTAAATATTTCGTTGCCAAAACGGGAAGTCTTACCAAACACAAGCAAGTGGGAAATTTTGATAATTATACTACAACAAAAATTACTGAATTAGTACACAATAACAATCTTTTATTTAAAGAACATAATGCTGATTACCTACATGCGAGAGAAGTTAATTTAAGGTTAGACGCAGGAGTAGATTGTTTTAATATCGCTCCACAGTTAGGTATGATACATACAAAAGCATTACGTGAATGCTCAACTCAAGCTAAAGAGTATTATGATCTTTTTGTTAATTTTGTATTGTCGCAAAAATATTATAACAAGTGGATTACGAGTGAAGTTATAGATGACGAAACTAAGTTTTTAGTAAGCGCACATTATTTCTTTAATTCAAAATTGGGTATTCAACTTCATAGAGCGATTGACAACGAGCAACTTACAAAAACCATGCGTGAAATATTAATTTTAGAACTGGATCAATATAGGTTAGGGGCTATGAACCATGAATTTGTTTAGAAGATTATATCATTTTACAATAGGAAAAATTATACGTGAGTATAAGTTTAGACAACGCCTTAAGAAAATGAAAGAACAAGACCCATATATTTACAAATGAACTATTTAGGTATTAGTAATAACTTTCATGATGCTAGTATATCGTTGGTTGACAACCAAGGAAATATATTGTTCGCAGGTCATACTGAGCGATATAGTAAATTAAAACATGATAAAGAACTTAATGTTGATATTTTGCTAGACGCTCTAAACTACAAAACTGATAAAATTAAAGTTATTGATTATTATGAGCGTCCATTGTTAACTCAATTAAGACAAATTAGAGCAGGTCAATCTATTGATTTTAGTAGTACCAAACAACGGATTGGTAACGAAATTATTAATTTAATTGGTACTGATAAAATACGCACACATAATCATCATTTAAGCCACGCTGCCGCCGGTTTTCAAACAAGTAATTTTAGTGACGCAACTATTGTAGTAATTGATGCTATTGGAGAATTTGATACAATAACTATATGGGACGCTAGCTACGATAATAATGGATATGCCAAATATAAAAAATTATATAGTAAAAAATATCCAAATAGTATTGGATTATTTTATAGTGCTATGACAAAACATGTAGGGTTAAAACCATTAGATGAAGAATATATTTTAATGGGTATGGTAGCATATGGTAATCCTATACATACTAATGCTATGATTAATAGATTTTTAGATGAAGATACATTAGATTTTAAGGAAAATTTACACGCAGGTATCGAGCGAGAATTTTTACAAGATGCTAATGAAATGGATATAGCATCAAGTGCTCAATTGTTAACAGAAATATGTATAGAAAAAATAATTTCAAAAGCCAATATTATTGGTAAAAGTTCTAACCTTGTTTATATGGGCGGAGTTGCTTTAAATTGTTTGGCTAACAGACTGTTGGGTAAATATTTTAATGATATTTGGATTATGCCAAATCCAGGAGATGCTGGTTCTAGTTTAGGGGCTTGTGCTTTGGGTTATGGAAAAAGATTAAATTGGCAAAATGCTTTTCTTGGAAAAGACATTGTAGCAGCATATCCTATTAATAAAATTATTAATGAATTAGAAACTAATAAAATTGTAGGAGTAGCTAACGGACGTGCTGAGTTTGGTCCAAGGGCCTTAGGTAATCGTAGTTTACTTGCTGATCCTAGAGGTAATGAAATAAAAGATAAAGTAAATGAAATAAAACGTAGGCAAAAATTCAGACCTTTTGCTCCTGTGATTCTTGAAGAATTTGTTAATGAATATTTTGTTATGCCTAAAAATTGGACTAATAGTAGATATATGCAGGTCATAGCAAAATGTTCCTATCCTGAAAAATTTCCTGCCATTACACATTACGATGGAACAAGTCGTGTTCAAACTGTGCCCAAAGATAATTCTAATATTAGAAAACTACTTGAAGCATGGTATGAAAAAACAAATTGCCCTATGTTATTAAACACATCACTTAACATAAGAGGGGAACCAATGGTTAATGATGTTGAAGATGCGAAAAGATTTGAAAGTTTTTATAAAACTAAAGTTCTAACAGGGTATGAAAATTAAAATTTTATAACTGCCTATATAATTATGAGAGATGTATTTTATTACGGGGCAAAACCTAATGTTTACCCAACTGAACGTAAGGCTAGTGACTTTGAACATGCGAAAAGCCTAGCCACTACGGAACACTTTTGGATAATAAACGAGTTTTGTGACTATTCTAATTTTGATTTTGATTTTAATTTTGATAGTTTACGTGACGAAGATATGTGGGCAATTAACCATATTAACATATGGCCTAGTCAACATCAAAAAGATAGTGGAACTTGGCTTGTTTCAAATAATACCAATGAACAATATAAAATTTATAGAAATGATGTAACACCTGTATACCGCATTGTAAGTATTACAAGTAACTGGAAGTTTTATGAAGATGTTGACACAAATAAATTTGATTTCAGTTGGCATCCTGATCCTACCGAACCAAGTTTTATCTATCGTTGGGGCTGTAAATATTATCCAAATGAATTACAACATGTATTAGAATATGTAGTTCCAGGGGCAACTCAAGTAAAGTACATGGATAATATTGTTGAATTATTGCCGAGCAAATACATGGTACAGGTTCAGCAAGTTGATAATGAAAACTTTGATTTGTCTTGGAGACCTGATCCACGTGAACCTGCTTTTATATATACATGGGGTAATAAATACATACCAGGTGCTATAACCCCCACACTAGAATACCATGTGCCTGGTAGTAGTCAACGTAAATACATGACTGATGATGTTCCAGTTAAACCTGAATGGGATCGTTGGTTTTTATTACATGATGTTGATGAAGATAGTTTTGATTTTAGCTGGAGACCTGATCCATGGGAACCAAAATTTATCTATGTGTTTGGAAATACACAATATAGTGCTGAAAAAATGCCCACATTACAGTATGTTGTCGAGGGAGCAACTGATAAAAAATACATAAATGATATAACAGTAAAACTTAAACATAAACCCGATTTATTTGAAAAATTAATTACTGATATAGAATTTGATTATAGTTGGGTACCCGATCCATATGACCCACCAATGACGTATGTGTTTGGAAATCAATGGTATGGTCCTGAAGTTATGCCTACTGTAAAATATGTTAATAAAAAAGGCACAACAATAAAGTATGTTCATGATGTTATAGCTACAATAAAGCAAAGACCTGAACATTTTGAAAACACACGTTTAGTCAAAAAATTTGATTACAGCTGGATACCAAACCCAAATGATGATCCTTACATATACCAATTTGGAACACAATGGGCTAAAACACATGGGCCAAGGTATGTTGTCAAAGATGCTACTGTAATAAAATATGTCGAAGATATTATAGCAGAAGTATTACCAAGTAATGAGCACTGGGAAATTCCTGAAAATATTCGTGTAGACAATTTTGATTTTAGTTGGCATCCTGATGGAACTAGTCCACCATACATATATCAATTTGGTACTACAACTGATGAGAATGATGGACCAAGATATATAACGCCCGGTAATGATGGAACTGTTATTAAAATACTACGCAAGGAAATTAATCCAACTGATATTCCTAGATATTACATTGATAACTCATTAGATGAACTTATTGAAAAACATAAGAATGAGTTATTTTGGGCATGTCGTAGCAATTTAAATTACGATAACTTTGATTTTAGTTGGAGACCTAACAAAGATAACAGTTATCATATCAATGCGTTTGGTAGTCCAGAAAGCGAATTAACATGTACATATCTTGTTAACGGCAAGATGATTGCTAAAGGCCATAAGTTAATTAATTTTGTTGAACATGATACACAAATTACTGAAGAATTTCTAGTACAATCGTTCAAAAAACCTGATATGTTTTTTGTTGATCGTGGGAATAAGGAAAGTTCAGAACGTTTTAGCAAACTTAAAGAATTGTATCCAAACATACAACGCACACGGTTTTTAAATACTTGGGTAGATACTATTGTTAGATGTACCAAAAAGTCACAAACAGAATTGTGTTGGATATTGAATAGCGAATTAGATTATACTAATTTTGACTTTAATTATTATCCTAATCCATGGCAAATGAGTATGGTAAATGTATTTGGTACACAATGGAATCACTGGGGCACAACATATCTAGTTAACTGTGAAAAGTTTGAAGAAGATACCAAATATATAAAAATTATTGAGCATCTGCCTAATATTAATCATGTAAAAACACGTAGGGCAGCTATTACAAATTGTCTATATGATGTTATTGTTATTGATTTTGGCAATACAAATATAAATGCTTTTTTTGATAATATTAATAATAAAACAAGTAATAAAGTAAAACATACACTACGTTATTGTGTTGACTTATATCAAACATTGTTACCACTTATTGAAGAAACAAAAACAGATAATTTTGTATGGATAGTAAGTACACTGAGTGATTATACTGATTTTGATTTTACCTATGTCGTGGATCCATTCGCAATAGACCAATTACATACATTTCCATGTGATAAACAAAAATATGGCGATACGATATTTGTTAATTTAAATTTGTTAAAAGACTTGGATGATTTATCAAAATTTGATAAAATTAATTTTAACGAAACCTTTAGAACACGTAGAGTAGAATGTCCTATAGTTACGCTTGATAGTGATACAATGGTAGATTCTGTTAATAGTGAATTTAACTTTCCATACATTAATTTTGTAACGATAGATAATGCCGACACAAAAGTAAAAATAGATGAACCAATGAGTTTTTGGACAGTTCAGGACAGAAATATTATTATTAATAGTATTGGGGCAAGTAATTGTATTATCCCATATGATGTAGTAAGTTATGTCAAGGATGAACTATATGATTACCCATATATTATAACAAGTAAGACTTGTGTAGGTAGCAGACCATTAGACATTGTATTTTTAAGTAATGGCGAAAAACTAGCTGACGAGCATTATGAATATTTGATAGAACATACTAAACATTTAGATAATAGAGTAATAAGAGTTGACGGTGTAAATGGTAGAGTTAAATCATACCATGCTGCTGCTATTGCTAGTAATACTCCATGGATGTTTACAGTATTTGCTAAATTAAAGATTAATCCAAAGTTTGATTTTAGTTGGCAACCTGATAGATTACAAAAGCCTAAACATTATATATTTCACGCATTGAATCCAGTTAATGGGTTAGTATATGGTCATCAAGCAATGATTGCTTATAATAAAAAATTAGTGTTAGGTAACTCGGGTGTAGGATTAGATTTTACCCTTGATAGTGAGCATGAAGTTTGTAGAATTAATTCAGGTATAGCTATGTTTAACACTGACGAATTCAGTACATGGCGTACATCGTTTCGTGAAACTATAAAACTTAGTGCTAGTGAATTGCCTGTTGATAAGTTAAGATTGGATATTTGGTGTGAAAAAGCCGAGGGTAACTTTGCTGAATATAGTACTAAAGGTGCTAATGATGGAGTAGAATACTATAATAATGTAAATGGTGATATCGATAAACTTAAACTCAGCTATGATTGGCCATGGTGTAAACAATATTTTTATAACAAATACGGTAACATTAAATAATTAACTCTAGAGGAACAAATTATGACATTTAATAAAAGGAATTTATTGCGTATAGTAATGGCTGGATTTACTGTATTAGGATTGGCAGGCTGTAGTAAGAAAGAAGATAAACCTGTTGAACCAGCAAAAGCAGCAGAGCAGTTAAAAGTTGGATTTATTTATGTTGGGCCAGTTGGAGATGCTGGTTGGACATTTGCCCATGATAATGGTCGTAAACATATTGAAAGTAAATTTGGTGATAAAATCAAAACTACTTTTGTAGAAAAAGTACCTGAAGGAGCTGACGCAGAACGTGTTATCCGTGACCTAGTGTCACAAGGTCATAAATTGATTTTTGCTACATCATTTGGTTTTGGTGATGCTATGGAAAAAGTAGCTAAGGATCATCCTGATGTTAAGTTTGAACATGCTACTGGTTATAAAACAAGTGAAAACTTACGTGTCTATGAAGCAAAGTTTTATGAAGATGCTTACTTGGCAGGTATTGTAGCTGGTACTATGACTAAAACAAATACAATTGGTTTTGTAGGTAGTTTCCCTATCCCTGAAGTATTGCGTAATATTAACGCATTCACCTTAGGAGCGCGCAGTGTAAATCCTAAAGTAACTACAAAAGTTGTATGGGTTAATACTTGGTTCGATCCACCAAAAGAAAGTGAAGCAGCACAAGCATTGATTAATCAAAAGGCAGATGTACTGTTACAGAATACAGATAGTACAGCAGTATTACAAACCGCTGAAAAGAATGGTAAGTATGCTTTTGGTTGGGATAGTGATATGAGTGCGTTTGCTCCTAAGGCACATTTGGGATCAGCAGTTGTTAATTGGGGACCATATTATGAGAAAGCAGTAAACGATGTATTAAACAATACATGGAAAACTGCGGATACTAAGTGGGGTACTAAAGAGGGTGCTAATGACTTGATTAAGATTAATGATGTAGTTAGTGATTCAGCAAAGAAAAAAGTTGAAGAAGTAAAATCAGGTCTAAAAGCAGGAACATTTAATGTATTTGTGGGTCCAATCAAAGACAACACAGGTAAAGTTGTACTAGAAAAAGACCAAGTTGGTGATGATGCATGGAAGGGTAAGATTAACTTCTTTATAGAAGGTGTAGAGGGTAAGGTTCCAAGCAGTAAGTAATAATAAAGTTTTTGTAGTACTTGGGAGTAAGCCTAGCTTACTCCTTTTTTTTATAAATACTAAATGCGTATCAAAGAAATCCTCACCGAATCAGAACATAATTATACCACTGCTTATCATATTACTCCTGAATGGGCTGCTTATAGCATTATGCGTGATGGATTATTAACAGGTGAAGAAGGTAGAATATGGGTAGTTGTAGACACAGGTGATAAAAAGAAATTAATAGATGATTTATCTATTGTATACAATTGGATGCTAGCTAAAACAGACGAAACCCAAGACCCTTTAACAATGTTAAAAGTAGATATCAAAGGTATTCCATTAGAAAAATATCTTGGTTGGTACACAACAACACAGGATATTCCTGCCAATCGTATTACAAATTTAGGCGATGAGCCATTAATGGGCTTGTAAATGCTTATTAAAGAATTTATTACAGAGGGTCGTGAAGGATATTTGTATCACGGAATGGAATTGGATAAGGCTATAAATGTATTTAAAAAAGACATGATGCCTGCTCAATGGGAACACAATATACCTGGTATAGGTAGAGTAAAAGGTAATAGTTTCACTAGAAACAAGTTATTGCGTTGGGGCTTTGTAAAACTCACAGTTGACCAACAAAAGTTAGCACAAAATAACAAGATTATTCCTTTAGATGCGGACTATGTACATCTACAACGGTTTAACAAATCAGAAAAACCTATACCATGGAATACTGGAATAAGTGATAGAAGTCAGATTAGTCCACATACAAGATTTAAAAAAACTCCAGAAGAATTTTTACAAGAAGAATTTGTAATTGGTGATATTAAGAATTTACATAATAAGATAGTAAAAATTGAGTTACGATTAGACACAAGATTTACACACAACTTAGGAGACGTGCCCAAAAGACTATTTGTTAGAGCCGCTAAGTATGTTAAAGAATATGCCGATAAATATAATATTCCATTTGAGATTGACAAAGGGATAAAGATAAAGTAATATTACAGGTATTGTTGTATGAAGTTGATGGAAAAGTATTGCGGACGGGGCTTCGATGCCCCCTGGTCCACCAGAAGTATATTGCACTTCACTGATAAGGAAGACTGGTCGGCTGTATTCAACTGGCTAGTGCAGTATACTTCTGATGGGCCAGACATGGTTTCGAC
>Ga0129333_10000100_pt1 | contig 54555 bp, 31 predicted proteins | sample CPB6_08_DNA_FD_94474 | JGI IMG/M metagenome (GOLD analysis project Ga0129333, IMG submission 94474) | Freshwater to marine salinity gradient microbial communities from Chesapeake Bay, USA - CPBay_Sum_0.6_0.8_DNA | ecosystem: Environmental > Aquatic > Marine > Coastal | place: USA: Chesapeake... | reverse complement strand
TTCGTTACTATACATTAAGACTAGACCTACAAAAGACTGCAAACCGGAGGTTTAAAATTCAATGGCTCTACCTGGCGTTAAAACAATAGTAAAAGATCGCTTTTATAGCATCTCAAGACAGGACTCACCTGTCGGTCCAAGAATCTGTGTTATCGGTATGCGTAATACCGCTGATGGCACAGGAAATGTAGCAGACCTAGACGTAGTTCAGGTCACTAAAGAATCAGATGTTATTACTGCTTTTGGTGAAGGTTCACAGCTTCACAAAGCATACAAAGAATTAGTTGCTGCTGGCGCAGACAGAATCTTTATGGTTCCTCTCCCAAGCAACACAGTCTTTAATCATAGTAGTGGCACAGCTACTTCTGGCGGCTCAGATGTGTTTGATGACGCATTTGCTGCAGCTGAAGTTTCTATGCCAGACATTATCGTCCCCTGGGGTAGAGGTGGTGTAACATCAGACTGGCAAGATCCAGCTACTCCAAGCGATGACGTTGAGTATGGTTTCCATGCCGACAACACCGCAACAGTAGCAAATAACTGGGCATACAAGGTTGCAAATAAGGTCAAGTCAATTAGCGAAAATACAAATCCATGTGTTGCCGTTATGGGCGTCAGACCATGGATTGGCTCCGGAGCAACACCTGCAACTGCAGAGGTTATGACACCAGCAAATGTTTCAAGTCACCTTGGTCTTTCTCGCTTACCTGACAAGAATGCAGTCAGCGGCACCTCATACATTTGGGGCGGAATCGGCAGATACGTTGTTGTTATTGCTGCTGAAGTAAAGCCAGTAAATTACAGCTCAGAAAACTACAGTGACTTTGGTTATGCAAATGGCGCAACAACTTTTGCTGCATCAATAAGCAGAATGGCTTCTTATGTAAGCCCAGTTAACAAGACTGTTTTCAACGTAACAAGACTTCGTTACAATCCAACAAGAACACAGCTTTCTAACGAAAGCAATACCGGCGTTGCCGACAAGGGCGTAAACGCAATTGTTCTTAACTTCAACAAGATTCCAGTATATGCAGAAGGCATGACATTTGCTCCTGCTACCTCAGATTACAACAGAATTTCTACCTCAAGAATTATCAATGAGGCTTCTCTTGTAGTTCGCCAGGTTTGCCAGAAGTTTATTGGAGAGCCTTCAACAATGCAAGTTCGTAACTCGATGGAAACAGCTATTACATCGGGTCTACGTGGCATGCAGCAGCTTGGAGCACTTCTCGACAGTGACTTTACAGTAAGTTACATTCCAAGCGAGAACAAGGCCCTAGTTGACCTAGTGCTAACACCAGCCTTTGAACTCAAGTCAATTGAAGTTCAAATAGCAGTTAATCTATAATATACAAATACGATAGGAGGGTACACAGATGCCTACAGGCGAGTACTACGATTCACCGGTTAACAAATACCTTAATACTTACACCACTTTCTCTGGAGCAGACATTGTTGCCACATTTGGCGGTAAAGAGATTGGTGCACTTTCAGGTATTACTTTCTCGGTCACAAGAGAAAAAGCACCAATTTACACCATGGGTTCGCCAAACCCAAGGTCATTCTCCAGAGGTAAAAGAGGTATCGCTGGTTCATTGATTTTCACAGTCTTTGACCGCCCAGCTCTTTACACCATGCTCGAGACTCATCATGGCACTTCTCAGGACATGAAGTTCTGGACAAGATCAAGCAACACACTTCCAGGTGATCCTTCACACAGAAGAGGTATTGCTGAGTTTGACGACCAAACAAGAGACGTTGTAAGTAAGGTTCCTTACTATGCAGACCAAATTCCACCATTTGATATTACAATTACCTTTGTCAACGAATATGGCCAAGGTGCTGTAAGATCAATTTATGGCGTAGAGCTTCTTAATGAGGGTTCTGGCGCTTCGATGGACGACATCGTCATTGAAGAAACAATGACCTACGTTGCCCGCGAAATTGGTCCTATGTACACCATCTCTAACTCACAGTTGAGCAGATTTGGCGGTAGCTTGTCAGACATCATTTCTAAGGATGCAGTAACCTCAAGCGGTCTAAATTCAGAAATAATTAGACCTTAATTAAGGTTAAGTCTTAACAGCTTAAGCGTGGAGGATGACTAGTTTGTCCTCCACGCTTTAGTTTTTTTCGGGGTAAAATGTACAAAGATATAGAAAAGCTTAAAATTGAGCAAAGAAAAGTAGTTGACTACGCCAATCAGGTAGAGTCAGTTAGAAGAGAAAAGGGTCTTCCAGATCCATTCTCAAACATGTCATTTGCTGGCGTTGACATTCAAGCAACAATGGTCTTGCCAAGAATAGGTGACCAAACTTCAAGCGATGAAGGTGACTTTATTGAGCTTGGAGAACTTCAAACAATATCATATTCTATACACAGAGAAAATAGTCCAGTAAGAACATTGGGTCACGTTAATCCAAGAGGTTTCGTAAAAGGTTCAAGAACTATAGCTGGATCTTTAATATTTACAGTATTCAATGAATACGCTTTTTATAGAATTAAAGAATTTAAAAAAGCATTATTGGAAAGAAATTATGCTCCACTAGCAGACATGCTTCCTCCTTTTGATATTGTTTTAACATTTTTTAATGAATACGGATTAGCTGCTAAAATGAAGATTTTTGGAGTTACTATAGTAGACGAAGGTCAAACAATGTCGGTTGACGACTTGATTACAGAACAGACCTACACTTATATGGCCAGAGGCTTGCAGCCATTAATGCACTTGGATCCAGCTGAAGATAGAAATATTTATTCTAATAATCCAGATGATTTAGCAAAACAAGCTTTAGATATATCTACTAATTTTTTTGGTGATAGAGTAGAATTATATAAGAACTTTATTAACTCAAGGATAGCTAACTAAATGCCGGAACAGCAATACAATAGAGCTCCATACAGACCCTTTACTGCATACCTTCCAAGAAACTTAAAAGAAGGTGAAAATTTTTTTGATCCCCTAAATCAAGCTATAGACTTAGAATGGGGTGGAACAAGAACTGATGAAAAGTTTAATAGTTATTTTGACTACTTCTTTTCAGGAGAAGATGTCAAGGTATACATAGATGGTCTTTTTGATGAAAAATACGAGATGGATATTGCATCAATGGCTTTCGTTATCAAGCAGGAGAAACAGCCTCTCTACGGATTCTGGTCATATAACTATGATGCCGTTATGATGGGCACTAGATTGATTACTGGCGAATTGTCTATCTATTCCAGGTACCCAAGAAGAATGACAGATCTTTTAGAAGAGGCTGCTAGAGTGAGAATGGAAAGCTCTAGTTCCAAGCCTTCATCAGCAGTAATGAGTTTATTAGGAAATTCTACCGATCAAGCTAGAAAAGACGATGAAATAAACATACAAAAATATTGGCTTAACTCAGAACTAGACAGAGTCACATCAGATCCTATGGCTAGATCTCTAGTAGAAAACCAAGGTGCTGGTCACAATATATTTAGCGCTCATCCACCATTTAATCTTGTTGTCTTTTATGGAACAGAAGAAGTTGCTATAACAAATAATAAAGTAGTTACATATGATTCTTCTAACTCTATTAATCGACAATTAAATTCTGATAGAATTTTAGCAACAGACTACAATGAAAGAAAGACTTTGAATAGTCCATCTAGTCCTATGAAGTTAGTGCTTCAGAATATTAATTTAATGTCAATGACCACTTCCTATACAAGTGGGGGTCAACCTCTAGTTGAAAACTATCAGTTTATGGCTAGAGACATGTATTTTACCGAGGCAAGAATAGGCGACAACGCCGTTACCGGCCAAAGAGTCACAGTACCTGACGAGACTGAAAAAGAATTTACAACTCAAAATTCAACAACTCAAACTGTTGTTTCTGGTGTAAAATTTACAGGCGGAGATTATACAGCTTAACTGTTTAAAGTATAGAATTATGATATAATTAGCGTAATAATCCAATGCGCAAAAGGAGAAAAAATGTCAAATGAAAAAAAGGTGGTAGTTACTACCGATGAGGCTACAAAAGAGGAACTTGGTGTAGATGAATATCAGGTTTTGTCTTTAGAGGACGATGAAGCCATTGAGGAAGCTCAGGGTATGACTGTTGAGGATCTTGACGACAACGAAGAGATCTGGGATGGCGGACCAACAGCTGGTCAAATCAAACAGTGGAAGTCCATGTTTGGTGATGTTTATGTAACATCAATTACTTTCGATAAGCATATTGTTTGGAGAACTCTAAACAGAAATGAATATAAGCAGTTAGTTAAGAAGATGGAGCAGCTTGTTCAAGCTGGACAGATGTCTACTGCAGAAGCAAATCTTTGGAACGAAGAGGCAATTACTGAGATTTGCTTACTCTTCCCAGCTTATGACAAGATCGCTTTGTCAAATGAAATGGCTGGATTGCCATCACTTTTGTCTCAAGAAATACTTGAAGCCTCTGGCTTCGTTGCACTTGAGGTCCGTCAGTTATAATCTATGGATAATGAAGTTCTTTTAGAACTTAAGCAGCAATACGGTCCCCTTTACGCAGTCAATGTAAAGGGGACTGATTTGTTATTTAGAGAATTGACATTTGCAGAGTTTGATAAGATATCTTTAATTGGCTCAGCGCAAGGTTTTTCTTCAGCCGACGCAGAAGATGAAATTCTTAAAACTACAATTGTTTATCCAGAAAATTTTGATATATATAGAATTCCCGCAGGAATGGTCTCATCTATTGCCCAAGAGGTTCTAGACGCCTCAGGCTTCCAGTCGGCAAGAGTTGCAAAAGCTATCTTAGAATCAAAAAGAGAAATAGCTAGTGAAGTTAGATCATTAATGAAAGCCTTTGTTTTGGCTACTATAAGTACATACTCACCAGAAGATTTAGATAATATGACCTTTTCTCAATTGGCAGAAAGGGTTGCTCTAGCTGAAAAAATTATAGAAATAAAACAAAATATTAATGGAATTGATTCAACAAATATTAAGTTAGAGCTAATCGATCCAGAAGAAGAAATGCAAAAAGAACGAGCAAAAGCTGCCAACTACAATGCTTCAAGAAAGCAAGGCGAAGCAGCATACGAAGATCCCGTTGCCAGAAAGCTTTGGGGGGCAATGTAAATTGGGAGGATAAATGTTTAGGGACAAAGGACCTATTCATAATTTAGGACACGGAGTTTCCTCCAGGGATATGCCATCCAGGGAGGGTGAAACAGAGACGCCTAGTCCTAACTCTGGCTATGTAGCTAAGGCTTTAGATGCGCATCCTATGATGCGTTTTTTTGCATCTGCTGGTACAGCAATGCTCGTCACTACTGTGGCATCAAGGTTAACTAAGTCAGGTGGACTTAGGTTAGGTCAAGCTCTACAAAAGTCATCAGATGCTGCGATGGGCGCAGGTAGAACTGATGCGTTATCAACAAGAGCAATTAGAAGCATTACTGAGATTAGAAAAGAGTTAGATAATCTTAGTGCTCTTCATAGAAGTATTGATGGCGTTGATGATCCGTATCTAAAAGCTGTTTATGAAGTTGATGGAAAATTAACCACTGGTTATAATCCAACTCTTGGTAGAAGAAAATTCTTTAGACCATTAAGTCAAGATGGAGCCAGAAGTTCTGCTAGAGGTTTAACTTCTGAATCAGCAGAAGCTTGGACAATGAGAGATGAGCTTCAGGTAAGGCTTATTAAAGCGGCAAGAAGAATGCCGTACGAATTACCTGCTCTTTATGTTACGCAAAAAGCAGTTACTGAACCTTTATTTGGCCAGAATCAAGAAAAGAAAAGACTAAATTGGTACAACCCAGCTGACGTTATTGCCGACTTCGTAAAGCAGTCAACAATGAACGTCGCAACAATGGTTCTTCCGTTTGAGGCAGTAGGGGCAGCTGGAGCAGCTGGAAGAAGTTCACTAACAACTCTTGCTGGGTCAATGAATGACCTTAGGGCATTATCTCCAATTCAAAGAAAAGCAGCTAATGCAGCCATAGACATGAGATCACTTCTTGCTGAAGTTGGGCATGATATAGCTGATATTACAAATAAGGCATTAAAAGTTTCTTCTCAAACAAGCGGTGCTTTTGCTGCTGGAGTTTCAGAAGCAAAGAATGCTCAACCTGAATTTGTTCAAGCATTAAGAGCTGCTAGACACGGAGCCAAACAAGCAGTTCAAGATATGGCCAATGCTGACAGGTCTAATAGACTAAAGGTAATGACCGCAAGGGCAAGAGGATTTTTCACAGGAACCACTGATGAGGGAATAGGAGTATTAGACGTAGTTCCTTCTTTCAGGGGTACTGGAGTAGGAATAGCAGCTGCTAAAAATCAATTTAAATCATTAGGCGTTGCTCATGATGTTATTTCAGGAAAGCTTACAAGAGAACAGGCTTTAGGTAGACTAACTCAAAAATTTGGATACTCAACCGACGATGCATTTACTACAGCATTAAATGAAAATGCAAGTAGATTAAAGCTTAGAGGTCTTAACGCGACTTCTGCTGATGAAGTATTAACAAAAGCAATCAACGCAGTTCAATCTCAGCACTCTAGTAAACTCACTAGATTAAGTCAAGATTTTTATAGACTTGGTGCAGGTGGACCAAATTCAGATAGATTTAAGGGTAGTGAATTTTATCAAAGATCTTTAGAGGATGAATATAAAGATCAGCTGTCAAAACATCTTGTAAGAGCAAAGGGTGTAGACCAAAAAGCAGCGGATAACTTTGTTTCGCAAATTAAAATCAATCAACTTCCATCAAGAAGAGAAGCTTCTGAAGTTACAAACAGAATATCTTTAGGTAGAAAGAAGCAATTCTCTGATGCTGGAGAAGACACTTTTTTTGATGACATTCTTGAAAGATTTAAAGGAATTAAAGGCGGCAAAGATTTTCAAGCTGCAATTGGATCAGGTAATGCACTAAAAGATTCTATAGAAGAAGTTGATAAACTTTTTGTATCTGAAGAATTTAGAAGATCTCTTCATGAAAAAATAGCCAGTAGATGGAATCAATTTAGAGTTGGTTCAATGCCCGAAATTGCTTCAGACGTTTTGAAGCCAGCAAAACAAAGCTATTTAGATTTTATTGGTCCAATTTCTGAAAGTAAACAAACTTTCTTACAGAGAAAAACAGCACAAACTCTTGGTATATCTTTAGTTCAAAAAGATGGAAGAAGAATAACTCAGTCTGTTCTTGAGTCTAAATTAACTGGACAAGGATTTGATCCAACAGACTTTAGTTACATGAGAGATTTCTTATTAAATCAAAGAAAACTTTCAACAGGATTTTTTGGTGGAGGAACAAATCTTCTTGGACTTAGACCGCTTCTTGTCGATGAAGGTGTTGAAAGAGGCCTGTTTAAATTCATGCCAGAAGAGCAGCAGGCTTCAATCAGGCAGCTTGCTTCTACTCAGGCAACGTTTGATCCAGTAACTGGCGGACTTGGTACAGCTACTCAGACAATGGGTAGAAGTGCAATAGGTGGAGTGTTCCAAACCAGATCTGGTGAAATACTTGACTTTACAAAAGTTACAAGTATGCTCACAAAAGCAAAAGATTTTATTGCGTCTGACTTTAGAATTCCAGTTGTTGGATTCAATCCAGCAGACTTGATGGGAAATAGATCCTTAAGGGATATAAGAAATTCTCCTGTTCTACAATACGTTTCCTCTAGATCTGTTCAACCATTTGTTCCCCAAACAGAAGTGAGACCTGATTTCTTTATTCTTAATAGAGTAAAAGGAACTAAAGGAACTCTTAGATCTTTCACTTCTGATGAGTCAGGTAGATTAAGTACCTCAAAACTATCTGGCTTATATAGAGCTGCACCTTCAGCTAGTACAGAAATTTTTTCTAGAGAAGCAAGAAACGCAGCAGGATTAGCTGGAGAAAGAGTAGATACTCTTGGTGGTCAGGCGCAAAGGTTTGGAAGATTTAAGAGAATTTTTGATGTTGATCCAGAACAACCAAACTCTTTATTTAGATTAGCTTCTAGGTTTAGAAATAGAAACTCAGACATAAGAAATCCAAGAGTATTATCTGATTTACTTTCCAGTGAAAATAATACAATATCTTACAAGACTGCAAAAGGAACAAGAACATTAAAACTTACTGGTCTTGGAGATGAAGCATCAGCTCTTAAAGTGGTGGATGAAACTGGAAATCAAGTCTATAGTCAATCACAGGTACTTAGTGCAGTAGAATCCTTTAGAAAGAGAATCTTTAATTTCAATATTAACCAAAGGGTAATGAAAGAACTTGAAGATGTTTCTCCAGGTTTATTTAGTTCTACTTCTGGAGTAAGAGCTAGCCAAATAAATACAGTTCAAGACGTTAGGTCTGCAGTTAGATATCTAGCAGAAGAACAAGGTCAAGCATATGCTCAAATTAGAGGATCTGGAATGGATCCTCGTCAGCTTTCAAAGTCATTCTCTCGACTCCAGGGTTATATGGATGAAACTCAGTTTGATGTTGAAAGAGCTAGCTCAGAAGTATTTAGATACATAGCACAAAGAAACCAGATGCTAAGGCAAGCAATGCCAACTGCATCAAGAACAGTCAACGCAACTGATGACATCTTTACTCAGATTGAAAAGGTAACAAGACAACTTCAATCAGAAGGAAAGATAGGCATAGACGCAGCAGTAGAGGCTAGAGCTTTTGGTGTTGCAACACTTTTTAACTTTAGCGCATTTAGTACTCACCAAGGTGCTCGCAGTATTACGCAAAATGCATCTAGTGCACTTAATAGAGTCGTATCAAGTGCAACTGAAAATGAATCAGTAAGAAAACTATTTAGCGAGTTTACCAGAGGCAATACATCGATGGTTGGCACGACCATCAGACGACCTGCTTCTAGAATGTTGCCAGCTTTAAATAGAAAATTTGGAACTGCACCATATGAAATAAATGATCTTTCAACAAACGTTCTTGGTAGCGGACAACAATACACAATGATACCAACTTTTGGTACTGTGTTTGCAAGAAATCCATTAAGCGCAATAAAGAGCGCAGCTGGAATAGGGACATATAAAAATCCTGAAGCCTTTTCTACTGGATCAATTCCAACAGCTCATATTTTTGGAAGATTAAATAAATACTTTGGTACGTTTGGTCTACAGTTAGATCAGTCTAAATACGGTGGTCCAGTTGACCTTTACATGAGGGGAATGGTTGGCAAGAGGGTTCTTCCAATTACTGCAGCTGGCGCAACATTTATGGCCGTTGATCGCACAATAGGTGGCGCAGTAAATGAAAGAGATGAAAGAGGAGAAAGGGTTTATTCTCCATTCTTTACAACAAAATTAGCACGTGCTGCAGTCGAAGGTCAGTCTATAGGTGCGGGATTAGTTCCAGGTGGAATGTCCTATGAGGAAAAGAAAGATCAATTATTAAATGGCGAAGTTGCAGTTAGACAAGGTAGATACTGGCCATTAGGAACTACGCCATTTAAAGGTGGCAAAGTACTTTATTATAGACCTTCGTACTACAGAAAACTAGCAGAAGGAACTGGTTTAACTTCTGATTCATATTCTTCTCCAGCTGAAAAATTAGCTTTTGGTTACGACTTCTCTCCATTAAGACCATTTGATCCATATAGATTTGAAAGAGAAAATTACTACGATAGACCATATCCAGTAACTGGTGAATACTTTACTGGACCATTTGGTCCGGCAACTTCTTTGGCTAACTTGACAGTAGGTAAAATACTTAAGCCACAAATGACAATGCATGAAAGCGAAGTTGCAGCAGGACTGGCTTCGTATGTTCCCGCTGGAGTATCTGGCGCATACAATGCTCAAGGTTTAATAGATTCTGGTAAAGCGTCTCCTGTTATGGGAGCAACAGGAAATATAGTTTCTTTAAATGCAGCCAGTGGTGGTTATTTTGGTGCTGGAAGTCAAATAGGAAGATACAACAATGCTCTATCGGCAAATGCTGGAGCAATGGCTACTGCAAGTAGGTCTGTAACAAATCAGATTGGTGGATACAATAACCAATTATCTAATGCTGCTGCAGCTGGTCCAGGTACACCGCTATCTCCAATAACATACGGTCCTCCAAAGGTTCCTGGAATTATTCCTCCATCAATAGTTCCTGCAGGAGCTCCAATATCAACTGGATCAATTCCGTTTCAAGCAAGTGAACTAGGATATAGATTACAAGAAACAGCTGGTATATATGGCTTTGCATTTGGATCTTTAAGAGAAGGTCTTGGCTTTGGAAGTCAAGATATGTCACCTCAAGTTTCTGCTTTGCAGTCGGCATCAAAGGGTTATGGTTCAACTAGAGCTTTCTGGGATCTTAACTTAGGTGGTCTTGGTGACGTTCCAATGGCTGGAGAAGGTTCCCTTGGAAATATTGAAGTTTCTGAAATTGTAAGAAGATTCATTCCAAAAGAAAGAACAGACATTAACTATGTTAACCCGATTAGAAATACAATGGGTCAGCAGTATCCATTCCTTCCTGGTTCAGATTACTTTATAAACTTTAAAACTGGTGATCCATTTACAAAGGTTCAAGAAGGAGAAATTAGATTACCTGGTGCAGGCTACGAAAGATTAAATACTTTATATGGAGATGAAACTGGAAGATATGGTCGAGTAAATCAACTTGATATATTGGCAGATGTTGCCCCTTATTCTAAAGAATTTAGATCACTCAACAGAACTATAAAAATGGGCGATCTTTCTCCAGCAGAAAGAATAAAGGTTCAAGAAATTAGAGGTCAAGTAGAAGATACAACTACAAAATATGAATTTTCTGCCTATAAATATAAAGGCACTTCTGCTGAAGACTTAGGAATGAACCCAACAATTCATGCATTCAGTAGGGCCGGAGAATTCATAGCCCACAGAGACACTTTCTTTAATACAAAATTCCTAAATAGAAGAACTGCTACTGAAGACTGGGAAAGAAGAAATGTTTATGGAGCAACGTTCCCAGAATGGCAGAGGCCATATGAAAGCTTTATAGAGCCAATGGTCAATAAGGCTTCTCAAAGAGATCCACTTAGCGCCACAATTGCTATGGCAGCAGCTGGTTCATTCTTTGGAAGAACTGCTACAGCAAAAACAGTAGGTTCTCTTGTTGGAGGCATGGCAGGGTTTACATCTTCGGTGAAGGGTAATATTCATGAATTGGTTACTGGTGAAAGACAAATGCCAAAGACTAGAGTAAAAGAACTTGCACTAGAAGAATACATAGATATATTAGGATATGTAAAAAATACAAGTCTTGCCGCAGAAGCTAGAGCAAGAGGCGATGCAGCAGCAGCAGCAAGTTTTACTTCAGCAGCTAAGAGAACCATGTATGGAGCTGATATATATGGCGGATCTGTAGATAATCTTTCTTTAGCGATACCAAAAAGAAAACGTGAGCATTTTAAAGCAATGATCAACGCACCAGAAGAAGAAAGAGAAAGAATTCTCTCAACTGCTGGCAGACTTGAAAGAAGAATATATCAAGCTTCTTGGGGAATGAAGGTGGAAGAAAGACCAGATCTAGCCGAATACTTCTCTAGACATGAACTTCCGGATCAACACTGGGAAGGTTGGCATCCTAATACCAACTTAGAGCATGTAAAGATCAAAATGGGAGAACAGATGGGTCTAGAAATGTCCCAAATGGGTTACTATCCACAACAGATCAGAGAAGCAAATTTAACAAATCCTTCTTATCCTTCATTCTTTGAAAATAACTCCCCAGAAAATGTAGGCTCACAATTAAGAGCAATGATGTCAAGAATGGGAGTTTCTGGAAGCGTAAGGGAAAATAGAAATCCTTATGGTTCTAACTCAGTTAACTTAATGTCAGCCATTAACGTATTTTAAAGTGAAAAACTATGCCAAGCATTAATCCAAACATAAGCCTGAGTGCTATACCGATAGAAACAAGAGTGCAGGCTGAAAGACGCCTCTTAAATAGGACTATGTATGGCCTTAATGACATTGTCAGAGTTGATGTTGAAGGCGAAAATATTGTATATAAATTGAACACAACTGGAGAAACATTTACAGCTGCAAAAGATGCATTTGACGCTGCCAGTAAAACTGGAATGACAACCTTTGCTAGAATAACTGGAGATCTAGAAACCTCTTCTTATAATACAAGAGGCTTTGGTGGCCTAGAACAAAGGCTCAAAACAATAAGAGACACCTTAACTACTGATGCAGGACTAGCAAATAGACTTGGTATAGACGACCCAAATCTTATACGATTTGAAGTAGCAACATTCAAAACTGGAATAGGAAATAAACAATCTATAAAATCTATTGTTGATCAAGTTGGCGAAAACTTAGGAGTAATAGTTCCAGACGACTCGGCATTCAATTTGCTTAGAGTTTTTTCCGGCGATAGGGAATTTACAGTAGGCGAAATATCCAGACTCTTCAGCGCTACATCAGAAGGTCTTGGTGGGATTTTGTCTACACAGGATTTGATGGACGCGCTCCAAAAAGGTCCAGATAAAGTTGCATCGATGTATTCTAAATCTGGCAAGCGTGTTAGAGGTGCAATAGGTTTAAGAGACGTATCTCTGGCTGGAGAAGATATGGGCAATATCCTTCAGCAAGTTAGCGGGACTACAAAGCTTGACAAAAGATCTGTAAGAATATTTAAGATTTCAGAAGATCTTATGCAGATGGCTGAATCATACATATCAACATTGGGTTCTGCTGAATATGGAGCATTTGCCGGAAATGCAAGAGGAGCAAGATCCTATGCAGAAATACAAGTAATGGATGCATTCGGAGACACTGTAGAAGGTTTAGAAAAGAGAGCTTTCTATAATAAAAGCGGAGCAATGGATCAGGTGATAGGGGCTTTAAAAAGCGTTGGTGTTCTAGACGACAATGGTAATGTATTAAAGCAAATGAGTGGCCTAAATGCAGATGATATTAAGTTACTTGAAGGAAAATTTGAAGCTGGATTTGATGGAACATCTGTAATAAATTCTAGAATGTTTAATGCAATGAGGGCTCAAGTTGAGAATGAATTAAACACTTTAATGACTTTGCCAGTAGATCAAAGATCTCAACCATTTGTTGCAAGTAGAATTTCTGAGTTAAAATCTCAGCTAGATAATCTTAAAGGAAGTAGTTTTCAAGCTATAACTTCTAGAATATTTATGAACGTAGAAGGAGATGACGGAAGAACACTTCCAAGAATGATTAAAGCTGTAATTGATCAGGCCGGCTTTGCAAAAGAACTAGATAAATATTCAATACTTACAACAGATGTTGCTCTTAAAAAAGAAACAGCCATTATGGGTACCGATGAATCTATCAACCTTGTTTTGCAAGGAGATGTTAGTTCAAGGGTTTATTATGACCCACTTGCTCCTGCATTTCATTATGATATGTTCTCTGATCCGACATATATAAAAGCAAATGAACGTAGACAAAATAGAATCATAACTTCATTAAATCATGCTATTGAAACTGGTGAGATTAGGGCAAATCTTAGAAGGCAAATATATCAATCGGCAGAACAAAATCTTGATGCAATACCAGATGCTGCTAGATCTTCAGCTGAAAGAAACAGAATGTTTATGCGTCAGTTAAAAGAAGCAATAGAGTCTGGCATGGACGTTAGAACTATGCCTCAGCTTTTAAACTACTTGAAGAAAAATGCCAGTGCAGATTTATATAGATTTAAAGATGGAGTATATCAGCCAGCTCTTGAAGATACGTTTAGAGTTTCTTTGGATACAGAATCTTCGTTCTTTGCCGGAAGGTCTGAAAAAGCAGCGAGACTTGGAGAGGGTCTTAGGGAAATAAATCTATTTGGTCGTAATGAACCAATAAAAGCACTGACCTTTCAGATTCAAGGTCACAAGATGTTGTTTGCCGGAGACGCAGCAAGCATGTTTAAGCATTCTCTTGGTGGTTTCGACTTGGACGACAAAGGCATCGTCATGCCAAGAATATTTAAGGATGCAAGTGGAAATGATAGATTGGGAACTTTTATATTTCGTCAACCAACTGGTCCTGGAGAATTTATATTTGGAAAAGCAGACTTAAGAAATAGTGACACAATTAAATTGTTCTTAGCAAACAATGATGCGCTGATGGAAGAGTTTGAAAGTGTAATGCCCAGAAATGCAAATAATCAACTTGTAAGTTCAATATACGAAAGTATAACTGCAACAGGTAAAAGAAAACAAGAATTAGATAGATTTCTTTATCAACAAAGTTCTGATGACATAGAGGATTTTATCGTTGCTCTTATGAAAAAAGCAGAAACGTCTGGAACTTATAAAGCTCAAAGAGTTGATCTAAGTCATTCTTTTTTTAGACAATTAGAAGGAAAAGAGTTTTCTTCTCCACTAGCTCTTACAAGAGAAAATATTAAGGCAGCAGCAGCAGCTGGATTAGGTGAAGAAAAATATTTGGTTCAGCAATATAACTATGGAAATATGTTAAGAGTTTTCGCTACAGAAGGTTCTTTTAAATATAGTGACCAAATACATGAAGGGCTCAGAGCTTATACTACTGACGCTGAGTTTCAATCTTTAAACGCAATGCGAACAGCAGGCGAAGATACTTTGTATGGACAAAGAATCGCTGAGATTATGCGTAATGCAACTGCAGAAAATAGAGCTGGTATATCTTCTTTATTTGATGAAGATTTAGCTAGAAAAGGCAGAGCTGCAATCACTAAAAACGACACTATTGGTCAATATATTAACAGGTTAACTGTAGCAGCTGCTGGAGCAGATCAACAAGAAGCAATATTATCTAGACTTGAAGGAAAGGTTAGTGATGATATTCTTTCTTCTTTAAGAAATAAGCGTATTGCTACTTTTGCTCCTTCAGACGTGGTCGACTTAATTGTCAACCTAAACGAAGGTATCGGAGTTGAAGGGGTGGAAAACCTTGAAAGACTTTATGGTGGAGCAATAGATAAAGAATCAGCAGCAAAAGCAATCATGAAAATAACTGGGATTCAAGAAGAAGCGAGTGTTTCAGTTGTGGAAGCAGCTGGAAGACAAATGATAGATTCTAAGTTTGAACTATTAGGTAGGCTGAGAGCACTTTCAATGCAAAACTTAATAGATCAAGATGACTATAAAGATATGCTAGCTGGAGTAGACAATGCTATTTTGGACGCAAGATTAAAACGGAGACGACGTTACACGAGCGTTAAAGTCTTATCAAGTTGGATTTGATGATATGGCTCAGTCTGGAGCTATTTCAGATGAAATGGCACAATATTCCCAATCAATAAGAGACGCATTTAGCGGTGGAAACGAAAGCGGAATAAAAGAAAGAGTTAAAGAACTTCTTGGATTAGATGCAGAGAGCCCATTTGCACATGCTTCAAAAAGCCTTCAGCTTGGCCAACAAGCAAAAGACGCAATGGACGCTGTAGACAATGCTATATTTAAATTAAATCAAGTAGCATATTCTGGTGAAATTGTAAACTCTAGACAATCTTCCGTTCTAGCATCAAATATTCTGCAAGAAGCAGAATCCATGATGCAGAGAAACTCAACATTATTAAATCTAGCAAAAGATAGCGGAGACGATGTAACTAGTGAATTCTTTAAGTATCAGGCTCCAAAATTAAGAGGAGAGCTTGTCGATAAAGTTAGATCAATGATTTATGAAGCAGCTGGTGGGCAGGAAGAGTCTAGTGTTAGACAAATCTTAGACGCAATGGAAACTCAAATGTCTGGAAGATATAGAGGCTTGCGCAGAGAGCTCACATCAACACCTGGGTTTTTAGATGAAAATACTTTAGCAGACATGTTTAATGCTAGAAGGTCAGAAAGAGCAGTTTCATTTCTTCAAAGACAAGATGGCATATCTGGTTTAACTGATCAGTATGAAGAAATGGTGCAAGCCATGAAGACAATGTCTATTGAAGAAAGAAGAGAAATACTAGCTATATCTCAGGATATGATTGGTAAGTCAACAAGAGGTGTAGCTGCAGTTGACGAAGACCAGTTTAGAATAGCAGCTGCTCTTCTTGTGGGTCCAGAAAAAACAATAGAATCCCTGCAACTTGACGAAGCAACAGAAAAAGCAGTTAGACAAATGAGACTACTGCAGCAAGCTAGAAGTACGATAACTGAATTGGGAATGGACGAGATACTCTCATTTGGAGGTAGGGCATCTGCTTCTAATTTTGCACCGGGAGCTATTGATTTAACTGACGAAGAACGAGGAAATCTATTTAGAGGCTTAGATGGAACAGTTGCTGGAGAAACGCAAAGACCATCTGAAACAGCTTATAAGAGAATAGGTAAAGAATTCTTTGATAAACCAATAGTTAAAAAATCAGCCTATGCAATTGCTGGCTTAGTAGCTGCAAGCTTTATTTATTCAGGAGCAAAAGATAGATCCCAATCTGATATGTCTGGGCCACCACTTCTTCCTGGCGGATCTGCTTATGAAGCAATGTCTCAAAGGCAACCACAAATTCCTGAAGGATCTATTTTTTCAGGTTATGATCAAGGCGTAAGTTATACTGTAAATATAGAGGGCTCTAGAGAGCAAGCCGAATCTTTTTCAAATTCTATAGGATCTGTTGCAAGAGGGCCCGTGAACAGTACTATGTATAGAGGACTGCCACAATTAGGCAAAGATCCTTATTCCCAAATCGCCAGTTCTTATTAGGTTGATTATTTATGATTCTAGGTGCTGACAAGCAGAACAAAAACCTTAGAGCTGCATCTACTATTAAAGTTGACTCTACGGCAAAAACAAGGACAGCAAACCATTATTCTGCGTCTGTATCCAGCTCTAAAACAACCAGCAATTCTACTTCAGCCAGGACTCAACAGACTATAAATCATCAGTCTAGATCTAAGATAAATGATGGAAGTCCAGATCCAATAAGAGGATCAATGGAAGGTTTGGACAATGGCAAGTCTACTCATATCCAGATGGACAACAGAGGATATGACGCAAAATCACTACAGACCGCAAGGTACAAAGATAAAAATAAAGTTTTAAATCCAGTGCAAGGAAGTTCACTTTCCTTTACAAATCTTCAAAATAAGAGTATAATGAATAACTACAGCGGAATAACCATGAGTGGATCTTCCAGTGACAGAATGTCAAAAAACTTAAGATTAAACAGAATGTTTTGATAAATTATGGCTAAAGTAGAAATAGAAAAGTATCTTACCGCATACCTTGCAGACATATCTGTAGAAGAATACAATAAGGCAGTTTCCGAAGTTCAGTCCGCTATAACGCAAGGTGTAGCTGCATATGCAGAGCTAAAACAAAAAGTTCAATCTGACTCCAATAAAATATTTGCTAGAAATTTTAACACAAAAGTTGCTAGCCAATTTTCTGAAGAAAGTGGAGGCAACCTTGGCCTTCATAACTATTGGTATATTAATTTAGGAAGCATAGAGAGAGGTTATTCTTCAAATTACCGGAGGTGGAAGAGGTGGTGAAGACGGTAGGGGAAATCATGTATTTGGAAAACCAAATACCCCATCTCAAGCTACTCAGGATTATGTTAAAAACACAATCTGGCCAAAAGTAAAAAAGGTATTAGACGTATCAAATAAATATACTGGTTTTGGCACAAACAAAGCTATTATGGATATTTATGATTTAGATGTTTTTTATAATAATTTAGCATCTAATGGTAGATACAACTATTATGACTATAACAATATAGATCCAGCAGCACTTCTTGCTGGTGGCACATATCTGTGGCAAATTATTTTTGAAACATCTTCTGATGAATTAGGCGCTGGTGCTGGTCAATATATACAGTCTTTAAAAAAGATAAAAGTATATGGACTAAATGACTATTATGGTGGCAGTGATATACTTGGCAATACCTTAGCTGGTCTTATAGCTACATTAAAAGGTATTAAAAATAAACTAGATAATTTCGATCCAGTTAACCACAAGTTTAAAACGACTTACGCAGAAGATTTAATAGGTGATGTTCAATCAGAAATTACCATTGGCAATCAACTCGACGCTCTGCTAGCTAAATATCAAATTGGTTTTAATCTTGAGTATGAGCTTTCTGTTAAATACGGTCAAGCTTTTTCAGATAATATGTCAAAATATCAAGCATCTTTCTTTAGAGTTATGGCACCAAACGACATGCTTGTCGATAAAGATCAAAAATATATCAAGGGTGTTTGGGATAGAATAAAAACAAGTGGATTAATAGACTTAGCCTTAAGCGCAAGTGCAATTGGTGAGTTCGCCAAAAAAAGATTCAGCGCAGGAAATAATTTACTTGATCCTCAATTAGGTAGTGCGCAAGTCGCTTTGGATCCAGTAAGAGATACAATATGGCTTAATGATTTAACTATTGTTATTCAAAATCTATCAAGAGATCCATTGACTCTTGCCATAGTACAGTCTTATTTTCCTAATCTTGCAACCTTATTCTTTAACGCTTCTGCCGCAGCTGCTGATTATTCTGGCGGAAGCGAAGATGATCCAATTAATAATATTGATGAGTTAGCAAAATCTCTTCTTAGATCTTTTGGTACAGATAAAGATGGAAACCCAATATTTAAACCAGCTTGGGAGTTAATTAACACTGGACAAAGAATTAAAAAAGCTTTAGAGGATTTTCCGTTTAGAGAAAATATTCCACCAAAAACTCCCGACATATTCCACTTTAGACTCGGTGCAGCAAACTTCTATGTTCCACCAATTTCAATTAATGTTAGTTCTCAGTTTAAAACAGGAAGTTTAACATCTGGCGCAATTAGACAGAAGAATAGTCCTAAGTTTAACGCTGGATATAAAGAAACTTCAATAAGCGTTAAATTATTCTTTCCAAACTATGAAGAAATTTGGGGTCTATCAATTGATGGAATTAAAGATGTTACCCTAAATAAGGACTTTAAGATAGACTTTAAAGAAGCTGGAAATGAAGAAAAGATAGATAAATTCTTATCTTCACTTAGAGGATTAGTTGCAGCGTTCAAATATGCTCCTATTCTTCCTGTCAAGAATCACTATTTAAATACTGTGCACGGAATTTCTGGAGTTGCTTTGTCATCAATGAGCATTTCTACAATTCCAAATTACCCATTTGCTTTAGTGGTGGACTTAGAGCTTTTGAACTTTAATCATAAGCCGTTTTTGCCAATGATTAAAGACTTTAACCAAGCTGTTCATTGGGGTAAGTTTAGGCATTACATGGGTAAGGCAGCAGGAAGTCTACATAGCTATATTAACGAATCATTTTTGCTACCCAAACCAGAAGACGATGCATTTGATCCGCAGTTTTCAGATCTTCCTGGAGACAGAGCAATAGAAGTTCTTTCTAATTCACCAGACAATAATTTAATGGAACCGGATTTAATAACTGATCCTTATAAGAATGATGTCTTTACTACAAATGTAATTAAAGAATATAGAAATGGAAATAATATTTCTATATTTATTCCAGAGAGAATACAGACAAAACTTTTTACTCCTGATTCATCATCTTTTAGATCAGATGAAGAAAAGCTTTTAGATGACACTGGTCAGTCCATGTGGGACTCTTTGCTGAAGAAAATTGGCATTGACGTAAATCAATCTGCTGGTTATTATAGGTCTTTAAATTCAGTTGTTCAAACTTCAATAGAAGGTTCTGTAAGCCCTTCTGCAAGAAGAGTTGTCCTTGAGAGTATAGAGTTACTTGTTGCTGGACTTGGAAAAGGTTCATACAATGAAGAGGACGGAACTAACACGTACAATGAGAAAGTTTATGACTACTTTGCAAAGGCATTCGTTGCTGAGAATAAATCTAAACTAACTCAACAAGAAATTGATTATGTTCTAAATAGCCCTAATGAAACGCCATCTCAGGAATATGTAACTAGAGCTGAAACCTTTAAATATAAAGGTAAAGACCTAGTAAGAAGCAGTCAAACTGATGAAGAAATAAATTATAGTCTTCAAGATGTTAGAAATCTTTTTAAAGAAGCATCAAAAGATACCGTAAGTGCTCTTAATCAGCTAGCTAATGATGAAGCAGATAGAAAAGCAAATACGACTGGTAAGTCTAGAGAAGACTTTATAAAACAGGCAACAGAAGATATAGCAAGAGCATTTAATGTTCTTGTTTATAACAGATTCTTTAAGAGCGGTCCAATTAAAGATTTAATGGAAGCAAAGAGGTTAAGACAGGCTAATTATCAGTTTAATGAATGGGAAGTTCCCATGATTAAAGTTGACCTTGATCCTAAAGCTGTTATTGTCAATGGAGTATCGGTCACACTTGGCAACAACCTTGCAAAGCTTCAGTTACAAATGCAAGAAGAACCTACATATCAACACATTGGTGGTAGGGATTCTTATATGAATATTTCTATGACTGTTTTTGGTGAAAAAGAATTAATAAAAATAAGAAAAATATTTGAACATATAAATGGCCTTGCCAGAATAGAACACTCTACTGGCGTTATAGGTTTTATGGGTATTAAAAATATAGTTTCAGGTTTAGCTGGCATTAAATATGTCATGCCACTCAGCTATGAAGTAAATACCATTCCAAATTTTCCACATGTTTACGACGTAAGAATGTCTCTTGTTGATTTTGATATATTCCAGCAGCAAAGAGAGTCTATTTCCTCTAAACAACAAAGAGAGATGATAGAAACATTTGGGACTAAGAGGAATCCATTCTTAAGAATCAAACAACTATGGGGCGCTTTCAATGCCTACCCAGACTTCCCATTGTCAATTAAAGATGGTAATGGCGAAGTAGTAGGAAACCTAGATCCAGATTATTATTTTAGATCTTTCGAAATGTTTGACGATGACATCATAGAACATCTTGCTCCTGAACAAGAAAAGATAAAGTCTTTTACTGTCACGCCCAAAGAGCTTAATACTCAATCTACAACAGATCAACAAAAAAATACCAATAGAATATTAAATGAAATTAAAACTATGGTTCAAAACAACCAAGTTAAAGAGCTAAAGGTTTATTTTGATAAAGAGCAAATTGGAGTCCTTGAAGCATCTGCATATGTAGAAGGTGCAGTAAGAGAATTCTTTAAGGGACAAAATAAAAATCTGTTAATAGATTTCATTAAAGAGTATCCAGATGTCGATGACAAAACAGCTGTATTTGGTTTGACCGCTGCTCTGGGTTCTGGAACCATTAAATTAAATACCGCTGTTGGAGACTTGTCCTATAGCGATTCAACTGCAACTCAGCAGATACAAAATATACTCGAAACAAAAGAACAAGTAGTTTCCGAAGACGGTTATTTAAGCATAGATCCAGATGAACTTACAATCCATCATACAATTACTTACGTTCCAGCAGAGGACAATCCTTCAGACGACAAGATGCCAGCTTTCTTGTTCCATGCAAATGGTTATCATTTAGGTTATGTAAGTAAGTCTAATAATAGATTTTATTTTACAGTTGATGGAGTAAGACCACAAAAAGCAAACTCTGGAGATGGAACAGATGGAAAGATTAGCTTTGTTCCTATCTCTGTTCCTTTTACAGACGCAGATGATCCAAGTAAGACTTACAAAAAGGGTGAAGGTAGTGCACACATATCCAGCCTTAAGGGTGCTGGATCAAACCTTGCAGACTTCAATGATCCATATTCTGGATCCTCAGGAGATTCACCAGAGGTAATGGCTACTTCTGCGGCAAATAGTAATGTAGCAAAACACTGGGAAAGAATGCTTGTTGACACTAAGTATAGAGACTTGTCGGGAAGAATGATTAGAGCATTCCCTACATATATGCTGTGGCTTATAGACGAAGGTGGCTATTTCTCTGGCGTTAAACTATTTGATAACTTCTATGGACTACAATCAATTATAGACTTCTCTGTTGTTCAGTCAGAAGATATTTTAGGAGATACTCTCATACTTAGAGTTTCTAATCTTTATTCTAAATTAACAACCTCAGAATCAAGCCGCATCTTTGATGCAGAAGAAGAGTTTCAGAATGAACAGCTAACTCAACTTGAAGGAATTGAGTCAGTACTTGACAAGGCGTTAAACAGATCTAGAAATATGTTGGCACATATGGAAAATACATATGTTGTCGACATCAATAGCATTAGACTAAAGCCAGGAGTAAGAGTTCACTTAAGAGGTGGATACGGATCAAATCCAAACTCCCTGCAAACAATATTTAATGGAACTATTACATCTGTTGAGAACGGAGAAATAGTAACAATTACAGCGCAATCTGATGCTATTGAATTGAGTCCAATAGTTAACTCTACTAACAAAAAGGGTGACAGCGGAAAAATTGATGGTGGAATAAATACCGGATTTTGGTTATCTGAACCAAGAGACTTAATGGTAAGGCTTTTGACGATGGGTTCATCTAGAACTCGTGAGGCTATTGCTCATGCAACAAGAGGAAGAATATTCTCTGAGAATAAATTTGGCATTAGACACTTTGGTCAAATACTTTATGAACCACTTAATGATTTAGAAGCAGCTAAAAATGAAGCAGTAGTTTCTCAAGTGAAAGACAGTTTTGATTCATTAGGTGATGCAAGCGGAACCGCATGGGGAATGGGTTCTGCTATGGGTATTTTATCTTCGGGAACAAATGAAGGTAGTGGAAGTTTCTTTGGAATTGGACCAGAAGTTAGAGTTCCAGGAATTTCTTTAATGAAAACCCTTTGGGCTAACTTTAGTTCACAAAGAGATTTTGAAATATTTAAAAGAAATATATATCCAGGAAATGGAACTGGTATAGCTCAGTTCCTTGGAGGAGACCTTGGAGATGGATGGTCAACAGTTGCCAGTATTACCCCAGAAGATAAGCCAAATGAAAGACTTAACTATATTGGCAGGGTTACCGATTACTCATGGAATGGATTGGTAGCAAGCAACAGTGTAGGAAACGCCGATGCAAAAAGCGTTATTGATGCACATGGTAAGCCAAACCAAATAAATAACAGTAATGGCTCTGCAGACTTCGCTAAAACTGCACTAACAGGAGCAATCGCCGCTGCAGGAATTGCCGTCACAGGAGGATTAGGTGCTCCAATTATCGGTGGAATTTTAACTGGTGGTGGACTACTCGGCGTATTAAGCGGAAGAGGTGGAACAAATCTATTTAATGCAATGGGTATTACTTCCGGCATGGACGACGATCTTCCTGGTCTTGATGAAGTATCATTTAGAGCACAGACATACATGAGAACAGTTTGGGATCTCTTTCAAATGTGTGCAAGACTGCTTCCAAATTATATTGTTGCCATTAGACCATTTGAAGATAGATCAACTGTATTTTATGGAAAACCACATTGGCTATATACATCTGGAGTTGTTCCATTGACTACTGGATATCCGGGAACAAAAAAGGCTGAAGAGCTTGGTATTTCTGCGCCAAAAGAAGTTGACGTTGATCAAATCCTTGAATCAACAATGCAAAAACTTAACGAGAGTTCAAATCCGTTAGCGGATTCTGCTGCTTTTAGCGATATGAATAGTTCTTTAATAACAATTCAAGATGTAATGGGTCAGCAGTTAACTACATCAGCAGGTGGCGTTTACATACCTGCTGATAAGCTTAAGGATGAAAATGGCAAGAGTAGAGTTATAGCTTTTGGTTATCAGTCAACAATGGAATACAGAGATGGTTCTGGTAATAAAGTTGCAAAACTTCCAGAATCTTTCGGTTTTGCTACAATCGGTTTTCACCTTCCAATAAGCTCAGAAGATGCAGTTGATGTTCCTCTTGATGAAAATCAAATAAAATCACATAAACAAATTGATCAACTTCCACTAAGATATAGATTCCCATTCTTTACAGATAGAGAAGATAAGATTGTCCTTGAAGATTTTGCCTACTATGCGCTCGGAGATCAACTTGGTTCTTGGAATAATCACAATGCAGACTATCTAAAGCTTGCAACTGATAAGTGGTCCTACGGAGAAGGTGTAGGTGGAACAAAATCTGAAACAAAATGGATTCAACTTCTCAAGGTGGAAACAAGCAAGTATGCTGGAATTTCTACCGTAGACGAAGGACTGCTTAAAAATCAAAATGGTTTACCTTTTGCAATGCACCTAAATTCATCAAACATACCTAGTTTCAAAGATGCTGAAACTGAAGTCGCAGATTTGTATATATTCCAAGAAAAGTTAGGAAACTCTGTTTCTGGAACTCAACCAAATATAAGAATGCCACTGCCAGATAATCCATCTTTAGTTAAAGGTGAGACTAAAGCCAACGTTTATGGTATTCTAAAAGGAAATCCAAGTTTTGATACAAACGCAGCTGCTTTAAGAGATTGGAAAGCACCAAAAACTCCGGAAGACGAACAATTTTACATTGCCATGAGATGGCCATATGAACCATCAAGTTCTTTTAGTGAAAATAGCGTGGAGCAGTTCATACAAAACAATGGAGGTTACACACCAGTAGGAAATGCAAAGTCTTACCAGGAAAGAAAAGTTATGGTTTACAGCCCAACTACTGGTAAAGCTGTAGTTTGCAGGCCTGCTTATTATCTTTGGGGCAAAGATACTGTTAACATAATTAAACCTTACGATAATACAGTTGAAACCCCCAACGGAACCACAACTTTTTCTACTGATAGATATGGAAATACAGTTAATCCTGCATTGGAAACCGGATCACACTGGGGCATAGGTGGACATAATGCCCTTCAGCTTGGGGATGAAGTAAAACTTAGCGCACTTGTTTCACCAGATGCAGCCTATTACCTTGGAATGATGAATCTGACCCCTGCTGAAAAAACAGTATGGTCTGATGGAAGATATTCAAAAAATGAAGACGACTGGAATAATGCTGAAGCAGCAGTAAAAGCATCTGCCGCAGCAGGTGTAGCACCTTTCCCTGTTCCTAGAAAATGTTACTATGCGTTTGTTCCAGATGACATGCCACTAGGAGTAGTCCCAGATGCAGTGCTTCCTGTAGATGAGTTTGCTCCTCCTGGTCAAGAAAATCTTCTTGATTTTAATTCAAATAAAAAAATAATATCTTTTGGATTATTTAAGAACAAGAGATTAACTCAACAAAATCCATCATATAATTCGACTGGTTCTTCTGATGAGAATTTCTTTGAGTTTCAATTAGCAGATTCAGTAAAAATAGAAGATTCTTTAAGCGCCTACGGCAGATTAGAGATAGCTGGCAACCCTCTTGGTGAAGGTGGATTGTATGGCCCTGGTTCAGGAGACTATTTTGACATGGTCAAAAACGGTGACTGGAAAGCTATTGATGACCTAAAGAAGGTATTAGAAGATGAAAAGAAAGATAGATCAAGCTTTGCAGGTAAACGATTTACGGAAGTATTCAATGAGCTTGAGCCTAAATCTGTAGAAGCTAGAAATTATTATGACGAAGACTATGCTCCTAGTATTTCAGTTATAGCTGGAAACGGAAGAACGCTTCAGCAAGCAATAGAAATATGGGATCAATTTAGAGCCGGATACCATACTTACTCTAATGTTAAAGAAGCCTTCCAAAGAGCTTACGGACTACCTGCCGATGGTCCAGAAAGCGAAATTGAGCTTGGAGAATTTTTGAGAGGTGGATTTGATCTTAGTTCTAGACTAGGAGATAAGGGTGTTACTTCTGGAAATCAAAGTGCTAGAAAATATATAGAAGATTTAGAAAAGCGATACGCAACCCAAGATTCTGACACTCAAGAAGCAGCAGAAGCAACAAGAAATAATATTAATAATGTTTTTAGAAACTACTCAGAATCTGGTGGAACAGCAGAAGATGAATTTTCATTAGTATTTGGTGACTCTTTCTTCAGTGGACCAGATTGGGTTAAAGAAGAAAACGGAATTGCTCAATCAGCTGTCAAAATCAATTCAGAAAAAATTAGACAGGGATTAGAAAAAGCAAGAGAGAATTTTATTGACAACCCTGATTCATCAAGTGGTCTCATTAGTTATTTTAACGAATTATTAAATGATAAAATGGATAATATTTTATCAATAATAGAAGGCTCACTAGCCGCATCAGGAATAACTGACCAATCTAAGAAAGATGAATACATAGCATCTATAAAAACTCCAAGACAGTTATTCTTATTTATGGTTGGAGCTTTTAGAAATAGAATGTGGCAAGATCCTTATGCAAGAGCATGGTTAGTTTTAAAGCCAAATAGAAAGCTAGTTGGCGATGACAAGTGGGACTTTAATCCTGTGTTAAAAATTTTCCAAGCATACATAGATCCAAATGAGGATTACGCAAAAACTCCTGCAAAATTTACAAAACTTCTTGCTCAAAATAGATCAGAAGGCAGCAGTGCTACAAACATAGTTGGAAAATGGGCAGAAGATGTTGGTGGTTTCTGGGACAAGAATATAGGTCCACTCTTTACTGCGCTTGGAGACTCCTTAAGTGGTCTGGTCAATTTATTTAGAATGTCAATGATGCAACTTGGTTATGGTCTATCTCAGGTTGGACAGATGTCAAAGCAAGCAAATATTCTAAACAAAGTTCTTAATGACTCAATATATTACTCGTTGGGAAGACCAGGCTCTCTTTTAAGAGCAGTTGACAATCCATTCACAAGAGAGTACGCAGAGCCTGTTATTGAAGTCAGACAGCCTTTCCAAAGAATTCACTATTTAAGCTCTTTCTCTCATATTCTTTCAAATGGAATAACAGAAAATTTAAATGGAGTAGCAACCATGGTCACCGCTGTTTCTGACGGAAAGTATCCAGTTACAGTAGCAATGGACAAATCAGCTCCTGCAGAAAGGCAAGTGGAAAAAACAGTTGAAACTGGACTGTTCTTTGACAATGCTACGGGATCTGGTTTATTCGGAGCCTTGCATCCAATACTTCATCCTTTTGAATTTGCTAGAGGAATTTCAAAGTTTGCGCAAGGAACACCAGATGAAATGCTTGCAAGAAGAGTTGCTTTAGCTCACCTTAAGGAATCTCTCAAAGATATATATACAGGTGAAATCTTAATTATAGGTAATGCCGACATAAGGCCACATGACATCGTATATCTTGCTGACGTTTACGAAAGAATGTACGGCATGTTTGAGGTTGAGCAAGTTGTACATCATTTTACTTCAGAGCTTGGATTTGTTACATCAATAACTCCAAATGCCTTAGTTACTGTTAATGACCCAGCTAAATGGTTTATGTCATCATGGGTTGGCACATGGATGCATATGCAGGCTCTAAGAAACGATACAAGGCTATATATGAGCTCTCTTGGCTCTGGAGTTAACGCAATGGAACAAATGAGCGTAGATGGCTTAGCTGATTCTTTGCAAACTCAAATGGTTGGCGGTATTCAATTTACCCATGGAGCATCTGCCTTAACAAAAGATATCATGGCACACTTTACCTCTGAGGGAGTAAATGATATCAACGCTCAGGTTAAGGGTCTGGTAGCACAAGGATCCGCTGCTGCTTCTGGACAAATAGCACTTGGTGGAATGGGGGCAATGTTTGCTGGAGCAACGGCACTAGGAGCCACTGCAGCCACAATAGCATCTTTTGCTGTTCCAGGAGCTGGATTATTAGTTAAGGGACTATCTGCTGGCTTAGGAGCAGGAGCTGGTGGAAAACTGGCATGGAAGGGCTGGAGTTGGATAAGAGACAACGTATTAGACCAACATGGCTGTTACATCCAATATCTCAATAGAAATGGCAAGGCTATGGACGCAGGGCTTGGCCTAAGTGGTCAGGGCATGGTGGTTGGAAGATATCATACAAAGAAACTTCTTCCTGGAATATTGGGTGTTCAATCTAAGATAAGAACAGCAGAAGGGTATTCTTATATTAGAACTAACGATTTGCTTTCTAAGTTGGGCTGGAAAGAAAAAGAAATTAATGATTTAGTTAGATACATAGACTTTGAAAACGCTCTAGTTAATTCACAGGTTCTTAGATACTCTGGAATAGGCCCAGAAAAAGCTGGACTAAATAGATACTTTAAAGTTATATGTAAAGTTGAAGAAGTTATAGACGGTGACACAATAGATGTTGTAGACCTTCTTGATACTTCAGGAAAAAAATTCAGAATAAGATTTGATGGAATTAACACTCCTGAAATTAATGTTATTAAAACAGATATAAACGTATCTGGAAAAATTGCAAGCATCACAAATGTATCAATCCTTAACGGAAAAGCTACAATAACAACAGAATCTGATCATGGATTTTTGATTGACGAAGTTTCTGTACTAAATATTCAAAATCCAGGTAATATCTATCTACTAAACGGTTCACACAAGATAGAAGCAGTACCTAGTTTAAACTCATTTGTCATAGCAACAACTCTACCTAATAGTACAAATGCTAAAACTGGTGTTGCTAGAGTTTATGTAAACACTTCTGGAGAGTATATAAATTCTTCTTCACCTGGTGGAAAAGCAAAAATGTTTACTATAAACGCCCTTAAAGATAAGATATTTGTTTTAAGAATATCTCCAGAAAATGTAACAGGATCTTTTACTGAGCAAGATTTTGAGGCTGGTTCAACAAGGTCTTTAGAAAGAAAAATGATAAACGGCAGTCCTGTTCCAGCTTATTACGATAAAGACGTTTTTGGAGAAAGAGTTCTTGGAGTAGTGTTTTATAAGACTGCAGAACAGTCTACTGAAACAATAGTAAGAGAGGCTAATTTCCTATTTGATAAATATAAGAAAGCATCTCAGTCAGATCTTTTGTCGCAACTTGCCTCAAGTTTTTCTCCTGGAGTTTTTGCGGACAGATATTCTGACCTTTTGGATAAAGCAAAAGTTATCAATAAAGTTGACTACTTCTCTGATTATGCAAGTGCCTCTATACAAAATATATCAGCAGATTTAAAAAAGACATACAACGCTTATGTTTCTCTGAGAGTAGTTCAATATATATATGAAAGAGTTTCGGAATGGCCTAATGTTGAATGGGATGAGTACTATGATGATGGTACGCCAGTTTCTTTAAATTATGAGTTAATTGTTAACGGCCTTGCAAAAGTTTATACAAAAGGTCTGTTGATAGAGCAGCCTTCTGTAATAGACTCGTATGAAAACGCAGGTCTACCAACTCAGGTTACGGTAAATAGGAGCAATTAAAATGCCTGATTTTAATTATAATATAGATGACCTTTCTGACACTTCCGCTTTAGCAAGTAAAACCTCTTCTGCATTCTATCCTTCTGGAGAACCATTAAAGACTAGCTATTCTGTTTCTGGAGATGTTAATAGAACGCTAACACAAAGAGATATTCAAGGTGTTCTCTCGCGGAGATGCTCTCTATAGGTCTCCTAATTTTGCTTTGCAGATATCAAACCAAAATGCTCAATCAAGTATAAACTCAATACTTTCCTCTATCGGTGGATCAGATGCCAATAATCTAGAGATACAGGATCCTAATAGTCAAAACGAAAATGCAACACTAAAAGGATCTGCTGCAGCAAAAATGATTGTTTCAAAAACTTCATTAGGTAAAAAATCTTTGTCTTTTGGTACAAGAGACTTTATATCTGAATTAGAAAACTCAATAACTCAAGGGTCTGGAACAACAGGCGATAATCATCAAGATACTGAGAACTTTACTTTTGATCCAACAAAAGGTGGTCAATCTGAAGTAAGAGTTATAACTATCAAGGAAGCTCTTTCAAATGAAGAAGCAAAAGTGTATGATGAAAAAATTAAAGAGATAAGAGATAAGGGAATAGTTACAAGTAAACATGTTCCTTATGTTGCTAACTTTCCTCAAACAAACGTAAGCCTAAAAGCCACTGCAGCAAGAGATCTTCCTAGTTATGTTTCTCAACCTGATTTTAATTTTGCTAAATTTAATGGACAAACTGTTCTTCCATGCGCATCTTTAATGGAACTTTTATTAGTTCTTGATTCTAAGATAGTTATCAAAGGAGACTTTTCTTTAGATAGAGGAGTTTTAATATCGGGTGGAAAAGCAGTTGTAGAAAATGCAACACTTAACGACCATAGTACTGGTAGAGGCATAGACATAGGAAAAATTGGACCAAACGATTCAGAAATATATTCAACTTGGGCTAAAAATATTGACATTAATAGAAAAGCTTTTTTGCTTCTTTTAGATACATTAAATGCAATTGATGAATCAATTCTTCCTGACTTAATAGTTTTTGATGATAGATTAGCTACTGAATTTGGGATGGTCACAGGAAAATTTGATATAGACAATAGGGAAGTGAACCTTAATGGAATCTTGCAGAAGCAGTATCCAAAATTAAGAAAGATTAATTTTCATCCAGACAGTGGGCACCAAGACCATTTTCATATAGCTTTTTCTCCACAAAGAGCCGGAACATACCAAGACTATGTTGACTATGATTATTCTTCAAGCGGATCCTCTACAGATTTTGACGGAGTAGCCACAGGAGAATCTACAGCGACTTCTGAAATATTTAGAAGCTATATAAATAGTAATGAAAAAATAAAAAATAGAAATGCACTTTATAAAGCTTTGATTGACTATGGTGGATTTAGGCCAGAAAGTGCAGCAATATTTATGATGATTGCAGAAAGAGAATCTAATATAGGTGCAGATTCATTTAACGGTAATATAGGTACTCGTGATTACTCTATAGGTTTATGGCAAACTAATTTTTATGGAGTTTCAGCTTTTATAGAAAGAGACATAGAAATTCCAGTAGGTACACCTGGTGGAATTACTAAAAAGAAATACAAGGCATATAAGCTTTTGTTTAAGGATCACGATAAATTTAGTCCAAAAATTGTTGGAAAAGATACAGCTATAGCAAAAATGGAAGAGCTTACAACTAAAGGTAAGGCTTATTCTGACCCAATCTTATGGACACCGATTGCACAGATAGCTGTTTTGAAGATGCAAGTTCAAAATTATATTAACAATAAAGGTTTAAACAGAAGGGGCTGGTATTATTCGCCTTGGGGGGAATATGGCGGCGGACCTGAGTATGGCTGGATTACTAAATTAAAGTTTAAAACAGCAGTAGAATTTTATGTAAAGAATAATCCAGGAAAAACAGAAGAAGATTTAAAAAAACACTGTCGACCATTTATTGAAAATATGGAAAATACAGCAGGAAAGACGGTTTATAATCAGTGGCTTAACGGGCAGGTGTTTGGATGATATACCCTAAATTTGACCAAAAAATAAATGATCAAATTCAATCTTCAAGGATGCAACAAGCCAAAACTAGAATGGCAACAGTTGCTTCTTATGATAAAATTAAAAATACTTTAACTCTAATTATGGAGTCACAGTATTCTGATACAATTGGAAACATAGTTGGAGATGTCCCATGTCCAAATATATATCGGAATTCAAACAGTTGCCCCAGAGCCTGGTGATAGATGTATAGTTGGTTTTAGTGACGAAAATGAAAGATATCCTTTTGTAATTAATTTTGTTAATGACTACGCTAATGAAAAGCTTTTAAATAATGGAATAGCAAATACTGGAATACCAAGGTATATGATTTAATATGGTAAATAAAAAAATCCTCGAAAATGACGTAACTAAAAATATAGACAACTTTAATGAAGCTGAAGAGTTGCGTAAAAGAAATACTTTCTCAAGAAGAGAGGTCGGCCTAACACACCCCGACACAAGTGCCTTTGTGAGACTGAACGACAGAGGCGAAGTTGAGATATTTGCTGGAGAAGAGCTTGGTATTATAATTAGCCCTTCAAGCAGGTCGATATCCATATTTGCTGACGTGGTTAAAATTGTTACAAAAGAAGACTATGGATTAAGATGGAATAATATGAGTTTTAATTATTCTGGAGATACATTCAATGAGCCATCTTTAGTTAAAACCAATGAAAAAGAGATTAACTCTGGATTTAATTACGCTAATTATTATCTAGAAGCACTTACTGATCTTGAGGTTTTGGAGAAAGAAACTAATGTTGTTACTATTAGTGGGGAGTACGGGTTTTCGAAAAATCCAGTCGATTCAGAGTCAAACTCAATAACTATGGTTTCTGGAAAGATATCTGAAGAAGATTACGCTCTTTTAAAGGAATATAGTTTTACTAATTCTCAAGAAAAAGTAGATTATATGAAAAAGCTTCTTGAGTCTGGTTTTACATTTAATCAAGCTAGGGAAAAGACAATGAGGGACAAGGGTGTCTGATCTATTTTTAACGCTAGATGGCGATCTAATGATGAATGGCAATAAAGATATAGCCAAAGTAAACTCCGCTGTACAAAATGACATTCAACAAGTTTATATTAGATTAATGACTGAACCAGGAGACTTTCATGCATATCCTAGTTTAGGAGTAGACCTTTCAGTTCTCTACGGCATGCCGCAAACAAAATCAACTGGCGATACAGGTAGGATGCTAATCCTATCTGCTATGGAACGAGAGGGAGTTTTTAAAGGTAAGAATGTTACCATAGAAGCTGTCCCAACTGGTCCTGATACAATTAGATTCGATGTTCACGTACAATCTGGTGCATCTAATCCAGTGACATTAAGCATTAAGCAGAATCTAGGAGCATAAATGCCTTCAATAAATACTAAAACAAAAGATGAAATAATAGTTAGGATTTTAAACTCCTTAGAGCAAAATGCTAGTATTACTGCAACTTCTCCTGGTTCTATAGCTAGAGCATTTGCCGATGCTTTTGGCACCGAGATGTTTTATTTATATGAATCATTTAAAGAAGCAGTAAGTCAAACGAACCTTTCTACAGCTTCTGGTAGAGGTCTTGATTTAATAGGAGAAATGTATAATGTTAAAAGAAAAACATTATCAGATCAACTTGTTTATGAGAGAACAACCGCAAATATTGAGTTTATTTTAGACAAACCATATACTTCTGACATTATAATTCCCAAAGGTACACTTGTATACAATGATGTTGGCTCTTATAATTCGACACAATACTCATATAAACTTTCTAATGACGTTGCAATCTTAGCTGGAGTAACAAAAGCTTATGGAATTGTCACTCCAAACTTCCAGTCAAATGACCATGTTGCATCAGTAGGGTCATTAACTAGACATAACTTTATTGGTCCAGCTGGAGTTATACTTTTCTGCACTAACCCCAAGGAAGTTTACCCTGTTATAAACGCAGAATCTGACGACAATTATAGAAGAAGAATTCTTTCTGCGGTTAAAGTAAGTGCCACGGGAACAGTTGAGGCATTGCGATTTGCTGCACTATCAGTAAATGGCGTTAAGGATGTTAGAATAAGAGAAGGGTCTTTTGGCCTAGGCTCATGTGAAATCATAGTGGTTCCAGAGGTTCCTGGAAGAATAGGCAATATTCCAACAATTGTAAATTCAGCAATATCAGAAATAAGACCTTTGGGAATAAGAATTAATATATCTGCAGCAAATCCACTTCCAGTGAGTGTTAATGCCACAATCACTCTTCCATACGGAACAAATGAAAACCTTAGAGTTGGAATTCAAAATCAAGCTAGTCTTTTTGTCAAGAGATATTTGAATTCTCTGACCATAGGCGACACCATGTCTATTCAAGAAGTCGAAAGACAAATAAGAATATCATCAGATTTAATTAGAAGTATTAACATAACCAACATAACTGCACAGGGAACATCTATTAACAGAAAAGATTTTAGGGCTCAAACAGAAAGAGATTACATAGTTTCTGGCGATATATCCATAAACTCTGTTATAATTGGTGTGTCTAACTACTAAAAGGTTGGTTTTATAAATGAGTGAAAAGTATTTCCTCTTGACGACTAAGCATATCGTCAAGGCGCCTAATATGACACAGGCAAAATTAGCGGTTGAGGGTGAATCCGATTTTGTCGGAGAAGTCCTTAAGCAAAATGTAGATGTTAATGAAGTCTCTAATGCTGAAGCTATTAAATACGTTGGCTTAACAGATTCCGTTAAGTCTGATTTTGTATATGATGATTCTTTGGACTTTTCTGATGAAGACGGAGCAGAGTCATTTAGTAATAAATTTGATCTATTAAGATCAGAGAATAGAAGATTAGCAAAAGCTGTCGATAAGTATAAGAATGTTAAAGACGAAGCTGTTCTAGCAGTTTATCAGGCAGCGTACGATGCATTTTCGTCATACGAAATGCCACAGATTAAATCACCAAACATTAAGTCTGCTAAGACTGGAACGCCAGAAACAGCAGTTGCTGTATTTGCAGACTGGCAACTAGGTAAAGTTACTCCAACGTACAATAGTGATGTTCTTTCTAATAGAATAGAGTTGTATACAGAGAAGCTTTTGGAAATTGCTGAGATCCAAAGAGCCGATCACCCAGTGGATAACCTTCACGTCTGGTTACTTGGCGATATTGTTGAAGGGGAAGAAATCTTTCCTGGACAAAGCCATTTAATTGACTCTGGCTTGTATAGACAAGTTGGAGTTAATGGTCCTGAAATACTTAGCACATTTCTTAAAACAGCTTTAGAAAACTTTAAACACGTTCATGTTACTGGAGTAATCGGAAATCACGGAGCAGTTGGCGGTAGAGCTAGAAAGCAACACGATCCAGAGACCAATATGGACAGACTGCTCTACAAGATTGTTGAGCTAATTTTTAAAGATGAACCAAGAATTACATTCAACATTCCTGATGGCAAGGGTGAAAGAAACTTCTATGCTGTAGACAATATCGGTAACTATAGTTCTTTGTTGATTCATGGCGACCAAATGCCTGCGCCAACGTCATACTATGGTTACTATAAAAAGGTAATGGGATGGAAGGATGGAGCTATTCCAGAGAACTTTGATGATGTTTTCATGGGTCATTACCATCAGCAATTTAAGATGACTATTGGAAGTGGACTTTTGAGAATCTCGGGTTCACCAGAAAGTCATAACACCTATGCACAAGAATACTTCTCTTCAATGAGTAGACCTTGTCAGCACTTAATGTTTGTTCACCCAGAGAATGGCATTACTTCAGAATACTCTATCTGGTTAGATTAAGTCAGGAAGGCATCTGTAGATGAAGCAATTTATAATAGCTTTAAAGAGCTCGGACTTTATTAAGTCTGGAAACGCTTGGTCTACAGATGCCATTGACCTATATCATAACAAGTGGTATACAAATTATTCTGTATCAAAATCAAGATATGGAATAAATGAGCTTAGCGACAGGACATTTGTCGGAACAGAAATATTAGACAATGCTACGCCATCGATAGTTGTAGATGGAAGTACTCCAGTATCTGTCACTAACTATGGAGAAATTTTTAAAGATACAAGTGTAATAACTTATAATATATTTGAATATGACGAAATATCCGAACAGTATTACATTTTTAACTTAATAGAAGACGCCTCTCCTTTTTATATTTTAGACCCAAATTCTGTTAGTTTAGATCTTTACAGGTTTGTTGATACATCTTCAAGAACAGATATCTTAAGCTACAAGCGGAGCTTTTACTAATGTAAATACTCAGGACTCTCCAACATATACTGTAACCGTATATGAAGCAGATTCCTCATCTGGCCCATGGCTTAAATCTTCTGTTTCATCCGAAGTGGGCACGCTTTTCATAACAAATTCAAAGAGATATGTTAAGTTTGAATTAGACATAACATCCGAACTTCAGCCACAGGATGTAGAGAGTTATGGATTTGTTTTATTAGTAGAAGTAGCAATAGCTAATCCAGTTCCTTCTATTTTAAGTAGAACTGCAAAAAAGATCTTAAGCAGGTTTCCTTCTTGGACTAAGATGTTTGAAGATTCCGTTGATGATGCAACTCCGGAACTTCAGACCCCAACCACAGTTGGTGGATCATTTATAAATTCACTCGTTGCCGATTTTCCAGAAAACTTTGAAAAGCAAGTAAATCAATTTGAGCTGGATAGATTTGTTACTACAGCTGACGAAAATCAACTAGCATGGATGTATACATCATCTGACATCCCAGCTTCCCACTTGTCTATTAAGGGCGATGCGGTTACTCTTTCTAGAGTTGATACTATAAATGATTTTTACGAATCAGTAGAAAATGATTATTGCTACTATTATTCAGTTCAAGATCGTAGGGTTTTTACTAAGAAATTATTTAAATCATTAATAGTAGATAATTTACTTACTGAACAAGAACCAATGCTTAAGTGGAACTGGTTTGATGAATTTGGTGCAAGGGTAAGTCTAAGTAGACTTTACTTGGAATCTAACTCTAACTTTAAAAAGAGAATATTAGATACTTATAGAAACCTTCCTGGTCCATCAATAGATGCAGTTAAGAGAACTCTTAGAAGAGAGCTCGATATATGGAGCGCATATGGTGCAACTCCAGACTCAGAATACTTAGGTGCAACTCCAGAAATATTAGAAATATCTGACATAGAATCAAGTACTCCATACTTTGATTTTTCTGGCAAACCTAATAAAGAATTTAGAGACTTTGTAAGATCTTTGAATGAAAGGTATCCACTTAACTGGGGTTACGTTAAATGGGGAGAAGGATACTGGGACTACGCTGGAAGAAATCAAGAAGGCGTTGGCAGAATACCTGCCGTATATGACGACGCTACTCCTCTTGGTCAATACTATCAGCCTGGTATAGGCGATTTTTCTGATGCAAACTTAATCGTAAAAGAGCCATCTGAGTCAGTTATTGATTTCAATGCAAAGTTTAAAGCCACTGGATCAAGATATCTCGGTAAGGTTGATGATTATGCTCCAGTTATAGTTGACTATGAGTATTACGGAACATACACTCAAGATTACTACGACAACAGTCCAGCCACTGTTAACTTTAGATATCTGTTAGAGATGCCAATTCACGGCTCTTATGCAACAGCAAAAACCTTTTATGTAGATGTTAGCCATTATCCAGTTAATACATATGGACCTGGTCATCCAGCTAGTCCAGAGTATGAGACAGTGCCAATCTTTGATCAAGACGGGTACGCATATTCTAAATATGTCTTTAAAGATTTAGTCACAGATGCAGTATATTCAGATACATCTGTTACCCCTGCTAATTCAAGAATCAACTATTATTATGCTAATAAAGCCTCTGCTACGCCTACAACTGGTTCTGATGATTTTAATATTTCTTTTACTGGAGCAACACCTTATTCTTCCACCGTTGGATCGCCAATAAGTCTGCTGAACGCTAGATTCTTAAATGGTGGGGCAAACATTAAGGCTTCTTCAAATAAGTACACTAAAAAAAGAGGGACATTTCAAACCACTCCAAAACTAGATGGTTTTTTTGTGTTAAACTCTGAAAATGAAATATCTTATACTAATGACATTGTTTTAGACAAGGACTTTATAAATCAGACCCTAATATTCCCACCTGGCGCAACGCCTGTTTATGTTCATGTAGATAATGTTAAGCCTTCAGGATATAAAGAGTTGCAAGATATTTATATTAGTCCAACATATGATGGATATGGTGGACTATCTTTTGACGGAGGAGAACTAAATCTTGTGCCGGCTTCTCCAAATATAATAGCTCAATATATCAATCCAAACTTTGCAACTCCTGCTGATCATCCTGGCTACATTAGTAACGATGGTGCAACTTATAATTATTACTTTAAAGAATTAAAGTACCCATATGGTTCTACACCTAGTGTAATTAATTTTAGAACAGATAATACATCTACTCCTATTTATCCATTTAAGAAAGATTCTTGGGAATCATTTACTGCAGAGTCCACCCCAATGATAAATGGATCAATTAATAAGAGAGGAATAATAAGAACTTCATCAGATAATCATGATGAAAACTTTACTTTAAACTCTAATGTTGTTGGTCAATACGATTTAACGTATGACACATTTAATGTAAACTACAATACTCACTGGATTGAAAAAATAGAAGTAGTGAATGACACTGAGGGAGTTGTGTTAACTCCATCTAATCAGTTCGTTACACTGGCGGATGAAGAATCCCTTTTTGCTAACTCTTCTATATTAGAATTTGAGGAAGGTAAACTGTCTACAGTAGAAGTTTCTGCAGACTTTGAGGGTGTTTATAGTTCATACCTTAACGTAGGTTGGTATAGTCAAAACGGAGAAGACTACTACGTATATTCATCTCCAATTAATGAGATCTTTGCAACTCCTGGTTTTTATGTAAACCTTAGTTATTCTGCTAAACAAGGTGCTCCAATAATCGTAGAAAGAAGCTCTGCTACTCCAGCTTTACTGAGAGAGGTGGCATTCTTTGATTCTTCTTCTCCTACATATGTTTCCCTGACTAATGCCGAAACGGTAACAGCAAATAAATCAAATAGTCTTTATTTGGGCTATGAAGACATTTATGATGTTGAAGTAATCGATTCAGTAACTGGTTATACAATTTTAGAAAACGGAAGCAGTAACACTAATGAAGTGCAGGTATTTAGTTCTGCAACACCTGGTGTTTACGGAAGAGATTATTATGTAACCTACAAGGTTAAAGACTCGTATGTTGTAGACAATGATTATTATAATCAAAACACTGAAAGTTATATAACTTCAATCAGATTTGACTCTACCCCTTCTTCTCATTACTCATATGAGATAACTTATGAGGGTTCAGTTCTTTCTCATGCAACCCCAATATCTTTAAATGTAGACCCAATGGACCTGTGGGATCAAGAAGGATTTGTGTATTTAAGTCATAATGATTACAGTTTCGCAGATGCAGAAATTAAACTTAGTCCATCGCACATTACAGATGATCTTAATGATTTTATTGTAGTTACAATTAAATCCCTTGATGAAAACGGAAACTCAAAGCCGTACCAAACATTTTCTATTACAGGAACGCACTTAGAATCTGAACAAGAATACTATCATACCGACATAAACGGTTTTGTTAGTGCAAGAGTTTACTTCTCCAGCGCAACACCAATTACAGATGTTTCTGGAACATTAATAGTATCTGGAGTAGTAAATGGTTCTATTAACGCTCATGAAAATTCCGAAACTCAAGGCTTTTCCAAGACTCTTAGTTTTGATATATCAACAAGCTATGAGACCGGTTTTTCCTTAAAGGCAATAGCAGATAGCTCTGTTATTCCAGCTGATGGAGTTTCCAATAACTATGTTAGAGGATTCTTGAGAAAAGACTCATCTGCTGAAGTTAATAAAGTCATTTACTGGAGAAAGGGTAGAACGCTTCAAGACATTTTTGATGCAACTCCATACTCTTCTTATGTAAGAACTGATGAATATGGAAACTTTGAAATAGGTCCTTTTACGGCCCAAGAAAAGAGTAATCCTGGATTCTGGATGGTTGCCGTTGAGTCAGAAGGTGCTGCAACAGTTAATGGTTCTCCATCTGCAGTAGTTGGCGATATAGTATTCTGGAATGAAAAGTATGACAATTTAAATTATTCATACGGAGATTCGGTATTCTATGATCCGAATTTACTATATATCAATAGAACAGATATGTATTCCACCCCATCCTTTACGGTTCAGTATTTTGATGGGAATTATGCGACACCATATTCCGCAACGCCTGATTGGCTCCCACCAAAATGGTACCCAATTAATAGATATGATCAATATATGATGGGCTTACTTGGATCAACTCCAATGCACGTAAGCAGTTATCAAAACTTAATGAGAGATTATGAGGAAGAGTAAATGAAGAATTTTGTTGATAAAACAGAATCTTTAAAAGAACCAGCTGTAAAAACTGGAAATTTTATACCCCGAGATGCAGTAAACTTACGGTTGGTTTTCTTCAAAAGAAATTACCCCAGAAAATAATCTAGCATTTGTTGACCTCTCTTCGACTATTTCTGAAAATGTAAACGAAACATCTACTTTTAACAAAGTAATGTTTGCCAATGAAGTTGGAATGCTAGAGGATGAAAATGGAAATCCTTATGTATCTTCCGATGATGTTTTAGTTAGCGATATATTTTTAAATGAAGAAGTTTTTCTAACCAGCTATCAAAAAGATGAATTAAAAAATAAATCATATGCTATGAATTATTATGTTAGTAATCATTTTACGCTTTTAAGAACTGGAATGCACATATCAAGCGGTTTAAACTATTTCGTTGAGGATAGATTTATACCAAACAATATTAAAGTTATAGACGATAATGGCAATATATATTCTGATCCAGAAACTGGAAGATTAAAATATAGAATTTCTTTTGAGTCATTTATTACAGAGAAAAACTCTATCCAAAATGAGATACCTCATAAAATAATAGTCTTTATCGAAGATGCATATCCAAAGAATTTAACTTTGGTTTATGATAAAGTAGAAGTTGATCAAGACGGTATTTGGTCTGGTCAAATATTAAAATATTCTGAATCAATAAATGTTCTCCCATTATTTAAGAGAGTTCAAGAAGAGGCTGAGGTAGTTGACCCATCAAATCTTTTTGATAAAACTTATTCTATAAAAAGAAATACAAAAACAAAGTCTATAAATAATCAAACTATTGGCTCTGAAGATAATGTTATATACGTCAATAAAAAAGCAATTGATGACAATAGAGTTTTTGAAGTTTATAACTGGAGAGTAGTAGCAAAAGTACAAAACTCAGTAGATTTTTCCGAAATAAACTATGGAAGAGATTTCTCTACTGATAATATTCTTACAAAGAATGTAAACGCTGCAGTACTTTACTCAAGTTCGGTGACAAGAGATCTAAATAATATAAATCCTTATGTATTTTTAAACTTACAAAATTCAGTGTTTAATTTGGCTAGTTTAAATTTTCAGAATCCAAATTCAACTTTGACCGATAAGAATTTAGCCAACTATTGGCTTGTGGATATAGATTCAGTGACAGATGAACAAATTAGACAGTACGATGTAATTGCTTGTTCATTACACTGGGTTCTTACGGATTCGCACGCAGCAAAAATTAATTCATTTCTTACAAATGCAGGAACATTTATTGTTGACACAATCAACGCACCAATAAACTCTCTTTTGAAATTAAATCCAGCATTGACTATAGCTGGAGCAGATGTTAACTCTACTCCAACTACAGTTCCAAGTACTTACAACTCAAATAGTTTACTCTTAAATGCAACAAAAAATAATGCCTTCTCTATAACAACTTCTGAGTTTGCAACAGATTGTGGAATATATGGTTATGGAAAAGGTCCCAATAATTCTTACAAAAAGTATAACTATTTTACAAATTCAGGTTTAGAATCAGTTTTAGAGAGAAGCTCACAAAAGTTTGTAACATTGTTAAGAACCGTAAATAGAACAGATAGGTTAATGGCCAACAACATTGTTGCCTCGACTACTGGATTTTTAAAATACTGTAATGATTTATACTCTTCAAATACGGCAATATCTACTCCTAATAATGGAGAGTCTTCTATTTCTGTTTCTTCTGGATCTTCTTTCTCTAACTTTGTAGAGGGTCCATATAAGTTTTTATATAACTGTGTTTCTGTTGGAATTAATGACAGGGTCGAGTCAACTAGATTTAAATTAGATTTAAGATCCAGCGTTCATTACTACAGTGGTCAATGGTATAGCGATTGGGTCATTGACACAGATGCACTTTTTGAAGACGAGTTAATATCTTATTACAAAAATACTATAGTTTCTGGGGAAAGAAAATATGTTAGAGAAACAATCTCTTCTCCAAAAGATTTATACACCGCAGAAATATCTTCATTGGCTTCTAATCTTTCAAATGTTTTCTTAGATCAAAATAGCAGCAATATAACACTATATATTGAATATACAAATCCCAATGTGATATGGACAAACACTTCTTCTGTTACCGATACAGAAAAAAGAGAAGTAGCTTCTTCTTATAGCCTTGTAAAGATAAATAACAAGGACATTTCTTGTGAAACTTATACTGATAAAAAATCACCTAAGTTTGACATACCTTCTAAGTTTGGTCCTTATGTAGTTAAAGATAAATTAATTCCATCAAAAAAGAATCAACTTAAGATAGTTCCAAACGTTCCAGTGAGAAGTTATGCAGTCAACCTGCAATCTGTTCGCAGTATGACTTCTGGATCAGATACTCCTGTTAATTTTGACGCAACATTGAACATAACCGCAACAGCAAAATTTAATCAGAATCATGTATTCACAAGGGGCGGAGGCACTGAGCTGGTTACACCAGGGGTTCCTGCAACATCCGGAACAATTCAAGCCGGAGATACTAAGTTTTACACGCCAACAGCATTTGAAACATCTCAAACTGGAGATTATTCTTTGATTGACAAAAAGCTTGGCGATATATCAAGCTTTTATAATGCATTTAATTATACTTACGATATTGACAAAGGTAATACCTGGGATGAATACTTTCAGGGCAAGGGTAGCGCTACATATATAAAATATATACAATTAACTTTAGAGGCTGCCGGAAGTGAATTTAAGACTAGCGTAGATGGAGTTTTCGGTTCAGGTACTGCATCAAAGGTTAAAGCTTTTCAAAAAGATAGAGGTCTTAAAGAAGATGGAATTGTAGACTCCCAGACAAAAATGTGGCTGGCAAGAGTTTGGGCTAACATGAGTCAAGATACTTTTGATGACTATGTTAAAAAAGTTAACGCTAATACTTATAAAGATAAAAATATAGATAAATATCTAAATGGAGCAAGAGTATCAAAAAGCGCAAAGCTTGGATTGCAGGCAAATGAAGGATTTAGATTAATAAACTTTAGCGGTATATCAAGAGAAGCAGACCCAGATGCCATAAGATTGTGGGTCGGGTTTGTATTGCCAAATGACGAAGAAATTTATTCAATTGATTCTTTGATAATTTCCGGAGGAGAATTTGGTACTCAAGTTGGCTCTCCTTCTTATAACGGATTTAAAGTTATAGACTATATTGTTTCTGATAGTTATAGATTTACAAGAAATCAAAACGCAGGAACAGTAGCTTCATATACAAAAGGTTCAACAGAAATAAACTTACCAAATGGGCAAAATATAAAAGGTAAGCATGTCTCAATATTGCTTCAAGGGTCAAAGTTAGGCGGAAGCTTTGGATCTACAGCAGAAGGTATAGCTATTGGTGGAATCCAGTGTAAATATAGTGTCAAGAAAACAACAGTTGGCACTCCAGCAAAAGATCCAGTTTATAGAACTATTCCACCCGTAGATTATCCGGAATCAAAACAAGTTACTGGAACTTTATCAATATCTGTTCCAGTCAATTCTGTGTCGTTTGCCGAACAAAACTTTAATATAGATTCAACGTTTTTAAGAAACGCAACATTAAGTGCAATATCTATTTATAGAATAGATGGAAATCAATTTAGTTCTGAATTGCTGTCTTACTCTGGTTTATCAGCTACACTAAACCAAACTGAGTATAAGCCAGACACAAATAGAATAGAAAAAGTTAATCTTTCAACAATACTAGCAGATACAATATCACTTCAGTCTGCAACTGTTTCATCGGTAAAGCAAGCTGGCACTAATATTTCTTATAGTTCGTCCAATATAGATTTAACAACTAGTGGAAACACAGTAAAGTTAAAAAGCAATCTATCATCGTATGCTTCTGAAACAACGGTTGTAAGAAGCCAGAGTATAACTGGCTACAATGTTAGAAGCGTAGATAACTCTTCTATTAGGCCGCAAAAAAATTCTTTCAACTATTATGATGGAGTAACTCTTTTATGCAAGCCCGATGGAACCCCTTTTGGTATTGACGTTTCTTCTGGAATGACATCGACCAACTCTGCGCTAGATGTATACTACTCTAATATTGAATTGATCAATACACTTCCTGCTCAACCAGGTCTACAGTATGGTTTCTATGACATTAGAAATAGGCAATTTATTGGCAAGAATATAACCTACAATAAGTATAGAGAAGTTGGTCCACAAAATCTTTACATAGGACTATATGCATATGACTATGACGGAGATCTTTCAACGCAAAGAGAATATACTGGTTCAGCAAACGGCGATATGTATCAGCCAGTTCAGGTTCCTACAAAATCTGCATACCCTGTATTTAAAGTATCTTCCGTGTCAAAAAACAAAATTCAACTGATGAGAACTCCACCAAAGTTAAGTAAGACAGAACCATGGCCTTTGTCTGTAAGTTCTGGCTCTTTTGTTAAGTCCGTACAACTAGAGCTGCATAGACCAAAAGATTGGCTTATTGGATACAATGGTCAAACACTAAAGGCGAAGTACGATACTTCAAATATGCCGGTAGTTGGTTGGTCAAAGATTTTTGGCAGAGGGTATTATGATATAGTTGATGAAACTCCTGTTTACAACAATGGTCAATCAATAACATTAAGAAATGTTCCAATACATATTGTTCATGAAAAGTCTGATGATTTAAGCAGGTTTGCTGCAGACTTTAGACCAGTTGTAAAAGTATATACAAGATCTACGGTTTCTTCTCCTTGGCAAGAGGTTTCGTATACTCAGTTTAAAAATGTAAACTGTAGAACTGGTTTAGTAGAATTTAATTCTTCTATAATTTCTTCTGATGAAAGACTAACAAAAGTAAGTTACACAGTTTCTTCATCTGATGTAATGGTTAGGGGATCCAATGGTCAACCAATACCGCTAAATCCATTCTTGAACAAAGATATAGTGAGAGTAAACAAGCCGTTATATATTTACTTAAAGCCAACAGAAATATACAAGCAGAAACAAGCGCCAGCAAATAGCATATATCCAGCAGTAGTAAGAGACACACTGGTAGAAGAATATACTCCTGGTCCAATAGTTAATTTTACTTATAATAATAATATATTTAATAAATATGATATATCAGAATATGATCCATTTGCCCTTTTGATAGGCATTGTGTATGTAGTGAATACTTTTTCTGATGAAAACTTTACATTTACAGACCTTAGAACTAGAGGTGGTGGCATTTCTAGTGGGTTTGATACTAACAAGGTGCTTATGGATATAGAAGAAGCTATATCATACTGGGACGTATACCCTGCAATGGGAGAGGCTTATCCAAAGGGCGGATATGTAATGGTTAAAATTCCAAAACTTGTTAAGAAAAACTTTACAAATCCAGATGAAGTGTATACAATTATTAGAAACAACATTACAGCTGGCGTTGTTTTTGATCTTCAAGATATGGAAGGAAAGGATTGGGGTAGCAGTGTTACGACAACTTCCTGATGTTTTACAAACCTTTTCTTCTCAAAGTAAAAGGACAGTTAGCTCCCTTCTTCAGAGTGTAAAGGGAGATAAAACTCAAATATCAACATTGGTTCAAAACCTTAAAAACTTTGACAACAATGCTAACTATACTCCTTCTTTAGCAATAAATTATTCACTTATGAATGTGGAGTCTGTATTAGAATTTTTTAGGGATTCTAGCCTAAGAATAAACGAATTCTTTTCGGCAGCGTCTTCTATATCAAATGTTTTGAATTCTATGGTTTCCATATTTTCTTCTGAAGTTCAAAAATTAGAAAAAGATATATCTTATTTAGAAAATTTTATAGATAATTATCAATTTATAGTTGGTGAAGATGATTTATTTAACTTTAACTATATAGAAAACTTTGATAATAATATAAATTCTTCTATTAACGAAAACTCAAATATTAAACTAGTTGACAGAGATGGTGTTGATTTCAATGAAAATGGAAACTATAAAATTGACACAGTCTTAAGTAAAATGTCAGTTTCAACTGGGGCAAGTTTTATTAATCCACTTGAAAATATTCAAAGTATTTCTAATACAGATAATAATTATTCACATTATATTACAACAGATACTGGTTTTGATTTATTATTTAATGAAGACAAAAAGGACAACTGGTCCGTTACAGTCAAGGCACCGACTTTATTGACAGCTCAGATGCCACAGCTTTCTAAATACGTAACATACGACACTTCTTTTATCAGGGGTGCCCAGTCCGTAAATGAAGTTAACTTTTATACTCCAATAGAGATGGACTTTATAAGAATAGCGCCCAGTGATGCAAATGGTTTACAGCTTCTTCAGGTTGTTCTAGTTAAAACAGATCCACTTGTTTCTCAAGCTTCTAATTCCGTACAGGGAGAGTATGTCGATTTTCCAGTACTCCATACCCCTCTTCTTTTGAACAAGTCAGTTGATATTGTTTTTGAAAAATCTAAAGTTAAAAAAATTATATTTATATTCAATCAATCTAAATATATAAGAAGTGAAAATACTCCTATTAAACAAGAAATAAATTCAAAAGTTTTAAGAGACATTGTTAATAAAAAGAAAAATAATAGAAAAAACAAATCCCAAACACTGCAGGATATAGTCTATTTCTACTTCAATGGAGCTAACTCTTCACTTACTCCAAGAAAAAATACCACTTTATATTCAGATTATTATTCAAATAAGTATCCAAATAGTGAAAACTATAACGAAAAAAACTTTATAGAAAGAATGTATGGATACTCAGATGAAGAAATCAACGCAAAAGTCTATGATCTAGTTGAAGACAAAAACTCTACTCCAATTGAAAACATCGTACAAAGCATCGTACAGCATGCTATAGATTCTAGAAGTAATATCTTCAATACTAAGATATATAGATCAAGTTCATCTAATGCAAATGAAAATCTTATATCTACCACAAGAACTGATGGATTTATACCAGTAAAAAATGATGAGGAAACCTATTCTTTAGATTTTCAAAATCAAGATGCGCTTTCACCTGGTCTTTCTTTTGATGATGTTTCAAAATACTTAGAAAATAAAGAAATATCTAATTCATATGAATATAGCTTTTCGTTGAGCTCAATTGCTTTTGGGGTAAATACAAAGCAAAACCAAAACAAAGCATGCTTTGTCTCAAAGAAAGTTGAGATGGATGGAGCACCCTTGGGTATTAAGAGTATTGTTAATGTTGTGAGGGAAAGAAGAGACTTGTCTTTTTCTAGATATGATCTTAAAGAAGCTGGCTCTTACGAGTTAAGTGTCTGTTGGAGTGACGTAATTGATTCAGAAAGATCATGGACGCCATTAATGTCTGAAGTTGACGGAAAGATAGATTCAGAAGTATTATTCTTTGATGGTCTTAATTTAGCTCAATTAAGATTTTCTCCAAATCCTGCATCAATTAAGATCTATAAAAATGGAATGTTTGAAAATCCAAATCTATGGAGCTATTCACAGGTTGGAAACTACATAACATACAATGAGCCAGTTGACAAAAATGCTATCTATGTAGCAGAGTATGAGGTTGACTTAATTAATTATAAGCAAAACATTGTAGATATAGACCAAATTTCTAGTTCTAATTTTGCAGTCAGAACCTATGCTGCATCAGGAACTCCTGGAGAAAAGTTTAACGGAACTAGTTCTGGAAACAAGATAACACTATCGTATATTCCTTTTATAGAGGACAAGTTTTCAACCGCTGTATATAATAGTTTATATGGTACTATTAACACTACTGAAAACATTGGTTACTCTCCAGTTATTGTTACATTAAATAATGGAGATACAGCTGTTAACTTAACTAATTATACAAAAAATAGCTTTGAAAAAGGATCCTTTTATCAGACAGATCAGTATCTGTTCTTCCAAAACGGTAAAGAGCTTATTTTCAATAAACCAATTGCCGATCAAGTGTCAGTAAAGTATAGCTATATACCATCTTCTTTAAGATTTAGATTAATTATAAGAAATAATATTCCAGGTATATATAACGGAATATCAATTGACAATGTTATCTTAAAGTGTAAAGTAAAAAATTTAGATCCATTCTCCGAGAAACTTTTAAGGTTAAACTAAAATGACTCAATTATCCACAAATACTGTTGTATATGATCAAATAATTTCAAAAGTTTCTAAGTTTATAATTGATTATAGAGAAAATAAATTTCCAACAAATAAGAAGTTGTTAGAAGAGTATCAAAATCTAATCTCATTTCTAAATCAAAGAGTTTCGCGGACCAATGACAGAGTTTGTTCCCTATATAAAAGGGGAACCACCTATTTCAGAAAAGTTTAATAACTTTACATTTAACTATTCAAATGACATAAACGTTATCGCAAAGCAGTTGGATTACATCTCTGCTGGAATAGTTAATTCATTTAACTTATTTACTTCCGAAATAGAACAGGAAAATAAGTTTATTAATAGAATTAAAAGTAAAGTAAAAGTTTTGCAGATGTACTCCAGTGGTCCTTCAAATGATCTTTACTATTTTGGAAATTCTTTTGATAGTTCTGACTATATTGATTTTTCAAAGATTCAAAATTCCACATTGATGCCACTTATTGAAAGTGGACAAATGTCATTATCTATTGGCCAAGTTAAAAACTGGATGCCAAAGTATGTATCCATAGAAGATGAGTCAAATGGGTACCCAGGAAATAATCATGAAGCTTATAGATATAGTGAAACAGATTCTGATTACAGATACTTCTTTAAGGACAATCCTACATCTAGAAATAAAGAAAATGTAAGAGACAATAATCCAACTACATTCTTTGAATATGAACAAGTAAATATAAAGAACAAACCTACAACAGCAAAAGATTTTGAATTTAAGTATTTGACATCCACAAGTGGATCAACAACAACTACCTATCAAGATTGGTCTTCTTTTTCTGGGTCAAAACTAGTTCTAGCAATGTCAATGGAATCAGATTATGCTCAGCCTGCAAACTTTGTTAATGTAATTCCTTATTTTGGAAGTGGAAACTTTATATCAAAAGACATAATGGTTTCTAAAATAGAAGTTACTGATGAAAAAAATTCCGTAGAGAATGTTATATCAAGTCCAATATGGATTAGCTCTAGTTTTATTCCTTCATCTTTAGATAAAGCAAAGTATTTCTATTACAGGGAAGCAAAGATAAGGTTTGAGGAAAGAAACGTTAAAAAAATAAAGATTGTATTTGAACAGTATGAGTCTGTTGATACAAAAATAAAACACTTATATTACAAACCAGATTCTCAGACAGTTGCTGGAAACCCATATTATGGGCAAACAAGATTTGATCCAGATAATCCTTCTGTTGTTCAAGATCTTTTGTATCCAGAAATACCTTGGTCATCTAAAATATACGATACAAAAGCTCTAGTGCCAAACGTTAATGCTCCAAATTCATTGAAGGCAGAGGTTAATAATACAAACTCTATTGACGTAAGGCTTCAAAGAGAAATTCCAAACTCAAGAGGTTATTGCGTTGTAGCTAGAGGTTTGGACGGAAGAACTTATAGAATAACAAATAGATTTTTTAATAATTTTAGTCAGATTACATTCAGACTACCAAATTATAGTCAAATAAATGACACAAATAGAGCCACATACATATCCGATGCTAATGTTGTTAGTAGCTCTAGAGCTGATTCCTCGCCATATATTACGTCTGATGCAACAGATGAGCTTGCGGGATTGGTAGATTCAATTGTCACTTGGTTTAATACCACAAATGCAGATGGGACAAAAGCGCAAAAATACGCCAAGTTTGGCCTCAATGAGTCTTTTAGTGTTAGAAAAGAAATAACAAATAGTTACGACACAAAAACAGAAACAAGAAACTATAAAGTTAATTTAGTTAGACAATATCAAATCCTCGATGCAGAAAGAAAAGCTATAGGACTTAGAGACGTATCTGTGGGCCTAGAGACCTACGCTGATGCTGCTCAAGTTGTATCTAGAAGGTACGATGTTCCATCTGAAATAGAATACTTAACGATTTCTGCAGAGTCTTCTTTTTCCGGTTTAATTAGTGCAGATATAAATGAATATATAACATACAGTGTTTCTTTTGATGATGGAGTAAACTGGGTTCCAATATCTTCTATTGAAAGTCCATTCAATAACACTCCAGAGGTTTTGGCAATTAACCAAAATATAGAAGAAAGATTTAGGCTACCAGGTGTAAGTTATTTATTCCCACCAAAAATACCATCATCAGTAAAGAATTTTATTGTTAAAATAGATATGAAGAAACCATCTTCAAAGAATGTTACTCCAATATTATATTCCTATAAAGTAGGCGTAAAGGTTAAGCAAGTATGAGCATTTCAGAAATACAAAAAAGAAAATTCTTAGAGAACTTATATAGATATCTCTACTCAGGTGGGGTATCCGAGTCTAGCAACTCTTACAGGCAGCCAAATGATGACGAAATAAAAAAAGAGTTTGACAACTATTTTTCCGTTAACAGAATAGGTCTTCCATTAAGGAATGACATTAACCTATTTAGAAATACGCCAACAACAGATCCTGACCTAATGAACAACTATATGGCAAGATCTATATTTAACCTAGATGTATTATATGATTCAATAGATGATAATACAGAAAAGTTGATGGATTCTATATCTTTCTTAAATAAAAGAATAGATTTTTTAAAACAAAAAAGAGTTGACCTTGAGAAAAAGATAGATTCTATTTTATTTGCAATGTCAAATACTGATGGTTTCTTCTATTCTTTTTCAGAGTCATTTGTTAATCTAAATAATGTTGATTTGTCATTCTCAAACGCTTTCGTAGATACAGAAAACAAAAAGGCAACTCTACCTAAGTTAAAGTCAAACGTTCTAGATTTCAATGCTCCAGGAAAAATTAACTATTCAAATGTAAAATATAAGATAATGTTTAACGGTAATGCAGCTGTAGATGACAAGCAGATGCCAGATGTTAACAACATGTTTGACGGACTCAATAACACAATGTCAAGTGTTGAGTTCAGCTCTGATGTCATTGGTCCATGCGCTTTGGTATTAAATATTCCTTTAGATGTTCCTTTTGTTGTTTCAAAAATAGACGGAAGACTGTCAACTAGTTCAGCTGTTACAACTATAGTTGAACTAATAAATCCACAAAATATTAATTCTTCTCAATTTAGAAGAAAGCAATCTAACCTAGATTATGATAGATTCTCTTTTGATTTCAACCCACAGCTATCGGGTGTAGTTAGAATTACAATTATTAAATATGAACCAGACTATATAGATCAAAACAGCGGTAGAAATAAATATAAATACAACTTTACGATAAGAGACTTGATTGTAAGTGGTCAATACTATGATGCAAACGCTACATTAATCAGCTCCCCTATTTCAATTCCAGCAGGTGATGACAATAAAATAATTGACTCTGTTAGCATTGAAGCTGCTAATGATAACCCAGAAGTTGGAAATATTAATTTCTTTATTGCAAGAGATGTAGAAGGTGCAAGTTCAATTTCTGACTTTAACTGGATACCAATATCATCTTCTACTGAAAATACAGCAGCATATGATCAAGTAATTTCTTTTTCTAAATCAAATAAAATATTTAGAAGCATTAAATCAACACCATCTTCAAATGATCTAAAACTCTATCCCCAATCTACTGATTCTAATTTGTCTCTAAAAAATCCATCAAGTTCTATCTACAATGGGATTTCTGTTTATAGAGTGGCAAAATTAAATGAACAAGAATCTCCATATAATTCATATATTCTAGATTCAGTTAATGCGTTTAGCTTTAAATACACATCTTACTCAAGTGGTCTTTACTTGGATACTACTAAGTGGTCTTCTATTATAAATAAAACACTTGAAAATGTTCAGGTTTTTGAGCCAGGAAACATACCAATTACAAATACTCCATCGATACCAATCTCGCTCAATCTAACTGGAATAAGTGGATTTCTTCAGTCATCTATTTTGGTAGATGAAGATACAGAAGTAATCAACTTTATATCAAAATCTGACACATCTGTGGACTGGGATTTAGCTGTTTACTTAAACGGTACACTGCTTGTAGATATGCCAGCAGGAGTTTCTAGAAAAGAAGTTTCCTGGTCATTCAAGAAGGGCGTAAATAATATTACGATTACATTTGATGCAGCGGGGACTTCTTCTGGCTCTATATCTTTAATGAGCGGTGTTTCTATTTCTACATACGGAGTGCCTTTTATTAAATATTATTCATATGTAGATCCTTTTGACTTTAGAGTCAATAGAAATGAAAACGATGCGGTGTTTACAATTGATAACTACTTAGGAAATAATGAAATACTATGTAGGTCTTTAATTAATGATAACTCTAGAATTGTTTTCCAGAGTAATTCAATTGATCCAGTTAAAGCAATAAGATTTAGAGCTGATTTTTCAAGATTCTCAAATCCATTTGGTACGCCTTCATTGGGTTCTTTTAGAATTAAATTTAAAAATAGTATTTAGGATTTTATTATGGCAAAAGTTTATTTCGAAAGAAAAAGAATAATACAGCCTCTGTATCAGAGATTTCGTAGCACCTTCAGGGGGCCCAGAAAATCCGAATATGAGAACCTGGAAATGAATAAAATTCTCATCGACATGCATAGGTTGGACGGGTACATACAAGGTATAGACGAGCAGATCTATGAGCAGCAGAGAATCTTTGTTGGTCAATTGGACCCAGAAAAGGTTCAAATACATGAGGAATATAACGATGGAAAGTACTATATATTTGACGATGTTCAGATTGAGTACTATAGCGATTCTGCTACTCCAGACTATTTAGAAATAGATACATCAGATACAATTGCATCAAAAATGACTAGACTGTCTAGAAAAATTAAAATGCTAGAAAAAAGAAGGCTAAACGGATAAAATGTCTGAATTTATATACACACAAAAAAGAACGAGACAATACAATGGCCCAGTAGACAGCGCTGACCATAATGAAAGAATTGAAGAGAATTATAAAGATTTAGTTTATTTATACAATAAGTATAATGTAACTGACCAAAAGCTTTCTGAGGCATTTCAAAGGGTCTTAAAGGATCATATTTTTATTAATCAGTATATTAAAGATATGGACGATAGAATTAAGGCTCTTGAATCAAATGATGATTTAATATCTATCCACAGCTATTCTCAAATAGATAACTCCGCTATACCAGACGGCGAGTTTGCCATGCAGGGCGACGAGGTTCTTTCCTATGATCCTATTTACAATATAGTCACACTTCCAAAAATAGACGGTGCATCACACTCAAAATTAAAGTTCTTTACTGGTACAGATGGTCAGATAATTCCAAACTTTTTTGAAACAAAGATATCAAATACACTGCCTGGAGTCGATGTTCAGGGAGCCATTATAGATGGAACAAACGTCTATAATTCAATATTGGATAGATCTGACAAATACTGGAAGCGTAGCATTATCACAGATACTACATCGCCCTACGGTGCTCAGATGTTTTTGTATGTTAAAGTTCCACTTGAATACACTGGCTCAAAGAAGACTAACTTTATAAAATTAAATCCTTTTCCACTCTTTGGCGTAGATATTTTGTCCATAGAGTACACCACAATAACAAATCCTACAATGACAGAGTACGATACTTGGTATCCTTTGAATAGAGATAGGTTATATGACGGTAACACAGATGCTGTAGGAAAGGTTCCACCTGGAGCTTGGACGACAGCTGGTTCTGATTACATTTTAAATTCTGGTCCAATAGGTTTTTATTTCCAGGATTTAGAAATAACAGCTTTCAGAATAGCTATGAGACAAAAGAACTATCTGATTGAAAATAATAAAAAAGTATATACTTATGGTCTAAGCGACATGGACATCAGATATGATAAATTTTTGCCATCTGGTAGAATGATATTTAAATTTGACGCTCCAGAAGGGGATACAATATCTTCTATTACAAACGTCACACCAAAGATCTACAATGTATCACCCTCTCTTTTGTCTCAAGCTTTTAGCTATAGAGTAATCTATAGAGATGGTTCAATATACACCCTTGAAAACCCTGGTTCCTCTAATTCCGTATGGATTGAGGTTACACTAAATCAGCTTTCTGACGGCACTGCTCCAGTTTTGTCTGATTTAGTCGTGAATTATAACTAAAGATAAACATATTCATAATTACTATATAAGCTTAAGAGCTTATCCAAGGAGACTAAAATGGCTACTTTTTACGTAGGACCCCGTCCTGTACTTAAGGGTCAAAACACTGCACAGATGGTTAATCCATATACCACAATGACCGGCAAGGCCAAAGGTGCAGGGACCTATTCGTACTATCCACTTTACAGCACAAGCCATGTTCTAGATGGTGCGCCAGATAATGACCACACCCCTGGTACTGGATACCATCCTGGCAATGTGTTACTTTCGCAAATTTTTAACGGCACTAGCCTTTATATTCACCCACTCGCTGGGACATTCCCAGACGGTACTGCAACATATGATGGTGCAAGATTCCGTCCAATGGAGTACAAAGGTTTAGCTGGTGCAGCAGCCTTCCCAAGCGGTTTTGGTCACGCAGACAGAACAAGCGATTACAGCTACAATAACTACATATTTGATGGTGTTAGCTCAGCTAATGTTTTTGCTAATACAGGTCACGCTCCAAGAACAGATGCACAGGGAGCACCAGCTTCATTTGGATCTTTCAGACCAGACGAGTATAATGGTCTTGCTAGTGCAAAAGTTTTTACAGATGGCTACGGTCAAGCAAACGTAACGGGTGATTATGGTAGAGAGAAAGTGCAAGAGTGGTACGGAGTACCATCTGCAAAAGCTCTCTAATTATTTTAGCTCTCCTGTTGAGCTAGAAAAAGATTCTAGAACAACAGGTTTAATTGGATGGGCAATACTGGCGTCTTTTGTGGTCGCTTATGATATTTATGCAATAAAAAGCAGGAAAGCTGAAACGCTAACAAGAAGTTTTTGGAGGCTTTCTGAGAATAAAATCTCAAAGTTTCCTGTTCTTGCAGCGTGGGTAATAATAACATTTCACCTTATGCTGGAAAAAGATGTAAGAAGAAGAATAACTAAATAGCCTTCATATATATATTATCGGACTTACGGTGGTATACTATTGT
>Ga0129333_10000099_pt1 | contig 54595 bp, 45 predicted proteins | sample CPB6_08_DNA_FD_94474 | JGI IMG/M metagenome (GOLD analysis project Ga0129333, IMG submission 94474) | Freshwater to marine salinity gradient microbial communities from Chesapeake Bay, USA - CPBay_Sum_0.6_0.8_DNA | ecosystem: Environmental > Aquatic > Marine > Coastal | place: USA: Chesapeake... | reverse complement strand
TATTCGAATAATCAGCTACTGCAGCTAGCGCGTCTAGAAGAAATGTAATTAAACTTGGAATATAATAATTTATTGAGGCAAAGGTTATTGGATCCTGCTTCAAGTTTTTAACGACATCTCCCAGCACTAGAAGCCACTGGGTATCTGCATTGGGGTCTATAAAATCTGCGGCTGAAGTCTTAGCTGCCTGTACGCTCTTTAGCCTTCTCTTAGTGAATTCGGATATTTCATATGCGTACGAGGCAAGTTGGAAAATTCCTAAATCTTCTAATTTTGCAATTAGATTTTTAAAGTTTCTTGACCCACTCTTTGACTCTGATAAATCTTTAATAGCAGTAGTATTTACATCGCTAAATGCCCTATTGAATGGTATTACATACTTTCTATCTAATGTTGAATTAGATAATAAATTTCTACTGTTAAATATTCTTTCTACAAATATTTTATAATCTATAAAATCATTTTCCCAACCATACTCAAATATAACTTCCAGTTGATTTAATATAGTATTTGTTTCAGACTCATTCTTTTCTTCTGTATTAGATGCGTCTTCTTCAGTTCCTGTAGAAGTTGTGAATGTTTTTAGGCGAGTTAAAACCTGACCTGCAAAAACTAAAAATACTACTATACCAGCGTCGCTTCCCTCAAAGAAATGATTTTCCAAAAACTCTGCTCTTATTTGAGCTGCCGTAGCAGTTGATGCTAACTTTGTATGCTTAGTTCTATAACTTTGTAAATCTTCATCCTTCGTTGAATTAACAGGTATATTAGTTGACCACGATACTAGGCAGCAGTTTATTGCCGTAACCCATTTTGCGTCATTCTCATCTGGATATAACAGGTCAGATAGGGTTAAATCATAGTCCTGCAATTCGACATTTGAACCATTAACCTTAAACTGACCTTGTCCGTCAAATATTAGATCTGACAATCTATAACTTTGTTCCAAATCATCTAAAGGTTCGTCAGCAACGGGGTCTACCTCGGGAGCTGTTTTCGTAATTAGTATTTCAATAAATTGAATTAAAGGATCTATTACATTAGCTTGCTTTAGTGTATTTAAAGCTTGGTAACTTTTAGAACTAATTGCCATACTATATCCTACTGAAATACATTATTTTTTTTAATTATATCATTAATGCTAGAACTAGAAGTTTTCATCATAGAAGATGAACTATAGTTATCCATTATACTATAATTTTTATCCAAAGGTTGATCATTAAATTTAAAATTGTGATTATTGTGTGACGCAAAATTTTTATTGTATCTAGCGGTCTGTGCAGACTTTGAATCATATCCTCTTCCACTCATTTGGAGTGTTGTAGAAGAACTGTGCATTAACCCTTCGTAGGATCCTTTTAGTCGATCTCCACCATTATCAACCTTGCGAGTTTCTTGAGGCTGATTAAAATCTTTAGAATTAGTATTCTTTTTATTAATTATTTTAGCGGAGTATTTTTGTGCGTTTTCTTTTCTGTGAGACGTGTCTTTTGGTTGAGACGCTGCTTTTTTTAGACTTTCATTTTGCGTACTAGCGCCAAAGATCATAATAACCTAACCTTAGTAAGATGACGCAAACATGGAGTAGAGGTCTGTGCGAACATCTGGAATTCTATTGAATATAGTAGTGCTACTATTGCCATTAACCAACCCTCTAGCAGCCTCATTAAACCTTTGAATATCGTCTGGGCTACCATTTATTGAGACATTGTACGAATCTCCAGCCGTATATCCTTGGCCAGAAAAACTACCTATTTCTGGAATTCTGGTAGGATATTGCTGTTCATAAGCTGATCCGCCTGGTAGCAATGGAGGACCAGACATATCATCACTAGTCCTGTCTCTAATTGCAGTGTAAACAAAACTGCCTGCGACTAGCGCACCTAATGCTAATGTACTTCTTTTTATTAGGGGATCTTTAAATAAAGTTTTAAAATCTCCATCTTTAATTTTTTGACTAAAAGTTTTAAACTTAGCTTTGTTGACTGACTCATAGTTTTCATAATTTATTATAGAGTTTAAAACATCTTCACTGATTGATGGATCATCTCCAAACTCTTGAATTAATTCCTCAGCTGTCGATATAGTTCCAGTTCTCATTAATTCATCAATTTGATCTACATTTTCGTCTAAGAACATACTTTCTCTTATTATCGCAGCTTGAGTTTGAGCCTCTCTCAGCAAGTTTTCATCAACAATATCTTTAGTAGAACCAGCTAAGACTTGATAGGTTGCCTGCAATAGATCATCACTCTGCGTGGATGATTTTATCATTTTTTCTGCGGCTTCTGCCAATTCACTCTCCTTGGCTACACCTAGTTGAGTTATTGCGGACTTAGCAAACCCTTGATCAAAGGCTTCAAAGAACTTGGCTTTTCTAAGTCTTCTTGCCATCTTTATTCTTTCTTCAATTGTTTCTATATTTTGATTATCTAATTCAAAAGCTTCTCTTAATTGACTCAACCTTCCAATGTCAATACCTGTACCACGCTGAACTCTTTCCATATCACGTGAAGCCATGTCTATGGAATTCACTAAAGCTTCCATAGACATACCCTCAATTTTTGAACCTTGATCAATTTGCTCAAGAAGTTGACGAGATATATAGTCTATATTAGCCCTATGACTAGCCATTTGACTTGCGCTCATTTTATCTAAATCATCAGAAAATTGATTGTTTATAGCGCTAATTAATTCTTGATTTCTTTTCAAGAATTCTTGCGCAAATACCTCTGATTGTGCAGTTGTTTGAGCCACCTTTAGGATATCATCATCTATATTGGATATTGTTGTCCTTCTGACCGCTTCCATGTAACCTTCAAATCTAGCACCTATAGCCTGATGCTTAGAGAGAGACGCGTAGGCGTGATCTGCCCTTAGAGCAAAGTTTTCCAATACAACCTCCTTAACCCTATCTGGCTTACGTGATGCCTCCTCAAGAACCGTATTTAACTGACTCATAACTTTTTTATTAATATCTAAATTCTCTAAAGTAGAATCGAAGCCATATGCCTGCCTCATTCCCTCTATAATATTTTCTATTAATATTCTAGTGTCATCAGAGCTTAGTCTTTCTTTTATTAGCATTTCGTCAATTCCAAGCATTAGCTCACTACTTAGACCGGTAGCTCCAGATGCTATTGCTCTCTGTGCGCCAATGAGTTGACCAAGACTGGCAATACTACGCTCACCAATTCCTTTCAAGCCTAATTCTGCGCTATCCGCTCCCCCCACCAGTTGTCTTATAGATTTTTCAATACCTTCTAAATTATAATAATCAACCTGACCAGATTGAATATCTGCAAGGATTCTTGTTGACTCCATATGAAATGCTCTTTGTTTACCAAAGTCAACAACTCTAGATGTACCCGTTGCATTGACTGAGTAGTCAATTGCTTCTTCTTGATATAACATTCCTATTTGAAAGTTTTTTAATAAAAAATCTCTAACATCTTTTGTACTTTCATTTAAGAAAGCTTCATACTGATTGAGTGTTGATCCAACAACCATCGACCTGTTTACATACGTACCAAGAATGTCTCCACCCTTAGCCATTGATGTTAGAGCTTTGTGCTGAAATGCCGATGTTAATGCAGCCATCGCAGACTGATCTCCTCTTATTTTAGTTAGCATATCCTCAAAACTGGTTGCCGCTAAAAGTTCTGTCTTTTTAGCTTGATCTATATAGGATGCTTGCTGTATGACTTCTCGTAATTCTTTAGACATATCAAAAGCACCTTGATCACCAAATACGTTATATATGCCAGCCCTACTATATCTAGGTTTAACTGGCTCCCCTCCATCAAGCAGCTGCTGAACTCTCAGTGAGGCTGTGCCACTTTTTTGTATTTCTTTAATTTGTTCTGAGGTCAGATCTCTGACTGCGGTAAAACCCATACCCTCCATCTGACGATACACTGTTTCTATTGCAGATTCTAATTCTGCTCTAATCCTAGTTGTTTCCCCTCCTTTACCAACTCTCGTTATAAGTTTACCTGTTGTTGGGTCAAACTCTGAATATGCTTGTTCAATTGATTTACCTTCTAGTATCTGCTCTAATTTCATTAAAGTTTGATACTCTTTTGATGCAGAAATATCTGGACCTTTTGTTGGGTCTATGAAGGCTGTAGACATAGTACTTACATGAGGTTTACTACCTGGTAAAAATTTTCCTAAAATAAGTTCATCTAAAGCTTCTCTAAAATATGTAGACTCCTTAAATAAGGAGCGAATAGTGTCTTCATCCAAGTATGCTCTGGCCAACATTTTCTCTTCAACACCAGATGGTTGACGCGTCAAATTAAATGCAATGCGCGTCATGCCATTATCGTCTGTATATCTAAACATTCTAGCTATACCCTTGTCGTCTAAGTCAAAACCACCAAGGGAACCGCGAACCTGACCTAAGGCCTGGGGTGCAAAATACATTTTGTGGCCCTTAGCCCTAAATGTTAAGATATCCTGTGCGTCTTGCATACCTTGAGCTTTAAATTGCTCAAAACCACGACCGAGAAGAGCATCTTCTCCCCTGAGAGACTTTTCTGTGTCTAGTGCAAATCTATAAGTCTCTGGAAGCACGGTCTTATAGACATTTGATCCGTCTTTACCAATCTCAGTTCTAAATATCTGTGTTGCATATATTTTATGCAGCATGTTCATCATTCTTGGACTTTCTTTTGGACTTACACCGCTGTTAAGCATCTCTAGTATCGATTTTGCAAATTCCCTGTTTCTAGCTGCTGTAGCTCTTGCTTCAGAGGGTAGGTGCTCAACTGTTGCTTCAGCCTGTTTTTGTAATAATGTTTTCAATTTCTTTGGTACAGTACCTTGGTCAATGGCTGCTTGGAATTCTGTCAAAACTGTTTGAGCTCTTTTTTCTATAGATTCTAAGGTAGCCTTGTCTGCAAAAACTTCTGGATGAAAGGCTGTTGAGACAGGATCAGAATAAACTAAATCCCTATATCTGCCGAATCCTGCCAGTAACAGGGAGCCTTCTTCACCGGCTAAGCCCATTTCTTTTTTAAGTCCAAATTTGCTAATTATTCCTACATAACTTCTTAAGCCTCGCATGTTAAAAATATCTGACGTTGAATCAAAAGCTGTTTTTATATTTCCATATCCAGGTAGATTTCCTCTACCAATAATCTGCTCAAAATCAACTCCGCCACTTTCACCTATTTGCCTAACTATGTTCTGTAATTTTTTCAATTCATTTGCAGCTGCTTCTCTTTGATTCTTTGGCAGAGTTACATCATTAACTTGTTTTTTTAGTTTACCTATCTCTGCTTGCATACTGTTTCTGTAATCAGTTAGGTATTTGGAGTTTAATAAATCAGAACCGTCGAATGCATATTCGATGCTTGCATAAGATTCTTGAAATGCTTTCAGAATTTTTTTACTACCCTTAAACTCATCTTTAATAAGATCTTCCAGTATATTACTCGCAAACTCTCCACGACCAACCTTAATACCATCGCCATGCTTGACTATAGCTTTGGCTAGCTTTTTCCTTTGAGCGTCAGACAAACCTTCAAGATATTGACCAAAATATGAATCAACATTTCTATCTTTATAGAATGCTTTTAAGCCAGCATTGCCGCCAAAATCATAACTTTCACCTAGTGTCTGCTTAGCAAACATCATCATCATTTCATACTGAGGATCTAATACTAGAAATGCGTCTGTCATCGCCCTTTTGCCGATTAAATCTGTTAAACTTGCTCCAGCAAAAGATAGTTCTCTTTCTGAAACAAAAGTACGAAATCTCTTTCCAAACTTTAATAGTTTATCTGCTAATTTTCCTGAATCTCCTTTAGTTAATGCTGCGGCTATTTCCTCTTCTCTAATTAAACCATGACCAGTAACTCTTAGTAGGAGGTTTATTTGCTCTGCTGTTAGCATCTGTCCTGAAGTATTTCCAGTAGCGCCTAATCTCATTGTTAAGACTCTTCCGCCCTTATCGTCTACAGATGCGATCCCGTGAAGCTGACCAGTTTCTTTCATTTTTAAAACTTTTTGAGCCATCTGCTGTGGACTAGCGCCGCCCAAAGTCACTACATCAACTTCCATGCTAGGTATTTTTGATATATCAATACCTGCGTCTTTTAGTAGTTTTTTTGAGTTTTGATCTAATTTAGAAACATTTTTTCTAATGTCGTCCATAACTGAACCCAAACCTGCCAACTTATTGCCCATCTCTGGACTAGTGACTCGTATAGTTTGACTAATAAACATGGATGAGGCTTTGTTTAAAGCCTGATCCATTGATTTAAAGGTTTCCCCAGTAGCATTTAGAACAAATCTAATATTACCCAAATTACTAGGATCTTCTTCAACTCTAATTGCACCACCTAATCCAAAGGTAGTTGCTCTCAGTGCGGACTTAGCAGCAAGTACTTTTTCGCCTAGCGTCTTATACCTTTTATTAAAATCAAAATTACTTATCATTATCTAACACCTGCTGAAATAGATAAATTATCTGAACCGAACGGGTTTAATGATTGATTCACAGAACCACTTAAACCCATATTACTCATAAGACTACGTAGTCTACTTGCTACATCTTGCCTATCATTTCGCATTCCAAACTCTGGATAGCTTGGATTAAGTAAATTTGCTTCGCGGATCTGTTGTGGATAGTAACCCATTTGAGACATTTCAATTCCCATAGATTGTCCCATTTTAATTTTTATAGAATCAATATTTGTATTTGGATGCCAGCCTTCCCATGATGCATCGGGGAGTTCATGTCTAGTAAAATAATCTTCTAGATCTGGCCTCTTTTCAACTTCCATACCCCACGCTGCCTCATATATTCTCCTTTCTAATCTACCTGCTGTCGAAAGTATTCGACCACGTTCAGATTCTGGAGCATTTATCATTGCTTGAAAATGTTCTCTTTTTCTTTTTGGAATAGCCAACGAAAGTGTTTCTACATCCGAACCATATATGTCTGCGCCATACATCGTTCTCTTGGCAGCCATCTTAAATTGCATAGCTGCTCTATTGTCTCCCATTTCTTTTGCTTGATTTGCTAATCTAGTATTTTTAACATAATTAAGCACATCAGCATACTCCTCTAGAGCCATCTCCTTTTTTCTTTCTATTGGTATAAATCTTTCGCCAGTCGCAAATTCATAACCTTCGCCATACAAAGATGCTCCAGCACCACCAAGAACACCCAACGCAGTTCCAAACAACTTTGCCCTAGGAGTTCTACCAAACATACCACCAACAAAACCAAGTGTTGCTGCAGCTGTTATTGGATTTTCTTGAGTAGCCTTATTTAACATAGGTTCTATATAACTTTCAAATGGCCTCTGCCATTCTGGGAAGGTTGCACCGTATACATTTCTTCTTTCCCAATCTTCTACAGCTGTACGTTTACCAAATATTTTACTCATAACAAAATTGTCAGAATGAGCTATATATTCACCCATTCTGCCTGCTGCAAATCTTAAAGGATGTTGATTCATCTCCTCTGCTGAAGAGTCTTTATATTTATAGTCAGAAAATTCATATCTTCTTGTTGTATCTTCTACTTGACCTCTAATTTCCTGTACTTTTAATCTTTCTTCAGCTGTTAAATTCATTTTGTCTATTTGACGATTTAAAGCTTTAAACTGTTTAGAATATGGTGCAACATCTCCTAATATATCGAGTTGATTTACGGCACCATATCTTCCAGTTTCATCTGAATATAATTTATTAAATCTTTCGTATGCGACTCCAGGTAGTCTCAGTTCCCCTTCTTGTACCTTGGTGAACGGGTCACCTCTAGTGAAATCTGTAAAATATTCCGAGCCCGGTAGGAAGGGGTACTGTATTCCCATTGTGTTTCTTATTGGATTTATATAATCTACATTTGTTCTTTCTTTAGGAATGAATCTTCTAACTATTTCAGAAAATTCTATATTACCTATAGCTTCCCTACTCGGGAGTGGTACGTCACCAAGACCGCCTAAATTAAGATCCCAAAATGCTCTAGTTGTACCGTAAGCTTTAGATGCAGACTGTAAAACACTTCTTTGCGGCTCAAAATCACCCTGACCATAGCCTAAAAATTCTCTCGCTGAAGCAAAGCCGAATCCATAAATACCTGCCATTTCTTGCATCCTATAGCCTAACTCACTGCCCTGAACGGTTAAGTTAGATGGAGCTAACGGTTGACCAGATGCAACTATTCTTGGTGGCATGACTCCGCTAACTTTAGGAGCACCATAAGATAGTTGTATATATTCACTGTTTGCTTGAGCTATAGAATTCCTTGTTGCCATAGCTGCTGTATTTGTTGCGCCAGCCATAGAGGCCATCCGAGCATTGCTTGCTGATATCTGTGAGCCATAACCAGAGCCTCCACCATACCCACCAAATTGCCCCGTAGGCGGTCCACCTACACCAGTGTAGCCAGATGTATCATAGGCCCCAAATTCACCCGCTGGAGCGTAATTAGATAGTCCTGCAGCTACCTCTGCTTCGTGCATACGTTTTTGTGGCTTAAGAATTTTGCCAACTGTCATGTTTGCAAATGGTACTAGAGGACCAAATGGACCGCTAAAGTATTCACCAGTTACTGGATATGGCCTATCGTAATAGTGTTCTTTTTCAAATCTGTATGGATCAAATGGTCTTAGTGGAGAAATATCATTATAGAATAAAAACTTTTCCATTGGACTTCCATATGTATCAGAAGTAAACATTGCCCCACCCTGTAATTTTCTATACCAGGATGGACGGTAGTACATAATTTTACCACCTTTAAATGGAGTATTTCCTAGTGGCCAAAATCTACCTTGACGTATAGGGACTTCACCCTCTACTAGTTGTTCCTTCTTTTCTTGGTAGCTCATTCCCCCAGGAGTTATTCCAGCAGAAAGTGACTGCAGTTCGACTACACCTTTTGCAACTTGGCCAAGAACAAGGGGAGAGTAGACTCTTTCTCCACGTTCATCTTTTTCATTGATCATTCCACCAAGTGTTCTATCTACAGTTAATGCTGTAGTGCCAGCTGCGTAGAGTGGAAGGACTCTTTTGCCAACCATTCCTCTTGCAAATAGATCTAAAGGTCCGCCAAAGTCAGAAACATCCAACTGTGCACCGAGAGTGCCAAAATATCTATTCAATCTTTCTACACCCTGCGACATCGGTATGCTGCCAGTTGAGAATGTATCTGGATTTTTATAGGTACCTATGCCAATTGCACTTTTAACTGCGCCAAATGGATCTCTGCCAAATACGGTACCAAAAGTAGGAACTAGAGTAACACCCTGACCAGTTCCTAGTGGATCTATTGACAGATCATCCGGTGAGAATCCACCTGTTCCAAACTTCTTTTTAAGTGGTGAAAGAAGAGGGGAAAATTTCTTTCTTATACCCCCACTACTTACCTCAGCTAATGTTCCTTCAGTAAATGGATCTAAGAATGATTTAGTTTCTCTAGATGCTTGAACTTTAGTTAGCATTTCTTTTGCTGCAGTTTTTGCATTTTCTAGATTCGATACACTGTGATTAAAAGTCTTGAATGCGCTGATATTAAATATTGTTGCTAAACCAGCGGCTTGGGCTTCTGTTCTTTGAGACTTACTTATCTGACCAGTCTTTACTAGATCGTCTATAGCTTGCTGCATCTGTATGAATACGTCATCGGAACTAGACTGTATTGCATTAACTTGAGATATATATCTAAATATTTCATTCTTCAGTTCATCCAACCTTGTAGTAATAGTTGGGGATCTTTCTGACATTTGGGAAATTGATGTTAAATTTCCATCTTTTAATAAAGATCTGATTCTTGATGCTGATGTAGATAAAAATCTAGTATCAATTCCTTGACCACGTAGTCTTTGTCTGACAGCGTGTTGACCAGCAAGTATTTCTTCAGCAAAAGTTGTTGCTTCTTTTGCAGAGTTTAGATCACTTACTTTTCTGCCACCATAAGTAAATAGTTGTTTATTTTTTTCCTCTAGAACTTCCATAACTTTTTTAGGTAGACCGTATTGGAACGAAGACTCTCTTAAGCTATTGGATGCCCTAAGTATATCTGCTTCACTAAAATCATCTATTACATTTCCTGCGTCGTCAACAACTTTAAGATTATTTATATCTAATCTAATATTCTTTTTTACTCCACGAACCGAATATGATACTTCTTCTCCCGCAATTAGCTTACCCATTACGGATGGATTATCTAGATCTTTTGATCTATTTGCAAATCTATTTGCTAGTCCAAATAATGAGTTTGGTTGTTCTGAATCTATACTCATCATTCGCTTAAAGCGAACTGCTCTATTTGGTCTTTGTCCTCCGGCGCCTAAAATCCTATCTAAAAATCTAGAGCCACTTTGATTTCTTACCTCGTTAACAGTTTCACCCTCCATACCGGAAGCGTGACGTGCATGGCGAGTTAATAAATCTGTACTGTTTGTTGGTAGTGCTCTGTATGTTCCATTTAGGGTGGTGCTGTAAACTTCGTCAGATAACTCATTTCTCCTGAACTGTAATACTTTACCCTTAGAACCCTTTGTCTTGTACCATAAATAAAAATCTGCTCTATTTTCTTCAGAGGCCTCTTTTAGAAATGGCTGAACACTTCTTGAAGATACGTATTGCACTGGCGACCTTTTTGCCATTTCAGAGAATGATCTATAACCAAAAAGATCTGCTGGGTTAAATCCAAGTATTGGTATCTTAAATTCACTTGCAAAGAAATTTGCTACGTTTGAGAAAGTAGATTTAACTGATGTAAAGTCTAGTACTTGTCCACCCTTAGTCTTATAAACTCCGTCAAGGCGGGTAAAACCTATTGCCTTAGAAACCGGATCATTAATAGCCATTCTTCCGGCAATGTCGTTAATAATTTTTTGTTGCTGCTCGTCCATGAAGGAAAATCTTCCGGATTGACGAGCTTCGTCTATGGTCATGGCCTGCATGCCAAAAAGATTGAACCCACCACCAAATATTCCAGAAGTCATTTGACGGTTCTTAATTAAGAAAGCTCTTAAATCAGTAAACTTATAAGGATCAAACCCTCTTTTTCTTAGTTCCGTCATTATCTCTGGAGTAGAAAATAAATCTCCGTCTTTTTTAGCGAGGGGTATACCTAAAGTCTGAGCTGTTTTTCTTTGTAGAAATTCTTGCTTTGCTGGTGTTAAAGGTCCTACAAAATCTTGATAAGATGATTTTTTAGGCTTTAATACTCCAGATCCTATTGTTGTTAAATCAGATCTATAGAATTTATTCCAATCTTTGGATATTTTAAAATTTAAACCCTTTTGAAACTCTCTTGTAGCAAAGATATCCCTTGCTTGTTCGACAGATTCTCTCAACGCACTAGCGCCACCTAAAGCTTCTTCAAAGCTTTTACCACCCTTTACTCCACGATACCTCTTTAAAACTTTGGCAAAAAAGTCATCACTTATGTCAGCGGCGTCTGCCCCATCTTCATATATTTTAGTTTTACCAATTGTAATAATATTTGTAGAGTGCATATTGCTGCGTGGTGGATTAATCTTTAAGTAATCAACAAACTGCTTAGCATCTTTGGAGGCTACACCTCTACTTATAATTTGTTGTTCTAACAAATCTTTAAATGCATCTGTTTGCTGACCCTGATAAAAGTCACCTTGCCTGAATGTGCTACTTCCTGGACCTCCACCACCTAAAACACGTATACCTGCCGCAAGTGAAGACAAGCGACTTGAGTGTTGAGATTGTATTCTTTGTATTCCTTGATTTAATAAATCTTCTGGACTTTGAATACCACTTGTTCTCATTGAGGCTATAACCTTATTGTAGGCTAAAGACCCCTGCATTGCGTCATACGCTTTACCTAAAAACTTAAACTCTTTATAACCAGCTTGTGTTGCTGCCTGTAATCCACTAAACGTTGGAATTAAATCAAATATAGAACTATAGCTCTTTGGATCTAGGGGACCTGCAGTAGGGTCATCAAAGCCTTTGAATAATGTAGAGAACTTTACCTTTTTAACCTGTTCTCTTGCCATATTTTTTCTTACGGCATTTTCTTCTGCTTTACGAACTCCATGACTTAGACTTTTTAAGGTCTGTACAAATCCAGTGCCAGTTTCTTGCTTATATGCTTCTGCTGCTGCAGCAAAACCGCCAGAAGCTTGTGCAGTCTTTTTTAAGAATTTATTAGTTAATGTAGCAAAGTCATGTCCAACTTCAGACAATACTTCTGACACATCCACAAACATGTTGGCAGCTTTTGCCTGACGTGGCGTCAAGCTTGCCATATCATTCATGGAATATCTCAGTGTATGGAGCGAGCTTCTTGCTTTTGAAACTCCGGCACCAGCAAACTCAAATGGTAGTATAAATGTTGCTGCGTTTACAACCGATTGTTTAGTAAAATCTGCTACAACATCAAATGGATTATACCATTTTACCTTTCTTTCGCCTTCTTGCCTTTCACCAAATAGCGGTTCAGTTATAGCTTTTTGAACTCCATACATTGCTGGGAGTTCGTATGGCATCCTTCTTCCTGCTCTAATTAGCCTTACCTGTAACTCCTGCTTATAACCCCATACTGCTGGTGGTTCACCGATAATACCCTGTCCAGCTAATCTTCTTTCCTCATTAGTTAAGTACTGAAATCCAAATCTTTCACTTTTTATTCCATCGTATCCAGTTGTATATTTACCATCCATTTCCTGGACAATTTTAGAATATGGATCAGGACCAGCTCTTGATACACCCTGTAATTCGTCTAGTTCCCTTCTTATTTGACCAACACTTTTAACTATTCGTGTTGCTACCTGAGAACCATCATCTGCTTGTTTTTGCAGAAATTTTCCAAGTTTTATACCACCAGATTTTGTCAGTTTGGAAGCAACTACTGTTGCCACCACTGTACTTGCAGTAGTAGCAAAGAAGCGCATAACTGGATGCCCGTTTAAAGCTGAGTTTATGTAGCCAGAGTTTGGAGCAGTACCTTCCACTTCCCCTTCATTGACAGGAACGTCTCTGGACGTTACGCCATAACCTAAGTTTTGTAAAGGTCCTGGATCGCGTATCAATTTAATCCCTCATTTATTATGATCCCCAAAGCTTTCTAGCTATTGGGTCATCGTATTCAGCTGCTCCCGGCATCTTTGACATGTTGTGTCTAGCTGCTCTAAGTTTTTCTTTTTCTTCTTCTTCTTCTGGATCTATCAACTCAAGCTTTAGATTAGTTGATTCAAGTCCGTTAATTCCCTGTTTTATTTCAATTATCTTTTCAGCCATTGCGACTTTTTCTGCTAGTTGAGAAAATGTCATCTGCTCTAAATCTTCTGGACTATATGTAGATATAGTAGCTAAAACAAAAGCTTTCATTAAATTTTTAACTTCGTTTGCTTCATCTCTTTTTTGATTAAGAATATTTTTAGCAACGCGCGCTGAAGTGAATCCAGATAAGTCTAAAATGTCATTTGCCAACGAAGAAACATTCCCTGGCGGAATTTTCATCGTATCAAAATTTTCTGGATATACAATACTAATACTTAATATTGTATCTTCTAGATCAGCGGAAGAAAAATTATCTAAATCTTTAAATGAAAGTATCTTATTATATTCACTAAAAGTTAATTCTCTAAATACAAGAGTAGTATTCTTAATATCTACACTATAGATATTTCCATACTTATTTTTTAGATTGAATATAAGTTCTGCATCTAGCATTTAATTAGAGCTGTCTTACCTCAAGGGCAACGAAGCCTGATGCCTCTAGTACTTCTTGAGCTATAAGTGAAGGTACACCTGCCATTACTCCAGAAGCTGTCTTTTTATCAAATTCTGGATACAGGATGCACATTTCGGCTATCGTTTCTTCGTTCCACATATTAGCTTCTGCTGATGTCAACTGACCAGCCTGAACAAGCTGTTCCATCTTTTTAACAATCTGCTTATACTCAAGTCTATTTAAAACTCGCCATACAATATGCTTATCAAAGGATATGGAGGTTACATAGACTTCCCCATACTGTTCTTTCCACTGCTTAATTGAACCAGCCGTTGGGCCACCCTCCCAAATGTGCTCGGAATCATCTAGATCATCAACAGACTTATAGTCTGAATCTATACCTAGCTCTTCTTCTGCTTCTTTTAGTATTATATCCTCTGCGTTTTCATCGTCTGAAAATGCTAGAGTGGTAACATCTTCTATATCCAAATTTTTAATATCATCTGGACTTTCGCTTATAACTACTTTTCTTTGCTGTGACATTTTTTCTCCTTATATTAAATACAAAACATTATACCACAATACATGATTACTTACCATAATATAAATAGTTACCTAAAACTATCGTGATAAGATGTGCTAGTTTGACTAGGGGTGCCAGATGGTGTTTGGTCTGGTAAATCAGAATCAGACACACTATTAACTCCAAGATTCTTAATAAAGCTTAAATCAGCTTCAGTAAAATAGTAGTCTCTAGCTACAAACTGATAACTTTCACCAACTGGTTGACCACCTGGAGTATAAGCTGTAGACATATTCATGAGGTGAACTTCTTGAAGAATAATTTTCATAGGTGTTGATACATTATCTAACTTTACCATTCTTTCATTAACGTCTAAATGAATCATTCTATCTAAATTATCAGACATAGAATAATCCTCAGACTTAGAAGATTTATAAGGGGTTAACGCTGTCTCTTCAAGGCCATATAATATAACAAAATTAAATGGGGGATGTGCACTAAATATATTCCTATCCTCAGCTGCTCTTACTGCTGGATCTGAGGTTATTCTATCTAATTGACTATAAGACCAGTATCTTTGAATATTTTTTTCATCTTCAGTTGATCCTAATAACTGACTATTTGGATACATTTTAGAAACAATCGAATTCTTCTGCTCTCTTTGTGAGGCATTTGCTACTCTTACTTTTGCAGCTTGTTCCAGCAAATCTGTCATTCTTCTTGGGTATCTTGTGAATAGGGTGAACTCTCCAGTAACTATTCTTGTTCCCAGCATTACGGCGTCGAAGTTGTATGACCAAAATCCATATACAGGCTGCTTTTCCTGCCTAACGGAGTAGGCGAAAGATGCTAAATCTAGTTCATATTCTGAACCAAACAAACCATCAATATATACTTTTATGTCTTCTCCACTGAAATAATAATCATAATAATTATTAAATCTATTATCACGATCAGATGATTGGCCAGCCCAAACTAAATCTATCTCCCTAGATAATGGATTATAATATCCTTGCGCCATACTATCGCCTTGTTATATAGTCTGTCATATTTTGATTATATATGCTTGCTTCGTCGGAGTTTATATCTAGAAGCTGAGCATACTCATCTGTAACTATATCTCCAAATATATTTCTAGATATTTGGAGATCTCTTTCAACCAACTTCTGATCTCTTGTTGAATCTGAATCTTGATCTCTAGTCATTTTAACTAGCGGTTGAATTCCTCTTGCCATAAATGTATAAGTTTGTTCTGTATAAAGATCTTCAATTGAAAGCGTCTGACCTTCATCAACTATAGTAACTCCAAATATCTTCATTTTTGCATATTGACCGTATTCATTAAATAGTGATATAACTATATCAAATGGTGGTAGCATGTCTGCCAGAGGTGCAAAGAATCCATTTTTCCTAGCTAAGAACTCTCTATACTGCTTTATTCTATAGAACGCATACTCGTTAAAAACAACAAATATTAAGCTTCCTGCTATTGTTCTGCCACCTTTGATAAATCCTCTTGGATTTACATGTCCAAGAGTTCTTATTGGGGAGTTTTCCCTATGTATAGAATACGATATAGTTTGTAGTTCACCTAACTCAACTATATCACCATCACTAGTAATTTTTCCATCTTCACCTATAGTTGGAATAACTAAAGTAGCTACCGCATCTGCTCCAGAGAAAGACATATTCTGGAGTGTGTACATTTGATCATAGCTACCACCTACGGATGAAGGGTTGTTCGCTAATTCCGGAGAAGGGATTACCGTTTTAGGTCTACCGGTATATATTGTTGTCATAATTCTCCTTAAAATAAAATGTGCACGGAGAATACCCCGTGCACATTTATTAAATAGATAAAGAATCTATCAAGGTCTGATAATATCAGACTTCAGTTGACTTGCTTGCAAGAACTGTAGTGAAGTTGGATCATCATTACCCATCAATGGATCTGTCTTTATTGTATACATTGGACCTAGTTCACGAGCTACGTAGGTCATTGTTTCTTCGATAACAATATCATCCATTGATGCGCCAGAACCCTCATTGAGAAGTTCAACGCCATAAATTGATCTAACAGCTGCTTGACCGTATTCATTAACAAATGTGATTGTAATGTCAAATGGTGGGATCTGGTCAGCGTAGTATGGGACTTTCTTAACGACGCTTGAACCCTGATCGTTCACATCTGCAATACCACGAGACTTATATGATGTATCTCCGGGAAGTGCATTGTGAGCTCTTGTAAAGAACTGCTGCTGAGCCTGGCCACCGGCATCTCTGTTTTTGTCCAACATTGTATACAGTGCTGGACGATCAAAAACTGTGAATATTAGTGATCCGGCGATACCTCTTTTTCCACGAGAAAAAGATCGTGGATTTGGTGAACCCATTGTATAAATTGGTGCTTTTTCTCTTGTCACAGAAAATGTAATTCCGGACAAGGCTCCAATTTCAATTCCACCAAAAGTGGCGACTATGTCTGCACCAGAGAATGTGGTATAAGTATTTAGGTACTTATTTATAGCATTATTGTTTGCATAGCTTTCTTCAATTGCCATTTTATTTTACCCTCCAATCGGTATTTTATAGATTAATGGCTACCTGTACTTCGATATTCTTAAGTTCGAAGGCAGGTGTTAGTACGAGGTCAATTATCGCCTTATTTTGATTGGGTAGGTATGACACTGTAAAGTCACTACCCATTAAAGCTCCAACTAATTGCATACCTCTCAAACCAGAAGTTATTGCGGTTTCCATCGAATTTCTTGTTTGAATATTTGATGGCTCACCAATAAACTTCTGACATACTTGTCTAACGACAAGAGTTGCTTCGTCAATAATTCTCTTAGTAGAGAGACGAGTGTAATCAGATGTTGACTGACCAAATGTTAAACCCTCACCAAACACTGCAATCTTATTAAAGTTGATGATGACGGTGTTAATACCCTTATCACTCAAGTTCTGCTGCTGCGTTCTAGTTGGGGCATAACGGAGTGAGTCAACGTTGTATAGTGGCTTGTTTACCAAGGAGGCGTAGGAGGCTATTTTAGATAGTGTCCCGGCAACAAATGCTGCGCCGTTTGTGTAGCCAAAATCTGTAGAACCACTAGTGTAGTTAACTGGCTTCACTTCTGCTCCAGCTATAGTCAAGTATGGTCCAACTTCCTTAAACAAATCACTACTATCTCTATTAACTAGATTTGTTAATGCAAGATGTGTGCTAACCTGACCTGGTGTCATTTTCTCAGAAGAACCATTGTATGGCTTTACGCCCAACACTGCTATACAGGGATTTGTATTTTCTGATATAGACTTTGCTGCGTTGGCAACTTTATAAGCCCAGCTTGAAGTTGCAGTTGAGCTATTGTCAGCGTAGAAGCCGTATTCTCCACCAGAGCTTGGTGTTGCAGCCCATTCGTTAGGATGGCCACCACGACCCCAAGGTACGATGATGTCTGGAATTGCAGCTTCTGCTGCCGTAAATGCAGCGTCGAAGATGTCATTTCCACCACTTGTTAAAGCAGCTGTTGTATGATTAAATGAAGAGTTGCTAGGTAGTGGAACAATAAATATTCTTTCTGCTCCAGCTATTACCAATTCAATAAATGCTCTGTGAGCGTCTGAACCATCACCAAAAGCAGTGATAACATCTGCTTCGTTGGTAGCTCTAACGACATCTAGATCGGCAATTCCGCCTGTACCATCTGCTGTACTACGACGAGCTATAGCTACTACACGAGGACCTGCTGGTGCGTCTTGTCTTGCTACGCTATAAAAACGATCTCTAATTTTAGTGGTTACTCCGGGTATAGCCATGTTATTTTTGAACCTCCAAAGATGGAAAATTTTAAATCTTTGTTTATAGTAACATAAAACTTATAAAAACAACTTCAACTGGCTTTTAGGAGAAAATAAAATATACAACCTAAATATTGGGAGTAGCAGTCTGATTTAGGTCAACTATATTAATATCGATGTTTTCAAAATCTGGCGTAGCTGGCGCATTAACTATAGATGGCTCATAGGCCATCCATGTTCTAACATCAATAAGAATCTTTTCAATTCTATCGTTCTTGGTGGCAAATGTTTTTTCGGTTGTTAACATATACGTTACCGTCTTTTTTAGAACGTCTTTTTCTTCTCTATTGATTTCAGAATCTGACAATCTTCTTGAATAAACTAATTCTGTTGCACCGGCGGCTTTCAATACTGGAGTATACTCTAACATAAAATCTTCAAAAGCTTCAATAATTTGATCGCTAATTTGAGATTTAAATGTATCATCATTTAGCGAAGAAGGAGTACTACCACCATCAACTACGCCAATTTTAGTCATTACTGAAAAGGAAATTATATTTTGAAACTTTTGTCCATATATAGTATAACTATTACTTAAAACATTCTGTCTCATCCGCGGCTTGGGCTCAACGGTATGTGACTTCCTTAATTCTAACGCATACACAATGGCATAGTCATGGTAAGCGAAAGTATCCGTGCCAGGACCTAATGGAATTATTGGGATCGTAGGGTGACTTTGCTCCCATAGCATTTTTACTAAGTTAACAAATTGCAAGTAGGTTAATGTCCCAGAATAAACTTCCTCAATACCATCTTTATCTATTGTTCTAAATCCTGGAGACTGTAATGGATCAGTAAATCTATTTGTAGTACTAGTTGTTGGAAAATTTCTATTAATATATGCCATTTATGCACCTGGTCCCGTAGCTACTGCAAAGTCAATCTTTTTCAGACCTAGAGCTGATAACAACTCTATATATACTATAATACTTGATTTTGAATTTGGACTTACCTCTATATTAAATGAATAATCTACTATTACACCATCTTGTTTATAAGCTTGCAATAAATTCCTAACCATATCGGAATAGGCATCGTAACCTAATCTGCCGACTGCTTGATATGATAATTCCCTGACTTGAGAGACAACTCTAGCCACAAGTCTCATCTGCGCGGCTTTTGAAAGTGTTGAGTTTGGGTGCGCCATGGTGTATTCATTGGAAATGTATACCTCATACGGTACAGATCTTCTTGTTTTCTTACCTCTGTATATTGTATTTATTTGAACAGCTTCTAGTCTATTATATTCAGATTGAGTTAAGTCAACTCCATATACGGACGCTGCGCCTGGTATTCGAGTTCTTATGACAGACCTATTTAATGGCGTACTTGCCAGTAATCCTGCGTAGGCTGCGGCGATACTTGATGTATAGGAGGATGTTATCTCTTTGTGCTGAAATACTGCTTCTCCATAAATTGGAATAATAAACCTTCCTCTGTCAGAAGACATACTGCCATAACTATATGTTGTTAATTTATTTGCTATAATACTATTAGATTCCAGTAAACTAACATCTGAATTTAAAACTCCGCCTGTTCTACTACCAATAATACCTATTTGCACATACCCAGAATGATTATGAAACTCTTGTAAGTAATCACCTAACTGAGTTATAAAATCTATACTACCAGTTTTAATCATTGATATTTCAAGAGGTACAACTATATCAATGAAATCTAGATCTTTAATCAGGGAATAAGTATCCTGTAATCTGTCTGCATATTTTTCATAGAATGTATAAGAGTTAGGAGTTGCGGAATTGAGATCAAATAGTGTTGTTGATACTGTCCTATCGGAAAAACCATCTACATACTCTGACATGGGTGCAGCAGCGCATATCACTATATCTCTTGCTCCTGCGGAGTATGCATCTAAAACGCCTCTCAGTAAAGGACTTTTGATATCTGCGCCGAGTAAATCTATAGCACTTTGCACTGATCTGATCTTAATTGGATTGTTAATTTCAATACCATCTGCGTGTCCAATTAAAAGAATCGTAGATGTGTTACCGGCGTTCAGCTGATCATATGTTGGCTTATAATTAGTTATTGTACTTTTTTCTGATGATATAATAACTGGTGACAAAGTTATTGGATCACCCTTAACCTGAAAAGACGAAGTTATTGCCGTTCCACCAAAAGCATCGGTGGTTTGTGCAACAATTGAATACACTCCCTGAAACAAAGATGTAGGTACTTTATAATTGAATATAAATGTGCTAGATCCTTGCTTTACAATGTTAGCATCAGGATTTGGTGTAGCAGACTGGTTTAAGTAAGAAAATGGCCCATCCACAATAGGACCATCTCCTATGCCACCTCTAACTATGGAGAACAATATATCTCTTGGCGTGGAAGATGATGTAGGGTCATATACATTACCTTCAGAAACAAAGATAAATTTAAACTCAGCTAGTTGACCCCTACTTAATAATAACATTATTATCTCTCTCTTGTGGCACCGACGGTCCAAAAGTTTATCTTACCCAGTCTACCTCTAATTGGTGTAGCTGTGTCTACTGTAAAAATAGTAAATTGTTTATTTTTTTTAACAGAATAATTTTCATATATTCTGTCTCCTTCTCTGGGATTTACTACATCTTCAAAGTAATATACAGCGTCGTATTTTATATCTAAGCCTTCTGTTTGCTCTTGTGATGCGAGACTGCTTGATACTCCAGATTGACCAACTTGTCTTGTAGTAACTCTTTCAAAATTAGTTGAGTAATCCCCATTCGGTAAAATTCTTTGAATATATACATCATGGCCCCACTCTCTTAGAATTTTTTTAAAAGATTTTTTTGCGTCAATCATAACTCTTTAATCCCCTCTTTGGCATGGGGTCATCACTGGAAATTATAGTTGTTCCAGGACCGTATAATTCTCTATCGGAAAGATATATAGTTTTTCCAGTAAGTGGATCAACATTTGTTCCAGTTGAAAGGGTTGGTAGGCCCTTGGGCACAAAACCCTTTGGCCCCACCTTGCCAGCAAGGAGTTCTTTCCGTAGGGCTGTTGCAATCTGACACCAAGTAGTTGCATTATCTCTAGTTACTACGTTTCTTGGTAAGGACTTATTACTGATATTAAAGTCTCCTAGTCTTAGCGAGACTTCATCATCGCCGCCAAAGCCATAAGTTCTACTTAAATCACAAGCAGTTGCTGCCTTAATATATTCAAGAGCTATGAAAGAAAGATTTGAGCCATCTTCTTCATCCAATAATTTATAAAGCGCTTTTACTTCTAATGAATAGCTATGTACTATTTCCCCTATTTCTAAAAGGGTTGCGTCTGGGAAGTATGGAAGAAGTGTTTCTGGGTCCAGATATAGTGGCTTTACATCAGGTGCAAATGTTATTACTTCATCAGATTTTAAAGTTATTGTAGGCTTATACTCTTCTTGAAGAGAAGATACATATAATTTTTGTTGAACTATAATAGTATTAGAATTTGCTAAAGTGCCTGTAAATTTAATATTATATGTGTCTGCGGAAGTTGCCGTAAAATCATAATACCATGTAGATGGTGTTAGCGAAATTGCTGCTGAATTAATTATTACAGTGCTATTAGAATCTGTTATTATTACTGAAACGGTAAGCGGATTTACCTCTACCTGCTGACCGGTAGTATTATCAATGTCAACAAATTTAACTTTAATTCTTACAGTATCATTAACTTGAACATTGTTTAGTGTCATTTTAACTCCAAGTATATAGCCTATATATTATAGTAGCCCCTAATAGTTTTTATATAAACTATTACGGTATTAACAATGTTCCAGATGTTGATGTATTAATAACGTGTACTTCGGCGGAGGTTTCTGTAACTGTGAAATTTGCTTCGACTACAGCGCCAGATTGATCTTGTGCCATTTGAACTTCTGCGGAAGTTTCAATAACTATAAAGTTTGCTTCAAGAATAGCATCAGCCTGATCTTGAGTTACCTCAAGGGTCATTATACCATATGGGTCAACATCGTAGCTGATGATACCCATTGTTGTAAAATTAGAAGTATCTTCAACAGTTGAGAATAATACTGTTGCATTATTTACAATAACTGGCGAATTTAATCCTAAAACATTAAGTATTAATGTTCCATTATAAGTTACATTAGTTTCATTGTAACTTATGAAATCATTGTATAGCATTAATGATCCTAATTATTAGAATGAGCCACCATCAAATGTAATATTGTCAATCGTTCCACCAGTAATTGATACGTTATTGGAGTTTTGAGTTGCTATTGTACCCAATCCTAATGTGGTTCTTGCTGCTGAAGCATCTGCGTCATCGACAAGTGATCTACCAAATGTAGTAAAATCAGCTAGAGCAGCTGTTCCACTACCAGTAAAATACGGAAGTTTATCTGCCGCAGATGTTAGACCTGCAATAGCAGCTAGCTCTGCGTCGTAACCTTGAACATCTGTGCCAATCGCTAGACCAAGATTTGATCTTGCAGCGGATGCGCTTGTTGCTCCAGTTCCACCATAACTAATTCCAACAGCTGAACCATTCCAAGTACCGGAAGAAATTGTACCTAGCGTTGTTATTGAGGCTTGCCCAATATAAGTAGATGCTATATCTATAGCGTCTGAACTAACTGATATTCTATCAGATGTTCCACCTATTGCAATTACACCATTCGTAAATGTAAGGCCATTGCCAGCTATTGTGCTATTAACCTGTAGTTCGTCTGACGTAATTAATAAACCACTATTAGTAGCTAAATTAATATCAAATGTAGATCCATTTAGAACTAGACCGCTTCCAGCTAAGTATGTTCCGGCACCGGAGAATTGTATCCAGTTTACCGCATCTGATCCAACATTATTTACTTCATCTGAGCAAACCCATCCAGTGTTACCATAATTGTCGCCACTATCTACGAATACGAAATCTCCACCAGCAATTTCTACTGCTGTATCAAAATCTGTTGCCCTAGTGAGAACTGTTCCGCCTGTAGCCCAAGTATAGATACCATTATGAGCTGCTGTTGCCTGATTCTTAACTAGAATTCTATCTCCATTTTGAAGAGAATAATTATCTAGTGTTGTTAGTGCTGTTCCTAAAGTTAATGTCGCTCCAACTCCACTAGTTCCATTATCATATGTAACAGATCCACCAGTAATAGAGGCTAGTGTTGCACCGGTAGCAGCTTTTACTGTTGCATGGATGTGTAAGCCTTGTGTTACACTATCTACATATGATTTTGTAGCTGCGTCCTGGGGATTTTGTGGATCGGCTAAGTTTTCAATCCTGGAGTTATTAACTGATACGTGTCCAGTTCCATTTGGATCTAGTGAGATTCCACCATTTACATCTGTAGCAGAAATCGTATTGCCATCGATACGAATATTATCAACATCTAACTGCTGTACACCAGCCAAAGTAAGGCTTGTACCACCTAGTGATACAGTTGTTGAACCAAGAGTTACAGATGAATTTACTAACTGACTATTACTAACTCCACCAGACTTAATTGACACAGCGCCTGTAGCTACAGAGAAACTATCTGAGTTAAATGAAGCGATACCTTTGTTGGTAGTACTTGCATCTTCTCCACTGATTGTTATTGTATTGTTAGTTACCGCGGTATCTATACCTTCTCCACCAGCAATTGTTAGAGTATCTGTTGCGAGAGCTACTCCATCAGGAGTTCCTGTGTCACCAGCAACATTAAGAGTAGTAGATATTGATGCAGTTGTGACATTTGTTACTAAACCTTTTTCATTAATTGTAATAACTGGAATAGCTGTTGAAGATCCGTGTGTTCCAGCGTCGTCATTAACGGTATCAAGAGTAACTGTAATTGTAGTATTGCCAAGATTTGTCATCGTAGCACTACCGTCAACATCACCGGCTATTGTTATGGTTGGATCGTTAACATCGAAATTAAGTTTACCAGTATTATCATCATAGGTTACCGATATGCCAGACTCGGTATTACTTTCAACCATGCCACTAACAATATCTTCTATTCTTTCAGCATTAATAGTTACTTCACCAGAGGTAACTGTAAAATCTGTACCATTAAATGAAGCCACACCTGTCAACGTTGTTGTTGCTGTTCTTATTGCAACATTTTCTGCTGCCGTTAAACGACCCTGCGAATCAACTGTGAATGTTCCCACTGAGGTAGAGCTACCGTAAGCCCCTGATCCTACAGATGTATTATCTAGGTTAATCGTTATTGTATTATTTACGCTTGCTACAGATGAAAGTCCAGTTCCACCAGTAATTGTCATGGTTTCTGCGTCGGTTATTTCCTGTGAAGTTCCAGTATCTCCAGCTACAGTAAAGCTATAGGTTGCAGATGTGATAGCGCCATCAACATATGCCGTTGTTGCGACTTTTGTACTATTATCTCCTGCAGTTTGAGTTGTTGCTGTTGCGCTAGAACCAAGTGCTATAGATCCACTAAATGTTTTGTTGCCAGTGATTGTTTGAGTGGTAGATTTAGTTACATAGGCACCGGCGCCACCGATTGCTTCGACTGTAGATGCAGTTCCGCCTGCGCCACCAGTACCTTTACCATAATAAAGGGTATCATCAACTTCGTTGTAAGCTAGCTCTGCATTTTCCAGACTATTAGGTGCGCCAGATGCGCCAGACGCCCTTCTTTTAATTCTAATTGTATTGGCCATGTTTAAAAGTTTCCTCCATCTACAAGATTTTCCTCATTGTAATTTACCCAATTAGTTCCGTTATAACGCAAAACATCACCGGTATTGGCTAAAGATATAGTAACATCTGTTAAACCATTTAGAACAGATTGTGTTTGGATCGCTGTTTCTGCTGAGATTATTCTATCTTTTACAGTTAAATGCGTACCAGCAGGATTAATCCCGAGTACTGTTTGCATTGCTTCGACTGCATCATTTATGTCAGCATGTTGTTTAGCGTGCGGTACTGTAGCGGAATTAAGTGTATCATTTGCAGTTGGGTTAACGAAACTGTCTAACGATGCTGGATATGAGGTTGTCATAGTTCTCCGTTAATTAATTCACTGGCTATATAGTAATAAAATATTGTTATTTAAGAATTTGTTAAAGCTATTATCTTGTTATTATCATTATTCCAAATAATAGATATTGGAAATTGACTACTTGAACCGGAAAATGGCAAGCCAACAGAATCTTCTATATAGGCAATAATTCTTGACGTTGCATCAGTGCCAGTATTTTTATATAGCACCAATGCCTTGAACGCATTTCCGGGATAATCTGGAATTGCTATGTCATCCGCATCTAAAACTCCCAAATCTGTAGTTACATTGACCAATGGGTTTGATCTATGCTTTATGGAAGATGAGGGGATGTTTGAAACAAATTCATCAGAAGAAATACTCGGAGAGTAAGTAGAATCAACAAATAAAATTTTTATTTGATCAGTCTCAAAATGTATATCGCCATTTAATAATGCTTCTTTAGCTTTTGAATATAATAAATTAGCCACTATATTCCAATCTCAGATGATACGATTATTCTATATTTATAACCTTCTTCAAAGTATGTTTTATTAGATGTATTATAAACTGGTGTAGCATCGTCTGATGGAAAATCTACGTAAACATCCGGCTTCCAAGAGTGAATAGATATATCTGCGTTGACAGACTCCCATCTACTAGGCGTTTTTTGAATTTTTTTCCTTTGTGCTTTAAAATACTTATTAGCTAAAAAGTTTGATGCTGGTCTAGCACTAAAGGTAATAACTACCCTACCATTGTTATAGCTATTATCTAAGTAAAAATCTCCATTTGCTGGATCAACTGAAGAAATGTAGAAGTTAGGATTCTTAGCTATTATTTGATACCCAGCTTCTATGTCTGCCCTTACAGATTTATCTTCTATCAAAACTTCTTCTACGACTATACCCTTAACCTCTTGCATAGTTTCTGGAGTTGCAGCTTGTCCACTTGAAGTGAAAGATATAGATTCTTCTGGAACTACAACACCAGAGGAATCTAATAGATTAGCTACTTTAATTATATAATCTGTAGTTGGCTGTAAAATTTTATTCCAGTATAAAGTCAGTGTTCTACTTATTTGATTATAATCTGTTAGAGTATTTATATTAGCAAAAGCGGAAGTTACCTCTACTGGTGTGGCAGCGTCTGTGTAAACTCTAAAATTATTATTTGTTAGAGTTGATATTTTTACAGTTCTACCGAACTTAATAACTACAGTATTAACACTTACTGCAGCACTATCAATAAGATATAAGGCCACTTAGCACACTCCAATTTTAAATCTACAAAATAATAGTAACAAAAATACACGTAATAAAAGCATGAGAGGCGGAGGATTTCTCCTACCGCCCCTCATACTTCAGGGTTTTTTAGTAACTATAACAACCCTAAGGTTCTTATCAGGGCATCTCGTTGGTAACTGCTACCTCGTAGTTGCGGCTGAGTCTGACATTCTTAGCGACTGTGATACCCTCACCGTCACCAAGCATTACGATGTCATAGCGCTCCTTCATCTTAAGTGAACGAATGTCACGACTTGGATCATCGAACTGATCTGTACTCATGTCATCCTTGACTAGGAGTGAACCGACTTCATTACGGTCGATAAGGAACAAGTCTGACTTGGCTGCTGTTCCACCATTCTTAGCTGTGAAGCTAACAAATGGTGATACCAGAACATTCAAGCCCATTGGGGCAGTGGCGTTTAGCGCACTGTCTGCTGACTGGGGACGATAACCCCAACTTGTTCCAACACCTGATGCTGCACCGCCTGCGTGGAAGATGGCATCCTTGAGGAAGACCGACCACATGAGTGGGTGAAGAATGAAGTCTGTTGGAATATGATTTTCAGCCATCAAAACAGCAGCCATGTCAATGATGTCATCCCAGGTTACTGTCTTATTGGCAGCGCCGTTAATGTCACGACCTGTTGTGTCATCATAACCAGCATCATCGTTATCGAAAACGATAGTAGCTGCGTCCTTGAAACGGCTAAGAGCAATTTGCTCCTTTAAACGAGCCATGGCACGGCCTGCAGCGCGGACATGTAGACCGACAATGTCCCAAAGTGAGTCTGCGATAACTTCCTCAGTGAAAGCTAGTTTTACACCCTTCTTTGAAACTTTGCCCTCTACCTGCTTTGCGAAGGCGAGTGCTTGCTCTGGATACTCTTGTCCCTCTGGGATCTCTGCAGCTTGGATTGCATTGACTGCTGGGAACTCCAAAGAGCGCCCCTTTCCGAGGCGAACAGTGGAGAGCAGAGGAGTCACAAGAAGTTGTGGCTCAGCTGCTTCTCTCAGAGTACGGGAAAGTACTTTGGGGAAAAGTGCAGCTGCATCTGGTGATGCAAAGGCTTCCTTAATTGTAACCCTGTTCTCTGCGTCTATATACCCGTCCTCAGTCAATGCAGTCTCCCAAGCTGGGAGACCTGAGAGGAGCTCTTGAATTGTCTTACTCATCTTAGGATTATTCCTCCTGTGCTATTATTTTTTGGATTAGAGTGTCAAATTGACGCGGAATGCGCCAAGGACATTATTTACGTCCAGGTTTGCCCGAATACCAAGCTTACCACTATAAGTACCTGCACGAGTAAGCTCGTATACGGTCTTTAAAGCGCCTGGATCTGATGGAAGCTGCATGTAGCTAAGGAGGCCATCGTCAAAGTTTGTAGCAAACTTTTCAACTTCGACTACCTTACCGACTTGCAAGTAGCTGTATGCGGCATTGCTGTTGAAAAAATCAGCAGCAGCAGCAGCTACTGGACGACCCATGTTGTCAGAGCGAACCAGTGAACCGACTGTTACGTCATCATTGATTCCTGCAACCATTGGGTACTCCACATAACCGTGTGTAATGAAACCGGCACCTTGTGAAGTACCTTTATCAAATGGTCTGTAGAGATCGTATTGTGCACATCCGATAGGGATTGAACGTGCAGCAACTGTAACTGTGTCTGTTGAGCCAGATGTTGAGCTGGGGGTAGCTCCATCTAGTGGATCCCATCCGGCCATTGTGTCACCCCATGACTTGCTTGAAGCTGTACCATTAGCTGGTACGACACGGGCGTCACCATTGCTGTCAGCGACAACTGACAAAATTGTTCCCTTAGGAATGACAACCTCAAATCGGTCATCTTCACTATCCAAGTACCATGTTGGTAGACCTGGGTGTGGGAGCAAGTAAGCTGCGGGAGCAACGCCTTCTGAAACTACGAAGCGACCGGAACCTGTCTTGCTATGTACCTTGCGGAATTTTGCTAAACTCATTTTGTTATCTCCTTAATTTATAATTAGAGTTTACGTCTACCCATAAGAGTATCTACTAAAACTTGCTCAAAAGATTCAACAGGAGTTGACTTTTTAATTTCTTCTTCCTCTTTATCAATTGTTACTACATTATCCTCTGATTCAGTGACCTCTGCCTCTGAAGTTACCTGTGGTATTCCGATGAAATTAGAAATTCTTTTAGCTATTTTCACAGGAGCTTTTGCAAGGTCTCTTAGAGTATCGGCTAATGATGATGCGGTTCTGCATGCGTGTTCGCTAATTAGCTTTTCACGATCCTCAACCGACTCATAACCAAGGGTAATTTTAGTATCAACGACTCTTTCTACTAAAGTCATATGTAGCGCACCCTTAAGGCGAGCATTTTCTTCTTCAAGAAGCTTTACTTTTTCATTAAGCTGCTGAGCATCATGCTCAACACTGTCTTTTTCCGCACTGAGAACTTCGTGTTCAGCAGCATCTTCTTGAACTTCATCATCAGTGTCTTCCCCTGATGATGACTCTTCTGGCTTTTCAGCATTTTCGGAATCTACATCTTGTACTTCCGCCTCTTCTGAATCGTCAGATGAGATCTCTTCGCTATCAGAAACAACCTGACTCTCTTCGGAGTCAGAAGCTGGAGCCTCTTCGGTCTTATCCTGTACTTCTTCGCTTGTTTCTGAAGTTTCCTCTGCTGCGTCTACAGATTCTTCTGCACTTGCAGAGGCAGCAATATTAGATAGATCTTCACTTAAGCCAGTAGCTACAGCCAAGATATCTTCGTCTTTTGTGACATCATCCATGCTATGGGTCTCCTCAGAATTTGTTTTATTATAATCTTCATTAGATAGTAATGATTTTGTATTATTTATATCACTTTCACTCTCATGGAGAGCTAGTGCGGTTAGAAACGCACCCTTTAAATGAAGATAAATTGGTTTTGATTCTTTCTTTTTCATTTCTTTCAAAATAGATTTATTCTCATCAATTGAGAATATATCTTCATTATCCATACTAAGAACAAACGCTGAGCTTTTTGCGACCCAATCATCCGAGTTGGAAACTGAAACGTTACCGTCTGTGACTTTTGTGGATCTAACTCCAGATTTTTGATCTGCGGGTTGATTGACAAAAGAATATTCTTTGAAAGAAATATCTTGCATATCTATGTACGCAAGTTTGCCCTTGTATACTTTACCTCTCTTATACTTAGGAACTCTTGGCCTACCAGAATCGTCTTCTGATGCCAAATCTTCTCCACTAATACTACAAACAGCTTTACCCGCTCTACCACCAACTGAACCAGTTAGATACCTTTTGTCCATAACTTTTTGAGCTGCCACTGGATCAGTAATTGCTATTTGCAATCTAACAAATGGTGAGCCATCTTGTTCCTTGTCCATTTTTGCAGCGATGACTCTACCTATAGGCTCGGTGTTAAGGTCGTGATTTAGTATGATGGGCTTGGGGTATGGTTCAACCCATGATTGTAAAGCTTTCTCTAACTCTAGAGCAGAGTAATTATTATAGTTTGAGGTTAAGCCTTCATGTATAGCCGCTACCTCAATAATCAAACCATGCTTAGAATTAAAAGACTCTGAAAAATCTACATCTGACTTAGAAAAGTCAGGTAATTGAACTGTGAAGTTTTCTACGAAGTCAAACGACATTCTTTATCCTTTGCCAAAATAACAATTCTTTTATTATAGTAAGTTTATTTTTATAACATTGAACAAATTTATATGAATTTATCAATGCTTACCTACTTTTATACTAATTCAAGAGAACTAAATCTAGAATCTCCTGATTTAAGATAATCAGAATACATTAGCTCATTCATTATATGAGGTGCATATATATATGATGCACAGTATAGATTGTAGCCTTTATCTCTACAACTTAATGACCAGCCAACATCCTCTCCTTGTTCATGAACAGTGTAATCTACATTTTCATAGACTTTTTTACTCATCATTTTCGCTGCCATGATGACATCAGCTTTAAAATAGGTTCCAAGAGAATACTTTTCTAGTCTCATTGCCTTTTTGGGCGAATCCTCTCTCCATGTCATAACACTGGGATACATTGTACCAAAAGGCGTCATAAACATAAGTGGGTTAACTGCGTCCGCCCCTTCTTTAATATGCGCCACTAACAACTCTATTGTATTTGGATTTTCTAATAAAATATCAGAGTCTAAACTAAAATAATAATCTGGTGAAATTTCACGAACATTTTTTAATAAATCGTTTCTCAGATTGACCATGTTTTCATATTTAGAAATAGTCCACTGCCTACCATTATTTTCATGCTGATAATGATTAACATCATCTCTGATAACAATAGAGAAGTGTGGAGTATTTCTGTCTAGTTTTTTCCAAGCTTCTAATATAGCTATTGTTTCTGTATCACTTGATGATACTTCAAATATAAATCCAATGTTCTTTGTTGATATGGATTGATTTATTATACACTTAATCCAGTGAGTTAAAATCCAATCTCTTTTATATATTGGACATCCAATTAATATTTTCATACTTTAGGTTTTGAATCAGCTTCCTGATTTTCTGTTGTCTGAACATTTTGCTGCTTTTTTACGGAAGCTTCCTTACCTACTGCGTTCGTAAGCAGTAGTTTATTTATATTTAACTCCAATTCACTTACTTTAGCGCATAGCTGGTCTATTATCTCCAGTAGCACCTCTAGTGCAAGCCTAGACTGTCCATTTCCAACAGTTAGCCTGAGTGCTTCTAGTGCATCTGAACTTCTTGCATACTCTGCTAAGGTTTCGTTTGATAACTTAAACTCAATAGACATTATTAATCACCTTCATTTACTTTCTCATCATCAATATACACTACATTATACTCTTGTTCTAAAAGATTTTCAACCATACTTAACCAGCTACTATCTGTTCTTCTGATATTAGGAGAAGTATTTCTACCTTGTTGGTTAGCCGGTCTAGTAGAGTTACCTGGACCTCTCCTTTTATTTGGAAGATTTCTCTGTCCAGAAGGTGCGGGTTCTTGCTTATCGCCGTCTTTAGTTACATCCTTAGACTGAGCTTGAGCTGCCAACTTTGCCTGAGCAGCTGCGATATCTATCTGAACATTTCCCTGAATACTTGGGAATAGATCATCGGTTTCGTACTCGGCGTCTATCCCCATCTCTAGGCGCGCTTCGGGTAATGTGATCATGGAATTTACGTATTTCTGTATTATATGTGTTTCTTTTTTGACCTGAGTATCGACATCTATTTCGTTAAATTTGAAATAGCATCTATCTGAAATACCATCTTCTAATGGATTGGATATTGGATCAAATCCACCTTCGAGTAATATTTCATTAAAAATATTTACTCTTACCATCTCAGCAAATAGTTTTTGGAACTGTTTAATTTTATCATATAGAGCTGTATCCAAACGATCTGTCATTGATCTATTGCCACCATTCATAGACATACCTAGGTGATGTGGTGCTAGACCTAATCCGACTGCAACTCTTTCCTTGAAGTGCTCTAAATATGATGTTGCATCCAGTGCCGCACTACCTGAATTAACAACGTCAATATCATGTCTATGGGGAAGTATTAAACCACCCTCTGCTCTCATGTTTTCTATCTCTGCGGCTGCTCTAGATATTTCATCTGGTTCTGCTGGCTGTTCTGGTGTCCCAATTCTATATTTATAAAGTGGGAATAACTCTCTATGTACAAGGTTCTGAATGTCTTCTTCCATTTGACGTAAGGCAATGATGTCATCTAATACAGAACTTAGGAATGGGGTGCCAAATGCTCGTCCGGTCTTTTTATCAAACGACATATGAATTACTCTCTCCGCGGACCATACTGGATCTCTTTCGGTAGGAGAGTAAGTTAGTGGATCGGTAGCCTGTTGGTATGATTTTGGTCTATTATACTTATCTCTCAAAATTTTTACTTGCTCTGTAGGAATTAAGTAATAACCTACTACCGTTTGACTACCATTAATTGGACTCAATGAACTTGGGAAATACTCAGATATATCCCCCCTTGCCTTGACTATGAAGGCATTCGCAAACTTAAATAACTGATCTGAAACTTCAATCAAGAAATCAAGAAATGGTCTTTTCATTGCCATTTCCATAAAATCTATTCTTTGATAAAGATATGCTATTGCATCAGGATTTTCTCCTGTTATTTTCCAGCCCTCTTTCCAAAAGAGTTCCTTATACTTATTAAGAGCCTGCTTTACGTATGAATCTGTATCTGCGGCTTGCATAATACGATCAAAGTCATATGGTGCTGGTTCAAATGTTGCCCTAGTATTATAATAGTATGTTGAACCCTGAAAGCCTAAAGCTAGGGCAGCAACTTTCATCACCCTGCTCACAGACTTAATTTCTTCTGGGTCTAATATTTTAGCTACTACATCAGTAGACGCGTTAACTTGCCTAAATGGCAAAAAATCAATGATCGGCATTATCTACTCCATTTTTAAATCTACTAAAATAGTAGCTAAAATTAGGACTTTTTATAACTTACTCGGGCTGCTTGATATCTGCGTTATCAAACGCGTTCTTTATAATCAATCCTTTAACTGACTCAATCCAAAATATAGTCTCTGCTTCATTGAAATCACTCTTATATTGAAGATTTTTATCAGATATCTTAATTTCAATCGTAAATTCTTTTTTTGCTTCAGTTACTTCTTCTGACATTTTAACCTCACTCAAAATCATCTGTTTTCTTATCTTGTTTTTTTGTTGTTTTAGCTGATTCAATTGCAGCTAAAAGTCTTTGTATCTCCATGTTTAACTGCTTTACTGTAGCTTCCTTAAGAACTACTTCAGTAGTTAATTGAGCTATTTTTTCATTAAAAGTTTGAACTAGTATGTTTACATCTAGATCTTTCATTATTCCTCACTTAAAAATAACATTATATCACATTGGATAACTTTCGGGCAAATCATTTACATTAATGTTTTCATATAAACCAGAGACAGCTGGATAAAAATTACGATATACATCTGATATCCAGTACTTAAAGTTTTCTGGCATTGGTGGGTCTTGTTCATCTTCTAAGCAGGCATTAACATCTCCCCTAATAAATCTTTCCACTACCTGTGCTGGAACTTCTTCTAACAATTTTGTGCGAATTTCTAACGGCATCTGTACACATCTCAGTATGGAGTCGCATAATTCTGCTATTGGTTCAGTATTATTAAATATCCTATATGCAAAGGCCCACTCAATTATTAGCCTAAACATTTCATGAATTGTTCTCGCGCAGCAGTGTGGGTGAATTAGATTCATTATTTTTGGTATTTGCTCATTACTGTAATTTTGATAAGTAATACAGCCGAGTGGTTCTACATCTACTACTTTTACATGATTATATATATTAATGTATTTATTGTTTTCATTTTTTGAAATAACCAATTCTTGAAACTGATTTGTTGAATGTGTAATTTCTTCTAAATCAATTAAATTATACTTTGTCGAGGTGCACGCATCCATAAACTGAGAGTTGCTGTTGCTTTTTTCCTCAACTTTCCATAAATAAAAGTTTCTTAAAAGTCTATTTTCTAAAATAACTTTTTCATATATATTTGTGTCATTTTTTCCACTTAAAATATTGTAATCAATAGAATTTAATACATCTGGCACGTACTTCCATACATTCAGTATGGTATCCCATGTTGCATCGATAAACGGTTTAATATTATATTTAGTATTATATTCGTCTACAGTTAGCTGCTCTATTTGCCCGTGTTCATTCAATATGCATTTAAGAATAGGATTAAGTAACTGAACTTCTTCAATTACTTGCTCTGCAGATAATTCAGTCATATTAAATATATCCATAAATTGCTTACTTAATGTACTAATCTCTATGCTGTTTTCTAAATAGCATATAAACACATATCCTTTTTGCTCCTCTAAATATTTATATGTAATTAACTGCATATTCATTAGAGATATAATTGCTTTATCAATATCCTGTATAATTATATCTATGTGATCTGGCTTAAAATATTTAATATATCTCATATTAGCCTACGCATACGTATCATATGAGTATGAAAATTGTACTTCTGATATTGCAGATATATTTCCAAGTAAACCGCCACTTATCCTTGTGCATACTACGTATATCCTAAATGTGTCTGCCCCCATAGTTGGGTCATAGTAAGGGAAAGATGAACCTAGTAAGTTAAATGTATGACTTCCTTCATTAGCTATACTAACACTGCCATGATCTATAAGTCCACCGGATGAATTAGTTGTATATAAATTAACTGTCATAGCAGATCCTATATTTGGAATAGATACCCGAACAGTATTTGTTCCAGCTATCATTCTTGGATTACTGTATGTTCCTGATTTAGGTGTAACATATATGTTTAAAAATTCAGTTCCACCAGCTGCTTTTGCGATTGTTCCAGTTATCTTCATTGTTGCGCTAGAAGTAACTGTAGCAACTGAAAACGTTGGGAAACTTGGAACTGAACTATCTGGAATTTCAACTACTACTCCACCAAAGGCTGGTTTACTAAAACTAGATACTGTTGCACCAGTTGCATTTAATCCTGGTCTTGGTCCAGATATATATGCTGGATGAGGTGTATCTGCTGGAGTAAGTGGAACTGTACCATTTGGATTTGTTGTAGATGACCCCCCAGGAACATTAAACTGCAGTCTGTTCGCATTTTTCTTACTAATTACCACTGTACCTAAGGGGGGTGAGGCTAATCCAGGTAGAAATCCCGGAACTGGCGTAGGATTAATAAAAACTGTAGTACTAGATCCAAACACCCAGTTATGATTACTAGCATTATTGACTAAGTCAGTTCTGATCGGAAGACTTGGATAATTTGGTAAGCTAGGTGGGGCCGCACTAGCTGTTGCTGGATTCCAGCGATAAGTATATCTCAAGCTACTAGCTTGACGTAAAACAATTGCTGTTGGTGATGCGGTAATGGTTACCGAATTTCCACCGGTTAACGGTGTACTAACTGCGGTGGGTGTTATGTAGCGTATGCTAGTTGGCGTCCTTTCAATTTCACCTATTGTAAGATCACCTGAAACAGTGTTTGTGAATGGATCAGAAAACCACGAAGTACCAGTACTTCCATCTGAACCATTAGAGGCATTAGATCCTGTCGCAATACTTGAAGCTGTAAATAATCTACTATTTAGATATGTTGTATTGTTTGCGGTAATTAGCCCTGTGGAGGAGGTTGTCAATTGCAATGTTGACACCGCTGCCGAATTTACACTATAACTACTATACTGACTAACCGGTGAGTAGTAGTATGTTCTAGCTCTGCAATAATATGAGACACCGCTAGATAGGCCAGTAAACTGAACTTCTAATTCTGTTAATGTGTCATTATTTGGAAGTGCGGCGGTTCGTGCACTTACAAATGCATCATTTGATGTTCTATATAAGTTGAATTCAATATACGCATTGGCGGTATATGATGATCCATTTGCTGAATAGTTAGCGTTTGATGACGCTCTAAAGCTCAGGGTATTTAATTGCCTATCGCTATAATACGGTTGAGTTGGAGTAGTTAGTACATAGTTTAATGTGGAAGTTGTAAAATAGGTTATTGAACTTTGTGTTATTACCTCAAGTGTTGATGCGTCCCTATATTCCGTGTACGCTGCAAACTCATACGAACTTCCAGCTACTAGTCCAGTGCTTATATAATTACTATTTATAGAACCAACAGTTCCTGAACCATTTGGTAGGTAACTCGCGTTTAGAGCTGATCCATTAGTATTATTCCATATAACAATTCGAGTATTATACGGTGAGCCACTTGAAACCTGTGCATTTACTGTAATTGAGTTTACAGTCCTACTACTCAAAGCTAGTGTAGGAGCGGTTGCGCTAAAACTTAATGTTGAGCGTGTTATTGTTGCTGTGCTAGAGTTAATTGAATATGAGTTATATACCGCATATGCTTCAAATCGATATGTCACACCTTGACTTAGTCCGCTATATGTTTTATTTCCACTTATTGCACCACTTGTCAGTGATGTATTTTCTGGCCCAGCTATAACTGCGTTGTCAGAAACTCTCACTAATTTAAGAACTAAGTAGACACCACTGGAGTCACCAGGATGTGAATAACTGAATGTTAGCGATGAATTTGTCCTAGAAACATTGCCAAGTGTAGGAGCTACGGGTGTAATTCTAATAAAAAATCTATTCCAAACACTGTTACCAATATATGCATGGCCTTCCATGATATCTTTCCAGCCAGTATCAGTATAAATTTCTGGATCAGAGCTATTGCGCCACTGACCATCCCATATTTCTATTGCCATAGTTTATCCATTATCAAGTATACGTAAAGAAAATATCTCCAACTGCTGGAGCTGTAGATGGTCTAGTTGTACCTGCTCCTATACTTCTATAATAGAAGCCACTATTAATATTATCATAACTACTTGAATAAGCGCTACCAGTAAACTGTACTCCATTAGAGATTGATCCAAATGTCACCTTTTGTGCTGTCCCAGTGGTAGCCAACGCACCTCCAGAAATAGTTAGAGTACCGCCCTCATTTCTAATGGAAGCTGAGTTGTTAGCGTTTTCACCAGATGCGCCTGAATAAAATCTAATTGAATCTGCGTTAGCTGTAGCAGAGGCGACGTCAGGAAGGATTTCTATTCTATTTCCTGAAGTATCGTTTGTTTTAAACACCGATGCAACTATAGTTCCAGTGATGTTTAATACATTTCCTGTGGGATTCCAAGAAAATTTATCTTCTAATGAAAACTTTCCAGTATCGTCTACATAAAATGGGGTATTAGCGTTGTTCCATGTACCAGTTCCAATATATATTTTACTAGACGAGATAGTCAGACCACCAATTGATCCAGATGTTATTAGGTCACCATTATTAAAAGTTCCTGGTGTGCTACCGTCTGGAAACTGTAGTGTTCCTCTAATTGTTAAAGATGTACCATTCCATAAAATATAATTGCTGGCATTTCCGGTTCTAAATTTACCATCAGCGTACCAATAGTTATATGTAGGATCACCTAATGTCATACCCCCATTACCAGAGTTGATAGAGTCATTTATATGTAATTGATTAGGTGCTGTTCCCACAGTAATACTATCTGCTGATAAGTTTGCATTTACCTGTACAGCTGTACCAATTGTAATCGTTTCATTGTCATAAGTAATTCCATTTGGACCACCAAATGTAAAGTGACCGTCACCACGTATCTGCCAACCCTTAGAACCTGTTGTATCCGTGTATGTTGTTGATCTAATTATCGAATTTGCCCCATTTAACTGGATCATCTGAGCACCAATTGTTCCAGCTGTTATTTTTGATGCGGTCAGATTTCCTATATATTGATTATCTATTACAGGAGTTCTAGTATCTGTTTGAACTAAAGATGTCCACTCGCTAACATTTCCAGTTGTGTCTATTGCTCTAACTCTTCCCCAAAATGGAACTAGACCAGATCCTTCGGAATCTAATTGCAAATTATCTACACCCACTGTGAATACATTTGCTGCATTAAAGCCTGACGATACCTTTGTTGCAGTGGATACATTATTTCCATTATATAGTTCATATTCATATCTAGATATATCTAGATCAGAACTATAATTAAATACAAACATTATGTTTTCTAAACTTTGATATAAACCTAATCCAGTAATAACACTTGGTATTGTCGAATCTGTTGGGACCTGAAACCTAATTGAGTCAGAATAATCTGATAATACATTTAAGTCTGCGTTTTTCGCTCGGACACTGAGAATGTATTCTTTTCCGGGTTTTAGATTTTCTAATTTTCTTTTTACAATTGCCATTATCTAATTCCCCCTATCTTTACGTAAGCTACAGAATCGGTAATTAATTCGGTCTCTACTTCTAGGTATGGATTATAGCTAAAAGAATATGAAGATATTTTAACAGAATTTGATGATGCTAATATATTTTTAGAATTTGATATTTGCAATTCCAAATTATAATCTCTGTAGGTTAAATTATTTTTTGAATATATTAAAGCATTGTCTTGATTGGAAGTTTGATAACAATCAACTTCAATCCAATCTACATCTACATTATTAGTTGGATATTCACTGTTAGGAAGTCCTATAATTCTTAATTTAAGCTTTCCATAACTTGGACCTTTTGAGCCATACAAGTATATGCTTGGACCGCTAAATGTTAGATATAGTTTTGCACTTTGGTCTGTAGATATTCCATCTGACCACCCACTTACAAATGAAAAATTATAAAAGGACGTTGATTCTAAGTTAACTGAGTATGAACCAGTATTAACTTCCGAGAAATCGACATCGTAGCTAGCCAGTGCTGATGAAGTGACTTGGTAATCATTCCTTCCTCCATTGTTAACCGATTTTACATATCTCAAATTTGGAGTTTTATAATAAATACAATATTGTTTAGAAATTTCTTGGTTGGCGGTGTGTATCACTGCTGTTTGAAAATATAAAATATTATTATGTACGACAGTCTTTACTGGAGTATAATCGTTTTCATTAGTTGGATGCTCATAAACCACTAGATATGAGCTTGAATCAATAGTTATATCTAAGGTGCTAGATAGATAATTGTCTATACCTAAATCACTTGCATCAAAAAATAACCAAGTCCCTACAGGTAAAGTATCTTTTGGTGTAAATTTTTTAATAGCTCTTTTTAAATACGGATAAGAATAATTTTCATTGGGTGATGAAATTCCAAGTGACTGTGTGCTTTTTAAATATCTAAACCAAACCATATCAAGTTACTTCCGTATATATAATTTCATACTCATAGCTAGCAACTGCTAAATCATCAACTTCTATAGAGATTATAGCGTCAAATACTGGTGCTCCACCATCTAGAATATCTGACTGAAAACCTTCAACTGTTACTGAAAGAGGTTTTACAACATATTCAGTAGATAGTGCTTGGACAGATCTGGCGGACTGATAATCGATATCTGTTGATTTTATTTTACTAGATCCATCAGCCCCAGTGTGACTGTGTTGACTTAAACTTACTCCATCTATAGTAGCGTTATTTTCTACTTTAATATCGCCAATAATTACACCACCATCTTTAAGTAAATATTGAGGATGACTGTCATCATTTAAATCATCTAAATCTGAGTGACTTGACTTATATACATCATTTCTTGTTGAGGAAGTGATAATACTTGAAAATAATGGACCATATATATCATTTGAAACTTGTTGAATAACAGGTTTCTTTTGAAAAGAAATAGTCCCAAGTTGAGTAATGTATGCTGAATATTTTTTCTTATCTTTAATTAATTCGATAACTGCGTCTAATCTGGCTGTCATCATTTCAAAACGCTCTATAACATCCGCTAAAATTGATGCATAGTTACCCTTAATATAATTAGTTGCTACTAAAAGTTCAGAAGATAGTATTGGTTTTGTTGATGCAAAAGCTGATGTTAAAAAATCTACTTCCAATGGATTTGCTATATCTTTTGCAACTCTTAAGGATGTAGATACATATCTTTTATAGAATGCTTCTGAGTTATCTACACAACTTCGTTTAACAGATTCTATAATGTCATCTATTTCTTGATTTAACGCGTTTGTTCTAATCGCAAAAAAAGCTTGGAATTCAACGGCTTGTTTCTTTGTGATTTGATCCAGTTCGGCATCGGGTATTTTTCCTGTGCTTGATAGGATTGAGTTTGTAATCCTGCCCGTATAGTGGGCCGCCATTTTTGCCCACGTGTCGTACTGCACTGCGATTTGCCGTTGTGAATCATTTTCATATTCCTCCCCAATATCATTTAATATTGAATATTTGATATATTGAATCTCGTAAAGTAATAAATTAACTATTTTTCTAAAATCATAAAAGTATGAAAAAGTTGAGTGTGCTATGGCTTCTTGATATTCTTTTATTAACCTCCTACATGCTGTTGATAGATATTTTTCTGCAAAAGTGTATTCATAAAAACTAATGTAATTAGGTATTTTACTTTTAGACGGCGAGTTATCATCAGTTGATACTTCTGGAATATCTACTAACTTACAAGCCTCTTCCCAAACCTTAGTGTGAGCTTCTTGTAAATCAGGATCGACAAATGGATCAATATATATTTTACTCAATAAACTATTTTCAAGAATATTTTTAACTTCAAATAAACTAGCTTCACTGATTCCTATTTGGTTAATTACTGAATCTAATGGAATAAAATATTCTTGACGAAGAGTATAAGAATTTTTATTTGGTTCCCTAGTACTGAAATAGGTTGATTTATTATCTACATTAACATCTTTAAAAATAGGATCTTGAAAAGAGTAATCTGCGTATAAAGTTTGTGTTGTTGGGCCAAGATTTTCTGTGCTATTTATAGTCATATTTACCCTTAAAACATTCTACGATTTATATTATTAGTACCAGATCTTTTCAGAGATCTCTTAGCTGACATTGCTGAAACTCTACCAGTTAAGTAAACTTTGGATTCTTCTTTCTCCTCTTTTGGCATGAAGAACTCGTTTGAAAAGGTTTCTGTATTAGCGGCTACACTGGTCTTAGAGAATTCTCCATAGTTTTGAGTTATGGCAAGTAATGCAAGCATCAGCGCATCGTGGGCGTGATCTACTGCTGAGCCACCAGCCTCAAATACTGGCCTACCAGTACTAGTAGTCCTAACAACGACATAGGATATAAGCTGTAGATATAATTCTTCATCATCTTCTGAGAATAAAACATTCTCTCTTTCTAAAAACTGACGAAGATTATCAACCATGAATGGTTTCATCTCTTTCTTAATCATTAGTTTAGTATAAGGGTCTCTAACTTCTACAGTTTCAGCAAAACTGACTCCCTTAACTCTTTCCTTCAGCTTTGATGATGGATTTTCTACACCATGTTTACGTAATAGTTCAACCTGAACTTCACCATATCCACGATCAACATAAATATGTCTAGGGTTAAAAATCTTATTTAGTTCAATTATTCTATCGACTGCCGTAGTTAAGGTATATTCAGATTTATTAATTTCTTCTCTGTAACATACTCTAACTTTTCCCCTAAACCTAGGGTCTTCATGATTATCTGCACAGACTTCTGTAATTACAATATTTGTTCCGGCTCCATATTTATCCCAGTCAACACCTATGACGTGAAAAGATCTAGCAGATGTTAGTCCAGCTTCATATGGCCATGATGGACCAATAAATGCCTTATCAACAAATTTTCTAGGATATACACCTTCAGAATCTTCACCCCAGTCTGCTTCTATTTCATGTCGATATCCGCTAGAAGAATACTGTTCTCTAAATTCTTCTTCCTGCTCTTTAGAGAAAAACGGATTACAGTAAGAAGGAAACCAAAACTCTTTGAATCTCTTACTATTGCACCACTCCCAAAATCTTTCCCTTCGACCTGTTGGAGTAGACGCACCAATCAAAACTTTATCTGGCTGATCCTCTGCCGTTTTCTGCAACATGGCATATAGTGCATCTAGATCATCTGCATGCATATAGTCCATTTCATCAAGAATAATTAGGTGTGCTTCCTGACCACGAGCGACGTCCGATTTGCCGCCACTTCGCATGCCTGATGTAAAGAATCTGATTGTTGAACCATTTGAAAATTGAATCATAAACTGAGGACTAGTAATTTTTCTAGTAATAGAGTTCATTACTACTTCATTTTTAGATGCTATTCTTAATATTTCCTGATAGATTAGCTCAACTTGCGTTTTCATTGGAGCAATCACAAGTGATCTTCCATCTTTATGGGTATAACTATAATGCAGTAACTGAATGGCTAGACTAAATGTTTTACCTAAACGACGACCTGCTCGCAAGACTTTACGTAAAGACGGATCTCGTAAAATGAGTATTTGATAAACTCGTAGGTTTGCATCTAGGAATTGCTTTGCCCAGACAACACAATCCTTAGCGATGTGCAGTTGCCTCTGTTGCTCAGCGCCAATTCCAGCAGCTAGTAAATCTTGATCAACCTCAAATGGTTCATCTATTAATAACGCAAGTTCCTTGTTGGTCATCTTTCTTTCTAATACTGGAGTTCCATCATTCCAATTTAAATGACTTAACTTATTTTCAAAAACCCATTCTATTCTATTAATTTGCTTAATTAATTCAGGATCTTGTGATCTAATAATTTCAAGCAAATCTTCTCTAGAAAGTTTTTCTAATGATTTTCTAAATTCTTGTGTTTTATTAAAAATACTCATAATCACCCGTAATGCGCAGCCATCATAGCTGCCTCTGATCCTAACATACTTCTTGCGTTTAATCTGGAATTTTGAATTGCCATTACACCACGTGATCTGGATGTTGCAGCAGCTTCTGTATCTTTATATCCCATTCCAAATAATGGTTTATTAATTGTACCCTGTAAAGATTTGTTAGCGTCCTTTGCAAGATTTATACCACTTTTAACAACTTCTCCAGCCATCTTACCTAAGTCATACACTAATGCTGCAGTAGCTAAAACGTTTAACCCTGGTATAGCTAAACCTAACCCTTTAGCACCTAAAGCCATATATCTAGTAGCGCCTTTACCAGCTAAGTGGGCAGCTGCTTTTTCTGCACCCCTTAAGGCCCCGCCTTCTAATCCCCCTGCAGCGGCATGTCCCATGGCACCTCTAAAGTATCCAGCCATATATCTAGTACCTTCGCCAGACATACTAGAGGCCATTAGATTACCCCTTAAACCTGAACCCATCTTACCTAAACTATCATCTAACATAGATGGACCAAATCCAGTTACCATTTGATGATCTATATATCTACCAGCTGCAGGAAAAAATTGACCACCTTTAGGTCCAACTGTACCTGTACCAGATCCAAAATATGTTTTTCCATTAAAGGTAACAGTTTTACCTGCCTTAACCCTATATCTTGATGCGGCAGTAACGCCCTCTATTTTTGCCGCTCCTCCAGGAAGGAATGTTCCACCCTTATAAAACTTTCCATCAATGTATACACCACCCGCTGGAGCCCTAAAAGCCTTTGTTAAGTCTTGCCTAACTGTACCATATATTTGCGTTTTAGCTAACATAGCTGGATTATTAGCGGTAGCTAAAGCTCGAATATTCTGATCCACCCTGCCTAATTTATTTATTGCTCTTTGGTTTCCTTTTAAAGCCTTAGCTTCTAATCTATCTATCTTTGTACCTGCACTAATAAATGATAGTAAACCAGGACCAAATACAGATTCATTAGCGGCGACGTTTTGTAATCCCATCCTTTTAATGGCCGAATTTCTAATTGGTCCTCTAGATCCGGCTAAGTTAGCTGCAGCAAATGGGCTGTACATTCCTTGTGCTGGGCTCATAAAGGATGTAATTGAGCCTAACCTTCGTACTGCGCTCGGATTGGCTGTAAAAATATTCGCTCTAGCTGCTCTAAAATTAAAGTTACTAGCTACGCCATAACCTCTTCCAGTTACTGCTGTTGCTGCAGTTTTTGCTTTTTCTACTTTTCTTGCAGCTCTGGCTCCAAGTAAACCTCCACCAAGTCTTCCACCACCCAGGTATTGAGCACTGTTGATACCTGATATTTTTGCACCTTGATCTAAAACTCTAAATTTTCTCTGTAATCTTTTACCCCTCCGACCACCTTTATAATCAAATCTTCCGCCTTCAACTAAAGTATTTGAACCACGAAAAGCCATAAATCCAGCAGAGGCCGCAATTCCTGGTATGTTTTCAACCATTCTAAATGCCAAAGGTAAATCTTGTTCCGTTACCCCAACTGCTCCTGCCCCAGCTCCAAAAGCTGCTTCTCTCATTTCAGCCATTAGTAGCCCTTCCTGGCGTTATGCATACCTAGGACTATGTCGCCAGTAGCATTTAAATTTTGTGGCGTGTTAACCATTGGGGAATAAGGTGATTCTTTAAAAAACTGCTGATTAGCTCTTATGTGACTTAGTGGTGCTGCAGCTCCGGCCATACCACCCACTATTCCACCAATCATGCCACCAGCTATCGTACCTACAATTCCTCTACCAGCCATTTTTCCCATTAAACCACCGGAAACAGCACCTACTACTGAGCCAGCAGAGGATGTAGCTATCGGGTTAACAAATTCATTAGTTGGCACTATAGATGAAAGTGATGTTCCTGCACCTAGAGCAGTTCCAGCTGCAGCGCCTATCATTGCGCCTTTGCCACGACCTAAAAATCCACCTACGATACCACCGGCAACTGCACCTGCTCCACCAGTAATTACTGGGTTAGCTAGTACATTTGGGTTTTGAGCCATGTAATCTCCTGGTGATGACATTTGCATTGCAGTGCCGATATTTCCGCCAAGATATCCGCCAACCATTGTTCTAAGACTTAAATCTCTACCAGTAAAATATCTGTCTGCATTAGCGTCCCCAAATGCTGTTTCCATAGCTGCGTCCATAGCTGTGGGTCCTGCTTTGTTAGCCATACCCGCAAAGAAAGCTCCACCAGCCAACGCCGTCATAGCAGTTCTGCCAGATAATCTATTACCCATTCCCCCAGTAAATCTTGCAGCCTTGCCAAGACCTGATATTAAACTTGCTCCAATTGCCATTTAATTATCCTCCGTAAAGATGGTTATATCTATCTTTACTCATACTAGTATGATTTATGCTTCGTCTATCTAAATTGCCAACAACCCCAGCTGTAGCCAGTGGATCTCTTCTTACTGAATTTAAACTTCCTCCAAAAGAAGAAAATGAATTATACTGATCTATAGTTCTTGCTCTTTCCAGTGGTTGTTGTTCCAAAGTTTGATCGTAAAGTTGTCTTTCTCTATGTTTCTTAGATATATAGTAACCAGTTCCAAGTGCAGCTGCAGCTGCCATTCCATATCCAATATGTGGTTTAAATTTATTATAAAAATCTAACATTGAGTTAGTTGATTTGCCAGCTGCTATACGTTCCATCTGACCAGCAAGTTTTCTGGCCTCACCAGCGTCTTCTGATAAAACTTCACCTATTTGAGAATTTCTTAGGGCGGCTTTACTAACTTTTTTACCGTTAACATTGACTAAGGATTCTGCTTCATCTAGAGCTCTTCCGGCTTCTGTTGATAAACCTATTACTTTTCTATCAACAAACGCATTAAGGACTACATGGTCATCAGTTATTGCTGCAACAGAAGCTGTTCTTTGTGATAAAAATACATCAGTATCTGTTGGTATCCCTTGTGCTGTTAAAGTTTGTATTATTTCATCTGATTTTTCACCTGCACTAGCAAATACTACTCCACGGCTCATGATTAGTTCTGCCAGTTGCTCAACGGCTTGATCTTTTTTGCCAGATGTTATAATTGCTCCAATTGCATTAGAGGTTGCATGAATTGTTTGGTCAAGTTTAGCTGTATCTGAGCCCATTATCTTTGCAACTTTGTCAATATCCGACATATTATCAAATAAACTTTTAGCTAAACTCCTCGCTTCATCTTTGTTAATTTGTTTATTAGCGTTCCAGACAGTATTAACTAGATTTTTGTTACGAAAAGTTGATACTGATAAGCTAACATTTTTAATAGCAAAATCATCCTTAAAAACATCACTAAGAGATTGCTGTAGAACTTGAAGTGGAACTATTGCCTTTGATGATGTTAAAAGATCTCCAGCTGTTGAAGAAAACAATCTTGCAGTTTTACCAGAGTAAAAAGTACTCATTCCTAAGTTTGCTGTTAGTTTAGCATTTGCCCCTAGACCGCCAAGTTCTGTTAGTCCAGACCTAACTAATGCGGAAGATGCCTGTTCCGTAATTCCGGCTGTTGCTCTAGCTATACCGGAAGAAAGCGTTCTATCTTGCATACTAATAAAATGTAGTGGATCTCCGATATTAGCTAACCTACCTGATAAATTATTTGCAAAATCTGTAGAATAGTTATTTAATCCAACAGCATATCCTCCGGGTGCAATTCCCATTGGAGCTCCCATTGTCTTATACATATCTTTAAAAATGTCTGCAACTTCTCCGACCTTTGGTAAGTCTTCTGTGGGCAGTCTGCCCATAGTTGCTATCTTTATCTGCCCTACATTTTCTAACTCGTTTGCCGCGGATGCTTGACCAATTGTCCAACCCGTATCTATAATATTTTGAGCTGCTGTGTTTATACTTCTAACTTTATTTCCAACTGATATCTGCTTATCTAAACTTCCCGATCTAGCTGATTGTAAAGTGCTAGCCAATTGTGTCCTGGCTATATCCTCGTCTACCAATTGTGCTGTACCTGCAGTGTCTCCTGTAACGTAATAAAATCCTGAACTAGTAATTCCACGTACTTTAGATAATTCATCTGCTCCAGTAAAGTATTGCAAAATACCTTCATCTGCTAAATTTTGTGATGCAATATTTAAGGCAGATGCTTTGGCCCTGATGGTGACCTTCTTTAATAAATCACTGGAATATTTTCCAGCTGCGTCTTTTTGAGTGATTGACTTAAATGCTGTATCAGATAAATGCTGCACATCCGCAATGCTTGTAGTTGGTGTAATGGCAGATGACTGAAGTATTCTAGATCTGGCGTATCTGCCAAAATCAGATACTGTATCCGTTGATGTTCCACGTATTTTTAACTCTCCAGTATGAATATACTGGGCTATATGTGACTGTAGTAAAGTGTCAGTTTCTGCAATGTGTGAGCCTTTTGTTATTAAGTCAAATAGTTCTTCTGCCTGGTCACTCTTTTCAATTAATTCAAATAAATTAGTATTTAAGGCAATATTTTCAACGCTTGCGTATGACGCAGATCCACCAATATGAACTCTTGCTTGAATTTCTTCCGCAAATAAATTCTTAACAAAAAACTTAGACCTCTGCTCGACATCGGTTATTCCTTTGGAGTCAACTAAATCTTGAACTTGTTTTTGCAGATAAAAGCTAGCTGACTGTAGGGTGTCCATCAAAAAATCGCCTTGATTAATTTTTGTATATAATTTATCAACGGCTTCCTGTGCACCCTTGTGAGTTGCGAATGCTGATTGAGATGTCATTGTAGAAGTAATTGCACCAATATCGAACATTACGTTATGACCAGCAATCCTATCTGCTAGAAGTAATCTTTCTATAAAAGCTGTTGACTCGTCTAAGAAAGTTTTACCACCTTCACCCATATCAAGTAGGGGTTTACCATTCATTTCGGTAGTTGATATAAAATCAAAGATTGATTTAACTCCCGAATTCTGAGTTCTAACTGTTAAACCACCCATTTGAGATGATTTGAATCCGATATTAAATCTGGAGGTTTCAGCTGCGTCTGCTAGTTTAATTGCACCACTTTCATCAACTGTCATACCTCTCATCGACATAGATCTAACTTGAGATCCACTAAAAACGCCAGTTGTCTCAACGTCTAGTGTCATTATATTAAGACCTTGCGTACCAGCAAAAACATTAGTCAATCCCTGTTGACCTTGCCTGAAAGTTCTCTCTAGGGCATTCGCACTAAATATATTACCCCTACCAACATTAAGAGATGCTAACCCTGTTTTATTTGGGTTAAAGTTAAACACTGTTCTATTGAGTAATACCTGAATCGGATGAGTCAATTGATCACCCATTTCAACTTCAAACTTATATGCACCCCTATAGAGGTTTGCGCTGGGTAGTTCAGCAGATGGTAATCCAACTTGTTGAAGTAGCTGAGGAAGTTTTAAAACTTTTGTTTTTTACATTTCATCTAATCTAGATGCGGCTTCGTCATTTAAGACACTTAGATCAATTCTTCCTTCTCGCCTAAGCATCTGCATATTTACTCCGCGAGACTTAGTTATATGTAGATCTGTATCCAATGCTTTAAAATATGCTTGTTGAAATTCTTTATAATTTTGCAAAAACTGTTCTTCAGTACCATATATTTTTAAAACGTCAGATCTACTTATTGCTCTTTGCTGAAAGTAAGACGATGTTGTTATTTTTCCCATTGGCCCACGTTTAGACGTGACCATCGGTGCAGTGCCTGATGTAAAGGCACTTACTAGCATTTCCCTGGTGGTTTTTGGTTTATATGCCACTATTCTTCTTTAATATCCTCTATATCAATATAATCGTCTTTATCGTAAGTTCCAAGTTTCTTTTTAATTAACTTCTCTCTCTCTATTTCAAGATTCTGAACTTTATGAATAATATCTGAAATAGCCTGTGCAGTATCTAACTGGGTTTGGCCAACTTTAGCCTTAGCTTCTCTGGTAGCTAATAGCTGATTTCTTAGATCCTTACGACGTTTATGTAGCCTGTCTTCTAACTCAACTGCTAAGTGTAATTCCTTTTTTAATATTGGACTTCCATCTTTATCAACACCAATAATATTTTCTTGAACAAAATGCTCTTTAGCTAGTAATTTAGTTTTTCTTATATATTGGACTTCTTGATCAACTAAATCTCTAACCATAGAAACCTCAACTAAGTTATCGGGATGTACATCTAGTTGCTCCATATATTCCGATGTAAACTGAGCTACAATAGACATTTCTATTGGACATGGATTTCCCCTAGGTGCTAGATTTTCTTTTAATAATGGACACGTTGATGCAAATATACAGCGTGAGCCTTCACAGTTCATAGGAATCGAAGAAAACATTGAGGTTCTAGTTTTTTGTGGCCTAATTAAATCCACCGCTTTCTCTTTATCTTCATTTGACCAAGTTTCAGGAAAAAACAGATCTGGCCTTAATGACTCAAACTCTTGTAAAAATTTAACCTTGTTAGGTTTATCTATATTAGTCATTTAAATCTATCCATTCAGTAGAATAAGAACTATCGGAATAAAACTTTTGTATGGTGGCACTTTTGCAATATGAACAATAATTATCTCGCACTAAACAGTCATCACGAAAATCGAAGTATTCACTGACTATTTCCGTATAAGTATTGCATCTAGGACAATTCATCCAATGCTTTCATTAGTCCTTTTTGTAGCTTTTCAGCGAGGTTTGCACTTTGTGCTGCATTAAAGAATATTCCGACTTCTCTAACTTCATCTGAGGTTAGATAAGAAGATATTCTGTATCTAGCGCCTTTGCATATATCGCAATATATTTCCTGCTGTTCAGAGTAACATGAGCACTTTTCTATAATGTCAAAGAATTCTAAACTCTGTGCAATGTCAAACCATTTAGACTTAAACAGTTTTTTTGTTTGCTCTTTGTAGGCCCTAAGTTTATGTTGATCACTTGATAGTAATGTTCCCATATCTAGGGAATGTTTCATTAACTCATTAATACTTTTATATAAAAAATTAGCTAGCTGAAAATTACCACTTGTATCTGTATATTTTTTCCAATCTTCCATAACATATCACATCTTTCATATTTTAAGAAAATCTTCCAATACCTCTACCAGTTTGCATTGGACCCCTATATGAGGTTCTTGACTGATTAGCGTTAGGCTTTGACGCAGTTACTGAGCCAGCAGCTGCCATAGCCATACCGACTCTAGCGGGTGTTTTACCTGCCTTTATATACGCCGACCTTCTTGCAGTCGATGCAGCAGCTACTCTACTGGATGCAGATCCGCGCATACCTGCGCGTAAGCCAGTAGGGTTTGCTGCCTTCTTAAAGGCAGCGGCCCCAGCTTTTCTACCAGATGGCATTACACTTCCTACGGCACGGTATATAGAATTAAACATTGAGTAGCTCCTTAATACTTATATATTCCGGTTGGTCTACCACGACCCATTTTATCAACACCACGTCCACGACGACCTCCACCAACATAGGTAGCCATTCCAGCTCCAGCTACTCCTGCTGCACCTGCTTTATATGGATGAGCCATAACTGATTTAGCCATACGTGTATTGCGAGCTTTACTCATTACTCCTGAAGATTTCACGTTACTTGGCATTTTAGCTACCTTTTGTGAAACTGCCCTACCTGTTTGTGCACTAAATGTTTTTTTAGCAAAAGTTCCAGCTGTTTTCAAATAACCCAAGGGGTTTCCTATAGGCATCCTTACTCCTTGTCAATCTTAGATGTTTTTGACTTTTTAACTGGCTTCTGAAAATCAAAAACAAAATCATTATTAAGATAATCTATATGAAATATAGTACCTTTCGGAAGGTTACTACGCACAATTGTTTTAGCTAAAGGCGTTTCTAATACATCTCTTCTTATTTGAGCAATTCCTCTGGCACCCTTAACAGTATCTATACCCAGCTCAATTAAACCATCGATGACATTATCCGTATACTCTAGAGATATTCCCTTTTTAGAAAGCTTTTCTGCTACTACAGACATTTCTATCTGAGCGATTCTTTCACAATCTAATCTAGATAAGTGATTAAAAACAACAATCTTATCTATTCTATTTATAAACTCTGGTCTAAAATATTTATCAATGGCCTGATGAGTATTTTTCTCAACCACTTCTCTAGAAGGAATTTCCTGCGTTCTTCTATTAAATACAACATTACGATTAAAACCTGTTCCGGTAGATATTAAATTGTCAACCGTTTTATCGTTTCCAAGGTTTGTTGTCATGATGATAATAGTGTTTCTAAAATCTATTATCTCACCCTTAGAATCCGTAACAATACCATCATCAAATATTCTTAGAAAAGTGTTCCAAATATCAGAATGTGCCTTTTCTACCTCATCAATTAGAATTACTGAATATGGATTCTTCTTGACTTGATTAGTTAACTGACCACCTTCATCATGACCTACGTATCCAGGTGGAGAGCCAAGTAGCTTTTGATTTTCGTGTTTATGCTGAAATTCCCCACAATCCATTCTAACCATTGGTATTTCCTCACCAAATAGATATTTATGAAGAACATTTGCCAAATGCGTTTTACCTACACCAGATGACCCAGCAAATAGGAAAACTCCTAGTGGTCTAGTCAAGTCGTGCATGTCTGCTTGCGATCTAAATAACGCAGCGACTATTTCATCAACAGCTTCATCTTGCCCTATTACATTAGATTTTAAATGTGACTCTAAGCCAAGAAATTTTTGTTTAGATATTTTTCTATTCTTAGATTGTTTAGCTACTGTAGTTTGTTTTGAACTTTTTGCCTTTGACGCCTGTCTTATGAATTTCCTTACCTGATCTAGATAATCATCTTCTTCTGAAGGTTCTATTGGAGCTGTCATGTAAGCAATCGATATCCAGTAATCTAAGTCTAAACCTGGATTTAGCATTATGCATCCGGCGTAGAGAGCTTCAATGGCTCTTTCAGCTGCGGATCTAGAGAGTAAGTTAAGTGCTGCAGCGACATCTGTATTTAAATTAAATACTACGTATTTTAGAACTTGCTTACGAATATCTTTATTAGCGTTAGTTTTATGCTTTTTAAGAAACTCTTCAATGTCTTCCACGCTCAAGACTTTAAATTTAACATTGGCGTTCAATTCTGGAACTAAGATCTGATAAATCTGCATAGCGACTTCTTTCTTAAATTCGCGTATATACGTATATAGAATAATATTATTATATGTAAATATATATTAATATAATCTATATACGAATATAGTAATGGGGGAAGGGGGGAAGGGGGGCGCATTTCCAGCTTATCATACAAAGTCAAGCAAATTAGTCTAGGTCTTCCACTATCGGATGTGACTCTTGGCATGGGCCGCTAAATGCCCAATACTGTAATAATTCATGAGGGGTATGAAATCTTGTCTTAAGTAGGTACACTGCCATGTGATATTGCTCTTTTATGTCAGACTGCTTGCTCATCGGTACTCCTTATTGCTATAATATATGTCAGAACATTCTAGCAGCTTGAAAGGCTTTTTTCAATGACTAATGAATCTAGATCAGATAACTACCAGCAGAATTATCAGCAGCCGCCTAATTCGAATAGGCAGGAGTACCTAGAAGCTGTTTTTCTTATTGAAAAAGATCTTTACAGCTGCATCGAACTAATGGTGAGAAGATTACGTAATGCCGCCTCGTCTTACGAATATGAAAATAGTATTAAGTTAAGAAAAGAAATGTTTAAACTAATGACAGATATGTCTAATAATTTTGATAAGATACTGACAGAACTAACAAAAGGTCAAGGTCAGCTTGGCACCTACAAACAAGGAAAGTTGTTTTAATGTCCGAAGAATTTGAAGTATCTTCAGAGGAAGAAGCTGAGGAACTGGAAGTTGAGGATCGCCCCCTGCCTTCCGCCAAAAAAATTTCCAACAAAGAAGAGTCTAAAACTCTAGAGTTAGCTATAGCAACACTTCAACGTCAGTATGGTGTTGGTTCAGTCGTTAGATTAGGCTCAACTAATGTCAAGCCATGGGACTCTATTCCTACTGGGGCTCTAACCCTAGACTATGCCTTGGGAATTGGTGGACTTCCCCGTGGACGCGTCGTAGAAATTTTTGGACCTGAATCATCGGGTAAATCTACCATTGCCTTAGGTACTGTTGCTAAGGCCCAACAGATGGGCCTCACATGTGCTTATATTGACGCTGAACACGCGCTAGACCCTGTTTACATGCAAGCGGTAGGTATTGATCTAGATAACCTATTATTAGCTCAACCAGATCACGGTGAACAGGGTTTGGATATAGCTGACAAACTAATACGTACTGGAGAGATCGGAGTTATTGTTATTGACTCCGTCGCTGCCCTTGTACCTAAAGCTGAACTAGATGGCGAGATGGACCAGGCTCATATGGGTCTACAGGCCCGTATGATGGCTAAAGCTCTAAGAAAGCTGACTGGACTTGCCTCACAACATGAAACTCTTATTATCTTCATTAACCAGTTAAGAAATAAGATTGGTGTCATGTTTGGTAATCCGGAAACAACACCTGGTGGCCTTTCACTGAAGTTCTATGCTTCTGTTCGCGTAGATGTACGTAAGAAGGAAGATCTAAAGAACAAAGCCGGAGAATCTACTGGAATCAAGGTTAAGGCTAAGATTATCAAGAATAAGATGGCTCCGCCGATGAAGATTGTTGAATTCGATATTATCTATGCTCAGGGTATTGATGAGTATGGTTGTATCTTTGACCTAGGTATTGATAAGGGAATCCTTACTCAAAAGGGTGCTTGGGTTTACTATAATGGTGAGAACTTTGCTCAGGGTAGAGATAATGCTATTGAGAAGCTGAAAATCTCTCCTGAGATCGTGAGTACCATTAAAGGCTAGCCTAATGAATTTTCAACCTACAATTTGTTCTGAATGCAGCTATCCCCCTAATTTCATTGTCTTCTCCAAGAAAGACCACTACTCCATCAAATGCAGAGATTGTGGCGACACTTGGGACGAACCCGCCGAAAATTTTTCTGATAATACATTAGGCGGAGAAGATCTTGATGATTAGTCAAGTTCAGCTATATTTTGAACTTTGTCGCCTATTCAGCGATATTGATCATATTCTTTGATTATCCTCTACTATTATCTATAATTACCTAGTATTGTTGTGGGGTATTGTCTATGGACTTGTTCAGGAAGATATTAGAATTCTTTTCTTCTTCTATCCGTAAAGAAGATCGCGGAATGGTCAAATTCATTCATGAAATGGAAGACGAAGGCGATGAGCGAATCATTACAGTCCACGCCGATCCAAATGGTTTTATGATCTTCTCTATCTTCACTGTTGAAGAATGGGGAATGGTCACAGATGTTTGTGACATCACTGGTCGCTATATTGACGATGTTATCAAAGAAATCGCAGAAGATAGCAATATCACTACAATTACAATAGATCCTAAAGATTTCAATTAATTATCATATTATATAAACAAAAGAGACAGGCACCCCTTTAGACAAAGGTACCTGTCTCTTTTTCTATGTATTACTGATTGTTTTAGTACTTATTCAGGTCGGGACGGCAATATCAGTAATCATAGCCAGCTTCATAGCCCAACTCGTCATAGAGCTCTGAAGTGTAAGAGCTTGAGCTATAGCTTTCCGCAAAAGCAAACTCTGTATTAGCTATACCTCCGAATTGGTTAATCCATTGGAAGCAATCAGGGCAACGCATATTAGAACCAAGAAGTTCTTCTGCTACGATAAACTCTGAACCACAGTGTGGGCAATCCATATAGCTGTTCATCTTATTATTCTTTCTCGTGTGTCGGCACTTGTGTGTACCGGTTGGTGTTTACGTATCTCATGATAGGTCCTCAGCATGTCCTCATCAACTCCAATTCAGAACTTTTCGTGTGGCGTGGGTCACATATAATAGGACAGAAATATAGGGGAAAATTTTTAGCGGGCAACCCCTTTCATGATACCTATATAAACCTCTAAAAACCTATATTACATAATAGTAGGGAAAAATATATAAGGGGGTATTTATGGATACATATGGGGACTCAAGTCTTTAACGAGCCCACCCCCCCATGGGGGTTATGTATC
>Ga0129333_10000098_pt1 | contig 54708 bp, 54 predicted proteins | sample CPB6_08_DNA_FD_94474 | JGI IMG/M metagenome (GOLD analysis project Ga0129333, IMG submission 94474) | Freshwater to marine salinity gradient microbial communities from Chesapeake Bay, USA - CPBay_Sum_0.6_0.8_DNA | ecosystem: Environmental > Aquatic > Marine > Coastal | place: USA: Chesapeake... | reverse complement strand
GACAGATCTTCGATCAGATCGGAAGCGTCCTCGATTCCTACACTTAATCGGATCAGCTTATCGGATAATCCATTGCGCAGTCTTTCCTCGCGCGGGATCGAAGCATGCGTCATAGTAGCCGGATGGTTGATGAGCGACTCTACACCCCCCAAGCTTTCAGCCAGCGAGAAGAGTCTGGTACCGGATAATACTTTCTTGGTGGCAACTGGATCATTGTCTTTTAATTCGAAAGAGATCATTCCGCCGAATCCTTTCATTTGTTTTTTCGCTATTTCATGTCCGGGATGCGACTCAAATCCGGGCCAGTATACTTTTTCTATTTTGGGATGAGCTGCCAACCACTTAGCAATAACAGCTCCATTCTCGCAATGTGCTTTCATGCGAAGGCCCAATGTCTTGATGCCCCGCAATACCAGAAAACAATCCATGGGTCCGGGTACGGCGCCACTGCTTTTCTGAATAAAGTAGAGTTGCTCTCGTAATGCGTCATTGTTCGTGGCAAGGGCACCCTGAATCACATCGCTATGTCCACCGAGGTATTTGGTGGCAGAATGCATTACAATATCGGCACCCAGCAAAAGTGGTTGTTGGAGCGCCGGAGAAGCAAACGTATTGTCAACGGCCAGCCAAATTCCCTTTTCTTTAGCGATCGAGGCAATGGCAGCAATGTCAGAGATGTTCATTAATGGATTGGTCGGTGTTTCGATCCAAATGAGCTTCGTCTTGTTAGTGATCTTCTTTTTTATTTCGTCTAACTGGGCTGTGTTGACCTGGTGAAACACAATGCCGAGCTTTGTAAAGATCTTAGTGAACAATCGGTAAGTGCCTCCGTACATATCATTCCCGCAGATCACCTCGTCTCCTGCCTGAAGAAGTTTGATAACGGCGTCAGTGGCAGCTACTCCACTACCAAAGGCCAAGCCATACTTGGCATTTTCGAGAAGCGCAATGGCTTCTTCAAGCGCTTTGCGCGTGGGGTTCTGGCTGCGTGCATATTCGAATCCCTGATTTACACCTGGTGCCTCCTGCACGTAGGTAGAGGTTTGATAAATCGGGGTCATGATAGCTCCGGTAGAAGGATCGGGATGAGCCCCTGCGTGTACGAAAGTCGTGTTATTGCCCCATTTTTTTTCTTGCGCTGCCATATTGATGTGTTACGGATTGAAAGGGTATATACTTTAGAATGTAAATTGAATTCTTGCTTCCCAATTTTCCCAGGCCACTATCAGCTCGGCCTTATCTTTCTTTTCTTTAAATGCCATGGTAAAGTATTCCAGGCCAGCGCCCGTATTGGTTACCGGCACTTCGAAGCGGGCCAGGTCGGTACTAAACTCTTGCTTAACACCCCAAATATCAGTAGTGCCATTGAGAATAAAGGTCCAGCTTTCGGGATGCGGGATACAGTAGAGTGTGTAGCGCCCCGCCTTTATACGTTGCCCCTCGATCGAAGCCTCTTGAAAAAGTTGCAATTCAGTGGCTTCATTAGCTCCGAGTCGCCAGAGCTGCTCATATTGTAAGATGCCATTAAAAAGTTTTCGCCCTTGCAGATGCGGTCGGCTGTAAATGACCCTGGCCATCGGAGCAGATCTGACAGCACTGGCCATTCGCTGTTTCGGATAATCGACGGGCCAATAGCTCATATCCATCGGAGAAATATCGACTGGCGCATAAGGGTTGACAGTAGTATTGCCTGTGTTGGCTGGTGTCAACTCTACGGAAGTGCCGATAGGTTTTTGCTGTGGCTGGCAAGCTGACAAAAATGCTAAAAGGGGAAAGGCAAACAATAATCTCATACCGGGAAAGCCATAGATAAATATTGGCTTTTCAAAATTAGTCGAATTTTCCCTTCACAAAATCACGTATGGATTGTACTAATGCTGTCATAACCGGTAAGTTCGGATCGGAATAACTGGCGATATTCTCGGCGTTCCCCGCATTACTGATCTTTTTTAGAACATGATTCATCTGTGGAATAATAACCAGTTTTGCCCGATGATTTGCTTGAGCCAATAATTGCGCATCAGTCTCTTTTACCTGCAGGTCATTGGTGCCCTGAAGAATAATGGCGCGGGTGTTGAGCGATCGTATCAGTTCTTGCGGATCATAGCTAAGCCAGGAAATCATGTAGGGTTGTACCGAGGGGCGAAACAAAGAGAACAACATCGGATTCGGTTTGGCGATCCGCTGTCCCATCAATAGGGTATCTAGATAACGGCCAGCCAGCTTTTTCAGTGAATCGGGCCCGCTGCCGGCTAAAATTTGCTCAAGGAGCACCATATCGATGGGTCTTCCCACTCCTGCGATACTGATAAACCCCTTGATCTTTTCGGTTTGCGCAGCACAAAGCCCGACCAACGACCCTTCGCTGTGGCCAGCCACAAATATCTTTCGAAAGCCCTGTTGCCGTAACCACCGGATCCATCCGATAGCATCATCTACCCCATCGCTGAATAACATTTGTTCTTCTTTTAATCCCTTGATCTGGCTTTTGGCGACCCCTCTTTTATCATACCGCAGCGAGGCAATGCCATGCGATGCGAGACTATCGGCTAATTGCAGTAGTGAATTATTTTTCCCAGCCAGCATCGGGCTATTCCCATCTCGATCAGTGGGCCCCGATCCGGCAATGATTAACACTACGGGGGGCTTTTTAATACCAATTGGGGTAAACAAAGTTCCTCTCAGCGATCCTCCTGTAATGACCAACTCCGCTTCTTGCTGCCGGAATATTGTGTTTTGTGTCGGGGCGATCGGGCTGGTTGTAGTAGCCGATGAGCCGGTCTGCCCTGTTATGACCTGCGGCACTGCAATCTGTAATGAAGCAAGTATGTATAGTGTGCGCCAACCTGTTGACCACTTGTTTTTCATTCTTGCAAAGTAGCATGTATTTCGCATTTTATCGATCCTTTATCTTTGCAGCGCCCGCAATGTCTCACCCTTTTGTGATCTGAAGGCGGATAAAAATCATCCCCCATGCAAAAAGGACCTGTCTCTCAATTTGTACAACATCATTACAGACATTTTAATGCCGCTGCTCTCGTGGATGCCGCCAAGGGTTATGAGCAGCATTTGCTCGAGGGCGGTAAAATGATGATCACGCTGGCCGGTGCTATGAGCACTGCCGAGTTGGGAGTATCGCTTGCCGAGATGATCCGTCAGGGGAAAGTGGATATTATCAGCTGTACCGGGGCAAATCTCGAAGAAGATGTAATGAACCTGGTCGCTCACTCACACTATAAGCGAATACCCAATTATCGCGATCTGACGCCACAAGAAGAATGGGATCTGCTCGAAAATCACTATAACCGCGTTACCGATACTTGTATTCCCGAAGAAGAAGCCTTTCGTCGTTTACAAAAACACCTGGTCAAGCAGTGGAAAGATGCAGAGGCAAAAGGAGAACGCTATTTTCCGCATGAGTTTCTGTACAAGGTGGTATTGTCGGGAGAGCTGAAGCAGTATTACGAGATCGATCCAAAAGACAGCTGGATCGTAGCTGCTGCCGAACGAAATCTGCCGATCGTGGTTCCGGGTTGGGAAGACTCAACCACCGGTAACATCTTTGCCAGTTATGTAATTAAAGGAGAGTTAAAGGCCGCTACGGTTAAGAATGGTATAGAATATATGGCATGGCTCACCGAGTGGTATCGTGCCAACTCTTCCGGAAAAGGAGTTGGCTTTTTTCAGATCGGCGGGGGTATCGCTGGCGATTTTCCAATCTGTGTCGTCCCCATGATGTATCAAGATCTGGAGTGGCATGACGTTCCATTCTGGAGTTATTTCTGTCAGATCAGCGACTCTACTACATCGTATGGATCTTATTCGGGGGCGGTTCCCAATGAAAAAATTACCTGGGGCAAACTCGATATCAATACCCCTAAATTCATCGTCGAAAGCGATGCGACCATCGTAGCTCCCCTGATCTTTGCATGGGTGCTGGGCTGGTAAGGGCCGTTATGCTTCGCGTTACCTTGGATCTCTATCGACCTGGAGGCATTCCCAAGGGCATATCCCTTTTTAACATTGCTTCACGATTAGCCATTTCCCAAGCGGTATAAAATACCAGTTGTGTCCGTTTGGCCAATAAAGGATAATTGATCTTGTCGGGCGTATCAGTGGGTTTGTGATAATCGGCATGTACTCCATTGAAATAAAAAATGATAGGTACCCCTTTGGCGGCAAAATTGTAGTGGTCGCTTCGATAATAGAAGCGATTAGGGTCTTTTGGGTCGTTGTATTTGCCATCCAACTTCATTTTCAGGTACGTATTGTTCACCTGTTGTGTGATGGGGGCCAGATCGGAACTTAGTTTATCGTCTCCGATCGTATACACATAATTGACCGAGTCCTTGTCAGTGAGATACTCGCTGCCGATACGGCCGATCATATCGATATTCAGGTCAACTGTTGTTTTTTCGAGGGGGAAAATAGGATTCTCAGCATAATACTGACTTCCCCAAAGTCCTTTCTCTTCTCCGCTTACGGGCATTAGCACAATAGTGCGACGGGGACCCGCGCCTGTTTTCTTTGCAGTAGCAAAGGCTTCGGCTAATTCCAAAATACCGGTTGTGCCACTGCCATCATCATCGGCGCCGTAATAGATAGTGCCATCATTGCGTTTACCCACATGATCGTAATGTGCTGTAATAAAAACGTATTCATCTTTCTTATCTGTACCCTCAATAAGTCCGATCACATTTGATACCGGAGCCATGATGGTTTGTTTTACATAGCTCAGCGATGTGAGTCCTCGATAGGGCTTGTGCGCAAATGAATTTGATTTTATTTTTTGTATCACTGATTCAGGCTCTGTATTCAGCAATATGGCTGCGACCTTGGCCGATATATAAGCTCCAAACAATGACTGAGTGGGTTTGAATCCATTCAGACTCCAGTTGCTGGTGACCGGTTGGGCCCTGCGTGGGAAATTGCTGTGAATGATCAGCAGGCCGGCGGCTCCTCTGCTGAGCGCTGCATTTAATTTGCCATTTAAAGAGGCAGGAGAAGAAAATCCGCCTACACTTGGTTTATATCCTTCGGGCATTCCATCCATGATTAAAACCAATTTTCCTGTAACGGGCAATTCTTTATAATCATTGCGAAGTTCGCCGTCGCTGATACCGAAGCCGGCAAAGACAATCTCAGAGAACCGCATAGAGGCGATATAGTTTCCCGGTAAAGGTTGAAAATCTTCGTTCAATCCATAAGCGACTCCATTGATCTCGAGCGAAGCCGATGCCATGGAATCTTTATACAGGGCGTACTGTTGACGATAGCTTCCGTTGTTGCCTGGCGTCAATCCTAATTGCCGAAAATGATTTTCGATATAGTTGGCTGCTTTTTCCAATCCGGGAGAGGGGGTATCACGGCCTTCCATATCGGGGCCGGCCAGTATATACAAATGTTTTTGCATGTCCTGTGCTGTAATGGTGGCTGCGGCCTGCATAGCAGACTTGTCTTTCTTCTGCGCAAATAGTCCAACAGGAAAGAGCATGATCAAAATGGCAAAGATCTTTTTCATGATAACGAAAATTTGATTGAAGATAAAAAACTTAAGGTGCTCAGCAACCCGCTATTTTATTGACCCGGTTCTGATGTCTTCCTCCTTCGAAAGGGGTCGCGATAAAATCCAGTACCATCTTTTGGGCTACGTCTTCCGACACAAAACGGGCTGGTATGCAAATGATATTAGCATCGTTATGAGCGCGGGCCAGTTTGGCCAATTCCTGCTCCCAGCAAAGGGCCGCGCGAATGCGAGCCTCTTTATTGGCGGTAATGGCCACCCCGTTTCCACTACCACAGATCAGAATTCCAAAGGCGGCCTGGCCTGCGGCTACTTGTTTCGCCACGGGATGAGCCATATCGGGGTAATCGACCGAATCAGTGCTATAGGCACCATGGTCTTTTACGGCCCATCCCTGTTCCCTGAGCAGCGCACAGAGATTTTCTTTGTATGAGAAACCGGCATGGTCACATCCAATGGCTACGGGAAGATTACGATCAAACTGAGTAGACATAATTGACAGGGGTTAACTCCACTGCTGTTCCTGGCGGACTCGTCGCTTGTCGATACGGGCCGTAATGACAATGCTGATCTCGAAGAGCAGGTAGAGGGGTATAGTAACAATGGTTAAGCTAAAAGGATCGGTAGAGGGTGTGATGATGGCCGCCGCGATCAAAATGATCACAAAGGCATGCCGGCGGTACTGGCGCAAGAAACGGGCAGACAGAATGCCGATACGGGCCAGCAAACTCATGAGTAAAGGCATTTGAAAGAGTAGACCGATACCGGCGGTAGTATAGATGAGGTTCTCGAGATAATCAGAAAAACTGGGCATGATCTGAATTTGCTCACTCAACTTGTAGTTAAAATAAAAGTTGATCATAAAAGGAGTCAGGATAAAATACCCGAAAAGAACTCCGGTAAAAAAAAGCAGCGATACCCAAAAAATAACACCTCTTGTTTCTTTTAGCTCTTGCGCAGATAGTGCTGGTTTAACAAAGCGCCAGAATTCCCAGAAGATATACGGAAACGCAAGGATAAATCCTCCAATGAATGCCAGGGTAAAGGAAGCTACGAATTGCCCCGTCATGGTCGTTTCTAAAAATTTGGCATCTACCTGCTGAAAACAAAGTGCTTCTCCGATTCCGACTTTCTGTCCCAATGAGCAAAGCCATTTAGCGGAGATAAAGTCGGCACGGGTGGGGCCGAAGATCAGTTCTCCTACCACATAGTCCGAGTTCATAAAGATCACGATAGCGCAAACAATCACGGCGATCACCGCACGGATCAGATGCCAGCGGAGTTCTTCGAGATGATCGATAAAAGTCATCTCTCCCTTAGGAGTAGTATCTCGTTTATTGAAAAAATTGAATAATGACATGGTGGCTTACAAGGGACAAATATACGAGTACCCCTTTATTGCCTTCCAGGGTCAGCGAAGTCTTTTTAGTTTTACGGTCTCAATGCGGGTATCAGATACCTGAAGGATCTCGAATTCGTACCCATCGATGATGATGCGCTCTTTTTGGCTGGGAATTTTTTCGTGGTAATGTATAATATAGCCTGATAGTGTTTCGGCTTCTTCTTGTACCAGTTCTAACCCGTACTTCTCAGCAAGGTAATCTAATTCGATACGGCCCGAGAAAATGAACTCTTCGTCATTTAGTTTTTTCTCTAGCAGGTCTTCGGTATCATACTCGTCTTGGATCTCTCCGAAGATCTCTTCGAGTACATCTTCCATTGTGATAATCCCTGCCGTACCTCCGAATTCATCTACTACCCAGGCGATACTTTTTCTTTCGCGGGTGAATTTACTGATCAGGTCGGCGGCACTCATACTTTCCGGTACAGCGGGAATCGGGTACATGATCTCGCTGATAGAAGCAGGACCTGCGAAGAGATCGAGTTGATGAACATAGCCTACAATATGATCTATGTTGTTATTGTACACAACGAGCCTGCTGAGTTTGGTGTCAATGAACTGTTGCTTTAATTTTTCGATCGAGGCTCCCTGCTCGATGCCGACGATCTCTTTTCGAGGTACCAAGCACTGTCTGATGCGTACTCGAGGCAGTTCCTGGGCATTTTCCATCAGCTGCGCATTGCGTTCTTCTCTTTCTTCTTTATTCGGAGGCAGGAACAGCCATTTCAGGTCCGATCTGGTCAGGGCCTCTTTGTGTGGATCCAGCCTTATATTGAATACATATACTAATATCCACTCTGAAAAATTCATCATGCTGACCGCGATCGGCTGTAGCAGTCTGAAAAAGAGATGAAACAGGGGGGCTGTTGCGAGTAATAAGCGATTGGCTTGCGCGCGGAAAATGGCGCGGGGAATAAATTCGGCAAAGTAAAGCACGATCAGGGTGACCAAAACGATCTCGGCTAAGATGCGCCCTATGTCATTACCAATATGAAAACGGGACCAGATCAATTGAGCCACATCGCTCAATTGAAGGCCGAGCAGTACTAAGAAAAAGGTAAAGCCCAGTAAAGTAGTGGCCAGAAATCTGTCCGGACGCTCATAGTATTGCGAAATGAGCCGATGCGACTGTTGCTGTTGTTTTTTGCGTAACTCGAGTCCCAACCGATTCGCGCTGTAAAAGGCCATTTCGATGCCTGCAAAAAAACCCATGAGCAGCAGCGTGATCAAAAACCATATGACCGATTCCCATACCATGGCCTTATTTCGCTAGATATTCCTGCACCAGCGCCAATGCTTTTTCGCAAGCCGCTTCCAATTGATCATTGACGATAATATGATCGAATCGGTCACGATAACTACATTCCTCACGGGCTTTGTTCAGACGCATGTGTAACGATGTGGCCGATTCGGTACCCCGGGCGGTGAGGCGGTCTCGTAACACATCGAGCGAGGGGGGTTCAATGAACAACGACAAACTCTGGGGGTAGTGTTGCTTGATGCGCAAGCCACCCTTTACATCAATATCGAGCAGGGGCGTTTGATGCTGTTTCCAAATTCGCTCCAGTTCGCTATGTAGCGTACCGTAATATTTTCCTTCGTATACCATTTCCCACTCGGCAAATTCACCGGCCTCTACTCGTTGGGTAAATTCAGTGGGACTGATAAAGTAATAATCGACCCCATGAATTTCTTTTGGTCTGGGATCGCGGGTAGCACAGGATACGGAAAAGCCTAATTGCCCGGGCAGCGCAGCTAAAAGGTGTTTGACAATCGAGGTCTTACCTGCTCCGGAGGGAGCTGCAATAATAATGATCTTATGTTGCAGGGGCGACATAGTGCGATCTTCTGCCGTAGAAGATCAATAGCGTTTTTTCTTGAAGTTGCCCCCGGGACGGTTGTCTCTGCGGCCATTGCCGGGGCGATACTTTCCTCTTCCTTTTCCATAACCACCTCTGCCCATGTCCCGTCCTTCTTGCTGTGGACGGTAGGCCTTGATATAAGGTGTGTTGGTAAATGTCAGTTGACCATCGGTGATCGTATTGAGCTCGCTTTGGATGGCATCGTCATAAACAAGTTCTTTATGCCAGTTATTATAAGCCAGCTTCATGTAATATGCGATCGCATTGGCAAAGCCAAGCTTTTTGTCAGCTTGCTGCTCTTCGAGGGCTTTATTGATGATCAGTTCCAAATTTTTACCTAAATGAGAATAGCGGGGGTATCGCTTTGGATACGCGAGTGGTTTGGGTTTGGCTTTGAGCGTCTCACGGGTGGGGATCGGATAGGGCGATGCTACATCAAGCTTAAAATCGGCGATCAAAAAAAGGTGATCCCACAATTTATGTCTGAAATCCTCGATATTTTTTAGCTGCGGGTTCAAAAATCCCATCAGTTCAATCACCGACTGTGCGTTGCGTTGACGTCTTTCGGGATCTTCGATCTGTTGCACATGTTCGATCATTCGTTGTACATGTCGACCATATTCCCGCATAATAAGATGATTGCGGGTGGTATTGTACTCCATTTTTTGAGTATCCATAATAAACAAAGGTAAGAAAGACGACATGAGTAGACAACTGGCTTTGCCGGCCCTACCTTTGCCCCTATGCGCGTGGCTTTTCATATCGGAAATCCGTTGACCGACGGTGTGGCGGCCATTGCTCTTTCGTGGGTAAAGCAACTGGCAGTGCAATTCCCTTCTGCCTGTATTATAGTGCTTACCGACAGTCCGCCGGAGGGCAAACTGTATCAACGGGTTGGGTGGGAGCTCTTGCCACAGCCTTATCGCTTTTTTTCTTTTTGGTCTCATATCGTCTTGTATAGAAAGTTGCTTGCTTTTAAACCGGACCTGTTAGTTCATACTCTTCCGGAACCCCGCCTTATTTCCCGCTGGAAACAGGTTCGGGTATCCTCCAAAGCAAGTTTTGTTACCCGTACTTCCCTCGCAAGTTTTCTGCCGCTTTCTTTTTCGCAGGTTTCGATATTATCTGCCGAAGAAAAACATAAGATCAAAGAGCAATGGTCTTTTGGCAGGGAGTTTTTTATGCTGACTGGCCCCTTACCCTCCGAAGCGCAGCTGACCCTGCTCTTACAGGCTTTTTCACTTTTTAAGAATCGGCAACAAAGCGGGTTGAAACTGGTGCTTCCCTTTTCTCTTTCTACGCATTATCCGGCACTTGCCCAAAAGATCGATCAATACAAATACAGAAGTTCCTTGATTGTTACCGAAACCCTTTCGCCCATACAGACTTTACAGTTGGCCGGGGCTGCTTATGCCCTCGTAGTGCTAGCTAAGCCGGGCTCCTCCCTGATTGCTTGTATGCAGGCTTGGCAAGTAGGTGTGCCCTTACTGGCCTTACAAGATGAAGAGCTGCTCAGTGCTGCCGGGGAATCTGTACTATATGCCGCTTCGGAGACAAAAGAAGCTTTTGCTGCAATCATGATGCAGATCTATAAGGACGAAGCCCTCCGTTTACAGCTTATCCGAAATGGTCAGCAGGTTGTAAGCGGTCTTGACCAGCGTGCGATAACCACAGCACTCTACGAACAGCTTCAGCAATTCATTCAAGGCTCGATCGAGCCTGTTGCTTATTGATCCTTGCCTATCTTTGCATCACATAATTCCATACATGGCTTTATCTACCATTACCATAGACGTTCAAACGGACGAAAAGAAAATTCCGGCTTCTATCCATTGGAGTGCTTCCGATACGGGGGCTGATAAAAAACAAGCTGCTAAAGCGATGATGATCGCATTTTGGGATGCGGCCGAGAAAGCCGCTTTACGTATCGATCTGTGGACCCAGGATATGATGGTCGATGAGATGGCCGATTTTTTTTACCAAACACTCATGACCATGGCTGACACTTACGGAAGAGCCACCCAGCACAACGAGGAGGTCGAAGAGATGAAACAGTTTGCCCGGCAATTCTATACCCGTTTTCGCGAAAAGCAACTCAAAGAAAATAAAGCACAATAAACGCTATGTCACTCGAGCAAAAGATAATGACCGATCTTAAAGCGGCCATGTTGGCAAAGGATGAAGCCGCATTGCGTAGTCTGCGCGCCATCAAGGCTGCTATTTTGCTGGCGAAAACAGCAGAGGGGGCCACAGGTGATCTAAGCGAAGAGGCCGAGATCAAGTTACTGCAGAAAATGGTCAAACAACGAAAGGATTCTCTTGAGATCTTTCAGCAACAATCTCGTCCGGAGCTGGCCCAAAAGGAAAGCGAAGAGATCGCGGTGATCGAAAAATTTCTTCCGCAGCAACTAGATGAAGCGGCCTTGCGTACAATATTGGCTGGGATCATCACGAAGGTAGGAGCTACGTCGGCTGCTGATATGGGGAAAGTGATGGGAGTAGCCAATAAGGAATTGGCGGGTAAGGCCGATGGAAAGACAATTGCTTCTGTCGTAAAAGCGCTATTGGCCTCCCAGTAGTGCAATGAAGTAACTTTATTTTCATGTTGATCGATATTATTTTATTGCTCCTCTTATTGCTTGCCGGAGTTAAAGGCTACAGACGCGGTCTGATCGTAGGGGTTTTTTCCTTTGTGGCTGTTTGGGTAGGATTGGCGGCAGCTGTAAAGCTCTCTATCGTAGCCGCCGGATACCTGAAGCAGCAATTTAGCATAGCTGGTTTCTGGGTGCCACTGCTTTCTTTTTTACTTGTTTTTTTTGCTGTTTATTTATTGATCCGAATAGGAGCCAGGGCCCTCGAAGGTGCCGCCAGCGTAATACTGTTGGGTTGGTTCAATAAATTAGGGGGTATTTTGTTTTATACAGCGTTATACACCTTGGTGTATAGTGTGATCCTTTTTTATCTCTCTTCCATGGGGCTGCTGGGCGAGACTACTACCGATACTTCTATGACATTTGGCACCTTGCAAACCCTGGGCCCCAAGACAATAGAGGGAATGGGTAGATTGTTTCCCTTCTTACAGGATATGTTTACATCATTAAAAGAGTTCTTTGCTGAGTTCCGAACGGCGAGTCCCGGCCGGTGAGTATCATACTCTTTCTTTCTTGGTATCTCTGTTTATCAGCCATTGATTGACACAAAACAACTATTTTAGCAAAGGAATAAGCCTTAGAACCAGCCTATGAAGTATGAGCTCAGAGAAAAAGATAAGTTTCACTATATAGAGGAAGGGGTCGGAGAGCCGCTGGTCTTACTGCACGGGCTCTTTGGTGCGCTGAGTAATTTTGCCGCCCTTATTGAGCATTTTCGCTCTTCACATCGCGTTATAGTTCCCCTGCTTCCTTTACTCGATATGGATATTTTGCATACTTCTGTGGGGGGCCTCTCAAAATATGTCCATCGTTTTTTTGAGACGATGGATCTGCATAGGGTTCATTTACTTGGCAACTCCCTGGGGGGACATGTCGCCTTGGTGTACACACTAAAGCATCCCGAACGCATCAGATCGCTGATATTGACAGGCAGTTCCGGGCTCTTCGAAAATGGCATGGGTGACAGTTATCCTCGGAGGGGCGATTACGAATACATCAAGAACAAGACTGCTCTTACCTTTTACGATCCTAATATGGCCACTAAAGAGCTGGTCGACGAAGTATACAGCATTACCAATAATCGGTTAAAGGTTATCAAGATCATCGCGCTGGCCAAAAGCGCCATACGCAATAATCTGGGCGAAGAACTCAATCAGATACAGGTGCCCACCTTGCTTGTATGGGGCAACAATGATACTATTACACCTCCTTTTGTAGGGCAAGAGTTCAACAAACTTATTCCGAACAGTGAATTGCATTTTATTGATAAGTGCGGACATGCTCCCATGATGGAAGTACCTGACGCTTTCAATAAGATATTGGAAGGCTTTTTGACGAAACTAAAATCAAGTTAGCGGGTTAATAGAAAGGGGCGGGTATTATGACTACCCGCACTCCCATTAACGATCATTCAAATGCTGGTACGAGACTTACCATCCTCATCGCTCCCCTGGCTGCAGGCCAATGATACTGTTGCCGAAGCCCTACATCTGATGCAAGATCATCATTGCGAGCAACTGCCCGTGGTAGATGCTGGTCAATATGTCGGTCTGGTCAGCGAGGAGGATCTCTTAGAGCATGCGTCTGTTGAGGATACATTAGCTTCACTCTTTCCTTTGTTATCTACGCCTGCTGTAAGCAGTGATCAACATTTTTTACAAGCACTCAGTTTGGCTACCGGACAGCAACTTACTGTTGTGCCTGTGTTGGGAGACGAAAAAGAATTAGTGTCACTGCTTACCCTTCCCTTATTGATGCAAGAGCTGGCTCGTTTTATGGGTTTGCAAGAGGGAGGAGGATTGATCGTGCTCGAAAGAGAAGCGAATCACTATTCTTTCGGTGAGATCAGCAAGTTGGTGGAGACTAATGATGCTCAGGTAACCCAGTTGAACACGTATAACGATCCGCAATCAGGAATAATACAAATTACCCTTCGGATCAATAAGCCCGAGATCGCTGACCTGGTCGCTACTTTTCAGCGCTACGATTACAAAGTCTGTTTCTATGCCGGAGAAGAGCAGTATGCCAACCAGCTGCGCAGCCATTACGATCACCTGATGCACTATTTAAAGATCTGACCGCTTATTCTCGGTTCAAATACCCGATCTTCCGCAAGAATGCTGAACTTTGCACTTGCTTTGAAACCTGCTCTTCTTCGTTTGTCCTTGCTGTTAGTCTGCTGTTGGGTCGGCCTTTCTGGCTTTGCCCAGCAGGATGCGCCCTCTGTTGAGCAGGCCGTACTGCCTCTATCGCAGGACTCACTTCCGCCTGCTTTTCGCAGCGCGGCATCGGCAGAGGTCGTGATGGTGCCGGCTGGAGCCAAGCTGTTGGTGGCTTCTATCACGATCAATGGAAATAAAAAAACGAAGGCTTCGATCATTACGCGCGAGATCCCCTTTGAATCGGGTGAGACATATGGCTTGCAGAAATTAGCCGACCTGTTCGAGATAGCGCAACAGCAATTGATGAATACGACCTTGTTTCATTCGGTTAGTGTTGCGGCCGGGCGCTTCGACGGGAATTGTGTAGAAGTAGTGGTAGAGGTAGTGGAACGTTGGTATATTTTCCCCTTTCCTTATTTTAAGCTGATCGATCGCAACTTCAATCAGTGGTTGATCGATCAACGGGCCAGTTTTAAGCGCGTCAATTATGGCACGAAACTGCTCTACAACAATGTGTCGGGGCGAAACGATAAGATTCGCGTTTGGTTGTTCACCGGCTACACACAACAATTCTCCATCAGCTACGAACGTCCTTATTTTGACCGTAAGTTGCGTTGGGGGTATCGCTTATCTATGAACAGGGGAAAAGCCAGAGAGATCAATTATAACACGATCGATGATAAGCAAGTCTTTTGGCGCAGCGATGATCAATATGCTCGCCAATTCTCTAATTTCAGTGCCGAGTTGACGTATCGGAAAAAATTATTTGCCCGACATCAGTTCGGACTCACCTATTTTTCTGAGCAGATACTGGATACTATCTCGCAGCTGAATCCCACCTATTTTTCAGGAGGGGCCACTCGTGTGTTATTCCCGGAACTTTCTTATCGCTTCTCTTATCAACAGGTCGACTATATCCCTTACCCCTTAACGGGAAAGGCCTATCGAATTCGGTTCAGTAAAGGCGGGTGGAGCAAGAATACAAGAGTTTGGCAATTGCACGGGGAGGCTTTTCGCAGCTGGCAGGTGGGGCCCGATTATTTTTTATCGGTGCAGGCCTATGCCGGTGTTAAACTTCCGTTTACCCAGCCATTTTTTAATCGCCGCTTCTTAGGCTATGGTGATATTTTCTTGCGGGGCTATGAGTATTATGTGATCGATGGTGTGGCAGGAGGGTATCTGCGTGCTTCTCTGACGCGAGAGTTGACGGAGTTGCGCATACCGGTTCCGGGTATCATCCGAAGAAAAAAGGGAATATCGAATGTCCCTGTTCGGATCTTTGCCAGGGTCTTCGCCAACAGCGGATATGTACATAATCCACAGCATGGTCTCAATCAACTAAACAACAGACTATTAAAGGCCGGGGGCATCGGCATAGATCTGCTTACACTTTATGATATTTCTTTTCGCTTCGAGTATAGCTTTAATCAGTTAGGACAAAACGGGCTATTTTTACATCGCAATATCAGTTTCTGATCATGAGGGTTGCCATCTATAGCCGCGTTTTTGAGGAGGATCAGCACTTGTCCCTTCAACTTTTTTTCGAAGCCCTGCGTCTTCGTCAGATCGAGCCGGTATTGTATGCCCCTTTTTACCAACAGATCAAAGCCCGGATCGATTTTCCGGCACCGGTTCTTACTTTTTCGCAGTCTGCCGAGCTTACCGATGGTATAGAAGTGATCATCAGCCTGGGAGGAGATGGTACATTGCTCGATACCATCACACTGATCCGCGATAAGAAGATCGCTGTTATGGGGATCAATTTTGGACGCCTCGGTTTTTTGGCGAGTATCGGCAAGGAACAGATTGATGTGGCGGTCAAAGCCGTGGCAGAGCGTACCTACATCGAAGACAAACGCTCACTTATTCATCTCGACTCCAATATCTCCTTGTTTGGAGAGGTGCCCTATGGACTCAATGAATTCTCGATCCATAAGCGCGATATTACCTCTATGATCAAGATCCATACTTATTTGAATGGGGAATTCTTAAATACCTATTGGGCCGATGGGTTGATCGTAGCCACCCCGACTGGATCGACGGGGTATTCACTCAGCTGCAATGGACCTATCGTATTTCCGGAGGCTAATAGTTTTGTGATCACACCGGTGGCTCCGCATAACCTCAATGTGAGGCCCATTGTGGTGCCCGACGATCATGTTATTTCTTTTTCCATAGAGAGCCGCAGCGATCAGGTCATCTGTGCCCTCGATGCGCGTCGCGAGATTGTCCATAAAGATGTACAGCTGGCTGTTCGAAAAGAAATCTTTCCGGTGAGTCTGATTCGTCTTAGCGAAAATAATTTTTTACAAACCCTTCACAATAAACTTACCTGGGGGCTCGACAAACGTAATTGACCGCATACGAATCGCTTCTTTTTTTCGTTTGATACCATACGAACTACTATGTTGACAATTCTTCGTTCAGGAATACTCTTGGTCTGTGCCGCGATGCTGGGTTTACCCCTACAAGCACAATATGGCGACCAGGTGGCTGCAGAGATCGGGGTTGGCGTTGGGGCCGCTCATTATTTCGGCGATCTGAATGCTACCACCAAGTTGAGCCGTCCGGCGCAGGCGGCTACGATCTTTTTCAGAAAAAATCTGGGTCAATACATTGCGGCCAGGGCTTCTGTGACCTACGCGCAATTGGGATTTGCAGATCGCTACAATACGCAAAACGAAGTGATGCGTTCGCGCAACCTGCAGTTTACTTCTCCTGTCTGGGAGCTGGCCTTACAGGGTGATTTTAATTTTTTCAGGTTTGTGCCCAACGATCCAGCGGCTTCCTTTACCCCTTACATCACGTTGGGTGCCGGCATATTTGGATATAATCCTTATACCGACTTGCAGGGGGAACGTTATTATTTCAGGGAATTGCCTGTAGGAACCGAAGGCCAGAATAGCCCATTATATCCAGAACGGAAAATGTATGCCCCTTCTGCCTTTAGCATACCTTTCGGCGGCGGGGTTAAATATGCATTGAACGGTGGCAGGATGAATATTTCTTTCGAAGTGCTGCATCGCTTCACTACTACAGACTATCTGGATGATGTAAGCGCTACCTACGTGGATCCGGCCGCTTTTCCGAAACCACCCGGTGGGGTGTCGGCAGCACAATTGCTTAGTGATCGCTCTGGTGAGCTGGGTATTGCGCCCATCGGATTACCAGGCCGAGAAAGAGGAAATGGTAGTCGGCAAAAAGACCAGTTTGTAACAGCCATGTTATCTGTCAGCTTCAATCTATCGACGTATCGTTGCCCTGTAGCCGACTAGGTTCTGAGCAGCACCTGTTGGCAGGTCAATTGAAAACACGGTAACGGTTGCTCTCTCTGCACAGAAACCCAATAAATCGGGGTAAATTTGCCCCTCATTAAACCTGATGCCTTTATGAAGGCCCTGCTTGATCGGATCGAAAAAGAGAGATTACCCCGGCATATTGCTATCATCATGGATGGGAATGGCCGGTGGGCCAAGGAGAAAGGCGAAGACCGGCTGTTCGGTCATTACCAAGGGGTAGAAAGTGTCCGAAACATTGTAGAGGGCTGTGCCGAATTGGGGGTCGAATATCTTACACTTTATGCTTTTTCTACCGAGAACTGGGATCGCCCCGAATACGAAGTGATCGGGTTGATGGAATTACTGGTCAGCACCATTCGAAAAGAAGTAGAAAGTCTGGGAAAGAATAATATCCGGTTGCATGTGATCGGAGATATGAATATGTTGCCTGAATATGCCCGAAATGAGCTCGAAGAGGCCCTGGAAATAACCAGTAAGAACACGGGACTTAACCTGATCATGGCGCTTAGTTACAGTGGCCGTTGGGAGCTGTTGAACGCCGTCAAAAACATCGCATACGAGGTTAAAAAAGAGCGGCTGGCCATTGAGGACATCAACCAGGACACGCTTCAAAACTACTTGACTACCAGTAAGTTTCCCGATCCAGAGCTAATGATCCGAACCAGCGGAGAATACCGCATTAGTAACTTTTTGTTGTATCAACTGGCCTATGCCGAGCTATACTTTACGCCGGTGCGCTGGCCCGATTTCAGAAAAGAGAATTTGTACGAGGCGCTGATCGACTATCAGCAGCGCGAAAGAAGGTTCGGAAAGATCAGCGAACAGCTTTAACAAAGACTTTCGATTTTTACACTTAATTTGCCAGCCGTTGTTTCGGACTAAATCTCATTAACAAGTTGAAAACTAACTAATTGCGTAATTTCTCTTTATTTAGGATTTTATTGATAGCGGGTTTAGTGGCTGCTCAGTCTCCTTTGCATGCCCAGGAAGTGCCCGATACTACGCGACCCACTTCGGTCGACCCCAAATTGCTGGAATGGCAAAATGCCCGCATCGTAAAGGAATATTCGATCGCTGATGTTAAGATCACCGGTATCCGCTACCTCGATACTGCGATCGTACTCTCCATTGCCAACTTGCAGCCAGGTGACAAGTTCGTTCATCCGGGAGCAGAAATCTTCGGAAAGGCCATCAACAACCTTTGGAGACAAAAACTTTTTTCCGGTGTGCAAGTGCTGGTCACACGTATAGAAGAAGACAAAGTATGGGTAGAGATCAATGTGCAGGAGCGTCCCCGATTGGGCAATTACAAGTTTGCAGGTATCCGTAAATCGGAAGAAGAAGATTTGCTCACTAAACTTTCTTTATCCAAGCAAACGATCATTACGGAAAATACCAGAAGAGAAATTGTCGAAAAGATCACCAAGCATTACGCCGAAAAAGGTTTTCGTAATGTAAAGGTGTTGATAGAAGAAAAACCCGACCCCACTTTTGCCAACTCTAATTTTTTATTGATCCGTGTAGAAAAAGGATCGAAAGTTTTGATCGGCGATATCAATTTTTACGGCAATACCTCTATCGATAATTTAAAGCTCAAAAAGCAACTTAAAGGAACGAAAGAAATGACACGCATCACGCTTAAGCGTGACAGCACACAGTATCCTTATGGCGACCGCCATCCTGTTTCGTTCAACGAATACGTAAAGGATTGGGGATTTTTGTCGATCTCTAAGACCAAGCGTGTACTTGACCCTTACTTCCGATTCAAGTTGCTGAGTTCAGCAAAATTCGATGCAAAAAAGTACGAAGAAGACAAAGAGAAAATACTCAATTTTTACAATGCCAATGGCTATCGTGATGCGCAGATCGTCGCTGATACGCAATACATGACTGCGAAAGGACATCTGAATGTAGATTTCAAGATCAGCGAGGGTAATCGGTATTATTTCGGCGACATTGTCTGGAAAGGGAATGCAAAGTATTCCGACTCGATCCTCAATGTTTTGCTTGGTATCAATAAAGGCGATATCTACAATGTTGGCTTGCTCAATAAACGATTGGGAAAAGAAGCAGCGCAAGAAGGCGGCGATATCAGTGGCTACTACATGGATGACGGATATCTCTTCTTTAGAGCCGAGCCCATCGAGATGGCGGTCTACAACGACACGATCGATTACGAGATCCGCATCATGGAAGGACCTCAGGCCCGTATCAAGAATGTTACCATCGCAGGTAACGAAAAGACCAAAGACTATGTAGTGCGTCGCGAATTGCGCACCGTACCCGGTGAATTATTCAGCCGCTCTCAGCTGATCCGCTCCCAACGCGAGTTGGGCAACCTTCAGTTCTTTAATCAAGAAAAGATCAATCCCGGAGTAGTGCCCAATCCGGAAGACGGCACCGTTGATATTAACTGGCAGTTAGAGGAAAAATCGGCTGATCAGCTTGAGCTGTCTGCAGGTTGGGGTGGAGGCATCGGTCTTACGGGTACCATGGGTGTTACCTTCAATAATTTTTCTGTTCGCAACATCTGGAAAAAATCGGCCTGGGATCCGCTGCCCACTGGTGACGGTCAGAAACTAAGCGTCCGTTTGCAATCGAATGGGCGGGCCTATCGTTCGTATAGTGCCTCATTTACCGAACCCTGGTTGGGCGGTAAAAAAAGAAATTCTTTGACGCTTGGATTCAACAGCAGTCGCTTCTCCAATGCCTTCGATCCTTTTACGGGGCGTATCGATAAGGCACGTTCCGATACGAATTATCTGAACACAAGTGGTATTTCAGTGGCCTTCGGCAAGCAGTTAAAATGGCCCGATGACTATTTTAATCTAGTCTTTACATTCAATCTTACGCAGTACAAGCTGATGAACTATCCTATCTTCAGTAGCGATTTCACCAGCGGAACTTCGAGCAATGTAAGTATTAAACTCGCGTTGCAGCGCTCTTCTGTTTTCAATCCCATCTTTCCTACCAGTGGATCTAATTTTTTGGCCAGCGTACAGTTGACACCGCCTTATTCATTGATGACCGGGATGGGGTCGGGCTATAATGCCTATCGTCGTCCTGAGTATCATAAGTGGCGTTTCAATGCTGAGTGGTATGTTCCCATCGGTAAGCCACTGGGTGCCGAAAAGAATCGCCAGTTCGTAGTCAAGATGGCTGCGAAGTTCGGGTTTATGGGACGCTACAACAAAGACCTTCCGTTTTCGCCCTTCGAACGTTTTCAGGTGGGGGATGCCGGTCTTACTAATAACTTCGGATTACTTGGCTTCGATATCGTTGCCCACCGAGGCTATCCGGTCTACCAGACATCGGACCCTACTGTAAACCCCGATCAGCAAAGTGCCAGCCAGTTCTTTACCATTTTCAATAAATACCAGCTAGAAGCTCGTTTCCCACTCGTGACCAATCCCAGCAGTACCATTTATGCTCTTACTTTCTTTGAGGCTGCGAACGGTTGGTACAATTACAAAGATTACAATCCATTCAGGTTGCGTCGCAGCGTGGGAGCCGGTATGCGCTTCTTTCTTCCTATGTTCGGATTGCTTGGATTCGATTATGGTCTAGGACTCGACCGTGCTGTTCCTGGTCAAACGGGTCTTAAGGGGATCTCCCGTTTTACCTTTATGCTGGGCTTTGAGCCGGAATAGAAATTGTCGCACATGAAAAATATCTTGTTTGCTATTGGGTTCTTATTGTTTGGGTTCTTTACCCATGCACAGAAATACGCAGTTATCGATACTCGTTATATCTTGGATCGTATGCCCGAGTACAAAGCTGCACAGCAATCGCTCGACCGCATGGCGGCTGTCTGGCAATCGCAGATCGACAGCATGCAGGTTTCACTAGACAAGATGTATCGCGATTTTGAAGCCGAGCAGGTGATGCTTACGCCCGAGCTGAAGAAAAGAAGAGAGGATCAGCTTTTTGCAAGAGAAAAGGAGCTTCGCGATCTGCAACGTCGTCGCTTTGGTTTTGAGGGAGATCTGTTCAAGAAACGACAGGAACTTGTTAAGCCAGTGCAAGACAAAGTGTACAATGCCATACAGAAACTGGCCAATGCTCGTGGCTACGATTTTGTACTCGATAAAAGTGAAGGAATAACCGTTATCTTTGCCGACCCCAAGCTTGATAAAAGCGAGGACGTACTTCGCGAGCTGGGGGTCAAATAAATTACCAAACAACTCCTTAAAACTATACGCAACATGAAAAACCTAGTCGTGATTTTAGCTATTGCTGTTTTACTGGGTCTCACCGGTAGCGCATCGGCACAGACCAAGATCGGCTACATTAGTGTAGAGAACGTACTCTCGCTGATGCCCGAAATCAGCAAGTTCGATTCGATCTTGTCTCGTTATCAAGCCGATTCTATCAACCCTCAGTATGCCTCGCTGATCCAAACCTATCAGTATAAGGATAGTATGTACAAAGACACGCTGAAGCCTCCGCCTCCTGCTGTTAAAAAGCAGCTCGAAGAGGAGCTTCCTCAGCTGATCAATACCATTCAAAACTGGCAACAGATCGTCAACCAGGCAATGGAAGCCAAACAAAATGAGTTACTGGCACCTCTTTATCGTAAGATCTACGATGCCATTCGGGCCGTAGCCAAAGAAAAGGGATACACCCATGTTCTGAACAAAGAAGGTTTGCTGGTGGCTCCCGAAACCGATGATATGATCGCCGCCGTGGCTGCCAAGTTGAAATTGTCCTTACCCAAACCTGCTGCACCGAACGCTCCAGGAAAGTAAGCCTATTTAAAAAAAATGCATGCCCGGTCTGAATCAGATCGGGCATTTTTGTTTTGGCAGAGTACATTTGTGGTATGCAGCCTCTTTCCAAAGGACCTATCGGCGTATTTGATTCCGGTTACGGAGGCTTGACCGTATTGCGTGATCTGGTCGCGGCCTTGCCCGAATATGATTATTGTTATTTAGGAGATAGCGCACGTGCTCCCTATGGCAATCGTTCTTTTGCTACGGTCTATCAGTACACCTTACAATGCGTACAATGGTTCTTCAAACAGGGCTGTCCGCTTGTTATTTTGGCCTGTAACACCGCATCAGCCAAAGCACTGCGTACGATACAACAAAACGATCTTCCTAAAATGGCGCCACATAATCGGGTGCTTGGGGTCATTCGCCCTACGGCAGAAGTGATCGGCCAATACACAAAGAAGGGAAAGGTGGGCGTACTGGCTACACAAGGTACCGTAGCCTCCGATTCCTATCCTTTGGAGATCGCTAAATTCTTTCCCGACTTGACCGTCTTTCAGGAAGCCTGCCCCATGTGGGTCCCCTTAATTGAGAATAATGAACACCTGAGCGAAGGCGCCGATTTTTTTGTAAAGAAGCATGTAGAGGCGATCCTGAAAAAAGATAAAGACATCGATACACTTTTACTTGCCTGCACACATTATCCATTACTGCGTCCCGTTATCGAGAAGCATCTACCCAAGTCAGTGCGGCTGATCTCTCAGGGTGAGATCGTAGCCGCTAGTTTGGCTAACTATCTGGATCGTCATTCCGAGATCAGTGAACGTTGTACCCGAAAGGGAGAACTCAAATTCTTTACTACAGACTCGGCTCCCGACTTTGATGCACAGGCCGCTCAATTCTTTGGTGCCCCGGTAAGGGCCTATACGGTCAATTTAGCCGGAACGGTTATCTAGTGGATTGATCAACAACGCTTTAATTTTCTTTCCGTTCTCCTTTCGATCCCTTACCTTTGCGGTCCTTTCACAATACGACGGGTGTGGTGACCTGGCGTAAAAAGGAAACCCGGACCGTTCTCCCGGTCTATTTTTCTAATTGAGTGAAAAAACGAACACATTATGAAACGGACATTTCAACCTCACCGTAAGCGTCGCAAAACCGTGCATGGTTTTCGCAAGCGCATGGCCACGGCCAACGGGCGTAAAGTATTAGCCTCTCGTCGTGCCAAGGGCCGCAAAAAACTGACGGTCTCCGACGAGCGCAAACTAAAATAACGACCCTTCTCCGGACAGCCGGAGGTTTTGATAATTTTATAGCTCCGGAGTTTCCGGAGCTTTTTTTATGAGAACGATTTCTCACCAATAATATCTACTCTTGACCCAACGCTATACCTTACCATCTGCCCAGCGACTCAAGAGCAAAAAGTCGATCGATGCCTTGTTCAACAACGGGCAGCGACTCAGCGTAGGAAGTCTGCGTATTTTTCATACACGTACCGGCGTAGCGGGAGTCCGCATTGGAGTGGGCGTTTCCTCTAAACTTTTTCGTCGAGCGGTAGACCGTAACCGGATCAAGCGGCAACTACGGGAGTGTTATCGCTTGCAAAAAGCAATCTTGTCGCAGCAGGCGTCCGCACCTACCGGGATAGATATTTTTTTTATTTATACCGATAAAGAGATGCCTGAGTACACGCAGTTGTTCGCCCACATGCAAAAGGGACTCTCCAAACTAGTGACAATTTATCAAGCGGAATAATATGCCATCCAAGTTCTTCGATCTTATAAAGTATATCTTGATCCTTCCCTTTTTGGTATTGATCAAACTTTATCAATGGATCATTTCGCCTTGGCTGGGCCCCTCTTGTCGATACACACCAACTTGCTCTCATTACGCCGTTACTGCTTTAAAGCGTCATGGGTTATTCAAGGGTAGTTGGTTGACTCTAAAAAGAATTAGCCGCTGCCATCCCTGGGGAAGCAGCGGCTATGACCCTGTTCCGTAAAGGAACTCTTAACTGGCTTTTTCGTAGCGGGCTGCCACCACGTTCCAATTGACCACTTGCCAAAAAGCAGCCAAGTAATCGGCACGGCGATTCTGGTATTTCAGGTAGTAGGCATGTTCCCACACGTCAACACCAAGCAGTGGAGTCCCTTTGGTCTCGGCAATATCCATCAGTGGATTATCCTGGTTAGGGGTAGAGCAGATCTCTACTTTACCCTTATTTAAAATCAACCAGGCCCATCCGCTTCCAAAACGTGTCATACCGGCAGCGGCAAATTTTTCTTTGAAACTATCGAACGATCCAAATGCTGCATTGATGGCATCGGCTAGTTTGCCGGTGGGAGTACCACCCGCTTGTGGAGCCAGACTCTCCCAGAAAAAGGTATGATTCCAGTGTCCGCCACCATTGTTGCGAACAGCTGCCGATAGGGTGCCAGCATTGACCACCAATGCTTCCAGCGAAAGATTTTCATTGGGCGTTCCTGCAATGGCTTTGTTAAGATTATCTACATAGGCCTGGTGGTGTTTACCATGATGGATCTGCATGGTAAGCGTATCGATGTGTGGTTCCAGTGCATCATGCGGGTAAGGAAGGGGTGCTAATGTAAAAGGCATATCAATAATGTTTTTAGATGATGCAAAGGTACTGCGGGCAGACTAGCTTAGCGTTTTTCCTGAAAGAAATCCTTCATCAGTTGGCTCCCCTCTTCGGCGCAGCAGCCTGTTGTCAGTTTTGTGCTTTTATGAAAGGGCCAGCGGTCCCCAGCTATTCTTTTATATCCGTTTTTAACATCATCGGCCCCGTACACAATGCGCCCGATCTTGCTCCAATACAGCGCGCCGGCGCACATGGGGCATGGCTCCAGGGTTACATACAAGGTCGCTTCCGGCAAGTATTTGCTTCCAAGGGCGTTAAAAGCGGCAGTTAGCGCGATCATCTCGGCATGGGCCGTGGGGTCTTGCAGCTTTTCGGTCATATTATGCCCGCGGGCAATGATCTTTCCGTTCATTACCACCACGGCCCCCACAGGAATCTCGTCTTCTTCTCTTGCTTTTTGGGCTTCCCGTATTGCGTGTCTCATGAAATGAACATCATCCATCCTCGGTGGTTTTACTAACTTGTCACAAATTTCTGCTATGTCCTATCTGCCTACGTTGACAAAGATGCGGGATTATTTTTCATCGGGAGCTACCCGACCGGTCGAATTCAGAAAGCAACAGATCCGGCTATTGCATGATTGTTTGTTGGAACACGAGCAGGCCATCAACGAAGCGCTTTATCAAGATCTTCACAAGAGTCCGGAAGAGGTATGGGTATCTGAAACTGGGCTAGTGTTAGCAGAATGTAAACTGGCTCTCAAAAAGCTCGATCAGTGGGCCCGCCCCCGGCGCGTGCTTACCAATTTGGTGAACATTCCCTCCTCTAGCCGGATCATGCCCGAGCCACTGGGGGTAGTATTAATCGTGGCCCCCTGGAATTACCCGCTTGAGTTGTTGCTGGGTCCGTTAGTGGGGGCGCTGGCTGCAGGCAATTGTGTCGTGTTAAAACCAAGCGAGTTTACTCCGGCCACCGCTGCATTGATGAAAAAGATCGTTGAGCAAATTTTTGATAGTCGCTATGTTTGGCTGGTAGAAGGAGAAGGAGCCACCGTAGTGCCTTCGTTAATGGGATCATTTCGCTTCGATCATTTGTTCTATACCGGTAGCACGGCCGTTGGAAAAATTGTCTATCGCATGGCCGCTGAGCAGCTTACACCCGTCACGCTCGAGCTGGGAGGTAAAAGTCCTTGCGTGATCGAGAATGATGCTAATATCGAAGTGGCTGCCAAGCGTATCGCACTGGCCAAATGGAATAATGCCGGGCAAACCTGTATAGCGCCCGATTATATTTTGGTGCACCGTAGTGTGCGCGAACGCTTTCTGGAGGCCCTCCAACGAGTGATCGAAAGTTTTTATACGAAGGATCCTGCTCTTTGTGATCACTATGGGCGGATCATCAATACCCGACAATTCGACCGACTTATTTCTTATTTGTCTTCCGGAAAAATTATTTGTGGCGGACAACACGACAGAAGCCATTGCTATATTGCTCCTACACTGCTTACCGATGTTTCACTTGATGCGCCCATCATGCAAGAAGAGATCTTCGGTCCTCTTCTGCCTATCATCAGTTTCGAAGATTTCGAAGAGGCAAAAGCCATCATTGCGCGCAATGCTAACCCACTCTCGTTCTATGTTTATACAGAGTGTCGTCAAAAAGAACAAAAATGGTTAGAGCAAGTGCCTGCCGGCGGCGCTTGTGTCAATAACTCGGTCTTTCATTTTCTCAATCATCGTCTTCCCTTTGGCGGAAGGGGTAACAGTGGTTTCGGGGTGTATCATGGAAAACATTCCTTCAATACCTTTTCGCATTTTAAGAGTGTACTGCGTACACCCAGCTGGATCGATCCTGCTATCAAATATCCTCCGTTCAAAGGCAAGCTTAGTCTATTAAAAAAAATAATTGGATGATAAAATGGCCTTTGCGTCGACGGCTGCTACTAGCCGCATCGATAATATTTGTTGCCGTAGGATTTTTAGTGATACAACAACTTCAGCATGATATGACCATTCGTCAACGCCTTTTGAAATTTGTTTATCCAGCGCTTATGTGGGTGACACGCTTAGGAAATAAGAACACCGAGATCATTACGCATTCTGCACAGGTGCCACCTGTTTCATTCTATGGGCTACAAGCAGTTTCCATAGAGGGCAAACCCATTGATTGGGCCTCGCTTCGGGGCAAAAAAGTATTATTGGTCAACACCGCCAGTGATTGTGGGTATACAGCACAATACGCAACCCTGCAAGCGTTACAAGACCGCTTTGCCGATCGGTTGGTTATAATAGGATTCCCGGCTAACGATTTCAAACAGCAAGAAAAAGGCGATAATGCCTCGATCGCTTCTTTTTGCCAACGCAACTACGGAGTTCGTTTCTTACTTGCGCAAAAGACTTCGGTGGTGCCCGGCGCTCAGCAAGATCCGGTTTATCGGTGGCTGACTGATCCCTCTCAAAACGGCTGGAACCGCAAAGCTCCCTCTTGGAATTTTTCAAAATACCTGGTCGATGAACAAGGGCGCCTGACCCATTATTTCGATCCTTCTGTTTCGCCACTCGACGAATCGGTCATAAAAGCATTACAGTAATTAGTCGACGGGACAATTCTCGTGATAATTGATCAGGGAAATGGGCGTTTTTTCAAATATAAATCCCTTGTAGACCCGGGCCATTTCGTCGAATACCGCGCAGAGCTCTTCTTCGGTCTTTAACGTAACCAGTTTATTGCGGTATTCTTTGATATTAGGAAGTCCTTTCAGGTAGTTGGCATAATGTCTTCTCATTTCATTGATACCGACTACCGGGTTTTTCCACTCGATAGAGTAGCGCAAGTGCTTTCTGCAAACTGCCAGGCGATCCTCGATAGTGGGCGCGGGCAGGTGTTCGCCTGTTTTCAAAAAGTGTTTGATCTCGTTGAATATCCAAGGATAGCCAATGGCTGCTCTTCCTATCATGACACCGTCTACGCCGTACCGGTTTTTGTATGCTAAGGCTTTTTCGGGAGAGTCGATATCACCATTTCCAAAAATGGGGATGGTGATACGTGGATTATTCTTGATCTTACCGATGAGCGTCCAATCGGCTTCTCCCTTATACATTTGTACGCGCGTTCTTCCGTGAATAGCCAGCGCTTTAATGCCTACATCCTGCAGTCTTTCGGCAACTTCCTCAATATTCTTGTTTTGATCGTCCCAACCCAATCTGGTTTTGACCGTCACAGGAAGCGATGTAGATTTTACAACAGCCTTGGTAAGTCGTACCATCAGGTCCACATCCCGTAATACGCCCGCCCCCGCTCCTTTCAGTGCCACTTTTTTGACCGGACAGCCAAAGTTGATATCGAGCAGATCGGGTTGAGTGACCTCGACTATTTTAGCCGCCAGCCCCAAACTTTCCTCATCGCCTCCAAAAATCTGAATCCCTACCGGTCTTTCGTAATCGAAGATGTCCAGTTTCTTCCGGCTTTTGATCGCATCTCTGATAAGCCCCTCCGAGGAAATGAACTCGGTGTACATCAGATCGGCCCCCTTGTCTTTGCACACCGCCCGGAAGGGAGGGTCGCTCACGTCTTCCATGGGCGCCAACAAGAGCGGAAAATCAGGAAGGGTTACAGGGCCGATATTTACCATCTTGACGTTTTGCCTAAATTTGTTTAATACGCCGGCCAAACCGGACTGGCAAATGTACACTCAAAATTTTCCTCGTGTTTAAAAAAGGATTTTATCAGCACAAGTCAACCGCAGAGCAATTGTTGATCTTGCTGGCACTGGGTTTCATTAGTTTTTTTGTTATCGGAATGATCGGCACCGTACTGCTTTCGGCCCTGATCGGTATTCCGATAGATCAATTGTCTTCGCTCGGTACGTTGAAGACTAGTCCCGCTCAGTTAGGATTTTTCATCAGGGGGATGCAGTTCGTTCAATTCTTGGGGTTATTTCTGGTACCCTCCTTGCTGGCAGCTCGGATGTTCTCTGTGGCCCCTGCACGCGAATACCTTTACTTATCTAAACCTTCTCATTTCGGTTTTTGGATCATCGGTGTTTCGGCCCTTATTTTTTCTATTCCCCTGGTTCAATGGTTAGGAGAGCTGAACCAGTCAGTACAATTTCCTCCGGACATTGCCGATTGGTTGAAGGCAAAAGAGAACGAAGCAAACGATACCATAAAGGCCTTGTTTGAATTACATTCCAGCAAGGACCTTTTACTCAATATCATTTTTGTGGCAGGCTTGGCCGGTATCGGCGAAGAGCTGCTTTTCAGAGGCGTGTTGCAACGATTGTTTCAGCGTCAATTCGGTCAAGTCTGGCCCGCAATTTTATTATCTGCTTTTTTATTCTCGGCCATGCACCTGCAGTTCTACGGATTTTTACCTCGCTTTGTGTTAGGGATTGTCCTGGGTGCATTATACTGGTATAGTGGCAGCTTATTGACGGCCATGCTGGCGCACTTTGTTTACGATGCATTCTTGATCGTTCTGGTCTATCAAAAGCCGGCATTATTACAAGAAGAGCCTGTTGTAGATATGCAAACCTTGATGGTTACCGGCTTAGTAAGTGCGCTTATTGTGACGTTTCATATACATTGGATGCTTCGTCATACCCGCACTGACGAATATAAGGGCCCTTCGAGCGAAACGTCCGATCCGAATTCATAAATTGACTAATGGCATTTAATCGGCAGGTTTTTTCGCAACGGGCTGTTACCGCCGTTTTTTTTGTAGCCACTGTGCTCACAGGCCTTTGTTGGGGCGACTGGAGTTTTTTGCTGTTGGTCTTTGTTATTCATGCCGGCTGCTGGATAGAATACGAGCAGCTCTATTCTACTTTTCGATACCCGGTCCGTTATTTGCTACTTGGGCTCTTTTATCTCTCACTTTCCTGGGCTTTATTTATTGATCTGAAAGCGCATGACCCGCTTGCTACCGCCATGACTACCTCGTGGCCAGTGCTTCCCTTGTTTGTTTTGGCCTGTATGTGGATCAATGATACGATGGCCTATATAGTGGGTTCCCTCATTGGGCGAACTGCGTTCAGTTCGATATCTCCTAAAAAGACCTGGGAGGGAACTATTGGGGGGATCTTGCTCACAGTTCTTGTTGCCGGTTATGTATTGCCTAGTATAGTAGCTTCTTTTCTTACGGCTACCTCTCCGTTGCCCTTGAAGATGCAAGACAGTTATCTGATGGCTTTTCTGGCAGCGGTCATGGGTACGGCAGGCGATCTTTTTGAGTCGAAGCTGAAGCGTATGGCAGGGGTTAAGGACAGTGGCCGTATTTTGCCAGGTCACGGTGGCTGGCTCGATCGCTTCGATTCATTGCTTTGGGCCATACCGGTTGTTTGGATCTATACCAGGCTCTTTCTGTAAGCAGCGGAAGCAATCATTATCTTTGCCCCTTTAATTTTTTACTGCATGACAATTCACCGCGAAGGACTCCCTACCATTGCGATCGTCACCTTGTTATTGGGAGTGGGTAATACGGCTAGTTATTATTTTTTGTATCCATCATACAATATAGTTTTTAGCTCGATCCTGTTTGTATCGATCCTTTTCTGGGTATTTATCCTTTCTTTTTTTCGGGTGCCTTCTCGCCTCCATACTATATCGGAAAATAGTATCATCGCTCCGGCCGATGGCGAGGTGGTGGTGATCGAAGAAGTGCAGGCCGATGAATATTTCAGCGATCGCCGTATTCAGGTTTCAATATTCATGAGTCCTTTCAATGTGCATGTGAACCGCAATCCGGTTAGCGGAACCGTAGTTTATTCCACTTATCACGCCGGTAAGTATTTAGTGGCCTGGCATCCGAAGTCCTCGACCGAAAATGAACGCCACTCCGTCGTCTATCAAAAGAACGGTCGGGAAATTCTGGTGAAGCAGATCGCCGGAGCCCTGGCCCGCCGTATCGTGAATTATCTTCAGCCAGGCCAGCAGGTGCAACAGACTGCCGAAATGGGATTTATCAAATTCGGGTCAAGAGTCGATCTCTTACTTCCGCTCGATGCTGATATTAAAGTAAAGATCGGTGACCGTCCAGTGGGAGGTGTTACTGAGATCGCCACCTGGTAATACAAGAGCTTTTTACGGATCTTGATGCTATACGCTGCTATAGGATCTGCATGATCTCTTGCAGAGAGTATACCGTATAGGTAGGATAGCTTCCATCCGACAAGGCCACGCGCTCTCGGCTTAGGTGATTGACATGGATCTGATCGATCCCCGCATTCTTGGCTCCCAAAATATCTACCTCGGGGGTGTCTCCGATCATGATGCACTCTTTTTGGGTAGCACCGGTCTGTTCAAGAGCATACGAAAAGATCTCGGGCTTTGGCTTTAAACTGCCGGACCCTTCTGAGGTAATGACCGCAGTAAAATAGGGTGCCAATCCAGCGTATTTTAATTTGCTGTGCTGCGTTTTCTCGAACCCATTGGTGATAAGATGCAACCGGTAGCCTTTTTGCAACAGGTACTCTAGTAGCTCTTTGGTATAAGGAAATAAAATTGTTCGGGTGGGCAATAAATCCAAAAAACGGGTGTTCATACTGGCAGCCACTTCTTCGTTCACAACGCCAAAGTCGAGCAGGGCCAGTCGCATACGTTTGATCCGCAGCTCTTCTTGCTTAATAAAACCCTTTCGGTACCGATCCCACAGTTTTTCATTATGAAGAAGATATTGACGATAAAAACGGTCGAAATCATCAATCCCTAAACTGCTCAGATTTAGTTCTGTGTAGAGCTGCTCCAGGGTAGCACGTGCATTGGATTCAAAATCCCATAGAGTATGATCCAAGTCAAAAAAAAGGTGCTGGTAGCGTAACACAGGTAACAAAGTATGTCGATTATAAGAAGGTGTCAATAACTTCGCAATGTACAATTTAAATAAGGACTATGCACTCTTCGGCTTCCCCCCGCTCTACCAATGCATTAACTGTGATCGTTACCGGGGCCTCCCGTGGTATCGGTAAAGACATCGCATCGCTGTTCGCACAGGCTGGTTACCGCTTGTTGCTCACCGCCAGAGATGCTGACCGCTTGCAAAAAACCATCGCAGAATTATCAGCGGCCTGTCCTGATGCTGTTATTCATGGCCGCGCAGCCGATCTGAGTATTTCACAAGAGGCGATCGACTTCGGGCGTTGGTGTTTGAGTTATGGTGAGCCCGATATTCTCATCAATAATGCCGGTCAGTTCTTGCCCGGCTCGTTGGCCGAGGAGCCAGCCGGTCAACTTGAGCAGCAAGTGGCTGTTAATTTATACAGTGCGTATCATTTGACACGCACGCTACTGCCCGATATGGTACAACGTGGAAGCGGGCATATTTTTACGATTTGTTCTATTGCTTCGCTGAAGCCCTATGCACAAGGGGGTTCTTATAGTATCAGCAAATATGCATTGCACGGGTTTACCCAAAATTTACGCGAAGAGCTAAAGCCAACCGGCGTTAAAGTAACAGGGGTTTATCCCGGAGCTGTTCTTACCGACAGTTGGGGTAATTTCGATAACAGCAGTGGTCGTATCATGGAACCATCCGATGTGGCAAAGATGATCTTTCAGACGGCCCATTTGTCTCCGCAGGCTTGTGTGGAGGAGATTGTGATCCGTCCCCGGTTGGGTGATCTATAACTTATTCAGCGTATTTATAACCGACCCCCCTTACAGAGTGAAAGTAACGGGGATTACGCGAATCCTCTTCGAAATATTTTCGAAAGTTCAAGATAAAATTATCGATGGTACGGGTGGTCGGATAGACCTGATAGCCCCATACCGCTTGTAAGATCTTTTCGCGGGGGACAACCTCATTTTTATTTTCGATCAGTAATTTCAATAGCATTGTCTCTTTTTTACTCAGTCGGATAGTGGTTCCGTCAAATCCGGTCGCCTCCTGTGCTTTGAAATCTATCTTATTGGCACCGAACTGGTATAAATCGCTCAGGGTCGATCTATCCTGTAGTCTTAAATTTTTATTGATCAGTTTAGAGACCCGGAGCAGCAACTCTTCCAAGTTAAAGGGTTTGGTCAGGTAATCGTCTGCTCCCTTTTTGAGTCCTGCGACACGATCAGCACTACTATTGCGAGCACTCAGCATCAAAATGGGGGTGTCATTATTGCGTATCCGAATGGTCTCGGCTACTTGTATCCCATCGACAACGGGCAGCATAACATCCAAAATGATCAGATCGAAATAGGCTTCGTCAATAGCTTTTAAAGCAGCGGCTCCGTCAAAGGCCGACGTTACTTCGTACCCTTCCAGTTCTAAGTTGAGTTTAAGCGCTTCGTGCAGGTTCTCTTCGTCTTCGACCAATAAAATAGAGGATGACTTCTCTTCGCTCATACTGCAAAGATAACATTGAAAACACTGCCTTTTGGCTGGTTGTCTTTTATCTCGATACGTCCCCGGTGGTCTTTGACGATGCGCTGGCAGAGGTAGAGGCCCAACCCGGTTCCTTTAGTCGTCCTCGTTTGTTCGTTTCCAATCCGGTAAAACCGGTCAAAAACCTTTGCTTTTTCGCTGTCGGGGATACCCGGCCCCTGATCGGCTACTGTCAGAACAATATCCTTCTCCTTTCGTTGCAATATTGTTCGGATGGGGAAGCTGCCTGGCGCATATTTAATGGCGTTCTCCAGTAAATTATTGATCAGGATCTGTAACAGAAGCGCATCGCCCGTAAGGTCTATCTCTTCTTCGATCGAAGTCTCGATTATTCTGTCCGGGAATCGTTTTCGAATAGCACTGATACAGGCTTGTAATAACGAAGACAGATCAAGCTCTTCTTTACTGCTCACAAATCCTTTATTATCCAATTGGGCTGATACCAGAATATTATTGGTCAAGAAGTCGAGCCGAGCCGTTTCATCGAGGGTCGTACGGATCAGTTTCTGCTGTTTATCGGGTTCCAATCGATACTTCTGCAGGGTCTCCAAATTCAGCTTGGCCACAGCAATGGGCGTTTTTAGCTCATGGGTAACAGCCATCATAAAATGCTGCTGTTGCAATTGCATCTTGAATTGTCTTCGCACAGCCCGGTAAATGAATACGGCCCCGATCAATATAACGAGCAAAAAGGTGATGCCCTCACTGATATATTTGTTCTGATTCCGCTCAAAACTATTTTCGATCTCTTCGCGCATGGTCGCACGGGTCTGCGGGCTTAGCGTCGAAGATTGCCACGCTAGTAGTTCAATCTTTTCTTGGGTGATCTGTCTGTTTTGCTGCTGCAAAGAGATAAGCCACCACAATAGGGCCGCCAGAACATAAAGCAGAAGAGCCCAATAGATAATGGTTGTACGTCTCCATTTTTTTTTGAGGGTGTCTGGCATAGGGGTCAGGGTTTCTTTTCGATCCGTATACCGACATTCATTACTTCCTCAAGGGGATCTTCACGCATCAGTTGCTTTATACGGAAGTGGTACGTGCCAGCCTTCCGAAACGAAACGCCCTGTGCCACCAAGTCTTTTTGCAGCGAGATACGATGCTCGTAAATATCGTCCATTCCTGCTCCCAACCACCCGCTCTCGTTAGTACCTAACAATAAGTCGGTTTCAAAGGAGTAATTTTTACCTTGTGGGTCGGTAAGGGAGAGCTGCAACCAGACATTATTGTAGTGATAGCGGTCTCGGTGGCGAAATACCAGGGCTACATCATAGCGAGCGGTGGTATCGGTGATAATAAAGTCAAAAGAGGGGATGTATTCGCTTTTCCATTGGTGTCCTGGTAAGGGGACCGATCGTTCGTACAGCTCCAGCGACGTACAGCTGCCCAAGGTAACAAGCATCCCATAAATGATAAATGCCGGCAACGACCAGCGAATCGCTTTTAGCATATCATAAAATTACATCACATTTAAGATTTGCTCTTTAGCTTTTTCGAGCTCATCCTTCATTTGGACCACCAGCCGTTGTATGGCAGCATCATAGGCCTTTGAGCCAGTCGTATTGATCTCGCGTCCGATCTCCTGCAAAATGAACGAGAGCTTTTTGCCTTTGCTTTCAGCCTTTTCATCGAGTTGCTCGATAAAGTAGTCGCAATGATTGAGTAGCCTTACCTGCTCTTCGCTGATATCCATTTTTTCTATGTAATAGATCAGCTCTTGTTCTAGCCGATTTTGATCATATCCCTCGCGTCCCAGATTTTCTTCTAGTACCTTGGCGAGGCCTTGCCGCATTTTATCGCGTCGTAATGGGTCGAGTAGGCTGATCTCTTTTTGTAACGAAACGATCGTGCTGATCCGGTTTCGCAGATCGGCCTCCAGGACCTTGCCCTCTGCGTCGCGGTGCTCATTGAGTTGTTTTACCGCTTGTGCAATGCCCGCTTTACATTGTTCCCATTCCTCGGCTTGTATTGCATCGGCCCCCGTGGTAATTACTTCGGGCAACTTTAAAAGTGCAGTCAGTAATTGCGTAGTATCGAGTTGCAATTCGGAGGCCAGCTTGGCTATTGATCCATAGTAGGCCTTAGCAAGTTGCGTATTGATGGATACAGGTTGAGAACCACCGGTCTCTTTCAGACTGATGCTGCAATCGACCGTTCCCCGATCGAGTGCCGTAGCGAGCCAACGGCGGATATCGAATTCATAAGGCTTGAGCAGCGCCGGAAGACGTAGCTGCAGATCGAATTGTTTTCCATTGAGCGATTTGATATCGATCACAAACAATTTATCTCCTGCCCGCATTTCGGCTCTTCCAAAGCCGGTCATCGATTTGATCATAGCGAAATACTTTAGGTAAAGGTATTTTAAAAGCGAATGTGAAGGGAGAGGAGGCCTGAAACAAAAAATCCCTCCGAAAACGGAGGGATCCTATATGGATGGGTTAGTAAGTACTGGGAAATAAATTTCCCTACACAATATTAGTATTTATTTTATATATCAAAAAAATTTTTTTCTTTTGATTTTATCAACATTTTAAAATGTGTTGTGGATAAACGCAAAAAAGATACAGCTGCATCATGCATGCTACCTTTGTAATAAATAATACACCATGCAATTTGAAAAACCAGTTTCGCTAGCGGCGCTGGCCGATTTACTGCAGGCTACTCTTATAGGAGATGCAACCGGTAGCGTTACAGGAATCAATGAAATTCATAAGGTTCAAACAGGAGATTTGGTTTTTGTGGATCACCCTAAGTATTATGATAAATGTATTCGTTCTGCGGCTACCTGTATCATCATCAATCAGGCTATACCGGTTCCTTCTGGTAAATCGCTCTTGGTGGTCAGCGATCCGTTTGCTGCTTATCTACGTATTGTCGATACCTATCGTCCATTTGTTCCGTCATTGGTGCCGGTGAGCGAAACAGCTGTAATTGGTGCGAATACGATTGTGATGCCCGGCGCCTATGTAGGGAATCATGTTACCATCGGAAAGGACTGTCTTATTCATCCGCAGGTCACTATCCTGGATCACTGTCACCTTGGCGATGGGGTGATCGTACAAGCTGGCACTGTTATCGGTAGTGATGCTTTCTATTATAATCGAAAAACGGCACTTCCTGTGCAGTATCGCAAAATGAAAAGTTGTGGACGAGTAGTTATAGCCGATCAGGTAGAGATCGGAGCAGGTTGTACCATCGACCGAGGGGTAACCGCTGACACCTTCATTGGTGCCGGCACCAAGATCGATAACCAGGTTCATATTGGACACGATTGTGTTATTGGGCGTAATTGCCTTATAGCGGCCCAAGTAGGACTGGCCGGAGCAGTGATACTCGAAGATGAAGTGGTACTATGGGGGCAGGTGGGTGTTAATAAGACGCTCACCATCGGCAAAGGAGCGGTCGTATTTGGGCAAAGCGGTGTAGTCAGTACCATAGAAGGAGCCAAGACATATTGGGGAACACCCGCCATTGATTTCAATGAGAAGAAAAGAGAATTAGTCTGGGTAAAGCGAATACCGCAGTTGTGGGAAAAGCTAAAAACAATTTTTCAGTAATCAAGCCAGCCGTTCATTGCATAGGCTCAGCCTAAGAAGCTACCTGCTGCTCATATTTTTTACAGGCTTCTAGTATTGTTTGCTCCAGCGGGGTGTACAAAAAGTCAGGAAAATCGCGCAGCAGTTTACTGTTGTCGAAACGGGTGGCACTACGAGCTACTCTTGCACTTTCGCGCGTCAGCAAAGGTCGCTTGCCTGTCAATAAGGATCGGATGGCCTCAATGCGCCAGGCCAGCCCCAATAAAAGACCCGAGGCCTTCATCGAAGGTCTTTTCCGTTTAAAGCCATCAGCAATGCAAAATTGCAGTTGCTGAAAGGTCCAATTATCGCCATTCACAATATAGCGTTGTCCACCATTGGCTTTTTCCAGCAGCATTACCGTGGCACGGGCAACATCGCGCACGTCTACAAATCCATTGAGTCCACTGGTGTACCAACGAAATCCATCATATAGTTGTTTAAAAATGGCACAGCTGCTCTGTTCCCAATTACCATATCCTAAAATTGTGCTTGGATTCACAATCACCGTATCGAGCCCCTCCGCAAATCCCCGCCATGCCTGTAGCTCTGCCTGAAACTTACTGCGGGCGTAGTGAGTATGTAAGGGCCCTTCTTTCCATTTGGCATTTTCATTGACCACCCCGCCCCCAGCGATGCGACCCAGCGCAGCAACTGAACTGATATGCACCAGGCGCTTTATTTTTTTTTCAATGGCTACATCTACCACATGGGCTGTACCGCTTGTATTGATCTGATATAGCTGCTGCTTGTCTTTGGGGGCAAACGAAACCATGGCCGCGCTGTGAATAACAGCATCCATATCCTCCATGGCCTCTTCGAGCGAGAGGATATCGAGTATATCGCCTTCGACCCATTCTACTCCTGCTAGTGCTGCCGGATCGATCCACGCGGGCCTTTTTTGTTGACGTACCAAGGCCCTTACCTGGTAGCCCTGCTGTAATAAGGCTAACAGCAGATAAGAACCTAAAAACCCACTGGCCCCAGTCACTAATACTTTTTTAACCATCAAGCCGATTTATATTGATAATAGCCCTCACCGGATTTTTGTCCCCATTTACCCGTTTGTACCAGCTGCTGTTGGATCGGTGAAGGTCTGAGTCGTTCGGGTTTTCCAAGTTGATCATAAACTGAGCAGCTCACGGCATAGTTGATATCATTGCCGATAAGGTCCATCAGGGCAAAAGGCCCCATTTTAAATCCGGCCGCGGTAAGGATACGGTCTATCTGTTGCATGCTGGCTTTTTTCTCTTCTACCAGCCGAAGCGATTCTATGTAATAAGGACGTGCGACCCGATTGACTATAAATCCGGGCGAATCGATACATAGCACGGGGGTTTTTTGAAAATCCTGCATCAGTTTCCAGGCGGTCTGTTGGACCGTGGGGGCTGTGACTGATGTGGTAACGACTTCTACCAATTTCATGCGTGTAGCCGGATTAAAGAAATGTAATCCGATGACGCGCTCCGGATGTTGAATGGCCTTGGCCATTTCAGTAATGGAAAGCGATGAAGTGTTGCTGGCAAAAATGCAGTCGCTGTGATTACGTTCCGCCAGTTGATTGAAGAGAGCGATCTTGGGTTCGGCTTGCTCTATAATAGCCTCAATAAAGATCTCGCCTACACAGGCATCTATATCGTCCGTAAAGGCAATACGTGCCAGGGCTTGTGCTGCCGATGCTTCGGTGCATTTTCCTTTTTCGATACTTTTCTTAAGCTCTTTTTGAAGTTGGCTCTTTGCTTTTTCTAAGGCAGCAGGCTGCAGATCAAAAAGCAATGTATTGAATCCGGACAATGCGGCTGTTAGTGCAATGCCTCTGCCCATCGTTCCCGCGCCACATACTCCAATGGTATTAATGTCCATGTTCGGTGCTTATCAGGTGGCCGCAGCAAATTGCCGTAAGAAGCGGATGTCGTTCTCGCTGAATAAGCGTAGATCGCTGACGCCGTATTTCAGCATCGCTGGCCTTTCTACTCCCATGCCGAAGGCAAAACCGCTGAATTTTTCTGGATCGATGCCGCAATTACTCAATACATTGGGATGCACCATGCCACAGCCCAATATTTCTACCCAGCCTGATTTTTTACAGACCGTACATCCTTTCCCAGCGCAAATAAAGCAGCTGACATCCATTTCTGCACTGGGTTCGGTGAATGGAAAATAAGAAGGGCGAAAACGAACCTTGGCATTGGGGCCATACATTTCTTTTACAAAAAAGTAGAGTGTTTGCTTCAGGTCGGCAAAAGAAACCTGCTCATCAATATAAAGACCTTCTATCTGGTGAAAGAAACAATGACTGCGCGCGCTGACGGTCTCGTTGCGAAAGACACGACCGGGCATCAGCATACGGATAGGCAGCTGGCCTTTTTCCATTTCACGTATCTGTACACTGCTGGTATGTGTACGCAATACCCAGTCGGGATTTTGCTGAATATAAAAAGTGTCTTGCATATCTCTTGCCGGATGGTGGGCCGGCAAATTGAGGGCTCCAAAGTTGTGCCAGTCATCTTCGATCTCAGGCCCCTCTGCTACTGCAAAGCCGAGGCGCTGAAATATAGAGATGATACGATTTTTCATCAGGGTGACTGGGTGACGTGACCCGATCGGAAAGGGTTGACCCGGTAAGCTCAGATCGATAGTAGAAGCATCGCTGTCTGTGGCAATACCTGCCAACAGTAGCTCATAGTGAGCGGTAACGAACGATTTAAAATCATTGAGAAATTGTCCGGCCTCTTTCTTTTTGTCGGCCGGCACTTCTTTCATGGCCGTCATCAGTTGTTTGACCACCCCTTTTGTGCCCAGGTATTTGATCCGAAAAGCCTCTGCCTCGTCGGCCCGGGTGGTGGCAAAGCTGCCAATCTCACTGCGGAGGGCATCGATTTGTTGCCATAGATTCTCCATACGACAAAAGTAAGTCCAAACCGGCAATTAATTATCTTGCAAGTATGGCAGATCATCTTGGTATAGAAGATTTCCTGGTTCCGGTGAACAGGGCTATGCTTTCGCAAGATCGGGGATACAAAGAGGGACAGATCGGGTACAGTATTCATTTGCACGAACTATCTCTTCCGGACTTAGATGAGGCACAGTTGGTAGTGGTGGGATGCCCCGACCACCGCGGAGCCGGTATTGAGCAGCAGCAGACAATGGGGCCCGATGCTATTCGACGACAGTTTTACAATTTATTTTACTGGCATTCCGATCTGGTACTGGCCGATGTGGGAAATATTCGTACCGGGGCCACTTTATCCGATACCTATGCCGCTTTGCGTACCGTTGTATCGGCCTTGATCGAAGAAGGAAAGACAGTTATCATCTTGGGCGGATCACACGATTTGACCACGGCGCAGTACCAAGCCTACGTTCATCGCCGTCAGTTGATAGAAGCCACCTTAGTCGATGCCCTTATCGATCTGGACACAGAAGCGATCTTGCCCGCCGATCATTTCTTGATGGACATGCTTACGGCCACTCCTAATTTTATCAGACATTACAACCATATCGGGTTTCAGAGTTATTGCGTAAATCCTCAATTAATAGAGACACTCGATAAACTCCGTTTCGATTGTTTTCGTGTTGGTAATGTCAAGGAGGCGCCCGATGAGATGGAGCCGGTAATCCGAAATAGTCATCTTTTCAGCTTCGACCTTTCTGCTTTGTCAAATGCCTACTCTCCAGCTAGTACGATTTCTCCCAATGGATTTACGGGAGAGGAGGCCTGTACACTTTTTCGGTACGCAGGAATGAGTCCTACGGTCAATACGGTGGGTGTTTATGGGTACGACCCCCGCGCTGATCGGCAAGATCTTAGTGCCAAGCAGATCGCACAGATGCTATGGTATTTACTGGATGGCAGAAGTCGGGGGCGCCGCGAGGCTTCTTTGCAAGAGAAAGATTCGTTCAACGAATACTATATGGCTTTTGCAGAAGTAGAAACGATCTTTTTACAAAGTAAGAAAACCGGTCGCTGGTGGATGCAATTACCCAACAAACAATTTATTGCCTGCAGCTACAAGGATTATTTACTGGCCAGCAGTAACGAAATCCCCGAGCGTTGGTTGCGAGCCCAAGAGAGGGGATAGTGATGCCATCAAAAAATATCCAGTCAATGTTTTTTTCTTTTTTGTCATACCGGATGCAAGCCCTTTGGCTGGGACTCTTTTTTTTAACATCCTGTAGTTTGCAACGGCAAGTCCAACAGCTCGCGCAAAGACAAATGGCTACGGACAAATCGTTCGATCATGCGCATTGGGGTGTAAGTATAGTGGACTTGTCGACGCATTCGTATTGGTATAATCATAACGGGCATAAATATTTTGTGCCGGCCAGTAATGTCAAGATCCCTACCTGTTATGTGGCTATGAAATACCTGGGTGATCGTCTTCCGGGTGCGGTGCTGCAAGAAACAAGCGATACATTGTATGTGCAGCCGCAGGGCGATCCTACTTTTCTGCATCCCGATTTTTTGACACAACCCCTGTTGCAACGCCTGCAACAGAGCAATAAGCATATCGCATTGCGCTATTCCCTGCGCGATCGTTTCGAACCCTATGGAAGTGGTTGGTCTTGGGATGATTTTCAGGAACCTTATCTCGCCGAGCGAAGTGCTTTTCCCCTTTATGGGAACCTGGTTTATTTTCAAGCACGGGATCAACGCTTACAGGCAGTTCCCTCTTTAGTTTTGCGTCCTCCTTTCATGAAAGAACCGCTGGTACAGTTGGTGGGCTCAGGCGGTAAGTTCGATCTTTTGCGCAGCCAGGATGAGAATCTTTTTTCGATCAATCGAGGGAACAGAACCTTCAGTAAGATTGCTATTCCTTACAAGACCAACCGCGGAGTGACCAATTATATTTTTTTACAAGACACTCTTCAGCAATTAGGTTTGACATCTTCTGTAAGTGTAAGTGTAAGTGGTCAGCCCGTATCGGGAGAGCTGTTTTATTCACAGCGTACTGACTCTTTATTGGTCCCCCTGATGCACCGTAGTGATAATTTTTTTGCAGAGCAAAGTTTACTTATGGTCAGTCAGCGGCTGTTGGGCTACATGAGCGATCGCGCTCTTATCGATACCATACTGGCCTCCGATCTGGCAGATCTTCCGCAGCATCCCCGTTGGGTAGATGGATCCGGGCTCAGTCGCTATAATCTCTTTACCCCTCAAGACATGGTCAGTATCTTGGATCGGATGCAGCGAGAGTTTGGATGGGAGCGTATTCGTCGGATCTTCCCGAGCGGTAACGAGGGCACCTTGAGTGGGTATTATGTGAAAGATAGTAATGCCATTTTTGCGAAAACCGGTACATTGAGTGGCGTAGTGGCCCTCAGCGGTTTTTTACAGACCCGCAAAGGAAAATGGCTGGCCTTCTCGATCATGGTAAATAATCATCAATCTTCAGCTGCTGCGGTACGGCGACAGATAGAGAAATTTTTACTGGCCTTACGATCGCGATACTGAGTTGACCACATTGCATGGCCTTGGCTTCCTTTATCTTCCAAAAAAATGATCCAGATAAGCTTTATTGAGCGAAAGGTAAGTGGGCTTTCCGTCGGGTGTTTGCTCGGGATATTTACAAGCTAATAGTTGCGTGACCAGCTCTTGCATTTCTTTTTCAGTCAGCGGTGTGCCAATCTTGATGCAGCGTTGTTTGACCATTGAACGGATCAATTTTTCGCGTAGGGTATATTCAGCGTCCGAATTAAAGTGCTTGTACTCTTCCAATAATTGTTCAATGATTATTTTTTCTTGACCAGCCTGCATGTCGCTGGGAGTGCCTTGGATAATAAATTCACCTCCTGCGCCGACTTCGAGCAGAAAGCCCAGTGCGGTAAGCGGGGTACGGAGTTCGCTTAATAAAACAGCATCGGCTGCTGGTAATGATAGCGTAACAGGAAACATAGATCGCTGAGTAGCTATCGGCTTTTCTGCACTACTTTGCTCAAGCTGTTCGTACAAGATCCGTTCGTGTGCTCGTTGTTGATCTATCAGCCAAAGTCCCTCGCGGTTCGGATACAGAATATAGGTGTTGAGCAGTCCGGTGATAGCTTGTAGCGATTCACGGGTTCCTGCGCTAAGCAAGGGGTTTGTGGTAGTTGGCTCGGGTTCTTGGGCCTCCCAATCAGCGCGATACGACCTAAAGCCACTGGGTTGTATCAGGTGTGCTTGATTTTTTTGGGTAAAACTCCTGAACAGTGCGCTGTCAGCGACAGCCGATTTTTTTTCTTCGGTAAAAGGTTGTTGGATCGAAGACAACTGCTGAATAGAGGCATCCAGATCAAAATCAAGTGTAGGCGTAATACTGAATTGTGCCAAGGCATGCTTTACGGCTGCTTGTACAAATGCGTAAACGATCTTCTCATCCTCGAATTTTATTTCTTGCTTCGTGGGGTGTACATTGATGTCGATCTGTTGCGGATCCAGATCGATAAAAAGTACATAAAGGGGAAAATGATCTGGCGCCAGCATACCCTGAAACGCATTCATGATGGCATGATGCAGATACGAGCTTCTGATGAAGCGGTTGTTGACAAAGAAGTACTGTTCTCCGCGCGTTTTACGGGCGGTATCAGGCTTACCTACAAAACCGCGAATAGTAAGATAATCGGTCTCTTCCTTTACGGTAACGAGTCTCGATTCGTAAGCAGCTCCCATCAACTGTACGACACGTTGTTTAAGTGTGCCACTTTCCAGCTGAAAGAGTTGTTGATGGTTGGCATGCAGGCTAAAAGCAATAGAGGGAAAGGCGAGCGCCACTCTTGTAAATTCTTCGATGATATGTCGCATCTCGGCCGCATTACTTTTCAAAAAATTGCGGCGGGCCGGTACATTGAAAAAAAGATTTTTCATGGCCACGCTGGTGCCCTGTGGCGCTGCGATCGGTTCGGCTTTGATCAGTTGACTGTTTTCTACTTCTACATAAAAGCCCAATTCACTTTCTTCTGTGCGGGTTTTTAACTCAACTTGCGCTACGGCTGCGATCGAGGCCAGCGCCTCTCCGCGAAATCCCATGGTCTGAATACAAAAAAGATCTTCGATCCGACTGATCTTGGAGGTAGCATGTCTTCCGAAACAAAGTCTGGCATCAGCCTCATTCATTCCCTTTCCGTTGTCTACCACTTGCACCAGTGATTTACCCGCATCGTTAACAATAAGCTGTATAGCGGTGGCGCCGGCATCTACGGCATTTTCCAGTAATTCTTTGACCGCACTGGCCGGGCGCTGAATTACTTCTCCGGCAGCGATCTGGTTGGCAATATGGTCGGGTAGAACGGTGATCAAGGGAATACGACTGGTTAAGCCTTCAAAAATACGATATTGCCCCCGATCCCTTGTGTAGCCACCCTGCTTTTTTATCGAGCATTCCGGATGGGATCTCCTGCTTGCTTTTTACAGGGCATATCTGTTCTTTTAGCAGTGACACTTTTGGTGAAAAAGAGTATTTTTAATATTCGATGTTCTAAACTTATTTTCATGAGAATAGTATTTCCTTTTTTCTTATTGTTCTTTTTCTCTTGGTGTTACATCCAGGCACAGCCGCTTGCGCAACAAAATCGCCAGCGCTGGGTTGATAGTGTTTTTGCCAGCCTGACCGAAGACCAGCGTATTGCTCAGTTGATGGTGATACGGGCGCATTCCAACCTGGGCCCGGACCACATTGCCAAAGTAGAGCGAGATATCGTCGACTATAATGTAGGAGCACTTTGTTTTTTTCAGGGCGGGCCTCTTCGTCAGGCGAAACTTACCAACCGATATCAGCAATTAGCCCGTACACCCCTGATGGTCACCATCGATGGCGAATGGGGATTGGGGATGCGACTGGATAGTGTAACCCGCTTTCCCTATCAACTAACCCTGGGTGCTTTACAGGACGAGGGGTTGGTCTATCGAATGGGAGTGGCCGTTGGGGAACAATGTAAACGTCTTGGGGTTCATGTCAATTATGCACCCGTGGTCGATGTCAATAATAATCCTGATAATCCGGTTATTGGATTTCGTTCTTTTGGCGAAGATCGCGACAAAGTAAGTCGGCTGGGTGTAGCCTATATGAAAGGCATGCAGGATGCAGGCATTATGGCCTGTGCCAAACATTTTCCCGGGCATGGTGATGTGGCAGTCGATTCTCATTACGATCTGCCCGTTATCAATAAATCGATGACACAGCTCGACTCTATGGAATTGGTCCCGTTCAGGGCTCTTTTTGCTGCTGGTGTGGGTAGCGTGATGATCGCGCATTTGTCTATACCGGCGATTGATACCACGGCCAATCGAGCTACTTCTATTTCGCGTAATAATGTAACCGAACTGCTTCGGAATAAACTGCAGTATAACGGACTCAGTTTTACCGATGCCCTCGAGATGAAGGGGGTAGCAAAATACTTTCCGGGGGGTACCATATCGGTAGAAGCGATCATTGCCGGCAACGACATGCTTTGCTTACCCGCCAGCGTTCCTGAGTCTATTGCCGCAATAAAAACAGCGCTGCAAGAAGGGCGCTTGCAACAAGTTGACATTGACAGTAAAGTCAAAAAGGTTTTAGAAGCAAAATACGATCTCGGATTGTATCGCCCGCAGGTTATTGATACCGCCCGCTTAGTGAGCGATCTTAGTGCCTCTACCGATGCGATCCGCGAAGAGGTAGCGCGAAAGAGCTTAACGCTCCTCGGAAATATTCCTGCTTCGTATTCGTTCCCTCTCAAAAAAGGAGATCGGCGTATTGCCTATGTGCAGCTGGGAGGCACCTCGATCGGCGTTTTTGGGAAAACACTAAAGGATCAATTACAGGCCGATACATTTCACTTTGCACTTCAGGACAGTACTTCTAATATCGACAGTATTGTTCGGGTACTCAAAACGGAGAATCGATACAATTTGTTTATTGTCGGACTGCAGGGATACGCCAACAAGCCCATGAATAATTTTGGGATCGGTGCCCAAGCACTCAAATTGCATAAGGCCCTTAACGGCGATTCCACTATCAATTTTGTGTTTGGGAATGTTCAGGCTCTAAAACATATCTGTGAGGCAAGCGTAGTGGTAGCGGCTTATCAAGATGATGATATCTTTCAATCCGTAGCGGCCCAATGGCTGATGGGAGAGTTCCCGGCGAGAGGGACGCTGCCCGTATCTGTTTGTGCGTATCCTCTCGGAGCGGGGATACAGCAAAAGGCCATGCCCGCATCGAATAGCAGAATGATCGCGTCATTTGATCGGATCGAGTCTACGATCCAAGATGCCATTATCAAAAAAGCCTTTCCGGGTTGTGTTGTGATGGCTGTGCGTAAAGGAGAGATTCTATATCACAAGGCCTTTGGGTATTATGATTATGAACAAACCCAGGTGGTAAAGCCAGAAAGCATCTTCGATCTGGCCTCAGTGACCAAGATCTCTGCAACCACCATCGCTGTTATGAAACTGTACGAAGAAGGTAAGCTTCGGCTCGATGCCCGCCTGGGCGAATACCTTACTTATGTGCGGGGCACCAATAAAGAGAATTTACTTGTTCGCGATATCTTATTACATCAAGCGGGGCTGGTTCCCTTTATCCCATTTTATAAAGAAACTCTTACCGTCTCGGGTACACCTGATACGCTTATTTTTTCAAAACAACCTCGCAATGGATTCACTAATAGAGTAGCCGATCGTTTATATATCCGCAACGACTGGCAGGATACCATCAGACTGCGTATTCTGCAAAGTCCGGTAGGTCCCGGCGGAAAATATATTTACAGTGATAATGATTTTATTTTTTTGGGGCATATTGTTGAGCAGCTGTCCGGTCAGTCGCTTGACGCCTATTGTCAGGATCATTTTTATCGCCCTTTGGGGATGTATGCTACCGGCTTCAAGCCACGTGAGCGATTTACAATCGACCGATTGGTGCCCACCGAGACCGAGAAACATTTTCGCGGTCAAACGACCCGTGGAGACGTGCACGATGAAGGAGCTGCCCTTATGGGCGGTGTGGCCGGTCATGCCGGTCTGTTCTCGAATGCCTACGATCTGGCGATATTGTACCAAATGCTGTTGAACGAAGGAGTCTATCAAGGTCGTCGCTATTTGCAACCCGAAACGATCCGGTTGTTCACCGGCTATCAACGAAGCGGCAGTCGGCGTGGGCTGGGTTTTGATAAACCCGAGCTCGATAATAAAATGCGTCGTGATCCTTATCCTTCTTTATTAGCCTCTCCAGCCACCTTTGGCCATACAGGATTTACAGGCACCTGTGTATGGACCGATCCGCAACGCGAATTAGTGTATGTGTTTTTGTCAAATCGGGTCAATCCTACGCGTGATAACAATAAATTATCACAATTACAGGTTAGAGGAAAAATTCAGGATGCACTGTATAATGCTATCGGGGCAGATCAATAACCAAACTTAGTTTCCGGGATCTTGCTGCGGTGGTCTGGGTCCGCGTTGTGGTCTGGGGCCGCGGGGTTGTTGACGAGAAGGACCTCCGCCCCCGGGCGAATTATCTCTTTGAGGTGCGCCACCCTGTGTACGTCCTCTTTGGGGCCCTTTTGCTTGTGGCTGCTGTGGTCCGCGCGGTTGTTGGCCTCCTTCGCGGCGGGGTTGATCAGGACGATTTCCATGTTGCTGTCTTCTCTTTTTCTGTGCTGCTCTATCCAGCGATTTGAGACTGATCTGTCCGACTAATTCTACAAATTCAGGTTCTTCTTCTTTGGGTTTCGAAGAGACGATCTCGACAGGCTCCAGTTCTTCGGGGCGAATGCCTTGCCTGTTCAATTCTTTGATCTTCTTTACCCGATCGATAGAGAGAGGGTACTGCTTATTACTATCGGGCAGGGTGTACCACATCAAATTTTTGAAAATATCTTTTTTGATCAAAAACGCATTTCCTTTTGCCACTTGCAACACATCACAATTATCTGGGAAATGCTGCAAGGCATCCAAGTACGTATCGAGTTCGTAGTTAAGACAACATTTCAGTCGTCCGCATTGTCCGCTTAACTTGGTCTGATTGATCGATAAATTCTGGTAGCGCGCCGCGGCCGTATTCACCGATTTAAAATCGGTTAGCCAGGTACTGCAGCAAAGCTCTCTTCCGCAGCTGCCGATGCCACCGACTTTGCCGGCTTCTTGTCTGGCACCGATCTGACGCATCTCTACTTTTACCTTGAACTCAGTTGCGTATATTTTAATTAATTCTCTGAAGTCGACCCTGCCGTCTGCAATGTAAAAGAAGGTTGCTTTTCTGCCATCGGCTTGCATTTCGACCTGGCTGATTTTCATATCGAGTCGTAATTGCTTGGCAATAGCCCGACTCCGAATGACTGCCTCCGGTTCACGGCTTTTATTTTGCTTCCATTGTTCTATATCACGATCCGTGGCCCGGCGTAATACTTTTTTGATCTCAGGATTATCCTCCTTTACCCCTCTTTTCTTGAGCTGCAGTCTTACGATCTCTCCGGTGAGCGACACTTCGCCCACATCAAAGCCACTGACTCCTTCGACGGCGATCAGATCGCCCTTTTCCAGAAGTTGCAAGGTAGGGTTAATGAAAAAATCCTTTCGGGTTCCCTGGCTAAAACTTACCTCGATAACCCGGCATTGGCTGTCGGTATCGGCCAGGGGAAGATTCTTGAGCCAGTCGTGGGCGTTCATGCGATTACATCCGCCGGAACTGCATCCACCGTTGCTTTTACATCCATTTGGTTTACTGCCGGTTGCAGTTCCACAGCCCGAACAACTCATGTAAGCGAAAATACGAATTTGTCTTCAATGATGTGGTAAAGTCTAATGGTAAGGGCATGAAATAAGATCTTCGCATGGGCATTGCGCTCTATCTGGTAATGAGCCTGGTCCAGTTCGTTGACGATGGCCTCTTGCTGCTCAATAGAGGCAATTTTATTGAGTCGTTCGGCAAAGTCTTTTTCTTTTTCACTGATCAGGTATTGTCCTCCTTGAATGCGCAGCTGTACTGCTTGCTCGAGCAGATGAATAAAGTAGCGTAAAAATTGCTTTTGCTTTTCTCTTCCCAGCCGGCTGATCTCTTCTACCCACTTAGTTTGAGCCACCGGGCCTGTCTTGACAATGGCATTAAGCCAGTCGCGTACCAATACTTGCCAGTCTTCTTCGGCATGTTGCACCAGTTGTAAGGCTTCTCTGTAGTTTCCTTCGCAAAGGGGGGCTACCTGAGCCGCCAGCGAAGCGGGCGTATTATTTCGTTCTATCAAGGCCTTTTCTATCTGTTCTGTTTCCAGCAACGGCACTTTTATCAATTGACAACGACTTACTATGGTGGGAAGTAACTGTGATTCATTTTCGCTGACCAACATGATCAGTGTATCAGCCGGAGGCTCTTCGATAAGTTTCAGTAGTTTATTGCCTTCGTTCCCCATCAGTTCCGGAAGCCAGAGAATAAGGATTTTCCAAGGGCTTTCAAAACTTTTGAGACTTAGTTTTCTGTTGATGTCATTGCATTCTTCCGAGGTGATCTTTCCCTGGCTGTTCTCTTTTGTTTTGATCATTTCGATCCAGTCGAACAGATTACCGTATGGATTCAGCTGCATAAAAGTTCGCCACTCGGTAATAAAGTCGGTCGCAATCGGTTTCTCTCCAGGTTTTTTGGTAACGGTAGGATAAGAGAAATGAATATCCGGATGAATAAGTTTCGTTGCCTTAGTACAGGCCGGACAAGTACCACAAGGTTCGTTGCTTCCTTGTTGTGCTGCAGTTTCGCATACTAAGTATTGCGCAAAACTCATGGCGAGCGGAAGGGCACCTGTTCCTTCTTTGGCTAAAAAAAGCAACGCATGGCTGAGTCGGTTCTGTTTTACCAGTTCAGTCAGTCGCTGCTGCAATAGCTCTTGGCCAATTACCTGATGATAGTGCATCAAGGCGAATGTAGTTCATCCGGCAGAGAAAGTATAAGGCAGACCCAGACTTTATTCAAGCCACTTAATGATCTCTTTACTCATGGGTTCGGTGCGGGGCGAAAAGGTGGCGATCAGCTCTCCTTTTTCGTCAAGCAGAAATTTTCCAAAATTCCAACTGACCGGATCGTTAAGATCCTTTGCTTTAGCCTGCTCTTTTAAGTATTTATAGAGCGGATGGGTGTCGTTTCCTTTTACGGAGATCTTTTCGGCCATTGGGAAACTTACCCCATAGTTGCGTTTACAGAAGGCGCTGATCTCTTCGTTCGAACCGGGTTCTTGTCCCATAAAGTTATTAGCCGGAAAGCCGACGATCACCAGCTTCTTGCCGTAGGTTTTGTAGAGCTGTTCCAATCCCTCGTATTGCGGGGTAAGTCCGCAGCGAGAGGCGGTGTTCACGATCAGAATTTTTTTGCCCTTGTAATCAGAAAAACGGATGTCCTGGCCTTCGAGACCAGGCACCGTGAATTCATAGATTGATCCGGCTGAAAAGCTGAAAAGACTCATTAGAAAGGTGATGATAAGTTTCATAAATGTAAATTTCAGCTTATTCAACAACTATCTCATGAAAAAGTTATTAGTTTTTTCCCATTCATATAGAAGAAAGGCAGAGAGCGGCCATGCACAGCTTGACGCCCGGTAATTGCGCCAGAACTTGTCCGCACGACTCAAGGGTTGCACCCGTAGTCAGCACATCGTCGATCAGTAAGATCCGTTTATTATAAAGCCTATGCGGGTGGATGATGCTAAAAACAGATCGGCTGTTCTCCCAACGGCCGATTCGACCCAGTCTTGTCTGGCTGCGATTGAAATTTTTTCTGATCAAGACGTTTTCGATCACCGGAATCTCGAGTTGTCGGGCCACTCCGTTACAAATGGCTGTTGCCTGGTTAAAACCTCGTTGTCTTAATTTTTTGGGATGAAGCGGAACCGGCACCAGGGCATCTGCCTTGAAACGCCCGCTTATTTTAAGTGCTGCGCCGAGTAATAATCCCAATTGTTCCCCGAGGGCTTTTTGATGTTTGTATTTCAGTTGGTAGATAAGCTGTTCCATCAGTGAATCGCGATTAAGGAAAAAGCCGGCATGTACAGCCTCAACGCTCACGCGCCCCCAAAGGATCTTCTCGGCGGGATTGTCTTGTTGACCGGCAAATCCCGTGGCCGGCAGCTCTTGCAAGCAATACCAGCAAAGAGAGCTGTCTGGGCCGAGCTTGTCAGAACCGCATCCCAGACAGATATGCGGGTAAAATAAATGGGTGATCGCCGCGGCGATGTCAGCAACTACATTCATACAGATGGCGCGATCAGGTCTAACTTAAAACAGATAGCGGTAAACGTCTTCTACCCTGGCCATGGTCACCACTTCGATACCCCTGTCTTTTGTATTCTTTTTAGAGGGGCTATCTTTTTGATTATAGCGCGATACGATAATTTTTTCGAAGCCTAATTTGGCCGCTTCGGCAATGCGCTGATCGATACGGTTGACGGCTCGCACTTCACCACTCAGTCCCACTTCTCCCGTAAAACAAAGTCGTGGAGAGAGCGCTATGTCTTCGTAAGAAGAGAGTAATGCGCAAAGCACCGCCAGATCGATAGAGGGGTCCTCTACTTTCAATCCGCCAGCAATATTCAAGAACACATCTTTAGTCCCGAATTGAAATCCTCCTCTCTTTTCCAACACCGCCAACAGGAGCTGCAGTCTTCGCAGGTCAAATCCGCTCACGGTCCGTTGTGGGGTCCCATATACCGAAGGAGTAACCAGGGCCTGAACTTCTATCAGCAAAGGTCGCATACCCTCCATGGTAGCCGCAATGGCAATTCCACTGAGTTGTTCGTCTTTTTGCGTCAGTAACAGTTCGCTCGGATTCAGTACAGCCCTCATACCAGTATCATTCATTTCATAAATACCTAATTCAGCTGTGCTTCCAAAACGATTTTTAAGCGTTCGCAAGATGCGGTATGTATAGTGACGGTCGCCTTCGAATTGCAAGACCGTGTCTACCATATGCTCGAGCATCTTTGGTCCTGCGATCTGCCCTTCTTTGGTAATATGCCCGATCATAAATACGGGCGTATTGGTCTCTTTGGCAAAGCGCTGAAATTCCGCTGCGCATTCTCTTATCTGCGAGATCGATCCTGGCGACGCATCGATATGTGGCGTTTGCAATGTTTGAATAGAGTCGACGATAAGCAGTTGCGGTTTGAGCTTTTTTATTTCTTGAAAGATAATCTGCGTATTGGTCTCGGTCAGCAAAAAGAATCTTGGGTTCTTTGTTTGCAGCCGATCCGCCCGCATCTTGATCTGCTGTTCGCTTTCTTCTCCACTTATGTATAATACGGTAGTATCAGTCAGCCCCAATCCATTTTGCAAGAATAAAGTTGATTTGCCGATACCGGGCTCTCCTGCTACCAGTACCAGGCTCCCGGGAACGATACCGCCGCCCAGCACCCGATTCAATTCTGTATCAGGCGTGATGATCCTTTTTTCTTCGCTACTCTTGACCGCATCGATAGTGATCGTGCGCCCGGCTCTCTTGTCAATACCGAATTCCTTCCAATCAATAAAATCTTTTGATTTGTCCTTGTGCACCAGCTCTTCTACAAAGCTGTTCCAGGAACCGCAGCCGGGACATTGCCCGATCCATTTGACACTCTCGTGTCCGCATTGTTGGCAAAAAAAACTGCTCTTGGTCTTGCTCATCTCTATAAAATGCAAAGGGCCAATCTTTCGACTGACCCTTTACTTACTAACCCATTAAATTCTGTTGCTAAATTAGCAAGGAGGGGGGGATATTTAAAATTAAATTTGCCTTTTGTGCATAACTTTTCTGTTAAAGTTTTTGACTGCCATCACCTTTGGAAGGGCCCCTTTTTAATTTATAGTATCTTGATTATCAACTTTTTATAAAATTATTTTTGATTTTTTATTTCCTGGGGGATCAGCCTTCAAAAAGGTATTTTCTGTCCTCGAGGTGACAAAAAGACGCAAAAAAAGTTGTCCGTTGAACTGGCCATAAATTTGTTGTAATATTGAGTATTAAAACAATCCTTATACGCCATGTTATTCATTTCTCTTCTCTTTTTGGGGATCAGTTTTCTGGTCTCTTCCATTCTCAAGGGTAAGTTTACCCGCTACAGCAAGCAAATTCTTAATAACGGCATGTCCGGCAAGGAAATAGCCGAAAAGATGCTTCGCGAAAATGGCATTTACGATGTTAAGGTAATCTCGGTCGAGGGCTTTTTGACCGACCACTATAACCCAATGGATAAAACAGTTAATCTGAGTCCTGAGGTGTACCATGGTAACAGCGTTTCTTCCGCCGCCGTAGCTGCCCATGAATGCGGACACGCTGTACAGCATGCTACTGCATATGGACCATTGGTCTTCAGAAGCCGTATGGTGCCCTTGGTTCAATTCAGCGCCAATATCGTCAACTGGGTCTTGCTGGCAGGAATGGTAATGCTGGCTGTTTCCAATAACGATACCGTGTTGCTCTTGGGTATTATTTTGATGGCCATTACTGTAGTATTTAGTCTGGTGACCTTACCTGTCGAGTTCGATGCCAGCAATCGCGCGCTGGCCTGGTTGGACAATACCAATATCACCAACTCAGAAGAATATCCCATGGCAAAGGATGCGCTTAAGTGGGCGGCCACTACTTATGTAGTAGCTGCACTCGCTGCCGTGGTTACGCTGATTCATTATGTTATGATCTACCTCGGCAACCGAGATTGATCTTCCAGAAGTTTATCAGTAGCTTCTCCTAACTGAATAACTTGATCTCCTCTTCGTTCTTATCAAAGAATCGATATTCCGTTAAGTGATAAGCCGTATCAGCTTGGATTTTTGTTTTCTGACCGAACTTTTTATTCCACTTCGCCATTTTAGTGCTCCATGGCCAACCCTTGGTGAGGTAAGCGTATACGATGGGATGTACGATCAGAGTGAGCCCACTATGTTTATGAGTAAGTAAATAGCTCAGATTCTTTTCGATCTCGTCTTCGAGTAACAAGGCCGATACGATCTTACCGGTTCCTTTACAGCTGGGGCAGGCCTCTTGGGTATTGATATTGACCTCGGGCTTCATCCGCTGCCTTGTGATCTGCATAATACCGAACTTTGAGATAGGAAGTACCGTGTGCTTTGCCCGATCGGCTTTCATGCAGGCCTCCATCTTGTCGAGCAGTTTCTTTTTATTCTCGGGTAACTTCATGTCTATAAAGTCCACCACAATAATGCCGCCCAAGTCACGCAGTCGTAATTGTCTTGCAATCTCGTCGGCCGCTTCAAGATTGGTCTCCAGTGCATTTTGTTCTTGGTTACTACCGACGCTTTTATAACCGCTATTGACGTCAATTACATGAAGCGCCTCGGTATGTTCAATTATAATGTATGCGCCGCTATCGAGATTGACTGTTTTTCCAAAAGATGATTTTACCTGTTTGGTGATTCCGAATGAATCGAATAAGGCCGATCCGTTCTGGTAGTAAGAAACGATCTCCGCTTTTTCTGGGGCGATACGTTGGATATAACTTTTGATATCGGCGAAAATGGTTTTATCATTTACCACGATCCGATTAAAGTCAGCATTGAGCAGATCGCGCAAAATACTGGTGGTTTTGGTTTGCTCACTCAGGATCTTGGCCGGGGCCACTGCTCCTTTCAAATTGCGCTGAATGGTCTTCCACATTTCCACCAGCATAGAAAGATCTTCGTGCAGCTCGGCTGTTTTCTTTCCTTCGGCCGCGGTGCGCACGATCACGCCGAAATTTTTGGGTTTGATGGCCTCCACGATCTTCTGTAACCGCTTGCGCTCTTCGCCAGAATGGATCTTGCGCGAAACGGCTACGATATCATTAAAGGGGGTGACTACCACAAAGCGTCCTGGCAGCGAGAGCTCGCAGCTTAAACGGGGACCTTTTGCGGCAATGGGTTCCTTCAAGATCTGAACCAGGACTTGCGGCTTGCCACCCAATACTTCGTTGATCTTACCGGTCTTGACAATCTCGGGTTCTACAGTAAACTTGTTAAAGTCAGCTACTGTTTCATTGGTATCCTGAATGCAGTATTGTGTGAATTTGAGCAACGATTTCACATAGGGACTCAGGTCAGAATAGTGCAAAAAGGCATCTTTCTCGAAGCCTACGTCCACAAAAGCAGCGTTAAGGCCGGGGATCAGCTTTTTGACTTTGCCTAAATAGAGATCTCCTACGGCGAAGCGGGCATCACTACGTTCGTTATGAAGCTCCGCGAGCTTCTTGTCTTCGAGCAAAGCGATCTCGACACCTTGCGAAGTGGCATTAATGATAAGTTCTTTGTTCATTACAGCTTGACTACTGTATCTACCTTTCACCGTTCATCCGGGGGAACCCGAAAGAATGGGGGCTGTAAACGCCGGTTGCGACGCATCCAATAATAACAGAAACGGTCTTGAGAAGACGTAGACTGTAAGGGGAGAATAAGTAACGGAATACCGAAAACAACCGGGGACTGTGAATAAACACAACAGGCCGCAACAAGGCGGCACTTGCTATTATTTATTTCTCTTCTTGTGACGGTTCTTTCTCAGTCTTTTTTTACGCTTGTGCGTCGCAATCTTATGACGCTTTCTTTTTTTACCACAAGGCATACCAGAATAATTTTTTTGATCTTGTTAT
>Ga0129333_10000097_pt1 | contig 55931 bp, 27 predicted proteins | sample CPB6_08_DNA_FD_94474 | JGI IMG/M metagenome (GOLD analysis project Ga0129333, IMG submission 94474) | Freshwater to marine salinity gradient microbial communities from Chesapeake Bay, USA - CPBay_Sum_0.6_0.8_DNA | ecosystem: Environmental > Aquatic > Marine > Coastal | place: USA: Chesapeake... | reverse complement strand
TTCTGGTCTGTCTGATGACCTTATCCCCAGCAGTTCCACCAACAGACATGATAATGTTTGCTGCATTTGGATTATGGATAGCAGCACCAGCGCCCGTAGTTGCTTCATCCCAGACATCAGTTTCTTTTCCAAATTGGAAAGTGTTGAAGAATACTGTTTGAAAAGGAGATGTTTTAAATCTATTCTTTGATGAAAATTGAGGTCTCCAATCCGTTTGCTCACCCCAGTGGTCAGCAATATTAATTGTTTCAAATAAAGATCTTTCTTGATTTAAGAAGTCTTGATCTTTCTTATTCCATATTGCCATTTATCAACTCCATTCCGAATCATGATAAACCTTCTTGGCACCTAGGACTTTACGCTCGCCTGAAGGTGGATACACATTCTGAATAATTGCACCAGGATACTCAGACTGAATCATCTCAGTCAACTCTAACCTATCAGGAATCATACCTTCATAGGTCATCTCAATACGATACAACTCACCGTTGTATTCCATATCAGCAGTATACTTTTCTTCAACTTGCTGTTGCTCTGCAGAGTTGATATAAAGATTACCGTTGAAGTCGCCTTTGATGTTGACGCTTTCTGATAAGAATTCTGAGTAGGATTTCATTAGCAATTCCACGCTCTAAGGGACTTATTGATTCTGCTATCTGGATCATTAGCAGTCTTCTTGCTTGTGAGTTTCTTTTTCATACCACTCATACGAGCACAGAAACTCCTCTTACGAGGACCACCTTTGGGTTGGGGTGCTTTCAAATCGCTTCCAGGATTCTCACGCTCATAGGACTTACGTCCTTTTTCATTAAGTCCACCTTCTTTATTTTGCCCTTCTTTACGAGTCCAGGCAGCACCTTCCTTAACATCCTTTTCTCCATCCGACATAGGATGGGGATTGATTGCAGGTGTCTTTGGTGTTTTCTTTTTGTAACTCTCGTGAAAATCCTTGAAACTAATCATTGCTCTTTCAACTCTGGATTATTAGGGCAGTTTGCCTCATGCTTTTCTAACCAAGTTGTAGGTCTCCAATGACCCTTGGGAGGGGTAACTCCACAGTGCTTGCACTTGAATTCGTCACCCTCCCACATTTTCACCTCAGCCATAATGGTATGCTCCTTTAGTTGTTTTCTTAGGAAGTTTGCCGCTTCTCACCTTGGTGCCAGATGTTTCACCGTAACCTTCGGGATGCTTGCCCGCTTTAGTCTTACCGATTGAGTCAGACTTTGCCTTACTACCTTTCTCAGTATAGTGCAGTTTTGCTGATTTGTCAGCATCTTTTGTGATAACAGATTCTTGACCATGCTTACGACCAAGGCGACGCATTACCTTACCGAAACGACGCTTAGACATCTTCTCGGGTTTGGAAGTCTGGTATGAAACCTCACGACCAGTTTCGCCGCTACCATACTTATACTCGCCCACACCTTTCTTGTGACCGATACCATGCTTCTTAAGGTCCTTCTCAAGACCCTTACGCTTCTCACGGTTTGCCTTCTCATCATCGCCACGGTCAGCAGAAATGTGACCAGTAACTTGAGTCTTAGACTTCTGCATCATGCGACCAGTGCGGTTGCCTTCTGCGATGAAATCCTTATATGAGATGGTGCCTTCTTTCTTGATACCAGCAACACGGTCAACTGCACTGCCCAGTTTACGCTTAATCTTGTCGCCCAGAGTTTCTTTCTTCTTAATGTTAGCACCCAGTTTATTCAGACGCTCGGTAGCAGTGCTGCCACTTGATTTATAGGAAGACTGACGCTTGGCATAATCCATATAGGACTCGCCCTTCTTCAGTTTCTTGGGGTCTTCCTTAGGTTTGGATGCTGCAGCCTTATCTTCGCGAGCACGCTGGTTAGCACCAGGACCACCAAGTTTGCGGTCTTGCTCAGGGTCTGGATGCCAGAAGTCACCACGCTCCTGAATTACTTCTTCAGTAGTTGTTTTCTTTCCAGTCACTTTCGCATGAAACTTGATGTTGCTATCAGCATAGTCATTCCCAGTGCTCTGAGCAAGTTTGCCAGGAGTAATACTTTTACGACCAGCACGCTTTGCTTCTCTATCCTTCTCCGCCTTACGCTCCTGTGCCATCAGTTTGCGATATTCATCCTCTTGGATTGTCTCGCCTTCAGCATCAAAAGAATTCATCAGAGCACCCTTGCCATACTTAGCAGTAATGGAGTTTCTTACCATATCAAGTGCTTTCTTTGTAGTTTCTCTATGCTTGTCTTCGCGTGCTTTCTTTTCAGCAGCAGTTTCGGGTTTGCCTGCAGATGGTTTTGAGGAATAACGATTGTTACCATCAATACCACCACGCTCCATACGACGGTCCTTCAGACGGTCGGACTCTTCCTCAGGAAGATAACCCTCTTTCTTGATTTCACCCATTGCCTTTTGCTTGCGAAGTTTCTTGGGGTTTTTAGTCTTATCTGCTGAGTACATATCATCATCACCCTCAGGGTCCATAGCACTACGATGTCTTGTGCTTCTTTCATGATCAGGCATATTTTCACGACCACTCTTCGCCTCATCAGGAGAATAGGTCCTACCACTGTTATACCATTCTTTACCAACATGCCCTCTCTTCTTGGCATCGTCAGAAGCTTCTTTACGCTTCAGTTTTCTGCGGTTTGCCTTAAAGTCTTTGAGAGACATACCCTCTTCGATTTCGACCTCTTCTTTCTTCATGGCAGCACGCTTCTCTGCTGCTTTCTTAAGAAGTCTTTGCTTTGCCGCTTCACGCTCATCCTGAGGGATGTCAATATTAGTCAGAGCACCTACACGCTCGGCAGGTTTACCAGGAACTGCAGACTCGGGGAGATTCTTCTCCTTAGTCTTGGCAAACTTCTTCGCATCTGCGGGAGAGATGGAGGCAGCAATTTTAGCAACCTCAGGGGATGCTGGCTTCTCACCCTTCTGAGCAGCTCTTACCATCCCAAAGAGACGGCGTTGACGTTGATTAACTGCAGGCATCTTACTGTCTCGCGATAGGTGTGCACTTTAAACCAGCCCCATTGATAGTTTCAAGGGGTTCCTTCTCTAGATAGATGGTTTCACCAGCGGCAATGGTGATATCTCTAGACCCTAGGGTTTTGTAATCTGTTCTTGCTGCTGCTTGTGCAGTGTCATCGATGGTGAGGACGATACTTGCATTAGTATCATTCAGGACTCTAACCATTCTTGCACTACCAAGATTTGTAGCAGCACTGAGAGTTACCTCAGTAGATTGTACAATTACTCTTCGTGACATCTCAACTAATTCCAGTTTCTGTCAAACTATTTATCTTGCTGGGACTTTAAGAATTTAGCAAGATCCGCAGTGCTACCAACAAACATAGTGTTGTTTGTAGTATTGACTTGCTTCTCTTTCTTGGGATTCTCAATCTCATTGACCTTCTTCTGTAGGTCTACGAGTTTATCAGCAACGTCCCCAATATGCTTAATAAGTTGTCCCGCAACTTCATATGCACGAGGTTGGTCAGATTCTTGTGCTAACTCAAGAATACCATCAACTGCTTCCTGCCCCTTCTCAATTAGACTATAGAGATTTGCTCTAGTGTATTCGTAGTCTTTTTTAAGTTGGTCCTTAGTTGTAGTAGGTTCAATATGGGCGATGGGTGCTTCTTCTGTTGGGACTATAGCGGTCTCAACATTCAAAGCATCCTCAATCCCATCAAACGTCTTCGTCTTGTCCTGTGGTTGGGTTCCAATCTCTTGCATCTGTAAACTCACTGTAAATCTCATTGAATCCAAAGTCATCGCCAAGGTCAGCGTCAACTGGGTCTGGCGTGACTGTGTAGCGAAGTTCTCTTGGAGCAGTAACATCCAAACGGGTGGACATGTCAACCTGCGCTTTCTTGATGACCTGATCCGTGGTGTCGCTAATGGGACCAAACAGATATGTCTTACATGTAAATTGTAAGGTATATACCAGTGTGCGACGGGTATCAAAGTCGCCCTCATATTCATCGGAGTAGTCCACCGATGTTAGAGTAACAGGAAAGTCTCTCTTCTCTCCAATCTCAGCAACCAGATTCATCGTGATATTGAAACTTGGTTGGAAGTATGGAAGAATCTGCTCAAGAATTTGCAAACCATCATCTTGATTTTTTGCAAGAATGCCCAATTCAAAACTGATATTATAGGGCACAGGCATGAATGACTTCTTATCCTTACCATCCGCTGTTGTGTGGCGAATGATTTGGGTAGGAGATAACTTACGGCTGGCATCGTATGAAATACCATTAATCTCAAAGAAGATTCTTGGCAAGGTAATCTGCACCTGATCCTTCTGAGTCAAGTCACCAGTTGCTTTCAGTCTTGCCAAAAACTTTTGTCTTGGACCATATGCCAGGGGCACCTTCATAACTTCCGTCTTGCTACCAGAGGTGCGACGAATTTCAATATTATTAAAAAGTGTGCCAAAACTGACAACGGTCTTTCTAATAATTTCGTGATATGTATAAGTCCCTAACATTAGATTGTTCCACCAGAGTTACCAAAATCACCAAAAGGATTGCCCTCGGTGAAATCCAGAATGGCATCAGCTTGGATTTCAATATCCCAATTCTGATCTGTATCGTCATTCACATTATTTATCGTATTGTAATTTCCAGTTGTCCAGGACGCAAGACTGGTGTTACCTGTAATATTCTCGGGAATGGTAAATCTTCCTGAGCGATTTACAACAACTAACTTGCCAGTATCAGGGTCCCAAGACTTCACATCCGCAGTAGAATTGGTAACGGATCCCGTAATAGTCTCACCAGGGGTAAAGTCTCCTGTCCCACCGTCAAGCATGGTGAGTGTGATTGCATTGGAAAGGTTTGTTTCAAGGACATCAATTTCTGGCACTCCAGTATTAAAGTCTTCATGTCCATATTCAAACATCTCGCATCGTAATCCCCATACATACATTTTACCCAACTGGAAGAAGGGCACCTCATGCTCAACATACTGGATTTCAAACGTTTTGCCGAGCATTGAAAAGTGAATAAGATCTCCCTCATTTGGTCTACCCTCCACAATTAGTTGGGTGTTGTTATCAACAGCTTCGGTAAATCTTTTTCTAGAAATAATAAATGTTGCTTGGTCGGAAAGTCTCACTCCAAATTTGGTAAACATATCCTTATCACCGCGAAGTCCTACGGCATCTTCAAGATACGCTTCAATTTGAAATGCTTCATTAAATTGGGATAGGGTATCTTCAGTAAATACCATATCTTCTTTAACTAATGTCCTAGGAATGTAGTATACATTCTTTCCAAACATCTTAATTTGTTCGATAACAAGATCCTCTAATAGGTCCTGCTCACCCGTAATACCTTGTGTAAAGAATGGATTGAGTGCCATATTATCCGATCATATCCAGTGGTGGTGTTTCCCATGTTGTACGGAGTTGCTCATCAAGAATTTTTAATTCTTCAACGGCATCATTGTAAATCATCTCACCATTCAAAGTAACTCCACCAGGCATTTGCACGCCTGTAAATTTGGTGAGATTTTGACCCCACTGCTTCTTAATCTTTGCAGTGGCATAATCTTTAACCCACATTTGGTTATAGATTTCTGTCCATGTTGTTGGGTCAAGTGCACGCCATGCCTTAACAACAATATACTGATTCAAGAGAGCATCTGCTGGCCAGTCCCAATCAATATAAAGTCTATCTTGCACCTGAGAATAACGAATTGGTTTCATGCCCTCTAGCAGAAAGTCAATTGTTTCCAAGTGCTGTTGAATCATGTAGTAATGATAGAACTGCGTTGACGTAAAGTCATACAGGTCATTCAATCTCATCTGATAACGAATGTCAAAGATATTCGCTGTGCCTTTATCCGTAAAAGAGAAGAGACCTTCTACCGAAAGAATATGGTCAGGAACTTCAATATAACCATTACCTTCTTTCCAAGTGTCATTTCCAGCATGGGATAGTGAGGTGGCAGAAGTCTGCGCTCTATCTAATACTTCCTGGGTAATTTGATGCTTCAGATAAACTCTTTCTGCACCATCATAGTGAAATTGCTGGAATTTCTGAAGGGTGTAATCGATTGCGTCGTCTATTTGGTCATCGGATACATTCACCTCCAAGACTGGTTTACCAAGTCTACGGAGGCAGTATTCCTTGAGTTCTGCTTTGGAGGTTGGGATTGCCATTAGTTATCAGGGGCGAGTGAGAGCAGCGAGAGCAGCCTTGAGTTGGGCAACAGTTGCGATACCAGCGTCATTACCAATCGCATTCAAAGCACTGTAGAGCGCAGTCAGGTCACTATTAGTATCATCTGCTGTTGTGCCCTGGGCAGCAGTTGCATATGCAGTGCTGTTTGTAGTAGCAGCGGTGCCAAGACCCAGAGTGGTGCGAGCAGCAGATGCAGTTGCATCATCAATAAGAGATGCACCAAATGCACTGATTGTTGGCGTACCAGACAGGTCGCTATAAGCACCAGAGGTAGCAACAGTTGCATATGTGGGTGCAGTGTAGGAGATAACACCCGTGCCACTATTGTAGGACAGTGAACCAGATACACTAATCGATGAGCGAGCGCGAGCAGTTGTAAAGTATTGATTAGTGCCTTCAGTAATATTTGTTGTGCTGAATTCCGTAAAATCAACAGCGAGAGTTAAACTATTTCCAGCATCATTGTATGTGCTGCTGATACCAGTGCCACCAACGATAAGAGATGAAACTCTATCATCAACTCTTTCGTCTGTATAATAAAGGTTGGTGCCTTCAACAAGAGCAGTTGTGGTGTGGTTGCTCAGTGAAGCAATTGTGGTTGGAGTTGTATAAGAAATAACACCAGTGCCACTGTCGTATGAAAGTGACCCAGAGGCGCTAATTGCAGCACGAGCACGAGCATTCGTAAAGAAGAGGTTTGTACCCTCCGTCAAGTTGCTAGTGCTGATTTCACCAAAGTCAACCGACAGACCGAGGATGTTATTTGCATCATCGTATACTGCAGCGATACCTGTGCCACCATTAATCAAAGCAGCAACACGGTCATCAACACGCTCATTAGTGAAGTAGAGATTTGTGCTACCCTCAGCAAGAGCATCGGTAGTATGGTTTGCAATACTACCAACTTGTGATTGGAAGAAAGTAATATTTCCAGTCACATTCAAGTTACCCTGCACTTCAAAGTCGGTGGTTGACTTGAAGTTGTTGACCTGCAGTGTGTTTGTGCTGGGATTATAAGTAAGGTTTGAAGAGTCTGTGCGGACCTCAGTATATCCAGTGTTGGCAGAAACAAAGGGTATGTAGTATGTCAGGTTAGAAGTCGCAGTCTCAGTGATATTGACAAGGTTAGACTTGTCGGCAGTGCCAGTGAGATTACCAGTTACATTACCAGTAATTTGACCAGTAACTCCCAGAGTGCCACCAATTGTGACGTTAGAGGTCGCTGCAAGCGTGCTGGTGGTGATTAAACCATTAGCAGTGATGTTACCAGTAGTTGTCTGCAATTCAACCTTGACATTACCAGCACCATCCTTGAGTTGCATGGTCTTAGAAGCACCTTGAAGGACAAAGTTATCCTTGAAGAGTGATGTGCTGTTTTGTGTGATAGTGCTGTTGAATGTAGCAGCACCATCAACGTTAAGTGTGCTATCAAAGTCAACTGCATTATTAACCGTGAGGTTGGCAGCAAGAATTGTGTTGCCAGTCACGTTAAGTGTGCCTGCAATAGCAGTGTTACCAGTAGATGCAGTAACTGTAAACTTGTTGGTGTTAATCAGCAGAGATCCTGTAATGTTTGCAGAACCTGAGACGGTGATGGTTGAGCAAGCAAGGGTTGTTAATGTGGTTGCACCAGTTACACCTAAAGTGCCAGCAAATGTTGCATTACCAGTTGCGCCAAACAGAGAAATTTTAGTAGCAGCATTTGGTCCAATAAAGATATCATCGCCAACAAACAGGTCTGTAGCGATTGTTGCACCACCAGATGTAACCATTAGTGGAGCATTACCAGTCAGAGATGAGGGTGTTTCATTCTTGGTGAAAGAAACTCTACCACTGAATGCCTGGTTGCCACTCGTGGCAACAGATCCAACAACTTCAAAGTTACCAAATACCGTCAGGTCCTGACCAACTGCCATTTTACCGCCAACTTGTGCACCACCAGCAACTTTAAATGCTGGGGTTAGCAAGTTAAGAAATACTGGGCCAATATTGGGATTGGTGGTTGACGTGATATTAACATCACCAGCAATAGAAGCAGTTGATGAGAATGTTGCAGCACCAGTATGTGCAGTTGTGCTTGAGAATGTAGTAGCCCCAGTTACACCTAAAGTGCCAGAGATTAGTGTATTACCAGCAGCAGATGTTACACTAAATTTAGTATTGGTGCCATCAGTAATAATGAAGTCTTCGCCAGCACCAGTAGATCCAGAAATAGTTAATCCAGCATTAGCAGTAATAAGACCAGTTGATACAATGGTGCCAGTCACTGATAAATTATCATCAATGATTGTGCTACCAGTTGCAGAATCCAGAGTTAAGTTACCAGCAGTTGTGCTGATTTCAGAAGAACCATCAATACCAATCTTGATGTTATCTGCAGTGATATCAGTTGATGTAATTGGATTATTAAATGTTACTGTGCCATTAATAGTATGAGCATCAGTTCCAGCGTCACCAATAGTGGTATTACCACCAACCACAAGAGTGCCAACTACCTGCAGGTTATCATCCACATAAGTCAGACCTGTAGTGGAATCTAACACCAAGTTGCCAGCAAGTGTGCCGATTTCATTATCAGCATCTGTGCCAATCTTAAGATTACGAATATTTGCACGAGCAGAGCCAGTCAGTGCCTGGTTAAACTGCACTGTGCCATTAACGGTATGTGCATCTGTAGACTGGTTACCAATGGTAGTATTGCCATTTACTGCCAGAGTGCCAACAAGTAAAGTATTACCATCAACATTCAAGTCACCATCAATATCAGCATTGTCAGTAATATTAACAGTGCCACTGAAGGAATCCAGAATTAAATTACCTGCAGTTGTGCTAATTTCATTTGATGCATCAACACCAATTTTAATCTGGTCGGCAGTAATATCAGTTGAAGTGATTGCATGGTTAAACAGCACAGTGCCATTAATGGTGTGTGAGTCAGACCCAGCATTACCAATTACCGAGTTGCCATTGACTGTGAATGTGCCATTTGCAAATGTGTTACCAGTCTGAGCATCAACTGTGAAGGTTGTCGATACGTTGAAGTCATCAGCAACACTCAGGGTGCTGGACATCGTAGTTGCACCTGTAATAGATGCAGTTCCGCCCACAGAGAGGTCAGTGCCAACAAACAGTTTGAGACCGATACCAACACCACCACCAACAACCAGTGTGCCAGATGCAGAGTTGATTGCATTCGTAGTATCAAACAGTTTCAGACTACCAGCATCAATACCAGATCTGGTCCCCGAAAATACCTCAGAAGAGTTTGTAGCAGCGTTGAAAAAGGTATAACGACCTGCTGAGTTATCCCAACCAAAGAAACCGAGTCTAGCGGCACCTGAAGCGTAATAACGGAATTCAACTCCTCTATCTTTTGTATCATCAGAAACAGGTACAGTATCTCCACCTAAAGTAATGATAGGATCGTCAACCGTTATTGTTGTTGAATTTACAGTTGTTGTGCTTCCGTTAACGGTCAGGTTTCCAGTAACTGTAATGTTACCACCAACAGAAAGATTATTAGATCCCGAAATAGTTACGGGAGCATTGAAAGTTGAGGTCGCATTAATACTGAATGCATCAGTTGCAGCGTCACCAATGGTTGTGTTGTAACCAGTGATGTTGAATTCACGGTTGAATGTTGCATCACCATGGACAACCAGAGCGCCATCAGTAGCGTTACCTTGACCAACACGACCGATGGTAGTGTAACCAGACTCACCAAGAATACTAAATTCAATAGTATCAAGACTGCCAACTTTACCAACGTAGAAGTCGTCACCAACATGAAGGTCTTGGACAATACCAACGCCGCCAGCAATTCTCAGGTTTGCGTCTGCATCGTCAGCAAAGTTTGCATTATGTGCTGCGCTACCACCAATATATTGGCGATACTTAACGTCAAGGTTATTCAGTAGTGAGGGACGTGTGCGAGCAGTGCCAGCATCCTTAACTACGATACGGTCAGCAACATAAAGGTCAGTTGCGATACGGACATCCTTTTCAATGTTAACACCACCAGCAAAGGTGGCATTGCCCTGGGAACTGATAGTAATATCGGACTCAGATGTAGTAGCATCAACAGTAATGTTGTTGGTGCGCTCAAATGTATTGAAACCACCAATATTCAGACTACCTTCAATATCAGTGTTGCCGTTTGTGGACGTTACTCGGAATGTCTGAGATGACCCATTAGTGATGGTGAAGAATTTACCAGTAACATCCATCAGGAAGTCATTGTGGAAAACTACATCATCATCAACATCCAGAGTGCTGTTGAAGGTTACCGCACTATCAACGTTTAGAGTGCTATCAATATCTACTGCACCGACAACATGGACAGTGCCCTGGATATCTGTGTTACCGTTGTCAGTATCAACGGTAAACTTATTAACACCAGCAGCGGTGCGAATAATGAATTCTTTTGCATCAGCGGAAATAATAAGGTTGTCAGTAATTTCAGTCTCAAGTTGCACATCCAGTGTGCCCTCGATGACGGTGTTGCCAGTATCTGAGTCTACACTAAACTTAGTGACACCAGCAGTTGTCTGAATCAGGAAGTCTTCGTTATCACTTCTAAGGATAATCGAATCGTTGACTTCCAGATAGTCTGCAATGGTTACGTTGCCGCCAATATGTGCATTACCAGACAGACCGAAACCACCAGTAACAACTAGAGTGCCAGTTGTTGTGCTGCTGGAGTTTGTGTTGGTCGTGAGTCTGAGGTTACCAGCAATGAGAGCAGCGTCAGTGCCAGTAAAAACTTCATTGGTGTTAGTCGCATTGTAGAGGAAGCGATAGCCGCCAGTGCCACTCCACATATTAGCATTCGCATAATTTTCATCCCAACCAAAGAATCCAAAACGCTGTTGAGTATCATAATATCTAAACTCGATACCACGGTCTTTATTGTCATCACTCGTTAAGGTATCCTCACCACCAAGAGTAATGATGGGGTCTTGGACAGTCATTACAACAGAATTAACAGTTGTAGTTACACCGTCTACCTGCAGGTCACCACGGACAATAACCAGACCAGTTGCAGCATCATCATCGCCTGGGTCCAGAATCATCGTAGCATTACGAGTGCTAAGAGTATTCTGCTGGAATCTGTAATCTTCTACGTTAACGAAATAGTTACCGTCTGTGCTGGTAATTGTGATTTCGTTATCTGCAATGATGTTAATATTTGCAAGACCACCAGCATTGGCATTCTCAGCAAAGATATTCAGGTTGCGTGATGCTGCTTCATTGACTTCAAGATGGAAGTCAACGTTACCGCTAGTGCGCTTTATAAACTGATTCGTCTTACTAACGTCAAGAGTAATGTTACCACTAACGGTAGTATCGAGATTAATGTCAATAGCGCCAGTAAGACTTGATCCCCAGTCTGCACTGCCATTGCCGTATTGAGCATCAGCAGCAACAGCGGGATAGGAAGATCCCTGAGGGAGAATTCCTGGTTGGAAAGGATACTCAGCAGTATTATAGCCAACGACACGGAAGACGCTAGTGCCAGTCCTGTTGTTAATATTAACGTGATTAATAGCGGTAATGCCATGATAAGCATTATTAACCGTGCGCTCGGGGTCAAGTTCGAATGTCTCCGTTACGTTTTGGTCAGTAAACATCAGTCTACCCAGAGACTGAAGTTGTGAGTTTTCGATTGCTCTATCAGCAATCGTCACATGGCCATTTGCATCTACATCGAAATCTTCTTGGTCGAAACTCGCCAGACCCTTTTGCTCGACGGCATCAGTACCCAGGTCTCTCCATCCACCCTGATCGTCTGCAGCGCCAAGTTGTGTGTTATGGGTTGGCTCTCCAAGACCTGCTGGGATGTCTCTAATTGCTGCCTGATAGCAACGCCCGTTGCTTGCAATAATCTTGGAAAATCTAGGATACGCAGTAGAGTTATCGTAAGTGGTGAAAGATGTTCCAGACTTTGCCCCCTGCGTCGCAGTCGCGATTGGTGAGGTATTAGCATAAATCAAGCGACCATATCTGTCAACTTGAATATTACAAGTGTTAACAGTTTGCTCACCAGTTGTTGCTGAAACTCTTGGATTCACCAAGGGGTCCATCGATGCGATGGGGTTATACTTACCAACAACAACTGTGGTATCTGCTAAGTCAATAAATGGGTTTGCTGTCTGAGCATTACCATTCTGGACAATAATACGACCACTACCACCAGTGATGGTGCGGTTTACCAGAGTGCCTTCTGCCTGACGGGAAATGAAACCAAAACCCGTCATGTTGGCGAGTGAGGTTAAGTCAGTATCTAATGGCTGTGCGTCAGCAATACCAAAGTCTGTCAGAGTTGTTGGACTATCAGCATCAACAATGCGACCGCGAGAGTCAACTGTAATACGAGTGTAGGTACCAGTTGCATCCAAGTTTGCAGGATCATAGTGAGGAAGCGCAGGCACATAATTCAATTCTGCAGTAATGGTCAGGTTTGAGGATCCGTCAAACGTGCCACTACCAGACATGTCGCCGCCCAGTCCGATGGTGCGAGCGTTTGCCAATCGAGTTGCAGTAGATGCATTACCAACCAGAGATGCTGTAATAGCACCCGCTTCAAAGTTACCGTCAGCATTGCGTTTAACCAACGTGTTTGCTGTGTTTGATTCTGTCTCAATTGGTCTCTCGTATTTTAGAGAGTTCCATGCAGTAACGCCATCACCGATCTTGATACGCGAGGTATCAATCTCGATTCCCAACTCTCCTTGCGCAAGAATTGGGTTAACGTTTGCCCACTGCTGAGCGCCATCTCGTCTTAATTGAATTCTATTTGCCATTGCTTATAAGGATCCTGCAACAACTGCATACAGTCTTTCTTGTTTATTTATGCGTAATAAAAAACCCCCTTTCGGGGGTGCTGCTCATTCAGCAGCTTCTTCTGTCGGTGCTTCATTATTCCCACCAAGATACTCCAGAGTCTCAATAGCTCCAAGGAGTTTCAGGGCAGTAGTTTCATTCTCTTTGATTTGTTTTGCCATCTCCTGATTCTGACGAACCAGTGTTTCATAGCGGGTCCGAAACTGTGTGAGAAGAGTCTCTTGATCCATAGTTTCTGTCACTTCAGCGGTCATCTTGTTCTCCTTTAACTAATGATTTGAGTAGGTCTTTGATTTCACCAAGGTCTGATTTTAGCGCACTTACTTCGCCTTGTAAAGACTCTAGTTTTTTGTCTTTATTATGACGGCGATGGTATGCTGCCATATAGTTATCATACTCCGTAGCATTGCAATTGACAATAGCCATGGAGTCTGGGTCTCGATACCAACCTTCTTTACCTTCGACTGGAATAAGTCCTGGTTTGAAAAGATTGATATCGTCGCTAGGTCCTGAGTATGGGCTTGACATAGTATCCAGAATTAATTATAATCAACCATGAGAGGGTTGATAAACACCCTCTCTAGTACTTATTATGTAGCAAGTGCAATAGCACGAAGGTCAGCAATCAGAGGAACGTTTGCCTGACTTCTGGACTTCATAACAATCTTGACTTGGAATGCGTTGAAGTTAAGACCCCTTGCTTCATATGAATAATCTTTCCACAGGAATTGGTCTGTAGGAGAAATATCGTATGTCTCACCAATGTTTGCATTGCTTGTTGGCAGTGCCATTTGGACCCAACCAATAGTATTAGGATCTGCAGCATCACCAGTCTTAAAGGCACGATAGTAAATTCTTACTTCACATGTTGGGTGACGGGCAATTTGGAAATCGACCTTCAGAGATCTTGCTTCTCTACCAAGACGTGCCAAACGTGTGATATACACAGCATCATTTTGGTCACCAGTTGGAAGAGTTGAAACATCCTGAGTGCGGTCAATTCTCTGCTGCTGACCATATATCGATGGACCACCTGGCCACCAGTTGATTCTATTTGTAGTAGTAATCAGAGAAGTGCGGTCAAGGTCAATACAAGGTGAAAGGGTTGGCTTCTCTGTTGTCAATTCGATTGCCATAGTCAGAGACTTGTTACCATCCAATTCATTCTCTTCATTAACTTTAGATGCAATCATCTGAGGACTTGCAAAGATATTCTTGCTGTTGAGCACGATGTCGATAAAGTTACCATTATTAATGAAGGAATTTTGGTCACGAGGTACGGACCCACCTTCACCACCACCATCACCAACAGATGTTGCAGTTGTAGTATTTACACGAGCAGTAATCTCAGTTTGTGGTAATACCATAGTTGACACAGTTGGTGTCAGTAACTCAAACTGGACATTCTGAGTAGCAAAGCAGTTGGTGCCACCAGCACGGATACCATTGGTTGCAACGTGGTCAACAGAGAGCATATAGGTATCAATCCATGGACACTCCAGATGGTTATGGAGTTTATTGATATCTACCAGAGGAATGCCATCAAGGTTATAGCACTCAACTACGCTACCTGCAGGGTGCTCAACATCAGCAGTACCATTTGCTGCTCTACCACCAACTGCAACTGTAAGAGTTTGCCCATTTACTGAGATTGCTGAGTATTGAATTAACTCATCATCAATCTTAATATAACCAGGGTTGAGATTACCAATGCTTGCACCACCAATAATTTTGTGGAATTGAGATGCATCTTGGACCTGGATAGTAGTTGCACCTTGTGCTAAAGTTGTAGTCAAAGTGGTAGGTGGCACTTCAGAAACAACACCTTCAATCAACACATTATTGGTGCGTTGGTGCATACCATGATTTCTATGACGAATCATGACTTCTTTATCATCTGAGGGATAAGAAGGCGCTGCAGTTGGATATGCATCATATGAGTCACCACTATAAGTAATACTTGTGATGGTTGCACTGGTGCCACTTGGAGCGGTTAGAGTATCGGTTTCGTCAAATTCTTTACTGATATAATTTAGTGTTAGAGTATTTGTGCCTGCAGTGTAGTTGGTAACAATACCTGAAGCATTGGATGTGGATCCAGTTACTTCATCACCAATCTCAAATACACCATTATAAATTGCAGACAGGACAATAGTTGCCACGGATTGAGATGATGCTAATCCTTGGAATGTATCACCATTTGCATCCAAGAAACCAGCAGAGAAGATTCCTTCAATATCACTGATTGTGATGATTTCTGGGTCTGACACAGCATCAAATTCCTTAATAGTGCCAGAAGCACCTGATGGACTTTGAGTGATTCTTGCGCCAATAGTGAAGTTGTAATTTTGCCCAACAGGAAGTTGTAACTGTTGAGTTGGTTTCAGAGTTTGAATTGGATTCTCAATCAGGTTGTGAATACCACCATTACCTTTACCCAACTCAGCGTTGTTAAAGATTGCTGTGCCACGATTTGCGACAAACTCAGCACGATAGATGGTAAACTTCATATCCTCATACTGGTCTGCTGTCCATGTCGATGCGTTTTGCGACTTGAAGAGGACACCAGCATAAGGTTGCTCAGAGATGGTCCTTGTCCCAGATACATCAATGTCACCCATTCTGGAAATCCAGACATTATATTCATTGGAGTCGGACAGAAGCACGAAGCAATATTCTATTGATTGCTTAATGTATACTGGAGACCTAAATGTAAATCTGGTTGGAATTGCAGCATTCTCAGACAATTCAACTTGGTCTGGAGAAATTGTAGTGTCCGAGAAAGGAAGAATATCCTTAGTTGGATAACCATTCTCCATGGTGCGAATCTGCATTGAGATTGGGATATTTTCATCCTTAGTTCTAAAGAATACATCCACACCAGTCAAGAATACACCACCTTCCTCATCAATGATGAAGGATTGTGCCAGAGGGTCATACCAACCAATCTGACGATCTTCGGTCCTAGTTGTGATAACTGTCCTTTCGTCTGAAACTGTATCTCTAACAATATCAGCATTACGAATTGCCAGAATATTCTCACGTACAACTCTCAATTGACCAGATGCAGTATATGTTGTATCTGCAGATGAATCTACATTGCCAGGTGTCTTGTCATTAGTTGCATTTGAAGTAACTCTTATTGTCCTGGTGCCAGTTGCCCAACGTGGGTTGGAATCATTCTTGGGTGATGGAATAAAGAATGTGCCAATCATGGTGCCAATATTATCAGTCAGAAGACGACGGTCTCTAACAATTGCTCTAGCGCCAGATGTTTGACCAATCAATACCTCACCAGTAAGGACATTGCCATAGAAGTTTGGATTCACAGATTCCGCCATTGCCATAGTATCAATATTCAGATACGGAGTCTGTGATGCATATGACTCCAACAGGGAAGCCGTGCCAACTCCATATGGGTCTGTCTTATATCCATCATTTGCAGGCGCCACGCGAAGTCTGCATCCTGAAGTTTGACCGACAACAGTTTCACCAACAACAAATGGTGTTTCATTTGTATTGGGATCTTGAGTGCTGCTCTTTGTTAACTCGATGACTTTAGGAGTTACATAGTTTGTGATGTTTACGCCATCGAAGAAGAAATACATTCTTGTGCGAGGCTTGAGTCTCTCAATTGAAAAAGCAACATTTCGTGAGCGCACCCATGGAATAGCAGTCTGAGAAAGGATGCTATCACCCAGCGACTTACGGTCAATCTTAGGTGTTACTCTAGTCCTAATACCTTGACGTGCTTGGTTGTTAACAACACGCCATGTACGTCTTTCGTGCACGAAGAGTGGTTGCTGACCCTGACCGTGACCAAGACGACCAAGACGACGACCACCTGCTGAAAAACTACCAGAACGATTTTGGAATTGTGTTGTTGAAATTAAGTCTTCACCAGTCCAGTTGGTTTCCCATGATCCCCACTGAATTGGAGCAAAACCATTCTGGTCAATTTGTAAGTCTCTAGCAACAGCAGAGAAGTCTCCTTCAACGTTTTCAACACGAGCGGGCAGGCGCTCAATATCCACCCAGTCATCAGATGCTGGGGTCAGGTCGATACGACCAATGAAGGTAAACACGTTGAATGGGTTAACATTCTCTGTGCGAGATGCATATGGTTGAGTGACGATTGCAACATCCTCATATGGCAGGATGACCATATTACCTCTGGTCTTCACAATATCTGTGGAAGATTCCAGATTTAATTCCAGTGGGACGTTTGTTGTATAGTGAGAAGGTCTGAGCATACCCTCTTTAAAGTCAAGAGAGCACTTATAGTCAACGTTAAATACGTCACCAACTGTGTGGTCAGTGAAATCATCTACCACATAACCATTCTTCAGGCGGTCAAATCCATTGTCATCATAGGTTTTAGTATTTTCTGCCTGGACTTCAAGTAGAGACAGTGCTGTATAATACTCAACATGTGCAAGTCGTGTTTCCAAGTCACCAATATCTTTCATCGTATAACGACGAATAATTTCTGGGTAGACTAATACATCTCTCTCAACATCATAGACATATGGTCTCATCTCGATTGTAGCGAGAAGCATTGCATTCTGAATATTGTCTGGATGTGGCATCTCTGGGTGAGAAGCACCATTAACAATCTTCAGCTGATTGTCGTGTGTGAGGAAGAGTTTTGCTGCTCTTGGAATGTAATAGGTGTAATCGAATCTAATTTCAGTATTAACTTTTGGCACGTCAAAGATTGTAGACCCACCAGCACCACCAGAAGTATCAAATTGGCGAGCGGAGAAATCCAAAGAAGCACAATTTACATAGAAAGGTGCTGTAATTGTGCCAGTACCTGATGCTAATTCACCGATAGCGGGACGGAAATCAATTTGGTCTCTCAACCAGTTAATTGATCCATCCAACTTATACTTAGGAATATCCTTGTATCCAATGCCCGTGTATGACTGTGCTGAGAAGTAGTCTCCAGAAGATTCATGCAGGAAGTAGTCAAACACCACCATGATTTTGCGAATTGGTGCCGAAAATCCTGGCAGACGAATCATTTTGCACACATCATAGAAGTGTGACTTTTGACCTGCGTCCAACTCAAACTGAGTGGTAATTACCTTGCTTCCCTTGAAAACAGACCCTTCAGCGTCGTCAATAATAGCAGTGAGGGGGACACCATTATCGTCAACACCATCAATCTGCTCACCAGCCTGGAATGGAATTTCGTTAAGAGCAACGAAATAAAGTCTAAGAGTGCTATTGATAAACTGGATTACACGACCACGGGCACCAGATGTCTTACCAATGACAACGCTACCATTGTCAAAGAAGGTTGGATTCTGCAGCACAACATATGGAGGTGATGCATCATTGTTATCCTCGGACTCATATACTGCCTGGATATGGTATACGTCATTCAGACCGAATGAGATTTCACGGTCTTCGATACGAGTGCCATACAGATTACCATATGCTAGTCCATACTTTTGAACATCATTATTATTTTGAGTGCGGACAACTTTCATTGCACGCATCTTAGATGCAGTCTTAATCTTTCTAGTAACGATATTCTTAGACACCAAAGCGGTCAGTTTAACCGTCTGGACATTAGTGAGACCAGAAATTGTGATAGACTGACGGTCAGCACCAAAGGTAACTGTTAATACATCAGTATCATTAAGGTTGTCAATGTCTAGATTATCACCAACATCCCAAGCAGATCCATTCTCTGCCATGACTGTGAGGATATAATTCTCATTATCGAGAGATGCAAACTGCTCAGATTCTGGAAGAGATACAGTAATACCACCAGCAACGACTGTCTTGTTTGCAAAGGTGCGATAGACAAAGAATGATTCATCAGTAATTGACCTCATCGAATTGCGAGCACAGTCAATAGACATTTCACCATCTTGATAGTCCTTCTGGAAGACGAATGGTCTCAGTCTTGCAATAGTTGCATATTCACCATCAGTAACTGTGCCCTTTTTCAGGGTGCCATCAATCTTTGCTTCTTGATTCAGATAATCGAAGATGTAGTTGCCACCAGCACCAGAATATGTGTTGCCGCTGCTAACAGCGATTGCAGAGGGATTTACTCTTGTGATTCTCAGACTATTCTCACCTTCTGCAGATGTCTGAGTTGGAGTAATTACATCACCAGGGCGAAGGTCATTTGCAAACTTGGTGCGGAAACCAATAATCTCTCCAGTGCCTTGGTCAATAGTTACAGTAGATGCCTCAATTTCTTTCTGGTCATTTAACAACCAGTTAGCACCAAAGATAATTTGATTGTTATTATTTCTACCACGGCAAGATCTTACATCTGTAATGCTATAAGTATGAGCCGCTTCCATGGTGCCAATTACTCTGCCATCTCTTTCGAGGACTTCGCCATTCACAAATACACCAGTGACTTGCTCTAACATACAGAATGTGCCACTACCAGCATCTGCAACAAAACCTTTAGCACCACTGGTTCTACCCGTTAAAACATCACCAACGGTTACTGAGTTATTTCCTGTTGCAAAGTTGATAGCAGTAAACATCTGTGGGTCAAAAAACCACAGGTTATATGTAGCATTTGTATTAATTTGGAGTTGAATTGTGCGTGCACGACCAATCACTCTACCAACAGTGTTGTATGCATTACCAATTGTCCAATCATCATATAATTCTAGTGTTTGATATGCCTTAGACACACCTTCACCAGTCAAGTCAGGCCAACCATATACATCATATACCTTGACAAAGTTGCCTACACGGAATGAGAGAATACTGTTTTGGACACTTTCATAATCGCGAGGTTTAGGGCAATCAATATACTGAGGCACCAGGAATTCAGTCCTGTAACCCTTAACATATGCTCTACCTGGAGATACTTCAAAGGTTACATAGTCATCTGATGCAATATTACCTTGAGCAGACCGAGTTCCTGCACGATAAACACCATTGTTGAAACCATCATCTAGTTGCTCTCTTGCTTTAAGTGAGATTGTATCAACAACATAGTCACCTGACTCTTCGTAAGTGCGTCTAGCAAGAGACTTTTCTAATTCTGAATATGCAGTTGCATTTACAAACTGCTCAACTTTACTATTATTAATGCGGAGTAATTCGACAAAGTTTTTGTCAGTCTCGTCGGCAATTACTTTCTTAGTCAGTGATGTTTTAATTCTAAATCTATGACCACCTGGAGCAGCATAGTTTGAAGTGCCAGCCGCATTATCATTCAGTGATGGGTCATCTTCTGGAGTAACGATTGATTCGCTAATATCAAGACCAACACGATATGATGGGTTATTGCTATACTGGTCGAGAATGAGGTATGCAGACTGCACGTCTACAAAGTGACCTCTCAGGAAATAAACACCAGCATTGATGTATGCTGCAGAACCGATTGCAGTAGCATTTACAGGAAGAAGTTGTGCAAATGGTGACCCAACTTCAATCAGAGTTGCACCAAACGTAATTTCTGTTTCTGCAAGAAGTTGCTCGTTTGGTTGGAATGTCTTAAAGGATTCTCCAGATGTAGTATCTCCAGAGTCAATATATTTCACATACAGAGTGATATAACCACGCTCGGACTCGGTTGATGGAATCGAGTAGAGGACCTTTGCCTTAACGCCAGTAGTAATACCCTCAATAATCTGACCATTAAGTTGCTCTCTGTAGGTCTCGATATCGACACCCAGGAATGATTGCTGGAGAATGACTGCTTTAACATCGAGGTCATAACCCACTTGACCTGGGATAACCATCGAGCCTTCTTTGAAGAAGTGCTGACCAATTGACTCAATCTGATTCTGAAGAATCGATTGCATTGTAGTGAGTTCTCGTGCCTGGATTGGGAATCCTGGACGGAAGAGCACTCTGTAGAAATTCTTGTCCTTATCGAAATCGTCAAAATAAGGAGCGATATTCAGGTTGGTATTCTGGGGCATTTTTAGAACTCTACTACGATCTTGATGTCTTCAATTTGGTCACCAGCACGAGTAATCGCACCTCTATTATCTATGTAGATAATTTGACCAGAGTTTGGTTCAACTTCTGGTTTTGCATAACCATTGGTAAATGACATACCAAGGTCATATTCTGTGTTATTGATAACACGAGTCGAAGACCCCGAAATGATGGGGAAGTTGATATCTGGGTCAGCAGATGCACCAGATGTGCTACCCACCACTGGGTTGCCGCCTTCAAACTCAATCAAACTACCAGTGAATTCTGGGAAGATACCATCAATTCTATTCTGGTAATACTTAAGCACTTTAGTTGTGCTATTCCAAGAGATTACACGCCCACGAGCAGTTACTTGCTGACCACCAATGGTGCGAGACTGTGTGATAATCTCGTCAGTTTGGAATTGTCCAGTGAATGTTGGCGAGAAGATAACTGCCTTTGTTGCTGACAGCGTAATTTCAGATGCCAATTCGCTTGTGCCATACTTATATGGGTTAATCATCAGACCGATACGACGGTAATCATTATCGGTTGGGAAGTCACCACTACCTTCAGCGTAGGTAAACTTTGTATTAATCATGACGCGATAAGCGCCCATTTCAGTAGATGGACTTGCACCATGACCACCGATGGGCGGAATGATGACTTCAACGCTACCGCCTGTGCCTGTGCCAGATCCGATACCATTAACTTCGTCAATGATTACTTTACCAAAGGTATACCCACTACCACCAGATGTAACAGTTGCTGAAACAAGACGACCACCGTCAACCACCAGTGAAACACGACCACCAACACCATCACCTTTGATTGGTACACTTTCATAGGTACCATTATTGTAACCAGATCCAGATGATGCAATAACAACGCTATCAATCTCACCACCAATGGCATCGGACACCACAGCAGTGTCACTCAGCACGGGCATGTATTCGTTGGAGAAGAATTTCAACACCATACCCACAGGGATGGTATACATATACTTCCAACGATATCCATCAGCAGTAGTAATAATAGATGTAGATGTGCCAGTTGGCTCAACAGTTGATGGTTTACCGTTAGGATCGGAAGGTGAAGTGCCATTATAAATGCACTTATATACCTGATATGATGAGTTTACAACGTAGAAATCGGCATCATAAAGTTTTGTAGCACCAGATGATGCAGTTTTTGTTGCACTATAATCGTGACGATACATGTCATAAACATAACCCAAACCACCAGTTGTTTGCTCGGGTGGAATCCAGTCAACTCTACGAATCACCTGAATCGTATCGTTAGACAGCACTCTCTTCAGAGAAATCATATCCGAAAATGTATCACCAAACTCTTGAAGTGAGTCGATTGGGTCTGGTGGTGCGTTTTCATTATCCCATGGTTGGGGACGACCAATAAACACATAAAGACGGTCACGGTCGCTGCCTGCCTCAATATCAGGTTGGGTGGGATCTGGACCCTCCAGTGCTCTGATAAGGCGGTTGGCAGTAAAAATTCTGAATTGATCAGTAAGTAACGCCATTTTACACCAGTTTGTTTATAAGTTTATTTATGATAATTACTCGGGCTCATTTCTGATGAATGTGGTATACTCAACAGAAATGATAGTTGCTTCAGCGCCGCTAGTATTCCCTCTGAGTGTTTCACCAATAGCAAATTTGTAAGTTGGGTCATTGTCAATGATATTCTTTACACTCAATGTAAACTGACCAGTCTTAGGACCCGTAACTCTAGAGACTGTGGTTGCCTGCAATCCAGATGTTAATCCTTCAACTACTTCAGCACCACCAACATTTGGCACCTGGAAGAGTGCTGAGGTGTTGTATGCAATTACAATATTTGCTGTAGATATGTGAGCATCCCCATCACCAAGTTGTCCAGCAGACTGCACTGTAGCAACTAATGTACTAGCACTGCCATCATATAATTGGTCACCAACTTGGAAGAGCGTGGTGTTGGTGCCACCAAGAGTCTCTTCAATACCATATTTAGATGATGCAATGCCACCATCCAAATTAACTTGATTATCAAACTCAGTGCCAGTATTGATAAGGTCGATAATTCCATCGCCTGTTACCAATGCACCTTGAGCATCCAAATATTCCTCATCATCATCTTCAAATTTTCTATTGAGGATTAATGATAGTGGGTTTGTAAATGCAACAATGTTTTGACCCTCTGCTTCCACTAAGCTATGTGGTGCAATACCAGTGCCAGAAGATGCTGCAGACCCAGCAACAAATGCAATAATTTTTGCCTTTTCGCCAGATCTTCCTGCGTCAATAAACGCCAATTCATCAACTTCAAATGTGAGATACAATGCTCTCTCAACTGGGTCCCAGTCATACACAATGGGGACTCTGTTGGTTGCGTTTTCGACTACTCGTCTGATTCTATCGGTAACCTGGAATTGATAATTTGAAATTCCAGTAGCATCGTCATCCTGCAAATTGTCAAGAATTACCTTCTGGTCGAAACGGAAGTTTATACCTCTGTCACATCCAGTAAAAGAATTCGCAGTCTTGCCAGTATAACGAATAATTTCTTTACCTAAAAGAATCTTACCAGATCCAACATATTGGTTTGTCGTTTCTACAAAAATTTCATCATCATCAACTGCAACATTTTTGAGAATACCTGTTAAATCATATACTACAGCATCTAACGATTGTCGGTTTCTTGCAGTTTTGATTAAATCAGTATCCCTAGCAAAAATAACTTGAGGTGGGTTTACATAACCACCGCCTCCAGATAATAATTCAATTTGGGTAATTCTACCAAGGTCAATATATGCTGCAGCAGTAGCGCCACTTCCACCTCCACCAATTAGTTGGATGATAGGAGGAGTTTCAAAAAATTCACCAGCATTTGTAAGTGTAATACCACTTACTTGTCCAAATCTATTTACGGTTGCAACACCAGTTGCATTTGTACCTCCACCACCAGAGATAACGATGTTGACATCATTCTCTGTGTAGTTTCTTCCAAACTCTTCAATTGCCAGACCAGTAACAAGACCAGTCACAGGGATTAATTCACTACCAGATCCACCACCACCTTTAATTTCTGCAGTAGTATCAAAATACTCATCTCCAAATTTAGTTATTTGGATATAATCAATTCCCCCATCTTCATCTAGATAGATTTGTCCGTCTGCCTTAACCGCCGCCCCCTCATCATGGATTACCAGTCTTAGTGGGTCGTAACCCTCACCTGGGTCTAGGATCTCTACAGCAGTAATTTCTCCACGAATACCCTCAATTACAGGTCGTAATACCGCTTCACGAATGGGTGTGCCACAATTCTCCACACGAAGTCTAGGTGGATTATTTGGGTCATATCCACTACCACTCTTGACAACGTATACTTCTCTAACACCAGCAATACTATTGAATACTGGGAAGATTTCTGCGCCGCTTCCAGGTACTATTCTTGTCATTTATTATACAACTACGAGGTTTCCGACCATTGCTGGATGTAGAGTGCACTGATACACATATGTAGTGCCAGCAGAGAGATTCATTGGCACTGTCCAATATTGCACTCCATCTTGAGCACCACTTACACCAGTTGTCACTGCCGCCCCACCTGCAGTTTGACGTAGTGCTATTGGGTGCGATGGTGGTGCCTGGAATCTATATGTAAATCCTCTATACACATAGAGTGTTGGATTAAATTGGTTTGTCAATACACCAGGACCATTAAATGAATACCCATCAGCCACACTTCCACTAATTGTCCAACCCAATGTCGGGGAAGCAACAATTTCTGCCATACCATTATTATCAAAAATAATGTTTTTGTTTGCAGAAATAGTTTGATTAGTCCAGAATTGAGCGGTTACCGTCAGAGTATTTGTTGTTGCGGTTGTGTCAATTCCATTACCACCAAGTATTGAGAGGGTAGATGTTGATAATTGTGCGGTAGTGCTACCAGTATCTCCAGCAACTGTTTTAAATACTTCTTGGACAATATTTGGTTCATCATTTGTAATGGTAAGATTACTCCCATTAATTGCAGTTGATATACCAACTCCACCAAGAATATTGATAGTGGTTGCAGTGCTATTTGCAGTTTTGCTTCCACTATCAGACCCAATTGTTGAGAAAATATTTTGGTCTGGGGCACCCAAATCTCCAGTCATATTGATTGTCAGGACATCACCAGTAATGGATGTTGAAATATTTGTCCCACCAGCAATAGTTAAAGTATCTGTTGGTGCACTTGCTGTAGTTTGACCACTATCTGCAAAAATTGATTCCCACAGATTTTGTGTTGATACAACACCACCTTCCCCAGTAGCATCATTTGCTGGATACCAATATTGGTTAGCTGCATTCCACTTTAATACTTGACCATTAGAAGGACCTCCACCAACAGTCATATTGACATCTGATAATTCACCAATTGATGACCCCTCATCAATTAGTTGCATCCATGCTCCACTATGAGCGACATATCCATGCCCCTCATTGTGCACATGAGCAAACATTCCATGGTGAGTTGAAGCGTCTGGCAAATCGCCCAGAGCAGTAAAGAAGTTACTGTATTTTAACTTACCATCGGCACCATCAATGTATGTGTATGCACCACCAGTGCCACCCGCCCAAAACTTAATATCACCAGCGCCATTTGGCTGAATGACTACATCGCCATTGCTCTCCGACGTAATCTTAAATCCCTTAACATTAAGGTCTGCACTTAGTGAATCTAAGTGACTCTCAGCAAAAACTGACCCATTCCACCTCAAGACTTGTCCTGCTGCGGGTTGGTTGATATTGATTAGGAGATTGGTATCATTTCCCAAGTTGGTGTATAACTCATTAATTACACCATTAAGTTTAATAGCACCATCTCTAAGACTGTCTCCAGTCCCATCATTTGCTGACGAGCCAATATTAAGATTTTGCTTAGCCATTGATAGTTACTCTTTTACAGTGTTATTTAGGTGCCATCATACCTCTGAGAGGTAGAATCATATCTCGATAATGTGGAGTCAAATCTATTTGCAAGGTTTCCACCACCGCCAGAACCAGCAACAGTCAAGACTGCAACGTTTGAGTCTAAAGGTGAATTGGTTGCTCTTTCATTTAAAGCAACTCCAAGTGGACCAATAATACGACATCTATAGCGATACCCAGTCATATACGACAATGCTGTAGTTGTATATGAGATGTCTGTAGCACCAGTAATTGCCGCAAATGCAAATCCACCATCAGTTGACCTATACCACTGATAACCAATTGGACCGTTTTCTGGCAGAAGTTGTGCTTGCGCACTGAATGTAACTGATTGTCCAGCATTTACGGTTGCATTTTGTGGTTGTAATGTAAACTGTAAAGTAGGTCTGACAGGTGCTTCTCCACCACCACCTCCACCTGTGCCAGTATCTACTGGTTTTGCTCCACTATTGATTGGCACATCAATACTTTCTCTAGTTGATGTGCCAATCATGTATGGGAATGTTGGATGGTCAACATCATCTGGATCTACAGTAAGAAAATATGCATATGTGCCATTCTGATATTCTGGAGTTATGCAGAATCTGCCATTGTGCACATCCAAGTCGCCCAGTCCCTCAACATACTGCCAGTCTTCCATCAAAGACCCAGCAGGGGGATTCTGATTGGTATTCCCATACTCGGGTCTACCAGGCGCTTCAATATCCCTAACTTCATAGGATGAAGTTATTGGTCTAGTGCCACTTAAATTATCCCAGGCAGCATCATATCCAAATGGACCGTATACTGGAAATCCATCAAAGGCAAATCCAATAATTTTGGAGTGACCATCTGGATGCCTAAGGATATCGCCGTTATACTGACTACTACCATAGTAATCATTATATCCACCCATAGCACCGTTTTCTCGCCAACAGTCAAGGAAGTGTCCATCGTGATAGTGATACTGTCCTGTTTGCTCTGGGTGTCCACCACATTGATCCCCACCAAAATTTACTGGGGAATTGTCATAGTGAGCATTCCAACTAAATCCTAGTGGTGGGTTTCCTCCATTTCCTGCACTGGGATTGAATAGCACTACGCCATTAGCAGCAATTCCAATAGCACCTAGGGGAGTTTCTAGTCTCCCATTTCTTTGGTCATAATATGTGTATGTACCAGTAGATGTCTCTTGGACTGACATAATCAAATCCAATCTATTATCCGTTGCTAACCAACATTGATTTGCAACGGATGTAAATGTAGTGCCAGTATAGAGAAACTTTCTCTTAATGCCGTCACTGAATACAAACATTAAATTGTCGCCAGGTCTGATTGATGAATTGTTACCAAACAGTGCGTTATCAGATAATGATAGACTAATGCTTCTAATGAATCCAACTTGGGTCCAAGTGTTATCATCAAAAGTCCTGGAAATTCCAAACGTGCCACCACGATACAAGAAATCGTGGTCGAAATCTTGCTGTGTTACCGAATTTGGATTAAACTGATTCGGAAATGTGCCATAGGAAACAGGAGATGGAAGTCCATCTGCTGAAACAGTTAGCACATAGGTGGCGTCGTTGTAACTGGCAGTTGCAGTCATGTTTTTACTTCTATTTAGATGTCGTCAAAGATTTGTGTTGGACTGAAGTTTGCGATTACCGTAGCACCTGTCTGGACAGTAATAATTGCCGACAGTGAATAAACTGGTGTAGCACCAGCAGCAGTAATTGCAACTCTAAATTCATCACCATCATCATTTTGTGTTGCAGCGCCCGTGCTGAATGTTCTTTGGTTTGCGCCAATAATGTTGGTCCAAACCGTAGTGCCATACTCCTTCTTCTGCCACTGATAATTCAAAGTTTGATTGTTAGATACTCTTGCAGTTACAGTGAATACTGCAGTCTGACCTTGGTTAACTGTCACATTAACTGGGTCTGAAACAATAGTGATTGTTCCTGGAGTAATAACAACTCCTCCACCACCCTCATTTTCTTCTGCATTGTAAATGTCAATACCGCCGTTAATTGGTGTTCCAACTGGTGTCACAAAATTATCTGGGACTTCATTATCGATTGCAACAACTGGTTTCTTGTAACCAACTCCAGCATTTCTCACATCAATTCTAGTAATACCCATCAGTGCCTTGATTCTTCCATCAAAACCAGTAGATGAGATAACGTCTACGTTTGGACGTGATGTATATCCATCGCCAGGGTTTGTAAGAATGGCGCCTGTCAATTGACCAGATGTGACCTCAGCAAGAGCATCTGCATTTCTACCTTTAATCGATCCAGTATACTCAAATGTTACCAGAGAGTTGGAAGATTCAATAACAGCAACTTCGCGGTTAAATTCTTCACCATCAATAAAGAGTTGGTCGCCAGCTTCAATAGGTGGCACAACTGTTGCTGCAACCACGTCAGCGTCACTACCAATGTAGGAGAATCCAACAAAAGTGCTACCTGCGCGTGGGACTTCTGAGAAGATGATTCTAGAACCAACCAACTCATAAGCAACACCTGGCTCCTGAACGATGCCATTCAAAGAAACGATAATATTGTTTTCTGGCAGAATTGTATTGGACGATACGCCCTCAGTCAATGTCAGTGAGTAGAAGAGACCATCACGCTTGAGGTTGAAGGATGAGCGCAGTGAGTCAAACTCAAAACTAATATCATCCAGTTGACGGAGTTTACCAACATAGTAACCAATGAATTCAGATCCAATCTCAGGTGGCTCAGTAAACTGAATCTTATCTGAGAATGCAATATATGAATTCCCAGCACCAGGAGGTTGCAGCACGGCATTCACAAACACAAGCAGGTGTCCTGCTGGGTCTGGGTAGTATGCTTCACCATTATTGATGGTGATATCAAATGTTGTTTGGACACCATCAAAACCACGGAAGTATCTATCGACTCTACCTTCAAGGACAGTTGCCTTAGAAACTGCAGCACCCCAACCGAAGTCTGATTTGACGCTCATGTTGTTGACAAATTCGCCAACTGCATCTTGGACCCAAATCTTAGCAGTAATACCACTTTGCTCGATAGCAACTACTTTACCATAAGATGAGTATTCGGTATCGGTGTATGAGAGGACATTTGCATAGATTGTTGGGAAGTTAGATCCAATATCAATCTTACCAATGTTATTTGTGCTAGTGATAACCTCATTAATATCAGCACCAGCGCCCACAGGTACTAGGTTTGCAATAAACAATCTATGAATTCCTTGGTCTGTGTCATTGATGTATTGAGTAACAGTTGCCACGAAACCAGGATTCTTAACTGTGGTGCCTTGTAAGAGGTATACCTCATCACCAACTCTAAATGTATCAGCAATACCAGTATCAATGATTGCAGCACCCAATTCTAGTTGATACACATTTGTGCCATGAATATACTGATTAAGTTGAATTTGAGTGCCGCTGATTCCTCTAACTTCAAGGATATAATCGGTCAAACTACCGTAAATTACATCTCCAGCATTCCAAGAATTCTCGATAGTTTCAACATCAATCGTAATACGACCACCACTATTGCCAGTCAGAGTGCCACTCTTATTCGTGTATTCTGTAATGTATGCCTCAGTTGAGGTATCAGTTTCAAACAACCACTGGTTGCTATCAAAACTACCAGACTTGATATTAAGAAGCAGTCTATCAGAAATTCCCGTAACGGTAGCAATAGTGCCAGAATCAACGCCTTCAATATCATCACCAATTGAAATAGTGCCAGTCTCTGTAATAAGATTTACAAATGTTTCTCCGTCATTATTTGTTGTTGCAGTTTGCAAGATGTAACCAGTGTTGCTAGTTGCACCTTGGACAACAACTTGCTCACCGTTAATAAAGTTATCATAAACTCCAAGCACTTCGGACACGTTATTGAGGTCGTATCTAGTAAACGACTTGTAAATTTTTGCCTTGTTTTCTTGGACAACGCCGATTTCTGCATGTGCCTGAGAAGTAACTCCATAGATAACATCTGCAGAGTTGAAACCACCAAGGACAGGTGTTTGTGATGGATCTACTGGGTAAACGATATTCTTAATATCAATACCAGACCTTCTGACAACCTGCAGAATCTGAGCACCAGTATTTGCAGTATCCACAGCAAATTGCTTAAATCTGCCATCGTGGATGTAGTGGAGACCAATCTCAAACCAAGTTGCCTCAGCATTAATTACATAGACATAATCAGTTCCTGCCAGACCATTTAGAGATGTTTCTGACGCTGGGATATACTGGAGAATATCTCCCCTACGGAAAGAGTTTGGACGATTGATTCTGACTCTATACTCAGCACGCTCATAACCAACTTCAGTAAGTGGTAAGAGAGTAACGAGAGCGGGGTCAGTATTGTAGTCAATACCCATGTTGTAGGTATTTGACAGATTCACAGCATCTGTAGATGCAATAAATGTAACCTTTGCTTCTGTTGGAAACTTAGATGCTTCCAACGCATATTCAATTGAATTTAGTGAAGAATCAACAATGAATTCTGCTGCTTCTTGGAACCACTCAAGTCTTTCAACTGGATTATATGTGGTATAGAGAGTCCAATCTGGGTCAGTATCCAGAAGATACATTACACTCTTAATATACTCTCTGACCTTAGTGAGGCAGAAGAGGATATGAGATCTGGTTACTCCTGGGAATGCAATGAAGTTACCTTCGCCATCAAACCAATCTTGAAGAAGTTTGAATGACCCAGCATTACCACCAGTAATCATGTCATATCTGCACGATTTCAGCACATTGAGTGCAAAGTCTATAGTCAGATTTGTAGTGCCATAATATGCACGAGTTTCATTAAATGCTCTGGTTGCAATTGCATTCTCATTGAAGAGAATCATGTTTGCTATCAGTTTTGTATTCTCTGGACCAGCACCTAATGTTTCAGTCATCAGACCAAACAGTGTATCAATAGCAGATACAACGTCATAGCAAGTGCCAAGTTGATACTCAGTGTTATTGACTGGTTTGAATGTTCTGGTTACATTGGTAGTAAGATAGTTGACGTTATTATTTGCTGCTTCCTCAATTGTATTGATGAGAATATCCATGAGGGTATCAATGGATGATGCTACTTCCCCACATGTGTTATACCAAGTGCCGCTTGCCCCAGACCCACCACTAATTGTGTCATATGTAATTGTTAAATCACGCTTAGCAATCTCTGGAGTATACTTAACTGGCCAAATAGTTGGCAGAGTGTAACTACGAGTAGCAACGTTGGTTGGATTTTGAATCCCTGATGTTACTTTAGACATCAAGGTGTTAATTTCAGTAATTACCGAATTTGCTTCGGTGCCAGTGTATGAGGAATCTACCAAGCGACCACGATAGTAATCCATATTGCCAGTGATTGCATATGGCCATGCCGTTGTTGGCTCACCTGCAGGCACTGCACCAGCAGTTGCTGCAAATCCACCATCATTACCACCAGACCATGCGCCACCACCTGCTGCCAGACCAGTATTCAGAGATCCTGGTGTAGTTGCAGTGCCAACAAGATTGCCGTCGATAAAGAGTCTGACTCTACCTGGACCTGTAGCAATATTACCACCAATTCTCACTTCCCAAACCAACTCATGTTGGTTTCCATCCATATAACCAGCAGCAACAAGATTTGCAACTGGAATATCCAGCTTTGCGAGACCAGTATCGCTAGTGTATGAAGCACCGCCAGTATATGCATTACCACCGTTTCCAGCACGGAATCTCAGGTAAGTGCCACTGTCACGGAAACCAATCCAGGTGCCATAACCACTACCACCACCCTCAAACAGCACAGAGTCTGTTGGAGTGCCAGATGGGAGGACAGTGATGCAGCGTGCAGTGAAGTCATCACTATTGTCCATACCAATGCTGCTATTGTCAGCATTCTGAATATTAATGGTGCCAGGTGCAAATGACCTTGTTACAATATTGTTGAATGTTGTTAAGTTAATACCAGTAGTATTGTTTGAATTTCTAAGTTGGTTTGTTGGATTTGGAGATGCATCGTAGAATCTTTGCGACCCTGCAAATCCAGAGTTGTTTGTGATTGGAGCATCCTTAATTGCCTTAATTGCAAGGTCGCGGGCTCTATTCAGAATCCAGATAGTTTCTGTAGTCTGCGATGTGATATGCTGCAGATTGCCAGAGTAATTTACATAGAATTCAGTAGCATACTGCATCCAGTTATCACCACCATACTTCAGGTTAAATACCAGTGCTTTGAGAATGTCTGCAACGTCATGGACACAATTAATTGCACCATTCGGAATTACAAGACCAGGATATTGCTGCTGTCCGTCATACACTGCTTGCTCAGCAATATAGCGAATGTTTCCATCAATAGCATCGCCACAATACTTAAAGATATTTTCTTTGGGATTTTGCTCGTAGGACTCTACAGGGACACCTGAAATACTTGTGCCAGGAATATAGTCTCTGCCAAAAGCATTTCTCATTGTCAGAGTTGTAATGTCTCTAACAATCTTAAATGTTGTTACGGATGCTTCCCACTCACTCTCAATATATCTGAGAGAATTATTCTCTGGCTCAATATACATTGACGCTGCTTCATAAATCTTGTCGTTGCAATCAAACAGCAAGTCATGAGTGAGAGCATCTAAAACATCCTTAACATCATCTTCGCAATTTACAGACCCACCTGGAATTTGGAAGTCACCAAACTTGGACAAGTCATTCATTGTTGCAACTGCTTCTTTAGCAATCAATTCCTTGTTCGCCTTGATTAAATTAGTTGCATCAATATATCTGTCGTTGCGGTTGCGAGTTGCCTGTGGGTAACCTTCATCATCGACTTCGATTGTTGTGTCTCTATATGCATTTCTTGAAGTCCACTGTGGCTCATAATAATCATCTTGTGCCCATGCTGAATATCCATATTCAGATGCAGTTGTGCCAGCATCTAACAGAAGATTGTTGACCGCAAACTGGCACAACTCCTTAGTCTTATTGAATGCATCCAGCATTGGATTTAATTCATTCTCAACAAAAAGAATATTTTTCTGAGAATCCAGATAGAAGTCAATTACATTCTGTGTTTGATATGTGCCACCAGTTGCAAGGTCCGCAATAATTGCTGGGATGATATATGCCTTGATGTCACGCTTACAAATGTTATCATCACCTGGGATATCAAGGAAATCCACAGGGTTACCAGCAAGAGTCTTGATATACTTGTCTTGAATATAACCAACAACTTCATCAGCAATGTAGTCGCGGTTTTTCCAGATTAAGATACCAGAATCTCTAAATCTATTTGGAGATGGTGCAATAACCTCAAGCATGTCAGTGGTTAACTGACGAATTTCGTCTTGGACTGCCTGAGATGCTGGTGAATCAAAGTTGTTTGGAATACGCAGTTTCTCTGTGTATTCTCCAGACAAATCATTGCTTGTAGTTGTGATGATATCAATCATGATATTGCTCACTTCATCCCAAGTGTATAATGTCTGCAGAATTTCATTACCAACATGCTTCAACTTACCAGATGTTGACAGGTATGTGCGTGCTGTATAGAGTGTATGATAGTTGCCACCATCTCTTAAGTCCTTAACCAGTGCTGCAATGATATAGTCCTTAGTATCACGCAGGCAGTAGTTAGTGCCACCATAACTGTTATTTGCTGGGTCATCACCAGGCATAATGAAGTCTGGGAATTGAGCCTTCATGCGACCAACTGCTTCTTCAGCAATCCAAGCGGCATTCAGACTGATAATATCAGCACAATCTCTGTATTCTTTTCTACCCAGGTCAATATCCTTGATAACAAAACTAAGGTCATCATAATTCACAACCTTAGTAGTAGCACTGTATACATTAATGCTTGTGAGTGTGGCGTATGTTTCTGTAGTTGACAGGATGAATGGACCTTCGCCATTGAGTCCAAGCACAATTTCAGTATCTGTATAATCAACTTGAGTTGGTGGAGTAAATGCGCCGATGTGGTCTGCAGTGCCATTCTTGACATACAGATTGTCCATGTAACCAGTAAACTGGTTTGTGGTATTGAAATCTGCACCGATATAGCAAGGAGCATATCCATAATCATTAGTATCGGCATAGTTAGACCCAACTTGGACACCATTCACATATGCTTGAAGCACATTATCGCTTCTTACAACAGAAACATGATACCAAGTATCAGCAGCAGTGAATACATTTCCACTGATAATCAGTGAAGAAGTGCCGTTATAAACTCTCAGTTGCTGACCATCCATGATAATTCTGAGACCATCAGTTGCGGTTCTTCTGAAATCAAAGAGATGCTGAGTCCCACTAATGCCAGATGGTCTAATCCATGCTTCAATTGTGAAGTCATCGGTAGCACCAAATGCAAAATTGTAAGATTCTGCAGCAACAAGATACCCTGCAGCAGGGAAGTTGAGAGACTTAGTGCCGCTTAATTCTGCTTTTTTAACAATTACACTCTGTGTAACACCACCTTGATTTGCCAAAGTTGAGTTTGTGATGTATTCGCCAATCTGCATAGCACCTGTAATTGGACCTGCATAAATCCACTTGAGACCAGCGTTAGCGCCAATCGCCTTGAAGATAGCACCGCTGGTAACACCAGTGATTTGGTCATCAAAGGCAAACAGACCAGTTGACTTATTCTTATAAGCAATCTTTGTTGACCTGATGTTTTCGCTATTGACAAAAGTGCCATCGCTGATGGTTGCAAGAGCATTTACATTATTCAAGTTACCTGCAGTAATTGCATCAACTGCAATATCGGTCAGGGTTGCAATGTATGACTGGACATCAGCACAGTTGGTAATGAGTTGGTTACTACCAGTGGAGTAGTCTGCATCGTAGGTATGACCTGGAGCATTACCACCATAAGAATCTGGGTCATTGAGAAGAGTTAGGTCCTTATAATACAGGAGGTTATTGATTGCTCTGTATGAAAGATCTCTTGCTTTCTCAAATGCAGTTATCGATTGTGCAGTTTCTCCAACCAGACCATTGCTGATAGGTGCACCAGCATTATTGAAGTAGAATTTGGTAAAGGTTACAATGTTATAGTTGCCACCCCTAGAAACATCATTTGCGATAGCATCCACAAAGTAACCAATGTCGCGACGGCACTTAGTCTCATTTGGAGAGTATTCGCCAATCTCTTCATCTGGCAACTCATCCAAGGTGCCAGTATCCAGAGCAGTGTCTACGACCTCCCAGAGCGTCGTCAGAGCGTCTTGAACGTCTGAGCATGACTGTGGGTCGGTATTGCTGGTATTGCTCCCTGCAGTGCCATATGGATCGTTTGGTGATGGGTCTGCAGTGATAGTCAGGTCTTGATATCCAGTCCAAGAATCTACAGAATTAACTGCAGAGATTGTGCCAGCCAGTTGGTTTGTAATCGCCTGCTTCATCCAATCTAATGCTCTCTCATAAGCATAACGTGTCTCTGCCGCCTGAGCGTTTACATATACCAGAGCACCAGTATCATCAAAGTAGTAAGATGTAAACTTACGAGTGTAAACATTACCACCACGGAAGATATCAATTGAAAGCGCATCTACGAAATAACCAAGGTCTCTCTTGCACTTGTTGACATCAGGGACAGATACCAGAGGATACTGGGTAATCATGTCATCGTATGACATACCAACAATCAAATCCTTATTCAGTTGAATCATTCTGTATGAATCTGAATATCTGCTAGTTGGATTGGTGTTGACATCTCCAGGGAAGTAGAAATCGGGATACTCAACAGCAATTTGTGCCTCAGCAAAGTCAATAATTTCTTGCTTGTTATCACGAATCATATTCGCAGCATCATAGAATCTATTGCCAGCACTACCATGATATGCTGTCACAGGATTTGTATAAGTTACTTTCTTATTTGAAACCAACTCGCCATCGATAAGAGTGCCATTAGTAAGGTCAGTATAGGTAACCTCTGTGCTTCTGACATCTTCAAAACTTAAGAAGTTGGCGTTGATTCTATTTCCCGAGTCATACAATTCTGTTGCAGTAATCGATGACTTGGAAATATCATCAAGGATGACGTTGGGGTTGGTGATACTCACCAGACGCTCAAACAGCAAACCATAGAAGGTGGACCCTGGGTTAAGAATCAACTCATCCACAGGATCTTCAGTTGCTGGGTCAATATAAGGTGAAATAAAGGTTACCTTACCAGCAATCTTGCTGGATGCTGAGTAGATGAATTCATTTAGTCTAATATCAAAGATGCCAGTTTCAAACTCAGCAGTGCCCGAAGTCTTACTTACAACAACTCTGTCAACTACATTACCTTCTGGGTCAATGTTAACTTCCTCAATGATTGCAGTATCGCCCTCAAGGTTTGTGATTGACTCACCAAATCTGAAGATAGTCTCAGTGTTGAGTAGAGTCACCGACTCCACCAGAGCAGAGAAGAGTGTGCCTCTAGTAATTTCTTCATTCAACTGGAATCCACTACCAGTGATGTTGATGACATCAATGTGGTTTGTGCCAGAGTCGATTACTGTGCCAAAAGTATTGGTATTTTGACCTTGTACCTGTTGACCCAGAGTTGGGAAGATACCATAGTTAGCAATACCTACTGTGCCAGAATACAGATTGATTCTGTAAATTGGAATAGGTGTAATGCCTAAAGTTCTATAGTTGACTCTAGATGCTGGTCTTGGTGGTTCGGAGAAGACAATGTTGCCACCAACTACTTGATAAGACTCTCCAGGTGCTTGAATGATACCATTCAAAGTAATCAGTAACTGGTTACTATTAACGATTACTTGCTCACCCTCAACAGTAATTGGGAATGACTTTTCAATGCCATTGAAAAGATTTGAAACATTATCAAGTTTCTTAACAATAGATGTCAAGATTTCTTCCGAAGATGTCAGGCGCTTCTTACGGAAGAGGACTTCGGTGTTATTGTAATCTGTGTAGATTGGTTGTGCTGCAGCAAATGATGTAATCTGATTAATGTTTGCATAGTTATTGATGTTTACTTCTTTAGTAAACTCAGTTGCAATTTTGCGACCAGAAATATCTTTACCACCAGTCAGTTGTAACTGACCAAACATCAGAAAACCTGCTGGGTGGTTGTTTTGCAGAATCTGATTCTTCCACTTAGTGATGGGGATATCCGACTTAATCACATAAGAGAAGTTTTGGTAGAAGAAGGAGTCCTGAATCTTTTGGACAATCTCAGATGGCTTGCCAACGTCATCGATAAACTTACCAGGGGTCTTAGTGAGTGAACCAATGTTGAGCACACCACGAGCAATACTAAGGTTATCAATGATACCAGATGCTTTAGAGATGACACCATTGACCTTTTCGCCAACTTTCCAGTCACCATTGTAGTCCACAATCTTAAGAATCTTAGGACCAATCTGCCAACCTGTGTTTGTGGATACTTTGCCAATGGCAGATGCCTGCTCCAGGGTGTTACCTTGGAATACAGTTTCACCCTCCAAGAATCTGGAAGTTTCCACCACTGCAACTGCTTTACCGCCAAAGACTTCGGTAAGCAACACTTGGCGACCACTACCCTGAGTCAGGAATGTGATATAATCACCTGCTGCAGCGGATTGTGGGGTAAGTGCAAAGCGGATTTGGTCTGGCTCAAGGGAGTTAATTTCTCCAGCAATTGCATAATAGATTTGACCCTCAACAAGAGTTGTTAAACCAGCACTACTTGGTTTTGGAAGATCACCTTCAATAGATCCAATATTATCTGCACGGAATTGGATGGCAGCACCTGTTGTAATGCCATGTGGGAAGTTAAACTGCAGATAGTTAAGGTCAAGGTTAACAACGTAGTTAAACTCAGACTTCAGGGTGACTGTAGGCTCGGATGAGTAACCAGCACCAGGATTTTTGATTTGAATCTCATTTAAACGATTATTTTTTACAACAGCGACTGCCTCAGCACCTACGCCGCCACCACCTTCAATCACAACTGCAGGAGCAGAAGTGTAACCGCTGCCAGGGTCTGTAATCTTGATTTCCGAAAGAATAGAAGTATTGAAGAGTTGCAGGTTGACTGGGAATGTAATTTCTGGTTTCAGAGTGTAGTCGTGCGAATAACCGAAACCAAACTCATTATTCTTAAGTCTCTTAATCTTACCGATATTTCTACCTGTAAGGAATACTGAGGCACCACTACCTTCTTCTGGAATAACAACAGTTGCTGAGGCACCAGAACCAGCAAGTGTGGGTCCAAGAATGCCAGGAATAGAATCAATATCAAGGGATGCAAATGTATAACCTTTACCTGGGTCTGTAACTTGAATCTTGGTAATTGTGCCAGACCCAACTTCATCATCGAAGTCCACAGTGACAATGCATCGTGCACCTTCACCATCACCTGCAATTTGGACATCATAATAGACGCCTGGGGAATATTCTGTTCCCCCATCATTAATGACAATTTTTTCAATCTGGCGGAAGGATGCAATCTCTTTAATAATTGGGAGTTTCTTATAGAAACCACCAGGAGATACCAGTTTGATGCTATTAATAGGACCAACTGCTCTGGTAGATGTTGTTGAGTAGAAGGAGTATTCCTTATCTTGGTCGTCAACACCAATCTCTGCAGAATTCTTTTCTGGCTCTCTTACGAGTGGGAATTTGAATGTAAAATCATTAACAACTTGAGCAATCTTAAATCTTCCTTGATATGGGGTTGCATAAACATCAATAAACGAATTTGCACCAACAGGAGAGTTGCTACCTGTGCGTGATGGGTCAAAATAATATGAGATATTTGTAATATCTCCAATTACCAGGAATTTTACGAATGGTGCCGCACCAGCTGCCTGGATACCTGGAGTGCCTTCTCTAACAATATTATTGAATGAATACTCCAGTTTATACTGGTTATCTTGAGAGAATGACAGATAATAACCAAAGTTTGATGGGTCACTAAGGTCAAAGTTATACTGGTGATTCTTAGTGAATCTCAGTGTTGGGTGCTTAGCGTAAATGTTGACATTGCTGATTGCTCCAGCATTAAATACTGGATCTGAAACGGCAGCATTGCGAATAGCGAAAGTAAATTCTCTGCTACCAATGACATCTTGGACAAAGAATGAACCATCAAACTGATCGCCCTGGAAACCTTCAGTGTAGATGATATCGGAGATGTTATAGAAGTGGGGACTTGTTGATGTGCAATATACAAGGTCAGTCCTATCAAACTGGGTTGGGATGATATCTTTTTCAAGGCGTGCAGTCACGCGAATTTTCTTAACAGATGGGAATCCAACGATTCTTACCTGCTTTCTTGAAGAGTCTAACTGAATGTTATTGGATCTCAGACTTACAACATCTCCTGGAATGTAACTAGACCCAGGGTGAATCTCTTCGATGAGGACGCTGTAGTTATTTCCCTGGTCATACTCCATAAATCTTGCATATGGAGAGATTTGTTCAAGGGTTTCTACAAATTCCCAAGTAACACTACCATCGGATTGGCTGCCAGTTGTGTGGACTGGGGGATTGGTGCCAGAAACACCTCCACCGCCTACTGCAACCTGATAAACATTCAGTTTCCACCAGACTCTCTGACCAACAGCATATAACTTTTGGGAATCCCACTCAGGCATGTCAAGACCAGCATAGATGGGTCTTGGGTATGGTTTTTCGGTAAGATCGATATCAAACTTACCAGCATCATCAACTAATGCCCAATCCAAACTTCCATCAGATGCAGTGCCTGATGTATGTTGAGGTGAAATGGTACCTGCGGTGCCAGCACTCTGTGATTGATAGATTCTTCTGTTTGCGTAGACTCTATCACCGATAGCGTATGTGCCACCTGCTACCCATGGTTGCTCTGCTTCTTCAGTATCGAAATACTCACCGATAATTTCATTTACATCACCTGCAGTTGTTCTGAGGCGGTCGGTAGAATTGAATGTGCCATAAATCTTACCAACTTTGTATTTGGTGCCAATACCAGGATTTGCAAGAGTGCCCTCTGGGACGCCTACAATAGTACCAAATGCTGTGGTAACACCCTGTGCGTTAAATTGCTGAATGATGCTGTATTTTGTTAAGAATGCACTTTGATTTAGTGTGAATTCCAACACATTATCAATCTTCTGGTAAGATGCATCCTTAAGATAGAATTTATTGATTACGTCGCAATCGATAATTAATCTCTTACCTCTAGGTGATGGCACCGTGGAGGTCTTAGATGCATACTGATACTTGGCAGTAGATAATGTATATGTTGTTGGGTTAAATGTGGAGATAACCTGCGACATGTCGAGGATTTGCAAACCACCAGGACCTTCTTCCCAAGCTTGGAATGCTGGAATGTTAATATTCACCCAAGTAGTTGCAGTTTCAATATCACTGAACTCCAATTCGCCATAACGGGTTACGTCTTGGAGAGTGTAACCACCTCTATTCGTATGCAAACGGTCAAACTTAACTAAAACAACGTCAGAATCTGATGTTGTAATAGCAATCTCAGACGTTGGGACTGTGTATGCATTTTCATATGGTGCAATATCATCAATTACCAAGTCGTCAATATTACCGATAAAGCAATTTGTTGTAGTTGGTAATACGGATGGACCACCAATCACAATATCATCCAGATGAATGTCATCTGTTGTCTGATAACTCAGTTGCAGGTTGCCATTAATGAATACCTCATACTTATAGAGACCCAGGGACTCTTGGCGTTTTTGGAAGGTAACATGCACCCATGCACCAGATGCAAATGCCGACCAAGAAGTTGCAGTTGTTGATGATGCTGCTAAAGTTCCATTTACATAAATCAATATCTTTTGGTAGTTGGCACTGCCAGAATCACCATCAATATCAAAACGAATTCGGTTTCCTGTTGCTGGTACAAACTCAAAGAATGTTGGTTGATGAGCAGTTGACCAAGCAGTTGTATTCATCGAGAACCATGCTCTAGCAGACCACTCGTTTGGTGTAATGTCAAACCCTGTCAGAGATGCTGGTTTTGCACCTGCAACATACTTCAAAGATCCAGTGCCATACTTATAGATGGTTGTATCCAAAACAACATTTGCTTGGTCAACATATGTCCAAGTTGCCAAATTCTGCTTTGTAAAATCAAACTCAATATCACCTACAGTATTAAATCTAAAGGATGCGAGTTGGTCTGATTGTTGACGGTTTGCTGCGATGATGCAGTCACCAGAGTTGTCAACAGTATGATTCTTAGCACTAAAACCAATATTACTTACATCTACAACTTTGGTTTCTTTAATGATAGTACCATCATACTTCAAGTAATGGATGATTGAATATCTTTCATTTTGCGACTCAACAACGTCTGCTACAATAGTGTAGTTGCCAAATACGTCAACGCTAACGTTTGCATGATTAATTGACAGGAAGGATGTATTTAGAGTAATGCTCTTTGCCCATTCCCACTGTGCATTGGCAGTTGAAATCTGGAATTTGTTGATTTGGATTTTTTCAAACTTGCTTGTAGTGCCGTTATACACATCCCAAACAAGAATACATGCACCATAATCATCAACTGTAAATTTGGGATTTCTTACTTGACCACCAATAACAGCAATCTGACGAATCCAATCAATTTCAATATTTGCACCATCAAAGAAGAATTGACCAAAGATGAGGTCATCCGTATCTTCATTTACACCAACAAAGAAGAAATTATCATCAGAAATCAGATGAATCTGGTAAAGTCTCTCAGAACCATCTGCCGATGCAATCTTACGCTTCTCTTTAATGTCACCATCAAAATCACACTGAATTACCCACATATCATCTGGGTCTGGTGAGTTGGTATCAGTGTAACCACCAATATAAATCTTCTTCTCTTGGTCTAATGCAAGAGAAGTCACATAATCTCTTCTAGTAGTGCCAGAAATACCAGCAATAGATCTTTGCCACCTCAGAATGCCATCTGGAGCGTTTGCATTGTTAAATCCAGACTCATACTGCGCTAGGAATACATCTGGACTGTATTGTGAGGTAGTTGGATTATAGGATTGACCAACCACATAGATGACATCATTTTCAAATTCCTCATCAATGACCATCTTGATGAATTCAACTCTCTTTTGTCCAGAATTCTGTGGAAGCAGATTTCTCTGCCACACTCTTGCGCCAAGGTCATCAAACTTGGCGATAAAACCAGACATATCACCATCAGACTCAGTGATACTACCGCAAATGTAGGTGTATCTATCTGATGTTGTAACTGAGTGAATGATTCTTACAGTGCTAGTTGCCTCGTAATATTCAGTTAACCAATAACGAGTTTTCTTGAATTGTTGAGGGTGTGATACGCGAATCTCTGGAGGATTTTCGGGGTCGTATGCATTACCAGAATTGACAATTTTTACTTTATTGATTTGACCAGTATTTTCAAGAATCAACTCAAGTTGACCATCTTGACCTGCTGATGTAATCAGTTCGAAGGTTGGTGGAATGTCTCGATTGTAACCAACACCACTTTGAATGATATTGATACGCTCAATACCTGCTACGACCTTTACTTTAAAGGTCTTATTGGTATTATCTAAGATGGGTGTTGAATTTACAAGGATTTCATCATCCTGACGCAATTCGTGCTCAATTTCTGTTGTAATAACACCGTAGGGTTTATCTGCAATAATTTCTTTAGTATAACCAAGAATCTTCTGTCCTTTAACCGACTCAATAAGGGCAGAAGCACCAAAACCACCAGTGCCCTCATTATCAAAGAATACAGTATCTCCAACCTGATAGGATACACCTGGATTTTCAATAACAAATCCATCAATCTTAGCATCTTCAAACTGAGTTGTGCTCTCAACTTCAATATCAACTCTAGACTCAGAAGATACTTGTGGGAAGTAATCAAAGATTTGCAGAGTTGGTTCTTCGGATAACTCAAGAAACTCCTGTTGCTCGTTAGCATCAATCAAACCATCATTATTGGAGTCTTGAATCTCAAAGATAATAGGATAACCTTCAATCTCAGTAGTTAAGACATTGGACTCTTGATTTGGTTGACGATCGACATCAATATCAACGTCAACATATGGGTCTCTGAATCTCACAATATCTGCAGGGATATTTTCCTGAGTTGCTCCTTGAGTAAAGTTCCAACTATCAGGCAGTGAGTTATATTTGGGACCAATGATGTATGGAAATTCTGCCTTACCAGCATCGGAAGCATCGATTGTGATGAAGTATGCATAAACTCCATCTGGGAATTCTGGAGTCTTACAGAAACGACCGTTATAATTGTCTAAATCGCCAGACTGGAAATCATAGAAGTAGTCATCAATAAATGATCCTGCAGGATACTCTGTCAGTGAAGGACCATCAATACGACTTGGATTGGGATTGGTATTTTCATCAAATACAATATTTGTCTTTAATTTAAAAGATGTACGCAGTCTTCTAATACCGCTATTCTGGTCAGTTGGGTCATCATATCCATATGGACCGTAAATTGGGTTGCCATCAAATGCCCAACCCAAAATTGGGGAGTGCTTATAGTTTGATGTTAATTCTTGGAACTGTTGAGTGACTGGATTGCGGAAAACATTATCACCAACTACATATCTCAACTCTTTAGGGTCAGAAAGGTGAGCATACTCACCACCAAATTGGTTATTATAACCAGTGAAAACATAACCTCTAGCAGAGTCAAATTTGGTAGAAAGGTCTGCTTGCAGGTTCTTATTCCATTCAAATACATTTGCTTGGAATACTGCGTTTTCTCCAATTGACTCCAATCTAATTGTAGTATTGCCTTGAGTGTATCCAATACCCCTATTAGTAATTTCAACGCTCAGCACTCTGCCCTTGTCTTCACCAACAGTGCCAATATTTGCCTTTGCAATTGCACCAAAACCATCGCCATTAATTACAACCGTTGGTGGTGTGGTATACCCAGCACCTGAGTTGATAATAGCAATAGAAACAATACGACCATTGATTACAATTGGTTGTGCAAGGGCACCTTCACCAGAATTTAACTTAATTGTTGGAATTTCAGTATACCCATTACCAGCACTTGTGAGAAATACTGATTCTACAGGACCCCTAACATTAGCGGTTGCTGTAGCACCAGTGCCACCACCACCAGTGATTGAAACGCTGGGTTGTGAGATATAACCTGTGCCAGGTTGCTCAACCAGGATTCTTGTTACTCTACCGCCAGTGACGATTGCTTGCGCTGTAGCACCACTACCACCACCGCCGACAATGGAGACCAGTGGTTGCTCAATATATCCACTACCCTCATTAGTAACTTCAAATGATACCAGTTGACCATTAATAACTACTTCTGCAGATGCCCCAGTGCCACCACCACCTGAAATTTCTAGAGATGGTTTGTTTCCAGCGTCATATTTGATACCACCATCAATAACATCGATTGATGTTATTGGACCAAATCTTACAAATTCACGAGACTTATAAGACCAAATCGAAACACCATTTATCCATGCGCCAATTGGAGTGCCAGGAACAATATCTTTTCTTTCTGAGATAGTTTGGACTTTTCTTGGTAGTCTGAATAGTTTGCGTTGGTTACCAGGAATCAGAGCTGAACCAGTGAAAGGACCAATTTTGTAGTTTGGAAGACCAGACGCAGCAATATAGACATAATCACTATTAAAGAATGTATTCTGAATATTGGTAGTAAACTCACTGATTACTTTATTGATAGATGGCACATCAGATTTACCTCTATTGAGGTCAACTGACAAAAGAATATTACCCTGTGGGATAATATTAGTAGGCACATTTAATTGATATGAGAATGTAAAATCGTCAATACGAGAAGTTACAATAAAGGTGCCGTTGTATACAACTGGGTTTGCACCATAAATTGTAACTTGGTCAGATACCAGAAGACCGTGAGGATTTTCACAATATACAGTAGCAGTCTGGTTATTAACACCACCAGGCTCAATAGTATCAATCTTGATGAGTTTCTTGACATTATATAACCAAGAAGAAAGTCTCTCTTCACCTTCAGCAGTTGAACCAAGGTTTGCAACTTTCAGCTTGTCTCCAGGCAGATAATATGACCCAGTGTTATCCAGAATAGTTGTGCCCGCTTCGGCAATACCCAAAACTCTGAGTTTGCACTCAATATCAGTTCCCTTGTTGGTGTAAACAAAGATATCACTGAAGATTTTGGTGCCAGGATCCCAATCTTCTACAACACCATTTTTGCTTCTGGTGCATTCGATGAATTGGTTAAGTGATTTCTCCTTATATTGGACTTCCTCTTCATCATTGATTAAGATAGTGCCATTTCTCTCTGGCCATCCGATTGTTGAGTCAACGGTGATAATCTGAGAGTCTGTATCTAATGGCTCAACGAGAGTCGTTTTATATGGAATAACAAAAGACCCATTAAGGGTTTCTTCTGAAATTGCCAATTCGTAAATTGTATCTGTTCCCTGGATGATGCTGATTACGTTTTCAATCAGAGCAGAAGCGCCCTTCACATTAAGGTCTACATTGTCTGCATATTGAATTAATTCGGAGTCAATCAAGTTATCTGGATTACCAGAAATCAATTCAGCACGAAGAATGGTGTCTACAACCCAATTAGCAGCAGATGGACTGATAATTTCATCCTTGGGGTAGTAAACATCAATTTCCTCTCCAAACATAATTTTGAAGAGGTATTGTGTAGCGAGTTTTGTGCCCTTTGAGATGTAGAAGTCTTTAATACTTTTTACAATCTGAACTGGATTGACTGCCGAGTAGTCAATCTCGATTGTTGGTAGATACTGCCTTCTAAACTTATCAAATACCTCTCTAATAAACAGAGAGTCGAGATTAATTACAGTGGTGCCAGCGAGGTGATTCGATTGACGAAGTGATTTCTCGCCCGCATAGATTTCATTGTGTAATTGGTCGTATGCAACTGGACCAGATACACCTCTAGAGCAATTCAGGAATGCTGAAGGCGAATAACCCTCACCATTTTGGAAAATGTCAAAACCAGTTACTTCACCAAATCCAACAGCAACAGATGCTCTGGCAGATTTTGGTTCTGCAATAAAAATCTTTGGAGGAAACTCTGCAGAATAACCCTCACCAAAGTTTGTAATATTGATATCTGTGATTTCCCCATTAAAAATGGTAGCAACTGCGGTTGCACCTGTGCCACCGATTGGTTCACCATATGCGTCTTTTCTGTCATCAACAATATAGACAGAAGGTGCATCAGTATAACCACGACCACCAGTTAACATCTCAATATTTGTCACTGATCCAGATGCAACAGTCACATCGAGGACTTGTGCACCGATTGGGTCGATGATGCGTGCTCTTGGGGGAGTAGTATATCCTCTACCACGGTTTACAATGGAAATTTCATACACCTGACCATCTTGGTCAACTCTAGAAATTGCTTGAGCATTGATACCACCTTCGGGTGCAGGATCAATATAAACTTCTGGTGGATTTGTGTAGTTGCCACCTCTGCTCAGGACTTGAATCGATGCATTGTTAATTCTACCCTCACTATCGATAGTTGGGTTACTAATTCTTGCACCACCTGGGTTGACAAAGGTAATTGCTGGGATGAAATCATAACCACTACCAGAATTATCAATTGTGATAGTGTCAACCTGACCAGTTGTGTCATTAACAGTTAATGACAGTCTTGCTGGAGTGCCATTGGGATTGGATGGAGCAAGAATTGTTGGAATTGGAGGATTGTATGAGGTATAACCTTGCCCACCATCGATCAGATTAATATTTTTGATACCTCCGACCAAAGATCTAGCAGTAGCACCTTTACCACTCTCTTTGCTTTGAATTGCAATTTTTGGAGCAAAATCTAAACGATAGTTGCTTCCACCATCTTTAGCGATAACCTTATTTACTTGTCCATTTGGACTTACTGCAACAACAGCAGTTGCACCACTACCATATGCAGGTGCAATATACTCTACAGAGCGAATGTGAATATTATCCGCAGACCCAATTGGGTATCTAAAGACTACTTCTTGGTTATAAACAGTATAGTCTTCATATGGCACTTGAAGTCTGCCATTCTTGTTGATAACTAGACCAATCTCTGAAGTTGGCGTATATTGTGCAGTGTTTAGTCTAAGTGGATATGACTTAGTGCCCTGCCATTCTTGCCAGGGAATCGAATCCGTTGTGATAATTTCTTGATCAGCATAACCAATCAGATAGATGATTTGAGTAAACTCTGAGTCATCAGCACCTGTGCGTGCTCTTGGTGGAATTGCGAATCTGATCTCATCACCTTCCAGGAAATAATCAACACCTGGAATCTTCATTTCGTTATATGTAATAACGATAAGGTGCTCAGGTGATGGGGGTGCTACTGGAGTGCCAAGGAATGCAAGTGGAAACTTATTTCTTACACCATCGAACAGTGGAAATGGATTTTCCAGAAGTTGCTTTTTCTTATTAAACTGAGAGAAAGATACGCCAGGAGTGATAATTGCGTCAGGACCACGAGTAACTGACTCGTAGTAAATGACTTCATTATCGATCATGATGGAACCATCTGATGGTTGGAATCCATCAATACTTTCAATCTCAATCTTGGTGTCATAAACACCAATGTCTGTCAACAGTTGGGTATCCTTTGACAGACTATCCGAATCATAGTTGTCAAGGTCCAGATAATTCAGAAGGTTGTTTAGAATATCATAAGGTCTGCCAGTTTTCTCTTGAGACTTGTAGTACTCAAAAAGAAAATTGACAAACTGTCTGTCTTCCTCACGAATGAATTCTGGGAGTTGAAATTCAACTCTGTCCGAGACTGCGATATTCTTTTGCATCTATCTTATCTGTATTATCAGAAACAGGACGTTGAAACGGGATATGTGAAGGTATCCGTTGGGTAGTCAATGATATTTATACCCGACACGTTACCAAAATTCCATCCACCAAAGTTGTTTGGATCGAAGGTGGGGATTGGGATGTCATTGATTGTGTAATCAATCGGATTAACACTTGGATTGAAAATTGTTGGGTCAACCCCAGGTGGGATGTTAATAGATCCGCCATATGGAACAACCTGAATTGGCAGTCTTTCGGAGTCGTCTGGGGTGCCTTCAATTGCCAAAGGACCAACACAGACTTGACCAGTATTGTAATCAACACTACCGACAGAAGGATTAAGAATTAACTCCTTCTCGTTTCTCTTTGTCACAAGCAAAAGATTTCCTCTGCCATCATCTCTAATAGTTACTGGCACCAAGGCTTGATTGGATTGATTTGTTGAAAATACTTGAGTAGTAATTTGTCCAGCAGTTGTGCCGTCTTGTAGTTGCAGATTTACTACTTCCTCAGAATATCCTGTAGCATAAAATGTGCCAGACTTAACAACGGAAAAATTTGGAGCACATGGGTCTCCATTACCAGTGCCAGATCCAGCAAAATCTGATGGATTGTAAAATGGGTTGCCAAAATCTAAACATTGAGTGAATACATTTCCAAAGGTAAATTGGTCAAGATTTTGACCAAGAGTCAGTTGAGTAACGCTACCACTAATTGAGGTATCACTATTGTCTAACATTGCAGCAAATTTGGACCCATCAATTCTTCCACCAAATTTATCTGAAGAATTTGTCTTATTATATTGATCAATATTCTGAAGTAACTTAGTGCCCAATTGGGACCCACTTAAAGCAGTCTGGTTGCCGTTGTAATACACATATGACTTGGGAATGACATAATATGTCATTGGGTCAATAATTACAGGCTCAATAGATGCCACGGTATAACGCTTCAGGTCATTTTTGATTTTGACCTTTGTGGTGGCATTAAGTTTTGTGCCTGTTTTGGGGCGAATTGCGATGTAGACCTTGCCGTATACTGGAGGGACCAGTTTCTCGCCCCCATAGGCGGTCACAGACGCCGCTTGTGGATAGATTTCACTAACAATGTGCTCGTAATCTGCTTCAGTAACTGCTCTATTCTGAGTTGCATATGCCCTTGGTGCTCTAAACTTGATTGACAATCCAGTTTCTCTATCCTCGCCTTGTTGGGCTGGATCGATTGTCAGCAAATTGATGCCAGCAGGGGGAACTACGCGACCATCACTATCGATAATGTTACCGATATAGGCAAAGTTGGAAGAACCATTTGCTTCAGCACCATATGTCGTCACATAACTGATGTTGATATACTCCCCATCAATCAATTTACGACCAATGATGCCATCACCAAAAATCAATCTGTATCTCAGGTCATCAGTTTCCTCTAAAAAGTAAACTCTAGATGTAGAATTTAATTCGGTTACGTTTTTGTTAAGGTTATATGTGTCAACTTCAGTTGATTGTGCATTTGGCGAGATGTCAACATAAATTAGTTGAGTATCTACGTTTTCCTGAGGAATGATGAAATCTTGTTTCCGAGTATAATCAACTGTATAGTTGTAATTCAGCAGATTTCCTTGATAAATCAAGATTTTTTCAAAAGATGCTAAACCAGTTGATTTATCAACGGGAACTTGCACGTCTCTGGTTAGGCAGAATGTATAATTATCGTTTGCATTCTCTGCAATAAAGATATCACCCTTCTTAAGAGTTGCATATTCAGGATATGAAACGTTGTCAAGACCAATTGTGGTCTGTGCAGTCAGAGAAACACACGCAACTGCTGCTTTAATTGACCTTGGAGTATAGTTTAACTGCTTTGCTACCTTTACGATGTTGTCTCTAACTGTAGCAGTTTCCAAAAATGACTCGTTTAACGCCATGTTTGCATTAAACGCTGTGTAATAGGTATTGTATGCTAGGATATCAAGCAGATATGAAGCACTACTACCATCAAAATCGTAATCTGTGAATTCTTTACGAGTTCTGAGGTATGATCTGATAGACTCCTTAATCTCAAAGAAGTCTAGAGATGTTAATTGTGAAGGAATTGCTGACATTTTAGGTCTTCTCTAGCAAGAATGCGACTGTTTGGACAAGTGTTTGACCGACGATTGTATAATCTATGGAAACTTGGATACCGTTTATGTCAGAATCGTCTTGCACATCCACCGAATCGACGATGATTCGTGGTTCTAATCGTGAGATAGTATTTCTAATTTCACTTTCAAGAGAGTCTTTAGTAAAAACGTCCCACTGCTCAAATAAAAGCCATTTTACTTTGGACCCAACATTCTCTTGAAAGGGTCTTTCACCAAACATGGTGAGGACAAGATTCCTTACAGACTGCTTTATAGCATTTTCATTCTTAACTACGCCAAAATCGCCAGTAGAGGGATTGGGATTAAACGAAACCGCTAAATCCTTGAATCCTCTACTGACGTATTTTTCAGATCTGAATCTGTAAGATGCCATTTACATCCACTCTACATAGTCGTCAAACCCATTTTTACCACCACACCATTTAGAAGAGCGATCACTGGGTGGATCGCTACGACGCTTTCGCGCCATTTTGAGATATTTATCACTTCTGGGGTCGGTAATAAGGGTCATTCCCGACTGCACAAATTCATAACCTTGGTCTACTGGTGAATTTGCCATCTGTCTCTCCGTATAGGGTCAACAGAACTTTTTGAGAGGTTGCTATCTCTGTATTATTTAGAGATTCATAGTCAACTGTTTTGCTCCCAAGTCATAATCTGTGGGGTGAGACTTGAGAAATTCTCTAAATGTCATCTTCATTTCACGTTTTGTCATTCCACAATGTGCTGCAGCATGAGGCAAATTCATTGTGGCACGAAAAAGTGCCCAAGTTGCCTCATCTACAAGCTCTGGAGTTGTCTCAACCTTGACCACGATACCTCTTTTTGCGTCCATTGCGGGAGCTTGCACCAAGGTGGGTATTTTGTGAGCGACCTTGGCGGGTCTTTTTGGGTTTGCCTGGGGTATAACCAGACTTAACGAGACCGATTTTTGCTTTTACTGCCATAATTTCCTCAGAAACCTCATGTAGTATAGCATATCTAGGTCAGGACGCAAGCACTGTTGGGTGACCCCACGCAACAACTGATGAGCAAGGATAAGAAAACCCAGGAAACCCTACTCCGAGTGGGTCTAAGATGCGAGCAATTGGTCTCTTCAGCGCAAAAACAGTCAAGGTTGTGGTTTGCACAACCCTAATGTGACCAACGCCACCGTTATCTTCGATAGTTAGTACGCTACATGGGATTGGAGTGGGGTATGCACACAAGTTTGGACCACATGGGCAGATGTAAATAATTAAATTCGTGCAAGTTGAGATGTGAAAAACAAACGCATCTCCCAAAAGCATGATGGGAATGAAGTTTACCAGCACTGTTGCACGCTCTGGCGTCACAGGAAAGATGGGAATTAGAGGAAAAGGTGGCCACCAGCATGTAAAATTCTTAATCCAGATGGTATATGGCACTGGTGGAGTGCCACACCACTGCACTGAGTGCACTGTAGATGGCAAACAGAGACCATGACCCGAGCATGGAAGTCCATTTAGGGATGCAACAGGTTTTAAAAGACCGTATGCCATTACGCTAAATCCTCAATTTCGTTTCCTTGGATAAATGGATTGTCTGTATCGCTGCATTCATCAAAATATGGGTTGCCAAAATTACGCAACATTCTGGATAATTGTGTAATACTTCCAGATAAGAAGTTTCTAACTGTCATTGTGCCGTCATATGGACCCATCATCATTACCTTCCTACCTGCCCATTTGGCGTCTGTATACACTCTCTGCGGGTCAATCGCAATAGATGCATCATTTACATTATCTAGACCAACATTTGGTGGTGTTACTGCGGGTGATATGAAAATAAATAAACCTCCACCACCTGCACACTGTGAGCAAAATGGATTGACTGTCCCAGTTGGACCTGGACCTGTAATCTCCCAGAAGCGCAATCCTGGTATTCCATTCCCCTGAGCATCCCATCCACAGTAAACATCGAGGCATCCACCCGCATTTCCAGACCCTCTTACATACTTATCCCAACAATTATGATTAGGCACATTTGTGCTTCCTGGATTTGGAGTGCAATCCACAGTAAATTTAGTGTATGTGGAGGAATCCGACGTTGTAGTAGTAGTAGTTTGACCCGTCTGTGGGTTAGTAGTCGTTGTGGAGCTTGTTTGCCAACTAAGTGTCGAAGATGTTAGTCCACCTCCAGTCAGATTATTACCCAACCAGAGTTTAAACTGCTCGTATTCGGTAAATCCATTGCGATTGTAGTCGTAAGTATTCTCATCAAGACCAACTGGCACGAATATAATATCATTCCTATCGCCTGGGTCTCTATAGCATCTCCCCTTAATACTACCCTGGACACAACTCCATGTCCTATAACCACCACTAACCTTTCTCTTTTCGGTTAATTTAGGTTTGGTGAAGGTGTCGAGATAATTCATGAATGCTGCACCCTGGGTGCCAGTAGTGCTTCCTTCAAATTCTAAAGAAACTGTAAAGGATGCTTCCATTTCTTTCGATGCACAATACTTGAAAGGCATGAATCCAAATGCTTTTTGCTTACCATCGGAACCAATATCAAGATATGCACATGGCACATCAAACCAACGTTGGACATTATACAGTCTAGGTTGTGCCATATCAAAACATTTATCACCACCCCAAGGTCCATACAGTCCTTTAGTTGAAGTTTCAGAGTATTCATCGTGTTTAATCACACCATCATACACTTCACCCATTACCTTTCGGTTGAATTCTGCAAATCCACTATTTGTAAAGAGATACTTGAAGTTCTCTTGGTCTGGTAATGACGAAATAACTCCACCAGTATACCCATCAATGTTGATACATGTCGATGGAAGATTCTGACAGAATCTAGTTTTGTCATCACCAATGTCTGCCATGCGGATATAACTGTCTGGCACAGAGACCTGACCTCCAATATTACCCTGAATCACATCAAATGCTTGCTGCACAATATTCTTCATACTGTTGGCAGCACTACCTTCAATATTTTTAAACATACCTTGGAGGTTAGATGACTGCTGTGACATGTCACCAGGGTCCTCTCCTTTGTATTCAAAGTTGTCTGGGTCTGTAATAAACACAGTTGGCATCTCATCTTGGCGATAACCTGCGCCCCCATCGACAACACGAATGGACATAATCACGCCTTCTTCATTCAATTCAGCAACTTCTAGCTTTGCTGGGCGGATTTCAAACTGGTCTCCGTCTTTATCCTTAGGAAATTTGATTCTCTTATCGTGAATACCCTGCACTTTTACGGCATCACGGATAGAATGCTCCATTGAACCATCAACTTCTGGGGTAGGAAGTGCATTAAAAGCGTCTTTTGCACCACTCAATGCACCTTCTTGCGTTTTTGCAAGGTCAGTTGCAGACCAACTATCAATAACACGGGGAGAAATTGCAGTAACTTTGGGATTTTTATACCCACGACCACCATTAATCACGTTGACATGCACAATTGCACCGTTGCTATTGACCACTGCCTCTGCTTTTGCGGTGTCTAGTGTGCGAGATGGGATTAAATGCTGTGGATCAATCTCAACTTTGTAGTATGAAATCTTCTTTGGAAACTCATACACACCAGCAAACGCTGCTTTATCGCCAATTCCGTATCCTGCCAGCACTTCAATGGTGCCACCATCCGTAGAAGTAAACTGTTGCAGGTAAGTAAACTCCCCACCAGTGCCTGTGAGGTCCATTGTGCCGCACTTTAACTCATCACCATAGTAGAGAACCTTGGCAATATCCCATCCATTGATGGTTTCTCCCTTGTTAAAGTCTCCATTGCGGGTGAGATACCTAAACAGAATGCGTGGACTATCAGTGTCAATGGTCACAAACGACTCATTCACACCCTGAGTAGACACATCACTCATCGTTATCCTGGTCCTAGTGGTCTCCCAAGAGTCTTGACGAATCTGATAGAAGTGAGAATAGTGGGCATAGTTGGGAATACAACATGGCACAGCTGCTCCAGACCCAGAAGGATTGGGACATGTAGCATTCGGACAACAGGGAATATCATTCAGTTTGTATTGAATACCAAAGATAGGACCATTCCAAGGATATGAAGTATCATACAGATAATAGAGAAACTGAGAATCATAAGAATCCTCAAATCCCAAGTAACGTGGCACTGCACCTTTAATGCTACCATTCAGTCCATACAACCATTCAAAGTTTGCTGCCTCATTAATGATAGCGGCATTATCTGGATTACCAAATCCAATCACACCAGGAGTCTGACTACTAATCCTATAGGAGAAGTATGAGAATGGACCTGTAGGTTTGAATTGATACCAACCAGACTTATCGATGCATTGACCAGTAGGACCAATCTTACCAACGTCTATGACCCTTCTACGAGGGGCGTCAGGGGCATCGTTTTTAAACAGATAACACAGAATACCTTGATAGACGTATTCCCCCTTCATTCTCTTTTTAGGGGCAATCGGACCACCAGACAGATTTACTTCCTTTGATGGGTCTACTGTATAGAAGTCATCAATACCAACACCACTACTAGCACTATAACTGCCATAGCGATAATGATATAAAGGAGTTACAGTTGTCCCATACTGTTGTGCTGCAGCAGATGAAGTAAATACATATCCAAGTGTCTCAACTGCCAAATATTGATTTCTTCCACAACCAACAGAAGGTGGGGTTGCATTCCCTACAGTCAAAACTGTATTATCTGGCCAATAAGAAAACCATACCTTTAATGGCACAGACCCAGATACCTGGCGGTCCATCACATAAAAGACACCCTTTCCACTGCGAGGTTCTTTATTGTATCCAGACGCCGCTTTTTTCCAATCCTCATTTTCGCAACCCATATCCACTTTGCGGATTTCAGGCTCCGATGTATATTTGTGGTCTCTCTTTGACCCACGATACCAACGATAAACTGCCTTGCGAGTATTACCACAATTCGCAACACAGGTTGGCTCTTGGTCACCGATATAGTGAATTGAGTCTACACCTAATGGCATAGACCCAGGACCTGCTCCCTGAAATGTAATTTGATAATCTGTACCTGTGCCTAACCCAGGTTGTGATGAGTGAGACCTATACTTACCCGATGCTGGACGCTTGAATGTAGTCTTATATCCTTGACCATCAATCGGATTCGGATAACTCCTACCAGTCTCTAACAAATACGCGGGCATTATACAGAAAAGTTATTCGATGAATTATTTAGACTCTAATCGAGAGTAAATGTCATCGAATAACTCTTTGATATTACTGTAGTCTTCATTCCCTGGAATCTTATACTGAATCATGTCAGCACCAGGAGGAGGAAGTTTTTGCACAATCGCTTCAAGGTTACTAATTCGATTCGCAAGATTCGTAATCGCCTCAGCAAGTTTACCTACACACCATGAAGTATATTCCTCTGGTGTTTTGAATTTGGGAGTTTCCGAAGACTCATCCCTGTCATAATTGTTATTCATGTTAACGCGGTTTTTACGATTTTTTTACTCTTCAACCTTTTTGAGAATAATCGACCCATCGATTTCCTCAGACCATTCTAAGTTGGTCCCCTCAACCCATCCAGTCTCTTCCAGCAACTCTTCAGGCAAAGTGATGTAACAATCGCCTGTGTGCTCATCCTCTTGGACATCTAAAACATATCTCTTCATGTCTGTGCTATTCAGTTTAACATTATCTATAATCTTTGAGATTTTGGTAATTCCATGTTTACGCCTAGTTACTCTCATCAACCTCTCTAGACCTGCCTTACAGGCGATTCTGAGCGTCTCTGAGAGTGTTATGGCAATGTATTCAAATTGCTCTGATAATGTTGTGTGGACCCTGGGAGGGTTTTTGTATCCTGGAAAATTTTTTTCAGAAGGGGGGACCCGCAGTTTCATTTCGATATAAGTCGAGGGCGTTGGGATACTGTTGTAGGTTAGCGATAGGGAAGTTTTTTATATACCCGACCCAGGGTATAACAAATAGGGGACAAATACACTGTCCCCAGTGTCATCAACTGCTCCCTACATGCACATCATAGCACATACCCTCAGCAATGCAATAGTCACAGAATTGTTGATACTGTGTGAGTGAATCATCGAGGTCTAAGTCTATCAACTGTTGTGCTAGTTGGACTTGCTCATC
>Ga0129333_10000096_pt1 | contig 56019 bp, 58 predicted proteins | sample CPB6_08_DNA_FD_94474 | JGI IMG/M metagenome (GOLD analysis project Ga0129333, IMG submission 94474) | Freshwater to marine salinity gradient microbial communities from Chesapeake Bay, USA - CPBay_Sum_0.6_0.8_DNA | ecosystem: Environmental > Aquatic > Marine > Coastal | place: USA: Chesapeake... | reverse complement strand
CTGTACCACATGCTTGGAATAGTGTATCTATATCCGTCTAGAACCTTATCAACTCCATGTAAATACTTTGCATTGCTTGGCCAAGTAATAAATGTTCCAGATTTTGGTTTAATTTTTAATTTATATTCTGGAAAAAATAATTCCCCCCCACTATAATCATCATTAATATAAAATACAGAAGAAAAATCAACAAAATCATTAGGAAGTGAATTTTCTGATTCATCAATTTTTTGATCTTGATCTGTTATATATTGAAGACTAATAAATTCTCCAGTTGCTAGCTCATTATCAGCATGCACGTCTTGAAATTCACCGGGAGACCATTTTCTTATCGCTTCATGCTCTTTAGGAATCACCCTGGTTCCATATGACCATTCTATCTTATCTTTAATAAGATTTAATATATTTTTAAACAAAATAAATACTTCTGGAGTAGCGTTGTGAAAATTGGTTTTTTGATCAGGATAAGTCTTAAGTTGTCCATTTGAATAAAAAATGCTGTTTGACCATGTAGTCTGAGTCTTACAAAAAGATAACATCTTGTTTAAATCTTCTTTAGAATATAAACTATCATGAATAATTATATTATTTGGAGAAGCTGGTGTCATTATTTTTTCTTATTTTTTTTAGAACTTTTTTTTGGTTTTAAAGATTTTTTTAATTCAACACCGTACATATAATTATTGGTTCCCATTCTTGGGCCACTTACATATGTAAAATTTTTAATAACCATTTTTACCAACTTATTTTTTTTACAGTTTCTTTAATACGATTATTTGGCTGCAAGGTGTTAACCAAAGACAACTTTTTTACCATACCAACTATTAGAAAAATTATTATCGGCGCTATTAATACACTTTAGCAAACAGTCTATTTGACTTCTATCTACAAATTGAGAACAAACATTTACATTAAGAATAGATGCTGTTTCCATTTGTTGGATTACTTATCTTTCTTTTTTTGCTCCAAAAAATTTATAAAATCGTAGAATTTAAATAAAATTTTCCATAAGAAATTCATCATTTTATTTATCCTTTGGAACTATAGGTTTACTACCCTTAGAAGTTTTTCTAGACTTAGCTAAAGACATTTACTTTTTCTTAGCAGCAGCTTTTTTTGCAGGAGCTTTTTTTGCTGCGGCTTTCTTTGCTACAGGCTTTGGCTCTTCTGCCTTGACAGCTGGTTCAACAACGGGCGCCGGTGCTGGCGTTGATGCTGGCTCAGTGCTAAAGATATTTTTAATTTTGTCAATTATTTTACTCATTTTAACCTCGTTGATTAATCGTGTGTCTTATTATAGTAGCTTATTTTAAAAACAAATGCAAATTATCGCCCCTGCTGGGATTCTTTAATTAAAGTATATCTTTCTCCAGTTTCTTTAGAAACCATAAAGAAGGCTTCTGCGGCTACTTCCTTAAGAACCTCTGAGAAAACCTCTTTATTTGATGGATCTGCTGGAACTGGAACACTCAGGCAGGCCATAATATCAACGTTTTCAAAATTGCCGATATTTACCTTTCTACCAACAGATACGGTAAGAACTGGTTCTGCGGTCACCGTCATCTTTTGATGGGTTGAAATTACAGAATCAGTAACTGAATTTACATTTTGCTCTATTAGACTTTCGTTTATTTTAGGCATTTATACTCCTAGTAGTGTATGTGAATTTACTATATCTAAAGTTATTTTAGCTTGTTTTTCTATAGAAAGATTATCAGTATTAACCACAAAGGTAGACATGTTTTTAATCTCTTCTATCTGATTTTCAGAGTGATGATTTAACTGCTCATCAGTTAAGTATACACCATCTCTTTTATATATTCTTTCCCTAAGAGTTTCTGCTGAAGCCTCAAAAGTAACCAGCATTCCGTTTGGCTGTTTAAGTATAGCTTTTGCTTCGTTAATAAACCTAACATCTGAAATGATTATACATACGGGTTTGCTTGACTCTACTTCTTCATTGTCTGAAGTCTTAATATTTTTTCTATAGAGCTCAATACTTTTCATTATCGCCCAATGAGAAAAGCAGTCTTCGTATCCCTCCCTGCATATGTCTCCGGCTTTCTGAAGAAATGTTCTTGGTTTTTGACCCTCTTGTTCTATTGGTAAGTTATAAATTCTGTGAACTTTATCAACAAAATCATTGTATGATGGAATATTACCTAAAGCTGAATTTCCATAAATTTCATATAAGATTTCATGAATAGAAAATAACTTTCTAGATTCAGAATTAAAACCTTTTATATTTTTTTTCGTCGATGCAAAATCGTATAAGGGTAGGGCATGAAAAATGTGTTCCCATATAATTCCAGAAGCTTCGTTTTTAATAGATCCTTTTGGGCATATTGCTTCTGCAACAGAAGTTTTTCCACTTCCAGCTTTTCCAGCTAAACCTAATATAATTGGTTGAGATTGATTATATTTTTTGTTCATATTATGATTATACCATAATTATTTTTTTTGACTAGACTTAGAAGCTTTTTTTGTTCTTGAATGTTTTAAGCGTTCTTCTGTTGTTACTTTTTTTTCTTTTTCAACTTTATCTAAAAATTCGTTACACAATGAATCCGGTTCCCAAACAAAATTTCTTTCCACTTGTACAACTTTAAAATTAAATTCGCTTTGTATATCTTGAACTGTCATCAAAAGAGGAACCAAAGATTCGTTTCTACATTTCCATTTTCTATTTACTTGATTTGCTACAACTGCAGAATCCGTATATATGATAGGGTCATAAAATTCAGCCATCGAACATATCAATAGAGCAGATATCAAACCTTCATATTCAGCTTCGTTATTATTTCTTAATCCAAGCCCTCTTGCAAACTGTGCAATTTTTTTTCTATTCTTGTAAACTACAACAGCACATGCGGCTTCACCCGTTCTTTTCTGCCCTTGCCCCCTAGAAGCTCCATCGCAAAATACCTCTATTAACATCTAGTTTTAATCAACTACATCTACATCGGAGACTATGTTTAGTTCAGAAAGTCTTTTTTTAAGGTTTGATTCTTGACTTGGACTTGAAATCTGATGCACCTGCTGCAGAAGGTATCTTTCTTTTTTAAATTCTATTTGTGTTGGAAAGTCTAAACTTTTTCTTTTTTTTGAATAAAATTCATTGTTAGAATTAACAGATTTGTAATGTGCTACGAAATATAAATTCATTTTTCCTCAGTATGTGTTAAAATCTTTTTCGTTATAAAAACCTTTTTCTTCTCTTGAAGAAGCTATTTGCATAGATTGAATTTTATCTATAAGTTTTCTTGCTGACTCCGACGCTATTCTTGCAGCGACCTCCATTGATTCAGCTAAATTTACAATTGCTTCTGCAGTTATAAGGGCAGTATATTCACTCTCTGCTGCCTCAAGTGCATTAGCTTCTCTCTCAGCTTCGTTTTTACCCACCCTGTTAGCTTTATAAACTTTTTTATAGGTACCCTCTATCAGCTTATATTGAGCTCTTGCCATACCGGCTAGTCTTGCAACGCGTCCATAAACATTTGACGATCTAGCAACGAGGGAAGCCATTTCATGAATACCCAAATCTAATGTATCTGTATCTGGAATGTTAATGTAGTAATTCGAATCTTGTCCACCAGAAACGTAGCTAGAGATAAGATCTTGTATTTGTGGTCCAATAAAATTTTTTAATAAATCATTTAGTTTTTGCATCTCTTGCAGATTCATTTTACCTACCTAGGTCTATAGTGTCTCGCATCTTTGATTCTACCACAAGATTGATAACTTTGTTTCTTATTTTAGAAAGATGTTCTCTTACTGTATTTGGATGTTCGGATATCTTTTTACTAATTTCGCTTGACCTAAGATCATCAACATATCTCCACTTTAAAAGTTGTCTTTCTTGTATATTTAAAAAAACAAATGGTTCTGCACATGTTTCTCCAAGAACCCAGAATTCGTCAATTTCTTCAGTAGATAAAAAATGTTCCATTTCTTTTTCTTCTGGAGGAGCCTTAAATCCTACCTGCTTATCAGCGTCATCGCTATCTTCATTTGCATCGTCGCTTAGAAGTGGAAAACTTTTTCTTCCTAATTGATCTATTAAAAATGTATCAACATTCTTTTTTAAAAGGTAGAAAAAATAACTGTATAAAAATCCGACTAAAAGGTATTGGTCCTTTTTCTGAATCTCTTCTTTGATACCTGGTTATGCATTGGAAGAACGTCATGTCAACTGTTTGCCTTACGTCTTGCTCTTCTCCATACCTTTTTGCCATATAAACTATGCCGTCTTAATACTTCGTTTACATGTTTGAAACCAGCTTGGTTTAATTTATTTTTCATTAGAGCAAAGCGAACGTATGGGTCTTTAACAAAAAGAGAAGTAAATCTTCTTATATCATAATCATTTAGATTATATTTACCGTGATACAATAATGTTGTATACTTTGTAAGAAAATTATTAAAAACCTTTAATAATTCTTTTTGTGCTTTTTGATCACCCTTTTTAGCAAGGGCTATTAAGTCTTGCATTTCGTCTTCTGCTAAATTGTAATATTGTTCTTTATATGCGGCCATTATTTACCTTCCCATATTGATAGCTTATGAGAATAAGACGATCTAATATCTTCATAAAAGATAACAGATTCTATGCCAACATCTAAGGCAAAATCTTTTCCTTCAGAAGAATATTTACTTATAATAAAAGTCAATTTATCAAATTCAGATTCATAATATCTCTTAAACCTTCTTATTTTTGTCATACTTTTTGCGTCAAGGTAACCCTTTATTTCAACCCAACTTGAATTTAATGGTATATAAAAATCTGGAGTATAACCTTTTGTTCCGCCTTTTAATTGGAAAAGCAAAAACAGTTGGTTCAAATTCCCATTTAATCTTATAAGCGTTTAATATTCGCGCAAAGTTTGCTTCCCAGTTAGATCTCAATACTAATCCTAGATCTTCTCTATAACCAGTTTTTGTATGTTGATAAGCGTTTCCTCTTTTTGCTTTTTTTATATCAGCTAAATTATAAGCTGGCCCTATATTTCTTAATTCTTCAAAATTAGGGTGTTTTTTTAATGGAGAAATTTCCAAAAAATATTTCTCTGGATCGACATTTTTGATAGTTGCCATGATATGATATACATCCTAACCTAATCTAATCTACTCCATTATAATTTATAAAACATAAAAAAACAAAAAACAGCCCGTACGGGTTGCTTAGACAAAGAAAACGGAGTACAATTAATCCATGAACAATACACTAAACTCAATCATTGACAGCATGTTAATTGAAATTAACGAGGACGTTATTACGGACCTCTCCAAGCTCGGCTATTCCCGAGAGGAAGCAACCAAGGTTGTTTCTGAGTTCAGCGACTTCGATATCATCGAGGATGCTGCACAGAATCCTGTAGTTAATTTTTAATTAACTCTCTTTAAAAGAGGGGCCAGAGAAATCTGGTCCCTCTTTTTTTATGCTTTAGCAAACTTCTTTAATCTAAAGACACCTGTATTACAAGCTCCTGACTTAGCGAAATCACAATAAGTACAGGCTCTTTCGTTTTTAGTTGGCAAGAAAGCTGTGTCAGACAATATAGTTTCAAGTATTGAAACCAGATTTGTTTTAATATTTTCTATATCTTCTTTTGTAAAGAAATGGCCTTTTCTTCTACCGGATCTTAAATAATACAACTCCGCATAAACGTCTTTTTGCGGATAGAGATTATCGACTGCTACTGCATATATTCCGAGCTGTAAATTATTAGGAACGTCTTTTGCGGATACTTCCCATTTACCAGTTTTATAATCAATAATTTTTAATGTATTTTCATCAATAGAATCAACTCTATCTATATAACCAGTTATAAGATAACTGCCTATAACAAATTTAAAACCAAGCTCTTTTTCTAAAACATCGAATTTAGTTTCTGCGTATTCATCATAAAACTCGTTAATAATTTCTTTGCCTACGGCAACTAGATCTTCGTTTATTTTTCCTTCTGGATCATAAGAGGATAGATTTAAAGAATATGACTGATGCATTTCTTTTTGATCTAATAGCTTTTCTGCGCTTACATGTTCTTCTAAAACTGAATGAACTATATTCCCAAGCGTTGCTGCCTCACCAAATATTCTTGGCTCTTTTTGAATGTAGGAAAAAAAATATTTAGATGGACAAGTTTTATATGTGTCTATTCTAGAGTAAGAAAAATCTGTTAAAGAAATTTTTTCTAAATCATTTAAGTCTTCTAATTTTTTTATTTGAATACTCATCAGTAGTCTTGGTCTCCATATGGATTAGTATTTTCAAATATTAAGTTTCCATCCGGATCGTATTCGTTACCAAATTCATCAATAACATTTCCTGTATGTATGTTCTTATACTTGCCTTCCCCAAGTGGTGACCAACCATATGTTCCCAATTCCATTTCATCGTATTCATTATATGGCCACGACATCATTTCCTCCTTCAGTTAAAGATATAACAGTATTATTTATACCTTCTATGTTAAAATAGTAACTTAATAAACTGTATAAATCTGACAACTCTTCTGCTGTTGCATTGAAACCAGCGACTCCTGATTGAATAAAATAAGTTGGTTCCATCGTATTATATTCTATTAGGGTTAAGTTATTAAGCAACATTCTCCCAACTTCGTGTTTAAGCATTTTAGTCCTCTTCGTATATTGTTATTGGATTAAAGTTGGGATCGTCCATTTTTTCGCGCATGTCGTTGACATATGCGTCCCAGTCTCTTTCGTCTTCTGATTTTTTTTCATATCTAACTTCACCTTTAAAAGGATTAGTTTTAAACTTGGTTATAATTAATCGACCTTGTTTTGTTCTCCATCTTAATACACCATTTTTGCAGTCGCAGAAATCATCTGGATCTACATCTATTTTTCCAAGGGGATCAAATCTACCGCTGCACGAATTGCATTTGGTAAATCTTCCTTTATCACCACATCTATTGCATGAGCTGCAAAAGCTCCAACAAGGTTTAGTAGATGGGTTAGTATAGGTTCCTGGTAATGTCATGTTAGTTTCCTATCTTGATGTACTCTCTAAGTTTTTCTTCTATTCTTAAAGAGGTTGTTTTCTTAAACTTAAAGGTAATTTTTTTATTATTTTCTACATAATCTAAATAGACAAAAGAAGGTCCATTAACATTTTCAATTATATCACAGATCCCTTGAACTAAATCAAGATCAGGACTTCTATCTAAAGATAAGATAATTGACTTACTACCAATTGCTCTTGATGTATCTATTTTTTCACAGCTATTATAAAATATTTTAATTATAGAATTTTCTTCTTCATTTTCTTTATTTATAGAACCTGCAATAACTACAACGTCTCCTTCAACAAAAAAATCATCTGAAATATTCTTTGCTTCTTTGGGAAAAATTACTACTTCAATTTCGCCAGAAAGATCTTCAACACCAAGCCTAAACATTTTCTGACCTTTTTTGGTTATCATTTTTTTAACAGATGATAAAACTCCACCAACCTTTATGCTTGCTCCGTTTGACATTTCTATAACGTCTACTATTTCACCAGTAACCATTGGAGCTATTGTGGTCCACAATCCCTCTATGGGATGCTTAGTTACATATATTCCTAATTGAGCTTTTTCTTTTTCTAAGAGTTCTAATTCTTTTTTTCTAGAAAGATCTATTTCTAAATCTCTATCATCAAATAATTCATCCAGTGCTCCAGCGTAAGCTAGGTGTTCTATAGTTGATTTTTTTAAAGTAGAAGAATCACATCTTCTAAAGAAATCATATATGTTTGTGTATGGATTTTTTACGTCTCTATTATTAATAATGTTTTCTGCTATAGATTCACCAATTCCATCTATTGCGGACAAACCAAATATAATTTCTTCTGAAGAAACTACGTTAAAATCTTTTCCAGATTTATTAATAGATGGAGGTGACACCATTATGTTTAACTTTCTACAGTCAGAAAGATATGCGGCTAACTTATCTTTATTACCGACAACAGATGACATCAAGGCCGCCATATATTCAGCTGTATAATGAGCCTTTAGGTATGCTGTTATATAAGAAACCATCGCATAACTTGCTGCGTGAGCTCTGTTAAATCCATACCCACCGAAATACTCAATATCTGAATATATTTTATTAGCTTTATCTTCTTCTAGATTAGAATTTTCAACACAACCTTTAACAAATTTTTTTCTTATAAGAGCAATTTTATCCATTAACTTTTTACCAATAACTTTTCTTAAGTCATCAGCTTCAGCCGAACTAAACCCAGCCAATTCTCTAGCTACGCCCAAAACATCTTCTTGGTATAACATGATCCCTAAAGATGGACCAAGAACTTTTTCTAACTTTGGATGCTCATAGGACACCTTGCTGCGTCCATGTTTTCTGTTGATATACTCCTTATCCATTCCAGAACCCATTGGACCAGGTCTATACAAAGAAATAAGAGCCATTATATCTTCTATATTTTGAGGCTGCATTTGCAGCATTAGTTCCCTCATTCCAGCTGACTCAAGCTGGAAAACACCCATTGCCTTACCCTGACAGAGTAGTTCGAAGGTCTTTTTATCATCTAATGGTATTTTATTTACGTCGATAATTAGATCTCTTTTTTGTTTGACTAATTTAATACAAGTATCTATTACGCCAAGATTTCTAAGACCAAGAAAATCTATTTTTAATAGACCACACTGCTCAACTCTTCCCATATCCCATTGCGTAACTACTGGTTTATCTACTCCCTTTTGCATTATGGGCAGATATTCGACTAAGGCATTTTTAGAAATAACAACGCCAGCTGCATGTATGCCTGTTTGTCTAACTAAGTTTTCTAAACCAAAAGCTGTATCTATTATTTCTTTAGACTGAGCGTCATTTGTATATAAATTTTTAAACTCTAGAACGTCCATACATTCTTTGAGAGATTTTGATACACCAAGAACTGGTGGTGGTATTAATTTTGCAACTTTATCTCCGGCAGAAAAATCATAACCTAAAGCTCTTGCGGCATCACGAATAGACTGTCTTGCTCCTGTTCTATTGAAAGTGCAAATATGTGCTACTTTATCATCACCATATTTACTTCTTGCGTAATCAATAACCTTATCTCTGTGCCTATCGTCAAAGTCTAGATCAATGTCTGGCATTGATTTTCTTCCCTCGACCAAAAATCTTTCAAACATTAAACCAAACTTAAGTGGATCTAAATTTGTAATATCAAAAGCGTAAGACAAAATACTTCCTGCCGCAGAACCTCTTCCCCACCCAACTCTAATATCATTAGACTTCGCCCAACGAACAAGATCCGAAACAACTAAGAAGTATTCTGGGAAACCCATTTCTTTTACTACTTTTATTTCATGATTTGCTCTATCTATTATGTGCTGAGGAAGCGGGTCTCCATATCTATTTTTTAAACCATCCCATGCAAGTCTTTCAAAGTATTCAATTGAATTTTCTTTTGTTGGTATTGGAAAATTAGGAAAATGTATCTCACCAAAATTAAGATTAATGTCAACCATGTCGTTAACATGCATGGTATTTTTTAACCAGTCTTCAGAAAATGTCTTAGACATATCTTCGTAAGACTGAAGGTAAAATTTATCTCCAGAAAAAGAAAATCTGTCAGGAGTGTGAATAGTACTGTTTGTTGCCACACACAACATTACGTCATGTGCCCTAGAATCGTGTTGATGAACGTAGTGACAGTCTCCTGTTGGTACGATCTTTGCGTTGATTTTTTTTGCTATTTCTACTAACTGATTTGAAATTGCTCTTTGCTCAGTTAATCCGTGGTCTTGTATTTCTATAAAGTAATTTTCTTTACCAACAATTTCCTGCATTCTAGCAGCATGCTTTAGTGCTGTATCAAAATCTTTTCTCAATAGCGCTTGCGCTACCTCGCCGTTCAAACATCCGGATAGGACTATAATTCCATCACTGTGCTCTGATATTAGATCATGATCAACTCTTGGCTTTACATAATATCCATCTAAAAAAGCTCTAGAAGACATTTTTATAATATTGTGATAACCTACATTATTTTTTGCTAGTATAGTTATATGATATGGTCCTCTTTGTTCCCACTCATTTTTTGCTGGACCAGATCTTTCTTCTTCGTCTCTATCAAATCTAGTTTTTCTAGCCTGATAAAATTCAGATCCTAGAATTGGCTTAACCCCAACCGATTTAGCGGCATCATAAAAGTCCAACCACGAATGGATGTTACCGTGATCTGTTGTTGCAAGACCCATCATCCCAAGTGATTTTGCTCTTTCCAGATATTCATCAACGCCACCATGACCGTCTAGCATTGAAAAGACGGTATGATTATGTAGATTGGTCCAGTTTTTCACTTAAGATTTCTCTTTCTATTAATATCGTCAAGCACTCTTTCTCGATCTCTTTTATAGCAGACTATCACAACACCCCTACAGTACCTGCAGACTGGCGCAACTCCAGCTTGAGCAAATGGACTATTGAACATTGACCTATCCGTTTGTTCAGTTCCGCAATCTGAACAAAGACCTATTACATCATTGTTATCCATCTTTATTTTCCTTTTTTATGGTTGAGTAGGCAAACCTAACTGGAGATGGTGAAGACTTTTCTGTTGTTTCTACAAACCTATCTCCAATTTTTATCCATTTATTTTTCTTTTCTAAAGCACATGTTCCGCATCCGACGCCAACAGCATTTGCCCTTTCGCAGGTATAAGGTCTTCCCCCTATGCCCATTTCCCTTCTTTTTATCCAATCATTTATGTGTGCTTGAGATTTACCTGGATTATAATCATTACATTGACTTAGTATTTTATGTAAATAATTTATTGAATCTTCGTTATAAGTTAGGATAGAACACAAAAACAGTCTTGCTTCATGTTCTAGAAAACCAGTGTCTTTAGCTTGGTCGTCTAACCTTTTTACCGATGGACATTTTGTCCATAAGACTTCTTTTTGAAAAACTTTTTCTTTACTGTCAAATGATTTAAACTTAGAAGATCCATATTTATTAAACGCGTCAAGTACATCTTTTGGTTTAGAGTTTTCTTCTTCCATATCATATATGAATTTTCTATACCACTCATTTGCAGTATAATTAAAATCTTGCTCTAAAACATCGCAATCGTGCCTCTGCGAACAAAAAGAAAGTATGTTTTCTATATTTGTGAAAAGTATTTCTTTACTTAATAAAGTTTTATAAAGTCCAGTACTCTGATGCTTTGAGCCAGGTAGTCTCCACATTCTTCTCATATCATATACGCTAAAATCAAGAGACTTTAAATCTAAAAGATTTTTAATAGAAGTCGCAATATATCTAAATATTTTTGGTAACTCATTAGTTGGATTAATACCAAGAGCTATAGCTTCACACTCTATGTGGAAACCCTTTTTTCCAGTAAAATATACAACAATAGATTTTTCTGGAATAAATTTTGATAAATAATTATACAAACTTATTGTTTCGCTATACGAAACTGCTATATCTTCATTGTCTATATCAAAGTATAGAGAACCAAGCCTAATTGCTTTGGATAAATCAGTAGTGTTATAGTGCCATATCGAAGTGTACAAGCCTGTATTGTTGTGTTTACCCCTATATTCGTCTATATTTGAATAATCATAGAAAAGAGGATCGTCTCCCACTTTATCTCTAATGACTCTATCTAGAGAACCAACATATCTTGCTACTTCTACAAATTTCCATTGAGAAATAAATTTGTTATCTTCTTCCGGAAGTCTCATGGTATGGTAATTTTACCATTTTCTTCATCAAACTGCCAAGCGGTTAATCTTTTTTCTTGATCAAAATATAGATTATTGGTTCTATAATAAATAGACTCTTCTATAAGAGAATCTAAAATATCATTTATATAAGCTCTTATTCTTATTTTATCTTTTTCTAAACTATTCATTTATATCAACAATCGTATGAAGTTTTGATGCTATGTTATCAGAAATGTGCACGATCATATCTAGATATGTTGTTGGATATGTTTCTGGCACTGGAGACCACGGACCTAAGTGGCATCTGACTAGTCTTAGTATGGACTGAACTGTTTCTTCATCTAAAAATAAGGTAGAAGAACTTGACTCGGAACTATATTTTCTATCGTTGTCTTGACATTTCTGCACAAATGCGCCAACTGTATATGGATGCATGGGGTCATAAAATGCCTCTTCTTCACTGTCGGAAGGAGAAATACCCTTGGTAACATCATGCAAAATACATGCTGCAATAATTAAATCTTTTTCTGGTTGAGACAAAGAATAAGATTCTGAAAGAATGCTTGCAACTTTTACTACCCTTTTAGTATGAAGAACATTTCCACCTCTTTGATGTTCATCTTTTGGATGATGTTTTCCAGAAAAACTAGAAGGAATTACCCAAAATAGTTTTGACTGCAGTAGCACTGATCTTACAAAAGATTTAATTTGTGAACTACTTATCAAATTAATTTCTGATATCAATGGAGCCAATACGGTATTTTCTTCTTCATTTGGTTTAAACTGATCATCGTCATTTAGTAAAGCGTCTAGTATAGATTTTTTATTCATCATCGTAATCCCATAATGGTGTAATATTATATTTTTCTTTATATATATTCTCTATTAATTGTACCAAATACTCATGCGGTTGTTGTGATTCTAAAAAACTAATTTTTTGAAGCATGTAAGAAACTTCTCTATCAAATAAAAAACCAAGCCTAGCTTTCATTTTCCTTATCCCACTTTGACCACTTGGAACACGGGGTATCAAATGGGCATTTTTTGCAGTACCAGGTTAATCCTCTTCTTGGGGGAAAAAATGATGTATCGATTAGTTCTTCAGACCAAAATTTAAGAGACTCAATATCTTCTTTTCCAGTATCAAATTCGGTAAATTGGACCTTTGGAAGCAGTAAGTCAATATAACCAAATCTTGCGTTATTAATTCTTTCGGAATGCTTAAACAAAAAAGCTGCTCGTATTGCAGCAAAGTTTGGTTGATACATATGTTGATGGCTATTTTTATAGTTAAATAAAATTTTAATTATAAAATATTTTTTATCTTTTGCTAAAATAATATCAAATCTATCTTTTATTTTAACCTTTGGAGTTATTGGAACAATAAATTCTTCGTTTATAGCAATTGGTATATAGTCTTGATTAGAAAAATTTTCATAAAAAGATAGCAGTGCTGCCGCCGCCTTAGTTGTTAAGCTAGCGTTGTTGCCGTACGCGCTTTCGTGCTGTTCTGTCATTATGTCGTATGATGAAACGTCTTCAGAAAACCATAACTTTTGCCATCTATTCAATAAAGAATCATAAGAAGGAGTAAAACCACCTTGTTTTTTGTAGAAAAAATAATATATTATTTCTTTAATTGTATTTTCAAACCTAGAACTTAGTAAATCTCTACCGCCTATAGTTTCTGGCAATTTATCTATATGCCTATACTGATAAAGTAACGAACATGTTTGAAAATCTTTTAGTGAATCTGGTGTAATCAATTTCATTTAATTAAAGTCTCCATTATTTAATAAATCATCTAATATTGAAGCCGCATCGTATGATGACGAGTTCACAATTTCGTATTCTTCGTATGTTTTCTTGCTATCCACATATCTAACTAGTGGTGGTTCATATGAAAAAGTAGACCCAGTTATTCTATTTTTGGGTATCTGCAGCTGCATTATATTTTCATCTTCTGAGTCGTCTCCGCTAACTAATTTCTTTTCAGTTATAAATATTGTTACAGCGCACTTCTGCTGAATTGCCAAAGATCCACCAGTATCAGATTGCATAACAATTTCTCTTTTTTCTTTCATTCTGTTGGAGTTTTCTTGAGCTGTAATAACCAAAACGCAATTCATATCTCTTGCTATTTTTTCTAATCTAACCATCATTTCTTCAAACTCACCCCATCTAGCTTTACCTTTTGACCTGGTAAACATAGATTGTATGGTATCTATAACTACAATGTCGGGCAAGTGCTCTCCGTGATGCATAATGTCTCTTAGCCAGTTTTCTAAGTCTTCGAAATAAGGAGTATCTGGATCATGTTTTACCATTAATCTATCGCCCCACTCATTTAATTTAGTGGTAAAAGTTTTTATATGCTTGTTTTTTTCTTCTTCGCTCCATTTATCTGCCTCAGAGTAAATATTCTTACCAGTTATTTGGGTCATCAATATTCTTTCCCAATGGGTTCTAGCTTCTTCAAAGTTTATATACAAGGCCCTGTAACCGCAGTCAAGCCAATTATTGACAAGGCACTTTGCAAACGTGCTTTTTCCCTTTCCCGAAGCCGCAATAATTGCATGGACTGCCCCCCTAAAAAATCCACCTTCGTTTGTATACCCCATGGCTCTATTTAAAGATTTATATTGTGTGGGTAAAAAATCTGGAGTGTCTAAAAGAGAATCTATTTTTTCTATAATTCCATTAGCAGTTACAACTCCATCTAATGGATTATAATTTAATTTATTTTCTAAATCAGTTATATGATTAGCTATTTGAGTCATTCTAGCTAAATCATCTTCATTTTTTACGCCTTTTTGACTAAGAATAATCTCTAATTCTTTTAGATAATTTTTTTGTTGTATCTTATTATCTTTGTGTTTTAACACTTTTACAACAGATTCAGGACTAGCTAGCGGCATAGATGTAAGTATGCCCATTAAAGCATTGACTCCTTCATCGCCATTTAATGCATTAAATACGTCGCTTTCAATTTGAATCCAATTTCTAAATGCAACAGGATCTACTATTGTTGAGTCGGTTAAAGAAGAGTACGAAACTAATGCGTTATAAAACTCATAAATACCTTGCTGATTTTCATTTAGCCCGACTATCTCTGGCTCTAAATTGTCCCTAAAGTATTTAATTGCTCCGTCTTCCCTAAAAGATAGAGCAAAGACTTGATACTCTATTGGATGAGTTACGGACTGTTCTACTAAAGTATCATTACTCATGATTACCTTTTCTTTGCTTCATCTTTCTATAGTTTTCTTTCTTTTTTTGATTGTATCTTTTTTTTGATTCTTGGTAAAACTTGTTCTGAGTAATGCTCTTTTTGTTTTTTTTCTCTTCAACTGGAATAAAATCACTGTTTCTAATTGCATCTAACAGTCTATCATAAACAGATTGTTCAGATAACGAATCGTTATACCTAAACACAACTAGTATTATTCCAAGTTTTTCGCACATCTCTACTTTTTTAATATCACGTCTTTGTGCGTCTATAAAATCTTCTTTAGAACTAAAGAATCTTTTTGTATAGTAGAAATGCTGACGACCATGAAATTCTGCTGCTATTTTATAAGCAGGACAATATACGTCTAGTTTTAGTCTATCACCAATATGATGTTCGTTTACTATTTCTTGATTAGGAAAAAGTTTTCTCATAACATCTGTTAACGCAGCTTGACCACGTGATGTTTTTTTCTTGCTATCTTTTATCCAATTAAGACCTAAAGAAGAAATTTTCTTTTTTAAATCATTAACTGATATATTGATTTCTTTTGCTATATCTACTAAAGAAAGATTGCTTTCTAATAAAAGATCTATTAAGAATAAATCGTCTTCTTTATCTTTAATCACCTTTTTCATTTTGAGCTACCTTGTTCAAGAATCTAGCTCTAGCAAAACTTACTACTTTTCCAAAATCAATAATAGAAAAATTAGTTTGATTCCAAATTTTTCCAGCAAGTGCCGCTGACAATAGTGGACAGTCGAGTATTACGGTATCAACTTTTCCTTCGTACTCCGCAAGAGCGCTGCAGATTGTATCTAATTTATTATAATAATCATTATACGGAACATATATGTTAGCTACATGAGAACCAAGAACTCTATTGACTATTTTTTTATCGTGAAAACTTACAACCACAGATGGATTATGCTTTATGAAAAAATCTACAAATGAACTAAAAACTGTTTCGTTGTTATTAAAATAGTTTTCTAAAGTTGTAGAGTTATAGTATTGTTCACCATTTTTTAAAACAGAAAAATCTAATTCGTTTTCGGCGTCGTTTGAATTGACAAACGCTGGTGGTATTCCTTTCATGTATCTATTATCTTCAATAGAAAAAGAACTTTTAATAGCGTTGGAAAAAGCTTTGTTTGAGCTCTTTTCTTCAGAGTTTTTCATAGCAATTAATGCAGAACGAGGAAAATTTATATACGCATATTTTTCCGTACCCTGCATCAAAGCTGTTAACTTTTGTATAGTTATATTTTGAGTTGCTATTTTAATATCTTTTTTCATAATTTTCCTTTAGATTGAGAATATTCCCCAATTTATGAGGGTTGGATTTTTATCTATTATAGAGTTAATATGATTGATGGCATGGAATTGTCCACCATCTAAGGTGGCATATCTTTCGTACTTGCTAATTTTATCTTCATCTTTTACATAACCAAGATGCTGCATGGCTAATCCAGAATGGAGCCAATAATTTCTTTGTCTTAACCAATGATTAACATATGTTGGTTCTGATCCGCAAGCTAATTTTTTATCTAAAAATGCCCCGTCTTCTTTAAATCTAAAGATTCTTGAACTGTTATTCGGAACCCATAATTTATCAACTCTATACTGGGTTTCATTCCACATGTGATAAAACCTAACGTTAACTACATCATATTCAGATCTAGATAAAACGCTTTTAATATCAAGGCTGTTAATATCTGCAGAATTATATAACATTTCATCACAATCAATTGCAATAATCCAGTCCCCCAGTGAAGCGTGCTGAGATAGATTTGCCCAAGCAAATGCTCTTAATTGACCCTCATGTTTAGAAAACAGTGGTTCATTTGTAGAATATACTTCACAATATTTTTTTGCAAGTTTGACTGTATTGTCAGTTGAGCAGTCGTCAGTAAAAATTATTTTGTCTACTTGTTGAGATAATCTTTCTAAGACTGGTTCTAAATATCTTGTTTCTTCATTTCTGCCAACCATCTGGGCACAAATCATAATTACTACCTTAGTTATAGGAGAAGGGATGACACCCTACTGGATGCCATCCCTTCTTTTTGACAGGGACTATTAAATTTCTAGCATCTCTCTGACTTCGACAGCAGAAATACGCTGAACCTCAGTCTGAGTTGAGAGAACCTCTCCCTTGACATTGCGCTTGCCAAGAGCTACCTTCTCTGCATCTGCCTTATTCTTTGCCTTAACCAAAAATGAAGTTGTTACTTCAAAGTAGTTAAACTTATTCTCTGACATAGTTTTCCTTTATTTAGTTGATGGATATGTATGAGATATATATTCTACAGCTTCTTCTAGTGAATCTGCAAGTTTTGTAGCGAGAAACTTTAGATATACACGATGCTTTAGTTCTTGATGCGCCCATACTACAATTGGTTGATTATTTAAATGAGCCCAGGTCATTTCAAAATCAGTACCAACGTAAGCTCTGTGCAGTATGGTGTATTCTACTAAAACAATATCACAACTTTTTTGAAGAAAAAGATTTTTATCCACTATTTCTTTTGGTTGACAGTCTTGTTCTTCTAAAGCGTAGTCCATTGGATTAACGGCTTTAAAACCTCTTTGATCCAAAAGCAAGGTAGCCTTATTCCTCCAACTAAATTTAAAGTCAGAGGTTACATCTTCTATTGCTCCTGATAAAAATACTCTAGTCTGCATTTGCCATCTCTTTAGCTGGCCAATAATACTCTAAATCACTTGGTTCATCAAAGTATTGAGAATAATACTCGTAATCTTTGCGCAATAAATTTGATCTATGCGATCTATGAAATTCATCTAAGCCAAACCACGGAGGCATTACGACTGATCCCGGGACTATTTCTTCCAGTTGCATTGTATTTTTATAGCCTCTATTAACCCATTCTTGAATCGTATAGTTCTGATATAACTGCAGAGCAGATTCATAGCCAGTCCACATTAAGGTAACTGGATGATTGCGCCAACCCTTAGTTGGAGTACGGGCAAGAAGAATATTTAGAACCTGAAAAGTTTCTACTCGTTGCTTTCCAAGTCTACGATAATCTAAAACTTGAACTGATTTTTTAAAATCTGGATAAGGCAGAAATGTTTGCATTAGTCTTTTTTAAATTCTGTCCAAGTTTTGTCGCCAACACCAAAGTATTCACGAGCAAGGCCAGCTGCTACTATGTCTGTGTTTAAACATTCGCCAGCTTCATTCCACACTTTAGCTAGTACTCTTCCATATTTTTCGTTTTTGTCTATCACAGTTTCTATCTTAACCTTGTGATTAGCGCGTGTCAACCATTGATCTGTAAATTCTTTTGCGGCTAACCCCATCTTCTTTTCTTCCAAGTTTGACGTACGACTTTCCGGGGTGTTAACTCCGTATAAACGGACTCTACCCTTTTTAAGGGTATCAAAACCAAGGTCGATAACGATATCAAACGTATCGCCATCAACTACCTTTTTTACTTCTGCGTTATAAATCCATGGGTTTAATTTAACTGACATATTAATCTCTTTCTATTCCTAGTTCATCGCATGCTTTGCGAAATATTGATTGACTTATTTTAAATTGAGCATCAGCGTGACTGTAACCTTCGCCTGGTTTTGGTGAAGATGCGTGCCAACTGTGACCAATTGATACGCTACCATCATACACTACATTATAGCCACGATGACGCGCAAAATACGAACACCAAGTTTCTTCATAATAGTGAGGCGTTGGCAAAAAAGCACCCGTTGCTTCAGGATACATTTTTTGATATTCCGGATCGTTGGTTAGCGCATTCCAAACTGATCTTCTAATGAAATATGCTGAGCCGGAAACGGTTACACACTCTTGCTGATCCCTAAAGAGGATGTCATCCGGATCGTGAACCATCCACCCCCTGTGTCTTGGAGCGGTATTTGTTCCAACTATTCCTGCGTGAGTAATATATCCATCTTCGTTTCTCTGCTTTGGACCCAATATATGAATGTCTGGATTATCAGAAAATATATTACATATATCAATTAAGTCTTGACTTGTCATCCATACATCAGCGTTTAATAAGCCTATTATACTACCGTAGGTTGAAGAAGCCATAAAATTACACGCGGCTGAGTAACCTATATTTTCTTTCTGCCAACCATTGGTAATGTAATATTTATCTTTATTTTCTTGCAACCATTCAAAACTTCCATCAGAAGATCCATTATCGCAAATGCTTAAATCCCAAACTTTTCCACTAGTAATAAAATCTCCATGCAGAGTATCCATAAACCTTTGTAAAAGTTCCTTTGTATTGTAATTTACAACGCAAAGATCTATCATATATTTCTTTCATCCTCTACTACTGCTTTAAACGCATCGCTCTTATTCAAGCCTAAATCTATATATTTTTCGTATCTACTATAAGCTTCTTCAAGCGCACTTTTATCAAAAAATTCTATAAAAGATACTTTTGGATCATACTTTTTTTCGTACAAATAATTAGTTTCATAAAGTGTATTTGTTTTGTCTTTCTTTTTTAGAAAGAAAAAAGAAGTAACTACACCAGCTACAAATGACGCTGCGTAAAAAAATTTCTTATTACCAATCTTCATTATCGTCATCCTGTCTAAATACATAAGCGTTACTTACTGCTTCGTTTATGGAATTAATTATTTTTAAAAATAGATTTTTTTCTTCTTCTAATTTTGAAACTCTTAGCATCTCTGCATACGTTTTTTGGATGTGTACAAATACATCAATATCTTCTATGAGATAAGATTGACCGTTAGAAAGCTTAATGTTTACTTTCTTTTTTTCGTTTGTTTTCTTAGCCATGATTACTCAGTTTCTTGTTCTTTTGCTATTTGATAAAGACATAGTTGACTACTGTCTGGTTCAAACGTGGTAAATAAAATCCTTTTATCTTCCTGAGTATACCCCTCTGGTGGCGGAGATTCTAGTGCTATCTTTTTGGAAGAACATCCATAAACTTGACTGTGATTTTTATATACAACAATATAATTTAACTTAGATGCAGGCATTTTTATCTATCCTTATAGTATTTACATTAGCTTTATTTAAAAAATTTTTTACGTTTTGCCAATTAGCGTAATCCAAATCTTCTATATAGTATACAGTATCTATTGTGCTGTTTGCTATAAGTTTTGCGCAATTAAAACATGGAGGACCGTTAATATATAATTTCTTAGCTCTAGCACTATAGTCTGAATGAAGCAAAGCGTTTGCTTCTGCGTGAATTGCTATACAGTTATCATATGCAGAGCCGTTAGGGCTCTTCTGAAGATATCTTTCGCAGCCTCCATCTTCACAGTGTGTAAAACCTTTTGGTCCACCATTGTATCCAAAGCCAACTATATGATTGTATTCATCAACCAATAAAGCTGAATACTTTTTCTTTGCACATGTTGAAAAGATTAGCGATCCTGACATACAAAATGTCATAAATTGAATATCTTTTTTTGAATAATTAATCATACCAATAAAATGATTAAAGCAGCAGAAAAAGAAAGTATTAAAGATAGTACAATAGAAATTATTTTTGTGTTTTTATCTTGAACTGTTTGTGACACTACAGATAAATTTGAAGACCAAACATTTAATAATGAAAATATAAAACAAAATAATAAAAGCTTAAACATTAAGCGATACCAACCTACTCATAGAAACTGGAAATTTGTCTTTACTTAGACTGTAGGCTGCTCTTGCATATTCCTGTATTTCAAATTGAGAGTCTTCAGCTAATCTTTGATTAAGAAACAGAGCAAGAGATTGCAGACTGCAAGACCAGCGATAGGATAAATGCATACCGTATGCGGGAAGGAACAGCCTAGCCTGCTCTGGCGCTATTCCATTTTCTAATGCCATGTTATAAAGAGACTCTGATTTATCGATCAAATCTTTTAGCTCAGTTGAAAGAACTGAGCCTATCCAAGGTCCTGCTAATCCAGCAGAGCCTTGTTTTTTATTCTCAGCCGCCAATCTCCACTGATCTAATCCTGGAATATAAAATTCAGGATCCATTGTTATATATCTTCTAGATGATTCATTCCAAGAGTCCATAGTATGGTCTGATCCAACAACATACTTCCAATGCTGTCGAGCAACCATTAAAGGAGCTTTAAATTCAAATGTTAAAAATGCATGTCTAAATGGAGACATGTGATTTTCTCTGACTAAGAAATCTATAAGCCTTGCATCATTTGTGGACAACTCTTTTGATTCTTTGGCAAAAGAAGCTCTAGCTGCGTTAACAACCGAAAGGTCGCTACCCATCCAGTCAACAAGTCTGACATATCCATTTCCAAGCACGGAGATGGTATTGTCGTCATTCGTTATCGTCTCGTTCATCATGTTCATCGTAATCTTCCTGGTCTTCGTTTATAATCAAAAAATATTTAGAATTTTGCTGCTCTAAGTTTAGCACAGAGTTGTTGAATTCTTTTGTTTTTTCGTAAGCTATTTGAAGCTTATCTATAATCTCAGAAGGCATTACCAATGGTTCATCTGTACTTTCTGTCATGTTCAATATTATTAAATTAATTTCTTGAATAGTTGTTATAAATTCTGACATGATTAAGTTAAAATATTGAATTGAATCACTAATATAAGCTTCATTTGCAATATCGCCTATATTTTCCGGAGAAGTTATCTCAGAAAATATTTCATCAAAATTTTTATCTTCAGCCATTTTGATTATCTTTTATGAATTTTATCTCACAAGAATCAGTGGTACAGTAACTTTCACCAATGGCATCAGCGGCCATTCCTGCATATACCCCAGAAAGATCTATCGGAAATAATGACATTGAAGCTATTGTATACTCTTCTTCAGTGATCTGCGTGTAGGGCATTTGGGGATATGTATCGTTACCACTTGGGAGAAATGATACAGTTTTTAACTGTCCATCATACATATGGAGAACGGTTCCAACATGTTGTGCTTCTGTATCTTTATTAAATGAAATTGTTACAGATACAGAATTATCTGACCAATATCTTTGTGCCATAGCAGCTAGTGACATTTTTTCAAATATTGTTACATCACGCTCTGCTCTTGCGGCTTCTGATTTAATTGGAAAGTATACAACAGATGTTGTATCTGGCGACTCAGACGCAGGTTCAACTGTATAATTAGCCATTCCAAACAATGGAAGCATTGGGTCGTCATTAGAGAACCTAATTGTTCTATTGAAGAACTTTCCACCCGGTGTCCAGTGAACTCCAGGAGATTCTCCTGCAAGAATTGATACAGTTCCAGATGGCTTAACAGTTGTCATTTTAATAGACTCACGAATACCCAGCCATTCTGAATAAACATTATCATATCTTTGTATTGTCTTATATCCTTCGTCCATCCACTCACGAAGTGCAGGTACGCCAACGCGATCTGCAAAGTTTGCTACACCAGACATCGACGTACCAATACGACGATTGCGTTGCATAATAGCATTAGTTTCTTCCCAGTGTGTCGGAAGAAGAGTTACCGTCTTTGCATAGAGGTAGGCAAACTTTAACGTTCTCTTATAGTCTTCTAGGCTCTCGTGTCTATTGAGGTAAGTCTCTACCAGCGTGCAGCACTCAAAAGATTCCAACGATTGCTCCGCACATGGGTTGTAACCAGCTACACGGTGATCTTTATTGTTTGGTGGATCGGCAAGTCGTCCATATTTGCGACTCATATCCATCCAAAGAACCCCTGGTTCCCCATTGCGAGCTATACCCTCTACTATTGGACTTAAATCAACGCCAACCTCAGTCTCTACCGAGTTGTTTGACATCCAGCCCCAACCTGGAGCGTTTGCATCGTAGGAGTTTCTTTCTGGAAATACTTCAGCGTTTTTTAGATTTAAGAAATCTTGATCATCAATTCGACCAATCAAAAGTTCTGCAGAACGACGAACGTTACCAGATACCACACAAACACCAATTAGGTTTCCAATGTCTGCAATGTCTTTTCTGGTAAGTTTTTCTCCAGCTCTACCATCAAACATTTTTCTAATATGCCTATGAAGTTTTTCTAAAGGCTCATGACCTGCAGCAATACCTCCGAATGTTTTAATTGGGGTACCAGCTGGTCTTATAAGAGAATAATCAAAGTACACTTCATTTTGAGAAGACTTAAGATAAGAATCAATCAACATTGCTGTTGAAATATACCAGCCCTCTCTTGTGTCGGGAACGATATAGGTTGCAGTAGTTGGATCTACTGGTGTAGGAGAATAAATTGTAAAATCTTTGTCCGCACCTTTGTCATCAAAACCTACACCAACACCAAGCATGGACGCTTCCATTAGAAATGAGAATGGTTTTGATGGATTTAACTTAGTCATTTCTGATGTAGATACGAAGGCACAGTTCTGAAGTGCCGCTGAGTTTTTTTGTATGTTTACAATATTGGTGCCCATAGCCCACAAGCCACGACCTGGCGGTGTCCACTTAAGGTTAAACAAACGATCAAAGGCTTCTTTTGCCGAAGCTTGCGCTTTTGCGTCGTTCCATGGAAGCCTATTCTTTTTGCAGTGCTCTTTTTGGAGAGAGTACATTCCGTTTATTACTCTTTCACAAACATCAACCCATGTCTCTTTAGTTCCATCTTCTTTTAGTCTTGAGTAAGTTCGAAGAAAAGTTATCTCACCAACGGAATTTCCACCAGCATCTCTATAGCCAAACGGAGGAGTTTTTTCTTTATAGGAAGAAACAAAATCATCTGTTAATCTAAATAAAAACATTGAATTATTTTTGTTTGCAATTGGTGAAAGATCTGGATTTCCGTTTTCTATTTCTTCTGACATTTATTTCTCCTCTAGTTAGCTGCTATTAACTTTTTTATGTATTTAGGATTGAGTTTTTCTATCTCTGTTTTCTTAATCTTTTTTATTTGTTCAAAAGTATATACGTTGTATATTTCTCTTTCAAAGAAATACCCCGTCTTCCAATTAAAAACCTTATCTATAATGTGCTTGTGGTTTTGAAATACATTTGATACTACTGCACCCCCGTATATCCTGACTAAATTTTGCATTTTTTTAGTCACTATGCTTTTATTTTCTTCGTTTATATCTCCACTTTGTTCAGCTTGCAGATAGAGCCAATTAAAACTCTGTCTAGTCAAAGGAGAATAATCTATTGGATCTATAACGCCAAGTGATAGTAATTCAGTTTGGTTATTCTGGATATATAAATCTTTTTTAATTATTTCAACCAATAAAGAAAACCAATCTCTTTCTTTATACTGATTCCAGGTGGGACACCAAAACAATATTAAATGAACGGGATCTGGAATATTTGTTTTTTCTATAGTTGGAAGCAATGCCGCACAAGCTATTGCTCTTTTAACATCTTCTTTACTTTGATCTGAATTTCTATTTTTGTTTTCAAAATTTGTCCACAGTTTTGAAATATGCGTTTTCCAATCCGCGTCACCAATATATAGGTTCAGGTATTTTTCTGCGACATCTAATGGCAGCGATTTATCTCTTACAACTGTATTAAGTTGATCTAGAAACATTTATATAATCCTCTTTAAATCTACACAAAACCAGTAAAACATATATAGTCAACCCTTTAAAAGAGTTATCCCGCCCTTTTTATAGGGGCGGGATAACTATCTTACGCTTTTAGAGCGTCGGTTTCCGTACAGCTATTATATCAGCTATAGAACCGTTATGTATTATCAAGCAGTTATTTAAGAGTAGCTGCAGAGTCCTTGCTTCCAATTTTTGTAGCTGCAAAACCCTTGATTACGCTAAGGCCTGCAGAGGCTGCGGCAACTGCTGCAGCTTTTGCTTCCTCAACTCCACCAACTGTATACACGGCAACAAAAGTCTGCACTGCGGTCCAAACCGCTCTTTCAATTACGTCCTTGATTAATTTTTGATCAAACATTTTTCTCCTTTAGAGTACTCTCATGGAAGGTACACCCTTCCATTCGTTTATTTTTGAACGACCATATTCTGTTTCTTCATTTGCTTGACCATATCCGGATGGCATGACTTCAGCACTGGTTACACCGTCAAATATGTAATTGTTATAAAGACTGTAATCAGTTGTTCTTTCAGCGTGTCCGTAACCGGCGGAAAACGCTTTAGCTGAGTCTACACCATCAAATATATAGTTGCTGTATAGTGCGTAATCATTTTCTCTATCTGCCGCATGTCCGAAACCAGAAGGAAAGGCCTTAGCGCTGGTTACGCTTCTGTTTGTAAATGGTGAGAATCTTGCCCCATCGTAACCTACGCCATCAGCGAAGGCTCCAGAAAGAGGAATTGTTGATTCATAGAGTGTTGTTCCGTTAAATAGCTGTGACAAGAAAACGTTTCCAGGATGATATCCAGTACCTGGAGTATGGTGTTGATCTGGCGCACCATCAAGAAGCCCCTTTGCAAATAGAGGGTAGTATGAGTAGGTTCCAGATGTCCCCTTAAATACGTTTACCATGTCCTGGGTATTGCGACCCTTAAGAACTGGTCTTGGGCCAACATAAAAAGTTGCCATTTTATAGTCTCCTTAAAATATATATTTGTCTTTATAGTAAAATGATTTTATTGTTTATCAACTATTAAAATTAGCTATACTTTACTATAAGATCTGATAAAACTGGCGATGTTCCATCTGACAATTGATTTAAAGTAACCTCAATCCAAACTGTGTTTGCCCCATTTGGATCACCAACATAGTATACGCCATCGGAGTAAGATATAATTCTGTAGCTAAAAGCTGTAGATATAAGCTCTTCTGGAACATTGTATATCTTAGGAACTACCTCTTCTATAGTATAAATTAACTCAGAAGATTCATATTTTATAAATGTTCTACCAGTTTCAAGAAATCTTTCAGATCTTATATCTAAATCAGAGAGACCGTAAGTATAGATATACTTACCATTTTCCGTAAAATAATTACGCTGCCTCATATTGATTCTAATTCCCGTTATTTTAGTTGGAGGAAAGTAAAATCCTACTGGCCCACAATTATTCATGGCATCTGAACCTAGGGTAGTCCAGCCCCCTGGCGGAACTTTTCCTATGGCGTCTGTTTCTCCATCATATAATCTATTAAAATTAAGAGGAATCCAATTATCCGTATCCGTCATAGTTGGAACATCTTTTGAGGTATATTCAATGGATAAAATATCAACCCCGAACAATGGGTATGGATTTAATGATATAAAGTTAGAAGTGTCTGAACCAGAATAAACATTTGGTATAGATAAATACAAATACATTTGAGCCCCTGCAGGTGAGGGGGAATCAGCTACTATTGTTCTCTTCCAAAATTTATCTGATTTATCCAAGATAGCATGCCAGATAGGAGATGTTTCAATTAAGGCACTGGAGTTATCTACGCTAATAAAATTATTTTCAACTTTTGCGCTCAAAAAATCGGGTATAACTTGACCATTTTCTGTGTTAAAAAATTTAATTTTAGAATAAGAAGCTCCACCTACTTTTGGTAGGGTAATAATATTGTAATTGTAATCAAAGCTTAGAGCCTCAGTACTACTTAAAGCAAAGTCTGGCTCTGCTACAAAGTTTGCAACGTCTATTTGAGAGTAACTATAAATTGATAGTTTCTTATATAAAGAAGATTCATTGAATTCAAGAGCCTTGACTCTATCTTCTAGGTCAGACATGGCCTTGCTAATAAACATATGATCTTTTAGCACTCTTTCAAAGGCGTTGTGAAGCCTTTGGTCAAGTATTCCAGACCTATTATAAAGATTGACTAAATCTTGATAATTTTGTTCTGATCTTAAATTAAAATCAGAGCTATTTACTGGACCATTTTTTTGAATTGTTTTGTTTTCTGTATTTAAATAATCAGACATAATTTTCCAACTTTTCTTAGACGTTCTTTTCAAGACTATTAATTTTAAAATTTAAATTAGATAGACGCGCAGCTAGATTTTCCATTATCTCAAAGTTATCATAGGTCACACTATTCGTATAGTCAAAAAATTCTACACCATCAGAGGAAATATCGTATGTCCATCTTCCGTCTGACCCTAAAGTGTGAGTAGAATCTTTCTCTTGACCAATAAAAACTTTTATATTATTTAATATATTAGTATTCAATAATTCAAATTCAGAATATAGTCTTCTTGTATCAAGAACAAATTTTTGATTAAACAAATTTTCAGTAAAACTTTTTCTTGGAGACCTATAGTAAGATCTCACCTTTTTTGATAAAGGCTCTCTGACTCTTTTGGCTAATCCTTCATAATTATAACTTATGGGCATGGGGTCTCCTTTTGTATATAGTAGCCATTAGAGAGATGATGTGGACGAATTGTTCTCGGATATTAAGTCCAATGAAGCGTTGGTGGCTTTATAGTTGTTTTTAAATTTAACTTTAAAATAATCGAGAGAAGGAGAAGATAGGGGGTTTGACCCACGAGCAAAATCTGCCCTAAATCTTATGGCATCGGTAGCTAATTCATTGGCTGAATAATAAAATATTCTTGAGTTATTTCTAATATTATCCCTACTAAATATCTCCGAATTGCCAAAGTAATTATCTATTGTAAATACTTTATCAAATTTAGATCTATTGAATTTAAATTCCATTGGATCAACATAGCTATAATATTGATTATAAACTAAACCGTAATCTAATATGGATTTAGAATCCATTAATGATATTGATCCGTTGCTGCTTGATGGTATATCAATAGCTATTTTTAATGTATTTTGTCCAGTTTTAAAATTCCAATCTATCATTTCAGAAGAAACTCCAGCTCTTATTACTGATACTCTTCCGTTTAAATATATTGCAACGTCCCATTCCTTAGAGACTAAATCATTTTTTAAAAATAGATGCTTTACAGAAATATCATTAGGACAGTAAATTCTAGTTTCTAGCAAAACGCTTATGCCTGAAAGGTTTGGCCCAGAAAAAAACAAAGAATTATTTGATATCTCATATGTTGGTATTGTGAAAATCTGTTTAATGCTAGATTTACCAGACATTATAGAAGACCAGGTGCTAAGCGGTTCAATTTCATTAAAAATACTATTTTGATAATTAATAAAATAACCATTAATCATATTAGTTCCATCCAAGATGTATGAACTCATTGGATCTTCCAACTTGGGTATAACACCTATTCTGTAAATAGATTGATTACCATATAGGTCTACTATTGGATTTTGTTGATTTATTGTTTTTGCGTCCGTTGAAGAAGCAAGAGGAATTTTTTTGATTTGATTAGATTCATTTGTGATGTTTTCAACTATCTTCTTTGAGTAAAGGGTAGATCCATCAAAACTTACTACAGATGAATAAGAATTTTGCTGATCTAAAGATGGAGAAATTGGTATCCAAGAAAAATCTGATATAAATTCTGCTGAAGGATTATCCCTTGCTACAAAATAAGATATTGAAGATCCAGTAGGTTTATTCTCTCCAACCTCTATGGAAACTGCATCAATGACTAGTCTACTGTTATCGTTTGAGTTTAAAGTGATCGGATTAGAGACATATGATGCGCTTTTATCATAATACTCAGCGCTAAGTATTATGTCTCTTATTCCATATCTATAGCCATACTTGTTTACCCTGGCTGGCTCGACAATATCTGGCTCGGACTTTACTAAAAACAATTCAATTGAACCAAGATTACCGGGCTCAAAACTAAAAGAAAATCTATCAAAATCTTTAGTTGATTTTTTAGAAAGAACTTCAACCCTGCCATTAGCATATTCTACTTTGGCATATATATCGGTTGGTGATATTGTGTTAATTTTTCCTTCTATTTTTGAGACCAAAACATTGTTTGCTATAGGCATGTTTATAGCCAGTGTAACCAGTCCTATAGAATCAAAGTAAAATATATTTTGCCATTCTGTATTTTCCAATCCGTCAAAAACAGATCCAAAAAAAGAGTCGTCCGAAAATTGTTTAGCTGTTTCTATTTGCGTTTGATTAAAACCTAAAGAATAAGTAGGAGCGCTTGAAATAACTGATCTAGCCGAAATGGCATCAAAAATTGATGACCTCAGAATTGGAAGAGAAACTTTTCCAAAAGTAGTATCGACAAATGCATCTGTTGTACGCAAATCTGTTTTAGATATTGTAGAAAAATTATCTGAGTATACTGAATAATATCCATCTGAGTTTTGATTAGCAAAAAGCAAATCGTCAACTTTTTGTTCTAACTTTATTCTTTTAGCTTTTAATGTTTCTAACCTTTTATTTAAAGCGGTTGCTACCTGAAGTAAATCTTCAGCGTTTTCAAAAATTGAGTCGTACAATGTTTCAACGTTAAAAATAGTATATAGCATTTTTTGATTAAAAATATCCACATCACCATAAGCCAACTGCCTAAATATTTGAGAATTTATAGGAAGAGGTAATCCTGGAGTATACTCAGAAAAATAATCAGAAAAAAATTTTAGTATTTCATTTTCGTTTGGTTTATTTCCAGATGAGTACAAATTTTTATATAGGGTATTTAAAAATTTTTCTTTTTGTATATTACTTATCGTCATGATTGTTCCACTCTTCCAGCTATTTGATATGAGTAAATAATTGGAGTAACATTTTCATATCTTGGTTTTTGTATTTCAATTTTTACCCTAATTTTCGTAGTGTCTTTAGGTATTTCTGGATAATTAAAGTACCCAACACCCTTTATTTCTGCAAGTTGCAGAACATTTTCGTTAAAAGAAAGAATCTCATTTATTCCAACAAAAGGATTTTCTATTGGAGAAATAGGTATCCAGTTTTTTGCGTCATCTAATGATACATAGTATTTTATGTAAGATTCATTTGAATTGCTAAGAGAAGAGCTGAAAGAAGTCGCAGAAGAAATAGTTAAATTCTTAACATTAAAACCAAAAACAAAAGGTTTAGATACTATTTCTGCTTTCTGTACAAAAGAATCATGACTTACCTCTACTGACCTTAGGGCAATGGTGTGTTTTTTAGCTTGATAAATTTCATAATTCTTTTTCAAAGAGATTTGAGCTGTTACTGTTTTTGGGTTTAATTTTTCTTTAACTAATTCAATAGAAATTTCTTGATAATTTAAAGAAGACCACTCTGTAGATGATATTTTTGATTCTATGTATTGCTTAGCATTTTCTGCTGCTACTTTTGACTCAAATCCAAAAGCCAAATTTATATCTGTGGTAGCCGATTTCTGTTGCTGAACCAAGAGCGATTCAAAACCAATTGGAAAATTAGTATAATAATATTTTGAAACACTAGAACTAGCGTCTGCATTGATTCTTTTAAAAGAAACAATATATCTGTCTGCATTTAAGTTGTCTGTATAGCTTACTGATACACGTTTAGTATTAAAGCTAGATTCATCTTTATAAGAATTTGGCCTAGTAATTGGTGGTACCAGTTCTGATAAATCATATTGAACATTTTGAAAACCTAAAGAAGCCAAACTAGAAGGATCAAACCTGGACTGAGTGTCTAAGGCGCTAAAATTAACAGAATTACCAAACGGTTTCCAATATAAGTGTTGAATTTTTATATCAGATGAAGAGTTTTGTTCAAAATATATATTTATTTCTGAAGTAAAAATTTCATTAAACTGAACTCTTGCTTTGTTGTAAAAAAAACTTTGGCTAGACTCAAGGGACTTTGGAACAAAACTAGAGCCTATATATATAGGTTGAGGTAAAAGTTCTACTATCTTTTTGCTTGGCTCAAGCACTGCAGTAATACTGGATACCTTTAGTTCTCCGTATGGGTTATTGGGAGAACCAAAGTATGGAACTATTAAAACAGAATTTGTCTTTTTTGCCTTCTCTGATTTTATACTTATACCAAGTTTAAGTGGTTCATTTGTCTTTTTTGATGACCAATCTTTATATACTACTTTTTTAGAACCATCAACTATAGTTTCTTGTGAATACAAGAATTCAAAATCTTTAGCGTTATTTTTTCTTTTTTCAACTGGGTCTACATATATTCCTTCATATTCAAAATATGTTATTGGATTGCCATCCGTTATATTTTGAATTAAACCAACAAAGTTATTATCTTCAAAAGAATAACGATAATTAGAATTTACGTTATCAGCAAAGTATACTTGATGGTTATTTCCTATAAAGCCATTAGAATAATCGCCTATTATAGCCACACTTCTTATGTCCCAAGTGCTGGTAGAAGAAACAGGAAGAGAAGCAGATCCGTCTTTAATTAAAGCTATCGTGTTTTTGGGCGTTTTTTCTAAATCAACATAATCCATATTGTCAAATGAATCTCCAAAATAATACAAATCTTCAGCTGGTGCTTCCGAATAAGTTTGAAGAATTCTTACTTTAGATTTAATTCTATTTGCAAATTGATTTTCTTTTTCTATTTCAGAATTAAATAAATTATATAGAGAAACTAGCTGAGCACTTTGGTAGTCTAATTGTTTTGCAATTATATTTAAATCGTCTGCAACGTTTTTTATAAATTCGTTAAATTTTTTAGATGACGGTGGTTCACCTTTTGTTACTTGATTATATTTAGATATTGGTTCTAAAGAAAATTTATTCGTATCTGAAACTATAGACTCAAATTCTTTAGCCATTTCATCGTAAGAAGCCATGTCATTATTCTTGTATTTAGATATAAATGACTGAATTCTTTTGATCATCTGATCATAAAAAACAGTGTTTGTTGAAAGCTGAGCCATATGTTTAACCTAGTCTAAGAAGTTTGCTTGAAAAGTTATCTGAGTTTTTTGTTTTAAGTTTTAGAATAACGCTATCTACCGAGCCAGTGGAAAAATAACTATTAAAGTTATTTCTAACTATTAATCTAAATCTAATATAACTATTCAAATAATTATAAGATATAGTAAATGGTTCATTTACTGCTCTATTGAAAACAATATGTCTACCATTTTGATAAAATAAAAATTCTGATGTTGAATAGAATTCAGCTCTATCAACCCTGCCTAAAACATAATTTGTTAAATTAATAGCAGTAGATCCATTTGCTAACTTTACCGAAACAGGACTATATCCTATGTAATCTACAGAATTTATAGTACCTAGGGTATTGCTATACGTAGCATTTTTTAACTTGTTATTGTCTATATACGGACTTTGTGAGAGTTTTACAGAGTTATTAGAACCAGTTCTTTCAAAGTATTCTCCATTAATATCATTTGAAAAAGCTGAATTTGAATAGGTGTCTGTTTTTAGTGTGCTTATATCGATAAAGTTTTGTGAATAATTTATATCATCAGCCGTGTAACTAACTATATAGATGCTTTTTTGATCGTAGTTTTTTATAGTTATAGATTTTTCAAATTTATTTAAAACATATTCATTATCTGAAATTTTATTTTGATTTCTATAAACTGATAATGATGTTTCTTTTGGATAGAAACGCAAAATCGCTATTTTGGTAATAGGATCTACGAACAACATTTCTGAATCTATTTTTGAACTATTGTAAGAAATTATCGGAATCCAATCTGATTCTGATTTTGGCTGATCTTTTATAGATATTGAAAGCTCATACGAATTTGCCTGATCTAAATCAAACTTTGGTAAGTTTTTATATTGTTCGCTCTTCTCGAGATTTAGCTTTGCTTTTATAGCTAATGGTTCTCCCAAGACTGGTATCTTAGAGCTTATGAAACAAGCTTTGCCGGAGCTAAAAGAATTAGTCGAGTTTTGTATCTGATTAGTTTTTCCAAACTGTATATTTTTAATTGAAAAAGAATAATCATATGTTGATGAAGTGGCGTTAAGATTTTGTGTCAGAATTGGAGATCTAGAAAAAGATGATCCTGGTATTTTTTCTGTTTCTTCAAAAGAAAATCTTTCTGCATTTAGAGATGAATTTTTTGAAAGTCGGTGAGCAGAACCAGATATTTTACCTAGTCCTCCACCAAAGTTTGTATAATTATTATTCACATACAAAGAATCTTTAAACAAATTAAACCTAGTTCCAAGAGCTTGTGAAACAATATTTTTAACAATTGAAGTTAACTGATTTTGCTTCATTAGCTCATCGTGTTCGTCTATAGTTGATTCGGAATCAATTTTTGGCCCGATTAAAGAAGATCCGCCCATTGATACAGAAGGACTTTGCGGATATTTACTTGAATAATAATCGGTATAGGAATATGTATTTCTTTTAGCTTCATCAATAGATATGCCTTTTTTGAAAAATTCAAGAATAATATCTTGAAGAGAACTATAATTGGCTTTTCTCTTCTGTCTAATTTCATTTATTATTTTACTAACTATACGTGATGCCATCTCATCTGGGGAAGCGGTATTTGATGTCTTGGTATAGGTTGACTGATTAAATATAAATATTACTTTTTTTACTTTGTCTAAAGGAAAATTAATATCAACAACTGATTCAACTTCAATTGGAGCTGACAATATTTTTTTCATTTGATAACCAGAAATTGGAACATTTGAATTTATTGAAAAAGATTTTTCTACATTATTAGAAGATTCAATTACGACCTGCATTAACTGCAAGCCATTAAACTCATTTGGATTAAATCTAATAACGTCCATTTCTATTTCTTTTATAAATTCAACAGTAATTATAGTTTTTGCTCCAACCAAATAAGAGAAATCATAATCGACATATCTCAATATGTTAGCTGGATTAGATGTTAGAACAGTTGGAGATTTGATAGAAACACTCCAAACATTCGACTGCTTTTCATTAAATAAAGCTTTATAATCTGTTATTGATGAAATATACTGAGGGTAATTTGATTCATAATCAACAGATTTAATGTAACCAATTGGATTTATAAACTCTATTCCATTTCCTATTTTAAATTTAGATACAACAGGATCTATATACCCATTGCCAAATTCTCCAAATTCTGATCCACCTCTGTCAACATAAGGAACCGGCTCTGAATCATTTTGATTAGAATTTAAAAAGTTATCAAAATTTTCTATATAAGAAAAATTATATAAATCATCATTTCCAGAAATGAATTCAAAATTTTCTATATAGTTTTCTAAGTAATTTATATTTTTTTCTGTTTTTGCTATTTGAGATAGCATAAGATCTATCATAGAATTTACAGAAACGCTTACCGCATTAGAAGCTCTAAAATAACTATCAAATCTTAATTGGATATCTCTAAATATATCTACAAAAAATTCAGATTCGATTATAGACCTAGAAGAGGAGAGCGCTGGTGCAAAATCTGCGCCAGCACTAAAATTAGAAAGGTTTTTAACTAATTCAGCTACTTGCCCTTTATCAGCTTTAATGCTCTTTATCAAAGAGCCAACTGTTTGCTGTGATCGATCCGAAAAAGTTTTTATAGTGTTTGGAAGAAAATTAATCATTCAAGAACACCCCAATCATTTCCTTCCATATCTTGTATTTTATATACAACTCCAGCTGTAATATTTCTACTTATTATACTATACAATTCTTGTTCTGAAGTAAAATTATTTAAAACCTCTCTAGGCATCTTGATTATAATAAATCCACCCTTTGAATAAGCTTGCTGTTCAGCCGGGTAGACATCCCAGAAAGAAGATGCTTCTTTCACCGTTTTAAACAGTACGTTAATATTATAAGATCCATAATTAGACAAACTAATATTTTTACCCATAGTCGACTTAACTCCACCACCTTTAATTCTTAAGTCTTCCAAAGAAATATCTTTTATATCAACAGAATTTAACACATGGATTAAACCAATCTGAAGAGAGAATGGATCATAAGAACTACTGTTGTATGGATTAAATATAGAAGTGTTATATGTAAAATCTATTGGGCTATCATAAGTGTAGTCTGGAATAAAATCTAATGTATAACTATTTATACTTTGATTAATAACTTCTATTCTAGACGGTTTAATATATATATGTAATGGTTTTTCGGGTTCAATTGTATCTCTGTTTAAAAATGGATTAATTGGAATTCTAGATCCATTAATAACTTTTAGTGGTATTCCACTTGCCCTTGTTGTGTAATCAACCAAGATAGAATCTGGGTCAGTTGCAACTGGTGTTACGAAATCTATTATTCCCGTAAATGCATTAATGTTTCTAATGTACTTTTCATTCAAAACTTCCCATTGATCATCAGAAGATTTTATATAAATCTTTACAAAATTTTTAGTTTCACCAATTTTTGTAAAAGCTGGTTGATGAAGAGTAGCTAATGGAACCTTTGTTAATTGTATTCTTCTAGAAGAAAGAATAATAGGAGTTTCTTTAAATACATCTATATAAGGCTTTCCTGCCCACTGAGACCAAACTACATTGTTTATTCCCAAAGTAGAATATGTGGCTCTTAAATATTTTCCTTCATAGTTTTTAAGCCAACTTGTCCAACCATAACTTGGATCTATGTAAAATGTTTTGGTAAAAGATCCTGCGGTAATGTTTACTGGCCATTGTTCTAGCTTTGATAGATTAGGAGATATATGAGAGATGCCTATTCTTGAAGAAGGGATATACTCAACATTATATATTGGACAAGCCATTTTTACTGGAACATCCGCTGGCCTTATGGCAATATTTGTTTTTGGACCAAAAAAATCAACACCTGTGCCAAGATTTCCATCGGCGTCTACTGCAATTGCTGCGATATATACATTGTCTACCCCTCTAGCTACTAAGTCAACATAATACAAATTGTTTCCTAAGAATTCTTTTTTATTTCTATCATAGAACCCAGTTACTAAACCGCCATTATTTATTAGATTATTATTTAATATCAGTGAACCATAATCTATATTAATTTCGTTTGAATTTAAATTAGAAGATTTAAGATCTTGCAAGTTTATTCCATACGGTTTTCCTACAAGTGCTGGTTCATCACTTGGTTGACATAACATAACCAATCCATCTAAAACAGTTATAGTATTTTTTGAATTCTTTATAATTGAACCATCATCTTTTAATAGCCAATAATTTTCAATTGTTTTTTCTTCAGTTTTAATTACGTTTGAATTTTCATAATTTAATGAAGAAGTTTCAAATACCAATTTTGAACCACTCAAAGAAATTGTCACCAAAGAATTAGAAACTGGATTATTTGTAGAAGACAAAACATTTGATAAAGACAAAGAATTAGACTGAACAGAAACTGTCCTAGTAGATGTTAAGTCTATTGTTATTGATTCATCTTTGTATGATGGAGTTTCAGAATCTGAAGAATATGGAGTAAATGGTGGTTTATATTCTTTGCTGCTAAAGTCAATTTTAGTTTTAGTTAAATCCAATGTCATCAAACCGGACCAAGTTGGATACGTTATGGAGACAGGTGAAGTCGCGTATTTAACTGATTTGAGACCACTTAAATCTATTATTTCTGCTTTATTAGCAGATATATTACTTGCAATACCGGCGGCATTGTAGGTGACCGTTACATCTGCCGTCTTTGTCTCTAGCTTATATCCATCTTCTATTATTTCTCTGTCATTATATACGTCATACTTATAGGATATATCAAATTCTATCTTATTTAAAGAGTAACCTTCTGTGTATGGACCAAAATTACCACCTAAGCTTCCTCCTCTTATCTTGATAGCAAAACAAGCTGCCTGAGTAGATGGAAGATTTACTTCTGCTAATATAGGACTTTTTGTATATGGAACTTTTCCTTTAATTATTTTTGGTTTAGTATAATCTATCGAAGAATCAGATGGATTAAGAGGAATGCATTTTATATCAAAAATTTCGATACCTTTATAGGAAGCTGTTCCAGCAAATTCTCCAGGATAAACAGTTATTGACCTTACTGTAATATCTTTTAGAACAGTAGAAGAAAGATATCTTTCCGGAAGATATACAAAAATAGTATCGTGTAATATGTTTGGACCGGATGAACCGCTAAAAGTTATTTTTCTGTAATTACCAGGATTATTTCTAGATGGAAGCTCATGAATTGCTATAGAATTTGCGGCTCCTTGTACATATTTAACTGACCCTGGATTAAATCTTTGAATACGTTCAATTACCGTAGCGTATCTTTCTGGTTCAGTGTCTTTCATTTTTTTCCATAAATACTTTGCAAAGAGCGCTTTTGTTTCGCTATCTACTTTTCCATCTTCAAATCTTGCGTCTGTTAGCCTTTGAAAAATCTTTACCGCTTTTTCGGTTTGAGCATCGTATACTTTTGTTATATTGCAATAAGTTTGTGAACTATATTCTCTTAGAGATATTTGAATATAGGCAACATAATCTGGAAGTAGTCCACTTTTTCCAACGGAATAACCAGCATTTATGTTCCCGTTAGTAATATCATTTGTGTACATAAAGTTATTTGCGGGATCCGAAGTATTAACTATTTGCTGTCTTCTATCAGCGTTAGAAAATATTGCGGTTTCACCTTCATCTGGTTCAAACTTATATGAAGCGACTATTTTATTTGCTTCAACAATTACAGTCCCAGGAGGAGATACGTTTTTGTAATAAGTATCTCTTGAAAGAGTAGCGGTATAAATTGCAGACAAAACAACTGACCATGACGCAGAAAAAGATAGTGGCGACTCTTTTGATTGAGCGTACGAGCTGAATATAGAAAAGCTAAACGAATAAGATTTATATATATTATTAGAAGATAATAAATTCATTACCCTATCATTAATTTGCTGGTTGGGAGATCTATATATTCTTTGTCTTATTACATAGGGACCAAATCCTCCTGGAATCTTAAATTCTGCTGACGGAGTATTTGTATATGCGTACAGTGAAGAATTTACTTCTTGAGAATTTAATTTATAAACCGTATAAGAAGTTGGTATATCTTCAACATCCTGGCTAGAGTAATCTTTTACCACTTTTGTTGCATTGGCTATTATGACATCTGGATTAGTTACTTCTACATAAAACTCTATGTCTTGTGGATTTAACTCTTGAAGAACTAGGTTGTACTGATCAGACAAAAAGTCATAAACAGATTTTTTATAAAATTCTACTACAGAAGAATTATTAGGTATAAGATTTTTTGCGTACTTTGAAATACCTACTGAGTCTACAGATTTATCTTTTATTTCTATATACTCTTGTTTTTTTTCGTCGTCAAGAAGAGCGTTAGAGTTTATTACATATGAAAAATCCCAATTGCTTAAGTGGTAATAAACAGAAGATCTTAAATCTTTTATTTTAGAAGAAAATATTCTAGAAAGTAATGAAATTGAAACTGAGTTATAAACAATTTTCATCGGTCCTTCTATAGCAGCCGATACGGTAAATGCGCTTTCGGCTAATGAAACAGGGCCGCTATTTGAAGTTGCTATATCAAACAAAGAAGAAGGCTGATACAGATCATTGCAATACTTTAGTATTGGAGTTGTTGTAATCAACAGGTTGCCTCTTGAGAGGGTATCAGATACAGTATCGAACTGCAGACTAACAAATAGCGGTTTGCCTCTAGAGTTCTTAAGAACAACATTAGATTCAGAAATTGAACCAGTAAATTCTTTTACCTTTTTATCTACCAATCCAGGAAGCTTGCTTCTGCCAAAAATAGAATAAACATCATAGTTAGTTTGATCAATGGTTAGTCTTTCAAAAACACTTTGGTTAAGTGGCCAAGCATTATTTTTTTGCTCGTTTAAAAAAACGTTGTCTAGGTTATAAGACCAAGTATCTAATTCATATTGCTCAGAGCTAGTAGATAAACTGGGATCTATGTTTTCTGCGCTTGGTGTTTGAACGTTTGATAAATCTAATATTAAAGTTCCTTGTGTTTTTTCTATATATTTTTTTATCTTCAAACCATTATTTGGGCTAATAGAATTACTTGGAGACCAAGCTAAGATGTCAAACTTTGACAGATCTTCATCTGTTATATTATCAATATTGACCAACCAGTAATCAGCCTGATTTTTTGCTGGCTTTCCCAACTCTATTGACTGTACGTAAAAACTCTCTTCTACTATTGGATTTTGAAAAATAAAATTAGAAATATTAAATGGAGATATAGATAATCTATAAAAAACATACGGATTAAAAGGACTGTAATCTTTTTGATTTTCTTCACCAAATACCTGAATATCACCAGAATAAAGAACCGCCGCGTTAACTACTTTCTGCTTAATGTTTGATTCACTATCAATTTCTTCATTGTTATTTACGGTAGATACATTTATAGATTTTTTTACCTTAGCTATAAGTCTCCAGTTAAACGACTCATAAGTTCTACTGTCTGATATAGCTTTTTTTGGAACAAATACTTCAAATCCTTCTGCTTTTTCAGTTAAACCTGATATCAAATTTTTCTTAGAAAGAACTGATTTTTTTGAATATATTTTCTTATCTCTTGAAGAGTTATCTATGACAAAAGATTCTTCAGAAACTTTATTGTAGATACTTACTGTATTTATATTTTCTTTGTATTGAGGAACTATTGATGATACATCGTTGTTTTCGGAAATAGTTACCTTATCGTATATCAAGGATAGATTGTTTGGACTTGGACTATTGAATAGAACAATGATCTTTGTTGGTACTGATGTTCTTGAAGAATGCTCTGGAATTTTTAATTGCTCTAATAAAATTCTATATTTTTTAATTCCAGTATCTTTGTCTATATATTCTTCATTATATTCATTAACAACTTTTATAGAAAATGGTATTTTATTTTCTTCTATGAAATCATCAAAATCAACAAATGTATACGAATCTCTTTCTGTAAGAGTGTAATACCTTGAAACATAATAGCTGTGTACAAAATTATTATTTTTTAAATCTATTTCATAGTATCTTTTGTCATATGCAGGAGCGTTTAAGAAAATATCAGTAACACTTATATCATCTGTATCAAAAACAGTTTGACCATTTTGATCTTCAAGAATTCCAAGTTCATTTGAAAAAACAATTTTATTTTTTGCTCTAGAACTTAAAGAATTTACATCTGAAGAATAACTGTTTTCTGGAATAAAATTAGAAAGATCAGTTATTGATAGATTATTTGCAGGAGTAACAGGCTTTGAATCAAACCAGGCTAATGCGGTAGAACTATTGTCTTTGGGAAGTTCATTAGCTTTTCTAACTTTAAGCTGAGAAACTTCGTTAATTTTTAAATCAAACTTATCCACTATTAATCCTCAACATCGTTAATAAGACCAGAAAAATCTCCAGCCATATTTGGTGTGGAACCTAAATATCCGGCTTGGTATTGCTCATATCTTGATACTGGCATCCATACAGGAGGGGTCCATCTTGGTGTGCTACCTGTATAAGTATTGCTAAATCCACCATCACTATAGTAACTGAGCCTAAACGATGGAGTAGCATATAAAGTTAAAGAATTTGCGGGGTCGTAGTTTATGGTGTCTGGCATTTGCAAATTCGGAATATAATTTATATCTATATTGTCATAGGACTCATACCAAAATACCGAATCCCCAACAAGTACGGATGGGCTAACTGTTGGCTCTTCTTGCAATTCTGACTCGACTGAAATAAACCAATATCCAGGAGTTGCCCTGTCCTGAGAGGTTATTGGACCAATTTCAAATTTTCCATTTTGGTCAGTATAAACGATGCCAGATGACGTAGTTGCGGTAGGCTTGCTATCATTAATTGAATAGCTAACTTGATTTAAAGTTTGATAAAGAGTTCTGCCTTTTTTCCAATAAATTACATTATTTTTTTGTGGTAAATTATTTGAAGTCAATAAACCAGAAACTATAACTGAAGAATTAGCATCAGCAACGACAATGGAAGGATCAACGGTTGCAATTAACTCTCCAGCTGAATCATACGATGAATATATATCAAAATATTGAATAGAAGAGAAACCGGATGTATCGCTATCTGGATGTGCTTGAGGGTTAATAGATGAAACAATTCCAGTTACCGTCAGATAACTAGAAATTGTTTTATTAACAGAAACTGAACCAGAATAAACAGCAGAAGTAGACGCAAAACCTTCTTCATCTGTTGTGATAATTGAATTATCAAAAGATAAAACACCTGACGATAACTCAAAACTTTGATATGGTTTTGGATTACCTATTGAGTCTAAAGAAACAACTGTTATTGTTATATAATCTTCTTGATCATCCATTATATAGCTTGGACTTATTTTGACTACAGCTGTATCAAAAGGATTTACAGTTTCTGAATATATTATATAACCCTTATCTAAGAAAGAAGTTGTTTGACCAAGATCTATATTAAGAGGAGTAGAATTTTCATATAGAGAATTTTCATACGTTATTTCATAATCCATTGTAGATGTTGGTGTGGCATCGAAAACCAAAAATGCTTTATTATTTGCATTAGAGATATCATAATCTATGTAGTAAGAATTTCTTACTTTGTAAGAAATAATATATTCTCTACCCGTAAAGAAACTATAAGTAGGGCTAGAAACAGAAATTTTATTTGTACTTGACTCAAGATCTTCAAATAAAAGTTCCCCAGTTAATCCATCAGTTATGGATACATCGTATACATTTGAGTAACCTAAATAGAAAGAATTATCAAACGAAGGCTTGATTGTTTCTTCGTTGTAAAATCCAAATGAGTTTGGTGTAGCCAAATCATAAAATGCTATTTCATAATAAGGTGTTGCCACACTGGTTTCTGCGTTTGAAACTTTGACTATAACAGGAGAGCCTTGTCTCGGCATGCCGGATAGATTGATGGTCTTATATGCTCCATTAAAACTTTCTGTTATGGGTCTTGCAAAAATATATTTTTCTTCGTTTGAAACATGTAGCCAACCAGTATGCATTCTGGTGTCCAACTTTGAATCAAATAACTTACCTCTTGCTACAAAATTTGAAAATACAGTAGTATTTCTTTCACTGTCATAAGATTCTTTTACCGAATTAGAAGGATACGTAATTGCTTTTGTTGTATAATCTGGATCCTCAAGAAGATCAGAGATATTGCCATCATATAAAACATATGTTCTATTTAAGAATGGATCAACGATTTCTTGCTCTGACCAAATTGATATATCTGTTGATTCTGGATCTTGTATTTTTATAGTTTCAAAAAAGTAATCAAATTTTGTTTCGCCAGACAGACCAAAATTTTCTCTAGTTATTTCTGGAATTTGTATTATATCTGAATTTTTTCCTGGTATGTATTCGCCATTTGTAGAAGAAAAATTAACTATTCCATTTTCATCCACTGAACCACGAATTGGTGTTGCGTGATCTAGTTCAAATGATTCCCATTTTATTTTTTTATGTGGATACGTATTGCTATCTTGCGTTTTTAACGTTAATCTATTTGGTGTTGAATTGTAAGGATAGCTTAATTCAGTAAAATAATAGTTTGCTGTTGCTGCTCCTAAGTTAATTGTTTCAGTATCTACTTTAGCATTTGATGACGGGACGTAGGTATCACCCGAATAGTACGATAAGAGTATGTTTGGGGAAGAAGGTATAAATATATTCTCATCAATTTCAGAATAATAAGATTCTCCTCCGTATCCCGCAAGCGGACTAGAAGATTCGGTATATCCATATTCTACATTTGTAGGTTTAATATTTTTAATATGAATTTGTGTTGGCGTAGAATTATTTGGAAATAAAATATTGTTATAAATTGATGTATGGTTTAAATTAATTTCGGTTGGAGGAGTAGATGAATTTAGCGACAAATAACTAGATTGGATTTTTGTATTTTTTGAAACTTCAACTGGATTATAGAGTTTTGATACTATCTCAACTTTTGTTGATTCTGTAAAGTTTGGCGTTGCACTTAGTAATGTGCTGGTATTTGCCAGGGTATTTGTTCTGTGAGAAAATTTTGCTAGAAAATTATCAGAATTAAGAGTATCGTAAGTGGAACCATTCCATATTCCATTTCTAAGAACCATATTTAATATGTCTTTTATGTTTAGTCTAGTATTTGCTACAGACGAAGTTGTGTTTTGGTACGCGGCGTCGGTATCTTTTTGTCGAACTAAATAATCACTTTTTACAAATCCTTCAGTATCAAAAATTTCCACCTGTCTGTATTCCGGACTAGATGGATGGGTGGGATCAAAATTATTTTTTGGATAATATATTATTGTGGTATAAAAAGTTGTCGGAGTAGTATAAGTCGAGTGTGGTGTTGCGTGAAACTCTAATGTAAAATTAGTAGTTGCTGATTGATTTTGATATTCGATAATATTATAAGAACCATAATATTCATACCCCAAAGATATTGGAGAATGATCATATGTTATACCAGTTTTTTTCTTACCAGTTGCAATTATTTTAGTTTCAAAACTTTGTGGAGTTGCATTTAAGTTTTGTATTATAATTCTTGCATCGTCAAAATCACCAACTCCTGGTTGATAATAAATTAGATCTATATCATCATCGTAATACCTAGATGTGATTCTAGCTGCTCCTTGATTATCTTCTCCAGCGTAATCCCATATTGCATCGTCGAAAGCAAAATATCCCCAGTTTGTTGGATACTTAATATTCAAATTTTCAACAAGATTTTTAAATTTATCAGTAGGATTACCTTCAGCTGTAAAATATGGAGTAGAGCTTTCTATATCGGCCATCTCTAAAATTTCAGGAGTTGCGCCAAGATGATTAGAATCTGGAGTTGCAGAAAAAGCTTTCCATAAATTTAATTCTCTTCTAAGAGTTTTCTTAAAAGATTCTATATCTACTCCATTTGGATTTTTAAATACATCTAAAATTCTAGCCTTATATGAAACGTTATCTTCTAGGTATAATCTAGAAAGACCAACCCTTAAACCAAATTCATCAAACCAGTTAAACACTTGAACTGGGTTCTGCTCAAGGGTAATTTCAATATTAGTATTTTCATTTCTAATTTTTAAACCGCTATATTCTTCTAATGTAAGTATTTCTCTATTTAGAGGATTGTGATAGAAAACATATGACGCATTTTTTAGTTTGATAAAATCTCTAAAATTATCAACTCTAGCTAATTCAACTTCTCCAACAAGAACTTTATTAAATATATTGTTTACATTAGAACTTGAATATATCCAAGCTATTTGATTTGTATCAGCTGTTTCTATATATGAGTTAACTCTATGTAAATCTATTTCTCTATCAAAATCATCTAATGTTTCTCCTAAGATGGCATTGATAAACTTTCCACCAACACTAGTTGGAATATAGACGCTAGGAGTTGCCTGATCATTAGAGTCAGAATACATTGACATCCAAGATGGAAATCTTTTTAGTACGTTTTTAGCAGAGCGTGATAGAACTGGAACTGCCGGATCAGATATAGCTACTTCTACTATAAGAACAAAAGAAAGAACACTTAAATCTGTTAACTCAGTATTAACTGTTACCTCAAACTTAGCGTATCTTTTTACATCCTTTGATAAAAGAATTGATCCTACTGCACTAGATGTGGTTGTGGTTGACAATAGCCATGGTCCGATTTTCTGAATCCGACTCATATATTTTTAAGTCAAAGGTTATAGATTCAACACTGTTAAGGTTTGTTGAAAACGCGCCTTTAAATGTTCTAATATCTATTCTAGAAGATGTATCTACAAATCTATTTAGCTCACTTACAAAACTATCTGGAGTTAAAATTGGAGTTGATGGATTTAGTGGATCGTATGGTGTATCTGGATCAAAAACAAAATTACCATCAACTATAGAATCATAATTGAAGATATAGTGAGGATATATTCCTGGATCTGTAATTATTTCACCATAATTAGTTACGGTGTGTGCACCTGCTATTGTTGGCGTAGCATTAGGTAGTAACTCTGTTCCGGTAAAAGTATAATCACCTAAGGAGTTTAAGCCAGAAAATGATCTTGTTAAAGAATAATTTGTATAATACTTATTTGAGTAAAGATCAATAACGTCTGATGTCCAAACTTTTCCTGCTTTAGAAAAGTCACCAGCATTAAAGCTTAATAAATAAGTCTTCACTCAATAACTCCTAAGCGTTATCTAACCATATGCTATATTCACAGGTAATTCCATTTACTGGATGTACAAACATCAAATGTTGACACGGTCTACTCATTGAAGAAAAATACTCCTGTGCGTAAGTATTGAAACTTTCTGGAGAGCCAGATATTCTTAAGGTTGAACTACCTATTGTCATCTTTGCTTGCTGATGATAATGACCCATGAAAACATCTTGGAATTCTTCAGGGATGGCACCATCTTTCCAGCCCATTACTTTTCTATAGTAACTAGTTATAGAATTTGGTGAAGGCATTTGATCACCATGTATTAACAATGAGCTGTAGTCACCAATCTTATCGACAGCATACCAATGCCTTTCTCCCTTTCCGTCTGGAATGTTAAACGATATTCTTTTTTCATTCTTAAATATCAATTCAACTATCTTATAAAGAAGTCTATCCATATTTGTTTCTGGGTCATGTTGCTTTCTTGCTCTACCGCCTACTGCGCCATGATTTCCAATTACACCCGTTACATGAACATGTTCAAAATTCTCTAGGGCAGAAAATAAAAATCTACTTAATATTTCTGGACCATTAACGCCCACCTGCCTATAGAGGCCAGAATCAATTAGGTGGCTTTGTCCAGGAAATATCTCTTCTCCTTCAACTATGTCTCCAAGTAGCCATACGTGAAGATTCTTAACAGGATGGTGCTTTCTTTGTATTTCTGTTATCTCTAAAATCTTTTGAGTGTATAACTCTATTCTTTCTGCCAAAACTTGGGAATTGTAATCTGGAGTTACTTTACCCAATTGCCAGTCTGCAAAAACAGCAACAGCTGTTTCCGCTACAACTGGAGAATTTTTAAAAGATGGTTTTTTAATTGGTCCAATTTCAAAATTAGAAAATGCGTCGTAGGCTGCTTGATAAACTGATGTTACAGCTTCGTCTTTAACGTTCTTGTGCTTTTCTGCGAGTTTTGCTAAACGCCTGTTTTCTGATCTTAAAAAAACTACTGGATCGGTTTGAATTGTTTCGTTGAAGCTAATAACATTATCGGCCTCATAATCATCTTCATACTTTTCCCAGTTAACCATATTTGCTTCTTGTGCTAATATATTTTCGTTTAGAATTTGACCAGGAAAATCATCGTAACCCTCAGACAGCATTCTTGCGTGGGTCATATTTTTTGCTTTAATTATCTGTTTTTTTACAACAGAATAAACTGATTCCGACATAGGTTACACCTTTGTTAGTAGTTGGAGACTCCCATTATAACAGAATATACGCTAAGAGTACCAGCAGCCATGTAACTTTTATCATCGGATAATCTATAGTCTTTATTAGGAATATTTTTATTATCTACTTTAATTGAATTAACAGTCACAGACATTATTACCTCAGAAGCTAAGCGCATTTGTCTTTCTATCTCCGCAATAGAAAGAGAGTCGCCTATTGTTAATGAGTTTAAATATCTATTTAAGAATATTCTAGCCTGATTTTGCACTGCGCTAGCTAAAGCTTCGGTTGATCCTTCTCTTAATACTATACTTGCAGAAACATCTACTAATTTTTTAGTAGCTATTCTTAAGTTTAGATTAATTCCAACTGGCTTTATTGCCTTTACTTTTTCGTAAACTAACTGAGCCATAGTTGATATACTCGATTGAGATTCGGGGACTATGACGATATCGCATGAGCCTATTCCGTAGGAAGCTTCTCTTATTTTTGCATCTCTGACGCCTTTTACTGATAGGGCAGAAAAACGAATAGACTCTGCTGTTCCAGAAGAAGATCCTCTTACTGCAGATATTATCCTTCTTCTATAGTTATCGTCCGACTCTGCGTTTAGGCTGCTATAGACTTCTTTGGGATTGTTACACAAAACCACTACTCCTGGTGGAGCAATAAAATTATGACTAGTCAACGTATTTCTTGCTGCAGTAATATTTGGATCGGCAAATGCGGCTTTTACGCTTCCGTATGCCTTTGTATTTCCGGGAGTAATAACAACATCACCCGTTAATTCATATGAATATTGATTTGAAGAAAATGATGTTATGTTATTTCTTACCAATGTTCCTTTTGGAATTGTTATTGTTGAAGAGGTAGTTGAGTTCAACATAAATTCGATATTTGCTGTTACTCTGTCTGGAACTAAATCAGAAGAAACAGTTCTTCTTGGAACATTATAAAGAGAACCAATCATATCAAGGTTATATCCGGAAGCGGTTCCTAGATTTGTTTGTTCTATACTATACTTTAATGATTGATATAAATCCCCTATTTCAGAATGAATTGCTTCGGCAAACGCTCTAGCTATCGAACCAGGTGAAATAGAGCTGATCCCGGCATTTCTTTGAAGGGAGTCTAAAGTTGTTATTAACATTTGTTCTTTTGACTTAATATTTACTGCTACCACTTTAGGCTCCTAGGTTTTGTGTTATTGACAACACAGTTGGTTCGTTTAAGCTTCCCATTATATATACATCAAATCTTATTTCGTCAGCGGAAGTCGGCACTGCCTCAATAGTAATTTGTCTATTTTTAAAAACGCCTTCTCTTTCAAGGGCAGATCTTATCAACTTCTTACCGAAGTCTCCAGTTTGAGGTGTCTGCGGCATGCCGTATAGCATGGACAGCTGCGTTCCAAGCTGAGGGTATATATAGAAATCTCCTGGCTCTGTCATAAGCCTAATGTAAACATGTTGAATGTCTTTTTCGGTTTGAGTACCAACAACACCAATATCTCCAGATCCATTGACTACTAAATCACCACTAAGAGTAATGTAAAAATCTGACACTGGTACTTTAACCTTTCTTTTTAACTAATTTGAAATTAAAATTTCATTTACTTTATCAAATGCTTGAGTTAAAGTAAAGCCAGAATCTAAATAACCTTTAATCATTAAAGTTACAGATTCTGTTGTGGTTCTCGGTGGCCACATAGCCGATGATTTATCAAAAAACTCTTGTATTGCCTGAGTATCTTGAGTAGACAAATTTTCTAAAATAATAGAATCATTATTTAAATTAATTTTATCTATTTCGGATTCAGTGTCCAACTGATATTGGTAACTTCCATTTATAGTAACAGTTTTTTCTTCTTCTTCTTGTTCTAACCTGTCTAAATTGGATATATAATAATCTAAATTTAAAAAAGCTGGATTATAAGATTTATCATCCGACATAACAAATGCGGGTTCCGCAAAGGTGGTTGCAGAATGGTTAAAATCCATTGAGTTCCATTTCAATCCGTCTTCTTTAGTATATAATTTAATATTTTCTGCAAATATAGATACAGTTTTTGTAGTCCCATTTATAACCAAACCTACACCCGGAGCAGCAAATATTTCAATATCCCCAGAATCAGTTAGTCTTATAAATCCGGGATTATCTGGATGATTTAGGCCAACTTCTCTTTGTGAAAATGTTTTTCTTTTATTAATTTCATTAAATTCAGAAGCAGTATTGCCTACTGATGATTCATATGATTTTTTTATATTAATTTTTTCAGACATAATTTATACCAAAAATTTTGGAACTCCTGTGTTTACTGAATAGCTAGGCATGTATTTTCCTATTGAATTAGTTTCATCTACATAAGATATTATATAGGGAAATCTTTCGTTGGCATCGGTAAAGCCAACTACACATCTTGATCCAGCTATTGGGGCTACCGTTTGAATACCCTGTATCGATGGGCATGGTACATCTTTTAATATATCTCCAATTTGATTGGTCATTCTTTCGTCTAGAACTACAACTGCGGTATTGTTCATTTTATTAAACGACATAATAGTTCCATATCTTGGTTTAGAAGATTGAAATCTATTATTTGAAATGAATTCATTTATTTTTTCATCAAACTTTGGATAATACTTCATAGTTATTCCTTTCAGCTCCAGGCTGAACATGCTCCTTCATATTGATACAATCTTCCTGGAAATGTAGTTGATAATATTTTTCTTGGTCTAGGTCTGTCTGAAGAATCATGTTGATCTACGTATTCTCCATTACCTATAGAAATTCCTATGTGACCAAGTTCATCACCTCCGCCTGACCAAAATACTAAATATCCAGAAGGAGGATTTTTTCCAGTATCTGTTTCTGGTCCAAAAAAAGCGCTTGTTGACCTTACCGCATCAAAGTGTTGAGCTGCTGTTTCGTGTTGTGTTAATCCAGGAGTCGATATTGTGGCGTCTACTCCAACAGTTCCAATGTATGACCAATCTTTGTTTATTAGATCAATTTGTTGAGAACCAAATAATCCAAGAGCAGCTGAAAGCACTCTTGCAAATCTTTCGCAGCCCATATTACCCAATAGGTCAGACCTATAGTTGCTTAGCCATTGTTGCATTCTTTCTTTTGATAACCATCGTGCTGCTTCTAGGATATCATTTTTTGTAAATGTTGGTATTGTACCGCCATTTCCATAGCCAACTTCGATAGAAGCTCCTGGAGCGTTGTAGACTATTGGCTTGCTTAAACTTTCATTTACCAATGATCCATTTTTTGGTTTATCATAATAAACAGTTCCATCCATCCATTCCTCTACATACTTTGCGGTTAGAGGATTTTTTTTAGGTAAATTTGCTCTTACCCATTCTTCAAGTTTTTCAACAGAATTTCCAGTAGTTAAATACACATCTACTGCGTCTTGAAATTTTACGCCAAAAATAAAACCACAATCAGATCTATCAACTAAAGTTCCTGTTTCATTTTTTTGTTTATAATCACCCCAGTGATAAAATCCGGATGAGTCATTAATTTTATTAATAGAAAAATCTTTAACACCAAATTTATACCCAGCTAACCAAACTTGATTTATTGGATACCATAATTTATCATCAGTGGTAGGTTTTGAGGCATTTTTGTCGTTTGTTTCTTTATACACTGATGCTATTTTTTTAAATACTGCTGTTGAATCCCATGTCTGAGATTCAGGTGTATTATATGCCAATTTGTGAGACTGTATTGTCGTTTTAACGGCTTGAGTACCATCCCAATATATTGGTAAGGCAGTAGAATCTGGCTGACCCTTTTTTGCGTACGAAAGCAAATTAAACTGAAACATTCCTATTGAAACATCTTGAGTAAACTCGGTTTGAGTTTCAAAACATTTTCCATTATATGCTGAAGGATTGGTTGCGCTTTCCCTTCCTGCAATCGCACACATTATAGCTCCAGCTTCCTGAGAGAATGGACCTTCATTAGTTAACATTATGAACATTTCAGTAAGCGATAACGCAGGGCCTCCATTTTTATAATTTGTGTAAGCTTTTTGTTTTGCTGCAGATATTGATTCCGAATTATCAAATGGTATACCAGGATACTGACCACCGGTAGAACTTATAGCAATCCAAGCGCTTGTGCTTGGATCTGAGGAGATATATTGACCACCTCTTTCTGGAGCAAAACTTATATGTATATTATCGGTGTGTTCTGAACCAAACTCAAAATTTACATATTTTAAATTTGGATATTGTATTTTTATTGCACTATTTACGGATTCAAAACCCTCACCAATTCCTTTTTCTTTAGCAACGTCGGGGTGTATTATTATTAAATCTGGAATTAGTGGTTGTGGTAATAATGAAAGTTTTGTTAAAAATTGATCTAGAGCTTGTGCATAAACTTGTTTTGACCTACCTAAGTTTGTGGTATTGCCAACCTTTCTTATATCAAAAGCTCTTCCAAAAACATGATCAGAAATTGAATTTTTATTATTTTTATCTAAACCATTTTCTACAGAATTTGGTTTGGTTGCGTCGCTTTCTGAATTTATAACCCTAGACAAACCAAATGTTCCTCCTATGCTAACACCTTTAGTTGGATCTGTAAGCATGAGTAGGCATTCTATAAGAGCAGCGCTTATGTATGCTTTTCTTGCCGCTGCAGAAATTAGCGCAGCATCTACTGAGTCTTCTGTATTTTCAAACTCTTTTGAATAATAAGAATTTGTTTGAACAAAAGAATATGTAGACAAATTGTTTGGAATATCAAATTGAAAACCAATTGTTAAAGCAGGTTCATCTATATTCTTTTTTAGAATTGTTCCTCTAGATATATATATCTGTATTTCTTCTTCTGTTAACTCATCCGATAGAGCTACTGGTCTACTACCTAAGCCAGGAGATTCAGGATTAATTTTATATGAAATATTATTATGTGTATATATTGCGCCTGAAGAATCTTGAACTTGAGATTTATCTGTTCCCGGCCATTGACCACCTACTGATTCTTGCAACGGGTTCATAACTCCTGTTGGTTTATATCCAGTTCCAACTATGGAACTTGATATCATCTTTTGATAAGCTGCTGGTCCAGAAAGTGTTTCTTGATCTCCTGGACCTTGATAATCTGGATTCTGTATAACGAAAGCTGAATCTGATTCTACGCCAGCGGCTAAGATTGAATGGAGAGAAGATTTAACAAACCTTGAAGAAGCGTCTATTACTGCTGCTGGATTTCTAACTATTGCTCCGACCAGACATTATATCTACGATATTTCTAGAGGTTAAAGTTTGATTAGAATATCTTTCTTTTGACGCAGAAGTTACAATGCTTGCAGAACCATCTGGATTATATCCCTCTCCTAATTTATTAGTAAAAGAAGTAGAGTTTTCAAAATCGCTAATACTAAATCCAAAATCACTCATATCTTGATCCTATACTAGTTTTGTGGAACATAATTAACTCCAGGTATTTGATCATCAAGTCCAATTTCTGCTGGTCTAGATCTTAGTAAGTCTACAGTATAAACTTGAGCCATATTATTTGCTACTAGTTCCCAGTTAAGGGTCGCGGGAACTCCATCTTCATAGTACTCGTCCCATGCTACATACGGCCATTCTGACGCTTTTGAATAGAGTGTTTCTAATATTCTAATGTTTACTAAATCATTAAACAATTTAATTTTTTCAGGACTTAAAGAAAATAGCGGATCTGATGGACCGCTTGTCTCAAAGTATTCTTTCATTTCAGATGAATATATTGAATTGTATATCTCATCAAACTTAATTCCAAAAAGAGAATCTGGGAAAACGGTTGCTTTAAAAGATTTCTTTAATTGAATTACATCTTGACCACTGTTTTTTATGAAAAAATCACGAATAGACAAAACTAAATTATCCTTATCGTCTACTTGCATTCTATAAAATATAGTACCTAAAGCTTTTTCTCTATCATTTTCTCCATAATGTACACCTTTGAGATAACTATTAAATGTATTTAGTTTAGACCCTGGCAATAGATCATCTTCTGTGTATATCGAATTTGCTGATTGATCATTTGGAGAAACTCTTACAACAAAAGGTGCGTTAGCTAATCTTTCCAAAATAAATAATGTAGCTTTTGCACCGGGTGCGTTTACATTTATTGCTTGAACTGGATCATCTGGCTTATAACCAGCTTGGGTAGATTTTATGTATCCTTCAAAAACTCCAAGATTAGAAGATATTATTCCTTCTAGTCTAACTTTAAAAGGAGTTCCAGTTGGGTTCATCAAATCAACAACTTCTATTTCATCTCCATCGAGAACTCTATTTAACTTGCAAACAATTTTGAAGAATTGATTTAATCCAGTTTTATCTGGACCAGTTCCAGAATATTTTAGAACTTCAGTATTAACTAATGCGTTTTCATAACTAACGTATCTAACCAATGAGGATACTTGATTTTCTTTCCAGCCCATATTCTTTAATAAGTCATCTAATCTAACAAATGAGTTACCCTCTACTGTTCTAACTTTGCTTCTAACTCCAAGAATTCCAGGAAGAAGTCTCTTAGTATGATATCTTCCAACTACCATTCCCTGATTAATGGAAAGGCCACCATCCATTGGCTGTCAATTTTTGTTTAGATAAGATATATAACAACCGTGCTGATCTAGAACATTGTCCCTAATCCATTTCCAACCCTTCCAGAATAAATCAGAAGAAAGACCTGCTCCTATTCCAGCTCCTACAGGCCCACCCAATAAAGCGCCAACGCTAGCTGTTAATCCAGTTGTAACCAAATATGTTGCTGCTATGCCCTTTAAGCTTACGCCAGCATCTGTGTTTTGTTTCATTTGCAGTTCTATTTGCGCTTGAGCATCTGTAAGACCCTCTGCTGCAAAGTTGGCCATTATATCTGACATTAAAGCGCTAGATCCATGAGTAAACTGTACACCTCCTAGCATTTGAGCCTGAAGAGCGTTTGCTATGCCATCAACGGAAATATTTCCACCAGAAAGTATTCCAGTATTTCCAGCCTGAACTGCATTGATTAAAGATCTTGTATCGTTTCTCATATTTTGTATAGAAAACCAAGAATGTATCCAAGAAGACATAAACCATCTTCCTGGATCGTTTACGGTAACTAGAGCGTTTGGGGTTATTGATGTAATAAATCCCATATTTGGAGTAAAGTGGTGAACTACTTGTTCGACTTCAAAAATGCCGTACATTCTTTCATACACGTCAGCTAAATAAACTAAATCGTGAGGCCTAATATCTGGAGATCCTATAACTATCAACTCTCCAGAATATATATCCTTTAATGATTCTTTTAGATGCGCTAATGCGACCCTTCTTGCCATCAATTCATCTGGAGATCCTTGAGAAAGTTTTATTGCTCCACGAGCAAATTCTATTGGATGGAACAATGGTTGAGCTATTCCAAATAAACCATCTCCCGCTATATTGTCGTAATATAGTCCGGTTTCAACTGTTTTTTCTATTTGTCTTTCAGAAGGAATACTCTTATCTAGAGCAACTGTTACTGGATATTTTCCATCTGAAACAGCAGTTACTTGCGTTGCAACATTGGTTGTTGTTTCTTGAATATTGTTTGCTAATATATGAGAGAAAGAGCTTAGGTAGTGTAATTTTTGGAAAGGTTCTCTTACTTCAACAACTGGTTCTCCGTATTCTCTTGTAAAAGGATTGTCAATTGCTCTTAGTAAAGAGCCAGGTCTTCCCAATGAGTAATAAATAGAATCATTTAAAGCTTTATTTAAAATATTAGCTTGCTTAGAAAAGTTATCCATATTACCAATGCCATAGCCCATTTGTAACATTGACATTCTGAACATTTGCATTAGCCCAGATAGTCCATCGCTTAGAGCAGTAAAGAGTGGACCAATATTACTATCCCAAAAACTATCTACGTTATGCGCAATTACTCCCACAACGTTTCCTGCGCTATTTCCCTCTCCTTTATTATCAGCAAGAAGTTTTAAGAACTTCTTTTTATCTGAAGAATAATTTTGAGATGGGTCAATAAAGGCTTGGAATATTTTGTAAACAGGACTGAAGTCCCACATATCTCCAGTATATTTTCTATTCGGCTTTAGAACAAGCCAAGCTCTTGCATAGGCATCTTGCCACATGGCTTGCCTAAACATTCCTACTATTAAGTGAAATATTTGTTTTGCAGTGAAATTATCTTTTATAACATCGTCTACTTTAGATACTCCTCCAGTAGAATCAACACCAAAAATCAAAGCCATATTTGATGGTGACTGTAGGAAAGCGCCTAGTTTTCTATACTTAGTTGAAACCAAAACATTGAAATATCTAATTAAACCTCCGGTCGTCTAGTGGAGCATCTATGAGATTTCTTCTAGCAAACTCTATGGCCTCTTTTATCGCTACTGGATTATCTTTTTTTATTCTTTCAAGGGCACTACCTGGAGCGATAGGAGAATCAACTAAAAAGTCACTACCAAGCAGTAGGCTAAACTCATCTTCTGCTCCTCCATTTGAGGAAGAAAATGTTTTAAATATATCAGGGTTTGCTTTTGGATTTCTTATTATTCTTATAATAAAATCTGGCAGTGGTGTTTCGTCATCAGGATCTAATCCATAGATATCAAAGAATATTTTCTTAATTGGATCCAATGTGTGAAACATGAATCTAAATTGATCCCATATATCATTTGCTTGGGCAAGAGTTCTACCATTTCCAGCTATGACGTGAGTTGTTGCACTGAAGTCTTCATCAAAAAATGATCTAGCTTTTACAGACTCTGGTGAAGCTGGATCATACACTGGGGCAAAACGGGCCCTACCGCTTGCTGAGTTTTCATCTCCTGTTTCTTTTAGTTCAGTATCTAAGATTTCATACAAGGCGTCTCTGCTTAGGCTATCCCAATCAGAATTCATAACATAATTAAAATATCCGTTTGCTCCGTTATCTGCTCCAGGTAATACGTTACCCCCTCTCGCTGCTGCCTCAGCAAAGTATCCGGCATCGAGAAGAGTAATTCCTCTAATTGGTATATATTCTCTGAATTGAGTATTTAGAGCTGTTGGTCTTTCATTTAGTAGTTCTAATTGTTCTTCTATTCTATCGGCTGTTACGCCCGTAACGCCCAATTGTGCCATTTTAGATCTAGCTGTTGCGTCTTCTACTGCAAGAATTCCATCAGCATTTTGGTTACTGAATTTTCCAAAACCTATAAAGTAATCATTTTCGGCGTTGTTATTTCCAGAACCAGAATATTTAAAATTATTTACTGGATTATATATTGTTGTAACAACGCCAACTGGAATTGAGTCATCAACAAATGTAAAATAACAATCTCTTGGCATTGGCACTGGAGCCAATCCAGCTTGTGCCAATGCAGACGCGCTTGCGCTAGCTCTGTTTTCGTCAAAACCTTTATCGTCTTTTTCTCTCTTGAAGAAGTATTTTTCACTGTTAGTAAGGTGCATGACGCCAAGGTAGTACGCTGCATCTGGAGAAACAACAGCTGCCAAATCAACTTCTTTTGCTATAGCGGATCTTGGGCTAACTACCCATTCTTCGCTCCAATCATTTTCTTCATTGGTAGAATATATTAAATCAGCTTTATCGGTCCCCCATAAAAAATAAGCTGGCTTACAAACAACAGCAGTTTGAGTTATTGGGCTATAGATTAAAATTTTTCTATTTTTATAATCGTTTGGTTTTCCATAAAACTCGTCTTCATTTCTATCTGAAAAATATTTTTCTCTAAAAGTTTTAAATATTTCATCATCTCTATCAGTTGAAATTTCATATGGCCATCTCATTGCAATATAGAATTGTTCATCTTCTGCTGTTTTTGGAGAGCCCCAATCTTTGTAGCTAAATGGACTGTCCGCATTTATTCTATTTTGAGTAATATATTCATACTCCCATGAACCTTCGGTTGTTTTAATTCTTGTTTCATTTACAAGAGACGGAAGTGGCATTCTTATTATTCGTTTAGCGTTGCTCGCCGAAGAAGAAGACTCTATGTTAAAGATAAAGTTTTCATCTCCAAAAGTTGTAAATGGATCTACCTGAGAAGTAAATGAAGT